>Ga0180223_1000044_pt1 | contig 303825 bp, 295 predicted proteins | sample eDN5th30CKraftOP_FD_151337 | JGI IMG/M metagenome (GOLD analysis project Ga0180223, IMG submission 151337) | Enriched Organic Plus compost microbial communities from Emeryville, California, USA - eDNA 5th pass 30_C Kraft OP (version 2) (version 2) ...
TGGCTGAGTGATGCGTGAAACGCGGGCACCGCAAGAGGGTTGCGGATCGTCACGCGTCACCTGCCGGCACCGTAAGGCTGCTGGCTGGGTGCGTTTGGCTGTGCTCGCGCTGTTCGCTGCTCCGCTTCTCGCCGCTCCCCAAGCCCTCGCCCAGGATCCTTCGACGCTGGCGCCCGACGTCCAGCCCAAGAGCTCGTTCCCGAAACAGAGCCTCGTCGGTCCTTCGCGCAACATCGACAAGTCGCAACCGCTCTACCTCCAGGGCGATGAGCTGGTTTACGACACCGGCGGCAACCGCGTGATCGCGCGTGGCAACGTCGAAATCTATTACAACAACTACATCCTCACTGCTGACCAAGTCGTTTACGACCAGTCCGCAAACACGCTGACGGCCGTAGGCAACGTCATGCTGAAGGAGCCGAACGGCAACGTGGTGCGGGCCGACCGCTACACGTTGACCGACGATTTCCGCGACGGGTTTGTCTCGCAGCTTTCCGTCGTCGCCGCCGACGACACGCGTATCGCCGCCGAGCGTGCAACGCGCCGCGGCGGCAACACAACCGTGTTCACAAATGGCCGCTTTACGCCTTGCCGTTCAGACGGGGGCATGCCCCCGCTGTGGTGCCTCAGCGCCGCCACCGTCATCCATGACCAGGCCGCAGCGACCATCACCTATCAGGACGCCCAGTTCGAGCTGTTCGGCGTCCCGATCCTCTACACGCCCTACTTCGAGCACGCCGACCCGTCCGTGAAGCGCAAGTCGGGCTTCCTGATGCCGCAGCCGTCGGTTTCCGAAACCCTCGGCTACAGCACCACGATCCCCTACTACTTCGCGCTGGCGCCGAACTACGACTTCACGTTCTACCCGATGGTTTCTTCCCGCCAGGGAGTCCTCTGGCAGGGCGAATGGCGCCATCGCACGGAGAACGGTCAGTATTTCATCCGGGGCACCGGCATCGACCAGGACGCCTCGACGCTGCCTTCCTCGATCGAAAATCGCGAGCAATATGATGGCTGGCGAGGAAGCCTCGACACCAAGGGTCTCTTCTCGCTGTCGAGCTGGTGGAAGTTCGGTTGGGACGTCACAGTCGAAAGCGATGACGAGTTCCGCCGCTTCTACAAGCTGGACAACATCCTGCTGACCGATCGGGTGAACAAGATCTTCCTCGAAGGCATTGGTGACCGGAACTATTTCGGTCTCGCCGCCTACCAGTTCACCAGCCTGCAGTACTCGACGACGCCCCAATCGGGCGCGCAGTCGTGGGCCTATCCGATCATGGATTACAATTACGTCTTCGCCGATCCGGTGCTCGGCGGCGAATTGACGTGGAACACGAACGCCCTCGCCTTCTCCAGCGACCAGAACAATCTCGTGTTCCCCGACATCACGGGGAACGAACAGATGAACCGTATCGTGACAGAGGTGAATTGGCGCCGGCGGCTGACGGATCCGATCGGCATCACTTACACACCCTTCGCTCAGCTCCGCGGCGACCTCTATCAGCTCAGCAACTACGTCGATCCGCAGGCGCCTAACGGCGTGCACGACACAGCGGTCGCACGCGGCTTGGCGGCTGCCGGCGTCACCGTTGCTTACCCGTGGGTTGCCAACTCGCAGCGCGGATCTCACGTGATCGAGCCGATCGGCCAGATCATCGCCCGTCAGGCCTACATTGAGCAGAACAACCTTCCGAACGAGGACGCCCAGAGCCTCGTCTTCGACGACACCAACCTGTTCGAGATCACCAAGTTCTCAGGCTACGACCGCATCGAGACCGGTACGCGCGCCAACGTCGGCTTGCAGTATACGTTCCAGGGCAACAACGGCGGCTATGCACGCATTCTCGCGGGTGAAAGCTACCACCTTGCCGGCTTCAACCCCTACGCCGACCCGGGCCTCGATCCGAGTGGCAATCCGACCTTCACGCCCTATAGTGGCCTGCAGACGGATCGCTCCGACTATGTGCTTGGCGCCTACATCGCACCCTGGAGCTTCCTGCAGTTCATCTCGCAGTCCCGGTTCGACCAGTCGGACTTCTCCTTGGCACGCCAGGATGCGGGGGCTCAGGTGGTGTTCGGACCCGTGGCGGCGAACGCAGTCTACGCATATCTCAACACCGATCCGACCAACTCGATCAACTCGGCCCAGGAAGACCTCTACGCGAGCCTTAGCCTGCGCCTGACCGACCGTTGGACCGTCGCCGCCGCCATGCGCTACGACATTGACGACGACCAGCTCGCATCCGACATGTTCCAGGTGCGCTATGCCGACGAGTGCTTCGTTCTCACCGCGACGTACACGGACAACTACTACCACAACCCGAATCTCGTTGACGGCCAGACCCTCATGCTGCGCTTCGAGCTGAAGCACCTCGGCGAGTTCGGCTATTCGACCGATGCGCTGAGTTCGCGCTTCAGCGAGCAGCAGTCGGCGGCCTCTCCGCGCTGAGGCGGGGGTCGGAAAAGTGCACGGGTAGCCGGCGGGCCGTTCACCGCTATGGCACACGCCACGGGACGGCCAATGTTTGCGTCGATAGATTGCCGCGAATGGACGCGCTGCGGCCGCCCGCGGGCGTTGGAGAAGCAAGCACCCGTTGGACTGGCCGGGACGGCGACGTCCGCCTAAAAATCAGGCACCGGGGCGCTCGAGGTGAACCGGAGCGCAATGCCCAAGCCTATGGCAAGACTGGAAGACTCGAGCACATGGTCAATCTCCGCATCTACTGGCCGCAGCCTCCCCCGCGGCGCGGAGCCGAAACCGGAACCACGGTGATCGGCACGCCGGTCGCACGGTCACCCGCAGAACCGCTTAGCCACGGCGGCACCATCATCCACGCTACTCGCCATCTCGCCGGATACCCATCCGCGCAGCCGCGCCGGCAGATCGCCGGCGTCTGCCGCCTCGCGCTGCCCCTCGCGCTCGCGGCCGTTGCTGCCGCCGCCGCGCCTACTCTTGCCGAGGGCGCACGCGCCAAGCCGACGGTCGTCGCACGGGTCAGCCAGGCCGACGCCAACGGCGACCGGCCGATCCAATCCATCGTCGCCCTCGTCAACGACGAGCCGATCACCGGCTATGAGATCGAGCAGCGTGTCGCTCTCGCGATGCTCGGCGCACCGGAAATCCAGCGCAAGCTGCAGGCAAGGCTCAAGTCGCCGGCGATGAACGATCAGTTCAAGGCCTTCGCGATGAAGCGCCTCCAGGCCAATCCGCCCAAGAGCGAGGCCGAGCAGCAGGCGCGCGTGCGCCAGCTCCAGGGCGAGTTCGTCGCCAGCCTCAAGAAGCAGGTCGAGCGTGAATACGTGCCCGAGGCGCGCAAGGCGGCGCTCGATGAGCTAATCGACGAGCGGCTGAAGCTGCAGGAAGCCAAGCGCCTCTCCATCGTCACCCCCGACGAGGAGGTCGATCGCATCATTGCGGGGATGGCCGAGCGCAACAAGATGAACCTGGCTCAGTTCGGAGAGCATCTCGCGAAGATGGGCGCCAACATCGCCGTGATGCGCGAGCGCATCCGGGCGACGCTCTCCTGGCAGGATGTCATCCGTCGCAAGTTTGGCCATCAGATCACCGTCACCAACCGCGATGTCGATCGCATCGTCGCCACCACTGAGGGCCAGGACGACGTGGAGTTGCGCATCCACCGCATTCTTCTCACCGTGCCGACCAACCAGGACCAGAAGCGCCTGGCGCAGCGCATGAGCGACGCCGAGCAGCTTCGGGGCCGGTTCGACGGATGCAAGAGCATGGAGGCCATGGCGCGCGGCGTGCCGGGCGTGCGCTTCGACAACCTCGGCGATCGCAGGCCGAGCAGCCTGCCGGAGCCGACGCGCAGTCTCCTGCTCAACGCCCACGACGATGAGCTACTTCCGGCCACCATCGGAGAAAACGGCGTAGAGCTCTGGGCCGTGTGCGGGCGTAAAGTCATCAAGGCGGCGGAAACGAAGCGCGAGACCGCGCAGAACGAGCTGCGGCAGAAGGAGTTCGAGATCATCTCCCGCAAGCACCTCAAGGATCTGCGCACGGACGCTCACATCGAGTACCGCTGATGGGGATCGGAGCCGAGACGCGCCGCCGGCGCCCGCTTGCAGTTTCGATGGGCGACCCAGCGGGCATCGGCCCGGAAATCACACTGCGTGCGTGGCTCGAGCGTTCCGATCGGGGTCTCGACCCCTTCACGGTTTTTGGCGACGCCGACACGTTGGTTGATCGCGCCCGACATATCGGCCTTACGGTGCCGATCTCGCGCTTTTCCGGCCTACGCGAAGCCTGCGATGCCTTCGGCAAGTCCCTTCCAGTAATCCACCAGCCGCTGCCCGCACGCGCCCGTCCCGGCGCACCGGATGCGGCGAATGCTGCGGGCATCATCGGTTCCATTGCTTCGGCCACCGAAGCCGTGATGCGCGGCGAAGCGGCGGCGCTCGTCACGAACCCGATCGCAAAACATGTGGTGCGCAGTGCCGACTTCCCCTTCCCCGGGCATACCGAGTTCCTCGCTGCCCTCGCCGAGCGTCGCACCGGTAAGCCGCTGCGGCCTGTGATGATGCTGGCCTCGCGCGAGCTGCGCGTCGTGCCGCTCACGGTGCACTGCGCGCTACGCGAGGTGCCCGGCGCCATCACGCGCCACCTGATCTACGAGACCGTGCGCATCACCTATGCCGCTCTGAAGCGCGATTTCGGAATCGGCGTGCCGCGCATCGCGGTGGCTGGCCTCAACCCCCATGCGGGCGAGGAAGGCACCATGGGCCGGGAGGAGATCGAGACGATCGGCCCCGCTATCGCGGATCTGCGGGCGGAGGGTCTTTCGGTGACGGGCCCGCACTCGGCAGATACGCTTTTTCATGCTGCCGCGCGTCGAGGTTATGACGCTGTCGTCGCAATGTACCACGACCAGGCGCTGATTCCGCTGAAGACGATTGGCTTCGATGAGGGTGTCAACGTCACGCTCGGGCTGCCGTTCGTGCGGACGTCGCCCGACCATGGCACGGCGTTCGACATCGCCGCGGAAGGGCGAGCCTCCGCTACGAGCTTGATCGAGGCGATGCGTCTTGCCTCATCCATCGCCGCTTCGCGCGCTGCAACATCTCCATGAGCCGCAGCCCCAGCATTCCGATGGGTGACGGCACAGGCCCCACGCCCGACGGCTTGCCGCCGCTGCGCGAGGTGATCAAGGCGTTCGATCTCAGCGCTAAGAAGAGCCTCGGGCAAAACTTCATTCTCGATCTTAATCTCACGCGGCGCATCGCGCGCGCGGCGGGGTCGCTCGAAGGGCGCACGGTGGTCGAGGTTGGGCCCGGTCCCGGCGGCCTCACGCGCGCGCTATTCATCGAGGGCGCGCAGCGCGTCGTCGCCGTGGAGCGGGATGAGCGCACCCGCGGCGCCCTCGACATGATCGCCGCGCGCTACGACGGGCGGCTGGAGGTACATTACGCCGACGCGCTCCGCGTCGACTGGCGAAACCTGCTCGGGTCATCGGGGGGAAAGGCGATCATCGTCGCCAATCTGCCCTACGGCGTTGCGACGCTGCTGCTCACCGGCTGGCTCGATACCGAGCCATGGCCGCCATGGTATGCGCGCATGGTGCTGATGTTCCAGAAAGAGGTCGCCGAGCGCATCGTTGCACAGCCTGGAACCAAGGCCTACGGCCGCCTTTCCGTGCTGGCCCAATGGCGCGCTTCTGCGCGCATCGTGCTCAATCTCCCGCGTGAGGCTTTCACGCCGCCGCCGAAGGTTGCATCGGCCGTGGTCGATCTCATCCCGCACCCCGAGCCCTCCCCTCCGTGTAATCCGGGTGTACTCGCACAGGTCACCGCGGCCGCATTCGGTCAACGGCGGAAGATGCTGCGGGCAAGTCTCAAACAATTGAAGGCCGAGCCGGAAGCGCTGCTCGAAGCGGCGGGCATTGCGGGCAACCTGCGCGCCGAGGACATTCCGGTGAAAGACTTTGCACGCCTCGCGCTCGTCTATGAGCGTGCGTTTCTGCGCAGCGGCGGCGGAGCCTGAGCGGGTCTCGTACGTGGCACCACGCTAGGCTTTCTTGCCCTCGAATGTTGTCGCCTCATCCTTGTCCTTCTCGCGATGCTCCGCCTCGAAAGTGAAGAGGCGCAACGTGGCTGCGAGCAGCAGGATCGAGATGGGCTTCACCAGCATCTCCCAGCTTACGGCCTGTCCGGTCTCTGCCCAGTCTGTGGCGAAATCGACGACGAGATAGACGAGTATGACACTAACGAGCGTCATCTTGAGCTCGTGCATACCTGTGGGCCGCATCCAATTGGGTAGCGAGTGGCGCTCTTTCGGCGCCAGCTCAAACACGAAGCCGAACGTGATGGCGTACGCGAAGATCACGAGTACGACTCCGAATAGGAAAACGTCCGTGGCCCCCATTACCATCGCAGTGACGAGCTTTGGCTCTTCGCCGGCGTAGAGGTCCAACGCCGCTCGAAGGATCATCGCGCTGCCCTGCCAGAACATGATGGCTGCGCCTATACCCGTGCCGGCTGCGGCCACGAGCATGATCAATCGGAGTGAGATGACGTAACGCAGCATGGGGGGAAACCGGACCGGTGGCTGGACGTGGGGTGTGCGCCACGGTTCGATCGTGTGATCGACCGAAACCGCATGCAGAAACTCCCTAGCAGCCACCCGTTACGAAGCCCTCACCACCGAAAGACATCCAGGTAAAGTTGCAGATCGCGCACGCCCTCAGCGGGGACAATCGGTATGCGGCTTGGCACCGGCAAAGCGCTTGCCGATCCACGTGACGGCCGCATAGGCGCTCTGCTCCGCAACGAAGCTGTGCGAGACACCCTTCATCATCTTGAGAGTGACCGGCGTTCCCTTGGCGCACAGCGCTTTCGCGTAACGCACCGTCAATCCCGAGTTGACGGTCTTGTCCGCTGTTCCCTGCGAGATGAACACCGGCACTCTGATCGGCCGGTGTCCCGGCGAGTTGCGCTCCATTAGCGAGCGCCATTCGGGGAGCGACGCCGGGTCGGCTTTGAGGAAATTCTTTTTGAGAGGCCGCGCGAGGGAGAGCGTCTTCAGCATCTGCGAGATGGATTGCAGGCAGTTTTCCGCAACCTTCTCAAACCGTGTCTCGACGCCCTCCTCGAGAAGATTGCGTAGCGGCAGGTTGTATGTTCGCGCCCATGACAGCAACGCCATCGCCGTGAGGCTGTCGCCTGCGATGGAGTTTTTCTGCGACTTGAAGAGGTCGACGAGGTGGGTTGCGGGCGCGGCCGCGGCAACGCCGACAAGCTGCAGCTCAGGCGCATACTCCGGCGCAAGTTCGCCGGAAAAGAGCGCCGCGTGGCCACCCTGCGAATGCCCCCACACCGCGAAGCGATTTGTGGCATGCGCGCCAGAGAGCCTGCGTGCGGCACGCACTGAATCGAGGACCGAGCGCGCCTCGCTGATGCCGACAAGGTAGGCGTGCACACCCGGTGTTCCCAAGCCTTCGTAGTCGGTGGCGACGACCACATAACCGCGCGAAAGCATCGTTTCGAGACCGGGAATGGTGCCGGACAAATTGGGCAGCAACGTCGGAGCGCAGCGCGAAGAGACGCCTGTCGTGTAGTGGGCCCACGCGACAATGTCGCGGCCCGCTTCGGGTGCCGGCCCGGCGGGATAGATTACGGTCCCCGACACGGCGATGGGCTCGCCGTTGATGCCGGTCGAACGGTAGATGATGCGGAACGCCTTCGCGTTCGCCGGCGCGCCGCCTATCTGCGGATAAATGTTGAAGAGGTGCCCCGGCTGCGCCTTGCGAAGTTCGGCGGGCGAGATCTGATCTGGCATCGTGGGCGCAGCAGAGACGCCGCTGATCGTGGCGAATGCAGCCGCCAGCGCGCTGAGCATCAGCGCCAGCAGACAGACGGCAGAACAGAAGAAACGGCGAACACGCATACGGGCCATTCCGGTGGCTGATATTCCGGGGCGTGCTTTTAGCGGGATGGGGCCCCTGTGTCTTCGTCGAGCTGCAACAGGGTATACGCCACGCCTGTGGGCGCCCGTATGACGTGCCCGTGTTCCGGCGAAAGTAGGCAGTCCTAACCACCCGCCGGTCAGGCGCCGGAGCCCGCATTCAAGATCGGCGCAGAAGCGTCAGAGCTGGCTCTGCATGTCGCGCACGAACGCGCTTAGCCCGTTGAGACGGTCGCGCCGCAGCCTCTCGGCGGTGAGAATGGCGCTGAGACCCTGCATCGACTTCGGCAGATCGGTGTTCACGATGACGTAGTCGTATTCCGGCCAGTGGCTGATCTCTGCCGCTGCCTCGTCCATGCGCCGGCGCACCACCTCGTCCGGGTCCTGCGCCCGCGCGCGCAACCGTTGCTCCAGGGACCCCACTGACGGCGGCAGAATGAATACGCGCACCACATCGTGTTTCATCTTCTCGGAGAGCTGCTGCGCCCCCTGCCAGTCGATGTCGAACAAAATATCGCGGCCCTGGGCGACGGCTGCCTCGACCGGCACGCGCGGCGTGCCGTAGTAGTTGTCGAACACGCGCGCCCACTCGAGCAGCTCGCCCGCCTCCGCCATACGCCTGAATGCCGGCTCGTCGATGAACGTATAATCCCTGCCGTCGACCTCGCCCGGACGGGGACGCCGCGTCGTCACGGATACTGACATCGAGATGCCGGGATCGGTCTCCATCAGGTGCCGCGCGAGCGTCGTCTTGCCCGCACCGGACGGCGAGGAAAGAACAAGAAGCAGCCCGCGCCGCTCTATCGTTGAGCTGTCTGACATGTCCCGCCGCCGGCCCTTGCGCCGTTCGCCCTCTGCTTCCCGCTATTCGATGTTCTGCACCTGCTCGCGCAGCTGGTCGATGATCGACTTCAACGCGAGGCCGGCGCGAGAAATTTCGGTGTCGCTCGCCTTCGAACAAAGCGTATTGGCTTCACGGTTGAACTCCTGTGTCAGGAAATCGAGCTTCCGCCCGACGGCGGCGCTGTCCGCCAGCAGCTCGCGCGCGGCACTGATGTGCGAGGTGAGACGCTGCAGCTCCTCTTCGACATCAGCGCGCGTTGCGAGCAGCACTGCTTCCTGATGGAGGCGCGCCGGATCAAAGTTGGCGCCCGTCTCCATAAGCCGGGCAACCTGCTCCTTGAGGCGCGCGGCAATGGCTTCCGGTGTTCTCCCGGGGGCTACCCGCACAGCATCCACCAGCCGCTCGATCTCGCTGAGCTGTGCTGTGAGCGTCGCGGAAAGACGCGCCCCTTCCGCGGCGCGGGAAGCAACGAGCGCCGACAGTGCGGTTTCCAGAGAGGCGAGCATCGCCGTAGCACGGGCAGCAGCCTGCTCCGGATCCTCCTGTGCTTCGACGACATCGAGCACGCCTTTGATAGCGATGAGCGTATCGACACGCGCGGGCTCGGCATTCGTGAGTTCGCGGATACGGTCCGCCGCCAACATCACCTGCGCCAGCGCATGCTCGTTGAGGCGCAACTCGTGGGATTCGGTGGTGCTCTCGCACGAGAGGCTGACGTTCACACTCCCGCGCGTCAGATGGCGCGCGAGGGCTTCCCGAATCTTCGGCTCAAGCGGCTCGAAACCTGAGGGGAGACGCAGTCGCACATCGAGACCGCGGCCGTTAACACTGCGGATCTCCCAATGCCAGCTCGCGCCTGCAAATGCGCCCTCGGCGCGCGCAAAGCCGGTCATGCTCTTGATCGTCATTGCCGCTCCGTTGGGCTGGATGAGCGCCGGTAGCCCAACGCTTTGCAAATCTAACGGGGCCGGGCCGAGGCAACAAGCAGTGCCGCTCGGCATCCGGCCGGGATTGCATATTCAAAAGCCCAACGATTGCAAATGGCGTTGCCCAAGCGCGTTGGGCACTGCAGCCTCTATCCCGCTGAGCGCCGCCCAGGGCTGCTAGTTCCGGGGTTTACGCACCGGCAGCGGGATCAATGCCCCGGCTGTTGCGCCCGCAGCCTTTGTCGGCACTGCGGAATTGATGACACGCAGCTCATCAGTATCTTCGGAGCCGATTGTCGGAATGTCATCGCTCGCTGCACCACCGGTGCCAGATGCCCCAGCTGCCGTTACTGCCTCCTTTTTGCGGTCGCGCTCCACCTTGCGCCAGACGCTCACCGCCGCATTGTGGTTCTTGAGGCTGTCAGAGAACGTATGCCCGCCGGTGCCGTCGGCGACGAAATAGAGATCATTCGTTTCGGGCGGATTGAGGCTTGCCTCGATGGCGGCTCGGCCCGGGTTGCAGATCGGCGTCGGAGGCAACCCGCTGATCTGATACGTGTTGTGCGTGGTCTTCTGATCGAGATCGGCGCGCGTTATGGATCGCCCAAGGCTACCCTGCCCGCCGGCGATCCCATAGATCACTGTGGGATCCGACTGCAGGCGCATGCCTTTGCGCAAACGATTCATGAAAACCGAAGCGACACGGCCACGCTCGTCGGCGCGCCCCGTCTCCTTCTCCACGATCGAGGCGAATACCAGCGCCTCCTCCGGGGTGGCGATTGGCAGGCCGGGCTGACGGCGTTCCCACATGCTCGCTAGGAAGCGCTGCATCTCTGACTGCATGCGTTCCAGCAGCTCGCGGCGATCCATGCCCTTCGAGTAGCGATATGTGTCCGGCAAAAGCGAACCCTCCGGCGGGATCTCCGTGATCTCGCCGGCGAGTTCCTCCTCTTCGCGGAGACGCTGCACGATCTGAAGGCTCGTCCACCCTTCAGGAATGGTGATCTTGGAAAGCACGCCGCGGCCAAGCGCGAGTGTCTCCATGATCTCGGCCATGCTCGCGTGCTTCTTTATCTCGTAGTCGCCCGCCTTCAACTCCGTCTGTTTGGGACCGATGACGTTACGCAGCAAGTAATTGGCAATGAAGGCCCAGCGGTTGGAGATGGCACCTTCCTTTTCGAGACGCGATGCAATCTCGATGCGCCCCTCGCCGCGCGGAACGGTGATGACACGGGACTGGGCCAGCGGGCCCGGCGCCTCGAACTGATGATAGAGCAGCGCCAGCATTCCGCCTGCGGCGATCATCAGGAAAAGAACAAGCGTAAAGGCGCCGCTCAGAACACGAACGAGGACCGAGCCGCGGCGGGCGGCGTGCGGAGGCAAAGCACCGCGCGGCGGACCGGGCGGCCGCGATGGCTCCAGCATCTCGGCGGGCGAGCGCGGACGATTGGCCCCACGGCGTAAAGTCGGCTCGTGCCTTGGTGGAGGCAGGGTGCTCAAGGTGCGCTCCGGCTACGCCATTCGATGACGGCATCGCAGTTAATACCGCCCTGAACCTAGAGCGAATTATGGCAAAAGCGCGAGAGGAAAACGTTACCCGTCCACGCGGCATCCGCGCCGTGGCGATACTACCTCAGGCGTCAGCTGAGCCTGCGCAGACCCTAGTCCAGCCGGCGCAGGATGAGCGAAGCGTTCGTACCGCCGAAGCCGAACGAGTTCGACAACACCGTGTTGATTTCGCGCTTCTTCGCCGTGTGCGGCACCAGATCGATGGCCGTCTCGACAGACGGATTGTCGAGGTTCAGCGTTGGCGGCGCAATGTTGTCGCGGATAGCGAGGGTGGAGAAGATCGCCTCGATCGCGCCCGCTGCTCCGAGCAGGTGGCCCGTAGCAGACTTGGTCGACGACATCGCAAGCTTGCCTGCGGCGTTGCCGAATAGCCGCTCGACGGCACCGAGCTCGATCTCATCACCCATCGGCGTCGAGGTGCCGTGCGCGTTGACGTAATCGATATCGCTGACTTCGATATCGGCCCGCTTCAGCGCGGCGCGCATGCAGCGGTAGGCGCCATCGCCGTTCTCGGCCGGAGCCGTGATGTGATAGGCGTCGCCCGACATGCCGTAGCCGATGACCTCGGCATAGATCTTGGCACCACGAGCCTTGGCATGCTCCAGCTCCTCGAGCACGACGATGCCCGCGCCCTCGCCCATAACGAACCCGTCGCGATCTCTGTCATAGGGACGAGAGGCCGCTGTAGGGCGGTCGTTGAAGCCGGTTGAAAGTGCCCGGCAGGCCGCAAAACCCGCCATCGCGATGCGACAGATCGGTGATTCGCTTCCGCCAGCCACCATGATGTCGGCGTCACCCAGAGCAACGATACGGCTCGCATCACCGATGGCGTGCGCACCCGTCGAGCATGCGGTGACGACAGCGTGATTGGGGCCCTTCAGCTTATGCCGGATGGACACGTAGCCGGAGGCGAGGTTGATGAGACGGCCGGGAATGAAGAACGGCGACACACGGCGCGGTCCCTTCTCCTTCAAGAGGATCGAGGTATCAGCGATACCCGAAAGGCCACCAATGCCGGAGCCAATCAGAACTCCAGCACGCTCCTGCTTATCTGCCGTATCGGCAACGAAGCCGGAATCCGCCAGAGCCTGCTCGGCCGCCGCCATCGCATAGACGATGAAGTCGTCAACCTTGCGCTGCTCTTTTGGCTCCATCCAATCGTCGGGATTGAACTTGCCGTCTTCCTTGGCGCCGCGAGGAATGAAGCAGGCGATCTGACAGGTCAGGTCATCGACTTGAAATTCCTCGATGCGCCGCGCCCCGTTGGCACCAGCCAGCAGTGCTTTCCACGACGCCTCCACCCCGCAGCCGACGGGGGAGACGATGCCCAGTCCTGTAATGACGACGCGACGCATCCTGATCCTTCGAAGCGGAAATTAATGGCCGGCGCGTCGCTTGCGGTCCGGTCAAGCCTCGAAGTCAAGCCTCGAGGTGCTTGGACAGCTCTCGCAAGCACCGCGGTGTTGCCGCTCCCGTATCGCCTGAGCGAAACGGGAGCCGACAAATAGTTTAGGCGGCGGAGGCGTTCTTCTCGAGGAACTTGACCGCATCGCCAACGGTCAGAATGTGCTCGGCTGCATCGTCCGGGATTTCGCAGCCGAACTCCTCTTCGAATGCCATCACGAGTTCTACAGTGTCCAGACTGTCGGCGCCCAAGTCGTCGATGAAGCTGGCATTCTCGGTGACCTTTTCGGCCTCCACGCCAAGATGCTCCACGACAATCTTCTTCACGCGCTCAGCGACATCGCTCATCGTCTTCCCTCGCGTCGGTTTGCTTTTAGCAGTTCGTAAATTGGTTTGTTGGACTTACCCGTAACCGGCTGCGGGCCCCATATCTCTATAGAGGCGCCTGCCGCCGATGGGTATCGAAACGACGCGGCTTTCCCACTTGTTCGCACTCCGTGCGCCGGTCGGACTTCGGCCCTTCGTTTACTCGCGCGGACGCGCCGAGGGTCGAAAAACCGTTCGGCTCGTTAACACACTTCCCTGAGCTTGGCCAGCGGTCCGCAGGTGCGAAAGACCCTGCCGGTTGCGACCAAATTCCCCCGGATACACGGCTCGTTAGGAGCGTTCGGTAGAAACCCGCCACGGCCCTTAGACCATCGCCATTCCGCCGTTGATGTGCAAGGTCTGGCCGGTGATGTAACCGGCCTCATTGCTGGCGAGGTAAACGACGCCTGCGGCCACTTCTTCGGGGGCTCCGAAGCGCTGCTGAGGGATCATCTTGGCGATCTCATCAGTCTGTTTCTCGTTCAGTGCCGCCGTCATCGGGGTGCTGATGAAGCCCGGAGCGATACAGTTGGCCGTAATACCGCGCGGGGCAACCTCGCGCGCAAGCGATTTGGTCATGCCGATCATACCGGCCTTGGAAGCTGCGTAATTGCCCTGGCCGGGATTGCCAAATACGCCCGAGACCGAGGCAATGTTGATGATGCGCCCGAAGTTCGGCTTGGCACGGAGCATGGCGCGTGCCGCGGCCCGGCAGAGCATGAATGTCGAGGTGAGGTTGACAGCGATCACCTCGTCCCACTGTTCGTCCTTCATAACCATGAAGAGATTGTCGCGCGTAAGCCCCGCGTTGTTCACCAGTATGTCGAGGCGACCCAGCGCCCCGACGGCCTGTTCGATCAGCTTGCTGACCTGCTCGCGGTTGCCGAGATCGCACGGCAGCACGTGGACGCGCTCACCCAGCGACGCGGCGAGTTCTTCGAGCTTTTCGAGCTGCCGCCCCGACACTGCGACGGTTGCACCCTGGGCATGGAGGGCGCGGGCGGTGGCACCGCCGATGCCACCGGTGGCGCCGGTGACGAGAGCGGTCTTGCCGGTAAGATCGAACATTGTGGATCCCCTAGGGGTTGAGACGCGCGAGCGCCGCGTCGATGTCGGCGGGCGTGCCGACGCTGATGGCGTTGAGCGTGTTTTCGATGCGCTTGGCAAGCCCCGCAAGCACTTTGCCGGCACCGATTTCATAGATATCGGTGACACCGTTCGCCGTCATGTAGCCGACGCACTCGCGCCAACGTACCGTTCCTGTAACCTGCTCGACGAGGCGCTTCTTGATTTCTTCCGGATCGGAGATCGGAGCGGCAAGCACGTTGGCCACAACGGGCACGGCCGGCGCGTTCACCTGGACCTTTGCAAGCGCGTCCGCCATCGCTTCAGCGGCCGGCTGCATCAGCGCGCAATGGAAGGGCGCGGACACCGGCAGCGGAACAGCGCGGCGAACGCCGTGCATCTTGCCGATCTCCGGCACGCGATCGATGGCGGTCTTCGCGCCCGATAGCACCACCTGGGTCGGCTCGTTGTCGTTGGCAACCTGGCAAACTTCACCCTGTGCCGCTTCCTCGGCCACCTTGCGGGCAACGTCGATGCCGACGCCGAGCAGCGCGCTCATGGCGCCTTGGCCAACCGGAACGGCGGCCTGCATTGCTTGGCCGCGCAATTTCAACAGCTTGGCCGTATCGGCGAGCGAGAAGGCGCCCGCAGCTGCCAGCGCAGAATATTCACCAAGCGAATGGCCCGCAACGAAGCGCACGCGGTCAGCCAGCTTGAGGCCATGCTCACGCTCCAGAACCCGCATCACGGCCATCGAGACTGCCATCAGCGCCGGCTGGGCGTTCTCGGTGAGCGTCAGGGTCTCCTTGGGGCCTTCCCACATGATCTGCGAGAGTTTCTGGTCGAGGGCCGCGTCGACCTCCTCGAAGACTTCGCGAGCACTTGCATAGGTCTGAGCCAGCTCGCGGCCCATGCCGACTTCCTGGCTGCCCTGCCCGGGAAATACAAATGCGATCGTCATCTGGAGATTTCGTCTGCTCTATCGGCGGAATTTCGGGTGGCAAGAGCACGGCCTGAGCGCCGCTGTCAAGCGAGGCAATGGCGCGGCTGTGCAGGAGGCGGCCGTTTCAGCGGATCCGGGACGAGACCCATTTTGCCGCGATATTGGATGCCGAGGAACGTCGCCAAACGCACTATGACGCGAGTCAGCCGCATGGTCCTCCTATGGCCATCGCCGTCTGGCGGCCTGTCTTGGCCTGCGAAAGCCAGGGAACGGTTGCAGCTCGGCGCGCCAGCAAGTCTCGGCGGCATCCTCGAGGAGGGGAAGGCAAAGCAACGAGGAGGTGCGTTCCGCTATGTCTATCTCGAGTTCGATGGCCCGGTCTGCATCGAGATCCCCGCCAAGGATACCGGAAACGCGGCCGCGCCTCTGATCGAAGAAAGCGTGATCAAGCGTGTGTAGATCGCTGGCGAACTAGCCAATGGCGATTCACCCGTCGGATCTCACGTTTTGAACGAGTACACTTTATGGCGCTCGTGATGTGGCCGAGCACGTGTCGATCGATGTCGATGGCGTGAAGTCGGCATCCGGCAACCGAGTAGATCCTCAGATTCTAACCATCACTTCGGCCGAGAACGGCCGCTCCGCTGCTTCGATTTATGCACGCCGTGGGCCGCCCCGTTCGCTGCTCCCTTGCGCCCTCTTTCGCCCGCACTGCTGCTGCGGGATTTGGCCGATGCACGCGCCGTTCTGCGCTTGGGGGATGGTGAGCGTTCAGACGCCGGGAATGTCAAAGGCTCTCCCGCGAACCCTTTCCAGAATGCCGCCTGTTGCTGCACCAGGATTCGCGGCGGCGACCATGCCATGATGGTCCCGAGAAGTTCGAGCTGACTATCGAGAATCGAGTGAGGCACCTCACCGCGGAGCACGACATCTGACGCGGCAAGGGCCTTCGTCCCGCTGCGGCGACGCCGTCGTGAAGCCGGTTTGCGACTAGAGTGCTGACGTGCGATGGATTCGGCGCGCGGGGGCATGGGCTTATCCTCATGTGACGTAGCGGCAGCTCTTGACACGCGTGCCGCGAGGTCCCCCTCTTCACAGTCTACCCTACATTCGGTCGGTGGCCCGCGGCAAACGCGAAAGCGCCGATCGCGAAAACGTCGAAAGATGGCTCGCAAACACTGTTCAGTGGAACGTCAGGCGCTCACGCCCGTTCACAATCACGATTGGCGGGCAATGCACAAAATGGCGAACCAAAAACAGAGAGATGTACTGCGCGTCATCGGCAGGCACCTCAAATCCCAATTGGACCAGGATGCCCCGCAACCGCAGCCGGACATTGAGCGCGCCCTGAGGCGCCTCTTGGAACGGGATGTAGCAGAGCGCCTACGCCCCAACCGGCGCTGGGCCGGACGCGACGGATAGCCTCTGATCCTCTCTCTAGGGTTTACGCCCCCGAAGGGGCACCCCACGCAGGGCTCACCGGGGCCTCTAGGTGCCCTGCTTCTCGCGTGCGAGCGGGGCCAAAAGTGTTTGGCCCTTGCCGCACCGCCATATTCCGCTATAAAGCGCGCCTTGCTCGCTTCGGCTGGAGGCTGAACGGGGAGCCGCGCTCGAGGGTTGACCCTCGGCGGCAGGGCCTGAAACGGTCCGGTTCCCGGTGTCTTCGCTCTCATGGGTGACCTGCTTGGGCCTTTCTAGGGCCCATAAGGGGCTTTGCGCCGGGGCAGCACCACAGCAGGAAAGGCCATCAGCATGGCTCTCTATGAGCATGTCTTCCTGGCTCGCCAGGATGTCTCGAACGCACAGGTCGAGGCGCTCACGAAAGAATTCACCGATCTCATCGAACAGGGTGGCGGCAAGGTCACCAAGTCCGAGTACTGGGGCGTGAAGGGCCTCGCGTACAAGATCAAGAAGAGCCGCAAGGCGCACTTCTCTCTCCTCAACATCGATGCTCCGCCGGCCGCTGTCGCCGAAATGGAGCGCCGCATGGGCCTGTCGCCGGAAATCCTGCGCTTCCTCACCGTGAAGGTGGAAGAGCACGAGGCCGAGCCGTCAGTCATGATGCGCAAGGGCGACCGCGACGACCGCGACCGCGATCGCGGCGGATTCGGCGGCCGTGGTGGTGGTGGCTTCCGCGGCGGCGGATTCCGTGGCGGAGATGATCGCCGTGGTGGTGGCGGCGGCGGATTCCGCGGCGGCGACCGCGAGGGCTCCTCTTTCCGGCCCCGTCCCCCGCGCGATGGTGATCGTGCCCCCCGCCCGCCCCGTGAGGGCGGCTCTACCGGTTCGGAGGAATAATCCATGGCCGAGGCTGCATCTTCCGGCGCTCCGCGCCGCCCGTTCCACCGTCGTCGCAAGACCTGCCCGTTCTCCGGTCAGCATGCGCCGAAGATTGATTACAAAGACGTGCGCCTTCTGGGCCGCTACGTCTCCGAGCGCGGTAAGATTGTGCCGAGCCGCATCACGGCCGTTTCAGCCAAGAAGCAGCGCGAGCTGGCCCGTGCCATCAAACGGGCCCGCTTCCTGGGCCTGCTGCCTTACGTGCTGAAGTAAAGTCACGAACAGTGCCGGCCTCTCAACGGGGCCGGCGCTGGACCTCTCAAAGTAGATAAGTACGCGGCCACTGGGGCCTCGTACGAGGTTGGGACGGAGTAGTGCATCAAGCGCACCGTCTCTAACCGCGGAACCGCGGGACAGCTGTCTTGAACTACCGTTTGCTCATAGCGCTAGGAGCCGGGCTCATCTCGGCGGTCGTGTTCGCCTCGGCGACCACCGGACCGCTTCTGATCCGCATGGTCCTGTTCCTGTTGACGGCCCTGCCGCTGTTTCTTGCGGGGCTCGGGCTCGGCCCCTTTGCTGCCCTCATCGCCAGCATTGCTGGGACCGCCCTGGTGCTCCTCGCCGGAAGCCCTATCGCTGCTGCGGTGTTCGCCGTGAGCCAAGCGGTTCCCGTCCTCGTTCTCGTGCACCTCGCCAGCCTCAACCGCGAAAGCGCCAATGGGGATATCGAATGGTACCCCGCCGGCCGGCTGATCGTTGCCGCCGCGCTGCTCGCCGGCGCGCTCTCCGCCGCGACGCTCGTGCTCCTCGGCGGGGATATGGAAACACTGCGCGCGACCATGCGCGAGATGCTGCAGGCTTTCGTCGATACCGAGCTCGCGAAGATGCCGGATGCGCCGGCTCTCGGCGCAGCGGAGATCGACGAAGCAACGACCCTGGTGGTTGCACTGCTACCGGCGGCGTCCGCGATTTCCAGCATGTGCAGCCTGCTTTTCAATTTCTGGCTGGCAGGGCGCATCACCCTTGCCTCGGGCCGGCTGATGCGGCCCTGGCCCGATCTGGCCGCGATCGAATATCCGCCGATCACTCCGCTCCTCCTCGCCGGTACCACCGCGGCATCGTTCCTGGCTGACATTCCCGGTCTCATAGCCCGCAGCTTCGCCGGGCCGCTGTTCGTCGCCTACGTGCTGCTGGGGCTCGCGGTCATACACTACGTCACCCGCGGCAAACCCTGGCGCCCCTTTGCGCTCTGGGGCCTCTACGCCACCCTATTCATCATGAATTCGATCGCTTCGCTGGCGATCGCCCTCCTCGGACTTGCCGAGGCGATCTGGCCGATGCGCCGCAACGCCCCGCCACCTAGCGAACCGCCGGCAAACTGAAACGCGGGACGTCAAAACTCGACACACACAAACACAGACAACAGAACAGCCAGAAGGAGAAACTCACATGCAGGTCATTCTGCTCCAGCGCATCGGCCGCCTCGGCCAGATGGGCGATGTCGTCAATGTCAAGGACGGCTACGCCCGCAACTTCCTCCTGCCGCAGAAGAAGGCCCTGCGCGCCACCGAGGAAAACCGCAAGCATTTCGAATCCCAGCGCTCACAGCTCGAAGCCAACAACCTCGAGCTTAAGAAAGAAGCCGAGGCCATTGCCGAGAAGCTCGACAACAAGATCTTCGTTGCTATCCGCTCGGCGGGCGACACTGGCCAGCTCTACGGCTCGGTTGCCACGCGCGACATTGCCGAAGTCGTCACCGAGGGCGGCTTCACCATCGACCGTCGCCAGGTCATTCTGGAGCGCCCGATCAAGACTTTGGGCCTCCACCCGGTGCGCGTAGCACTCCATCCTGAAGTGATCGTCACGGTTTCGCTGAACGTGGCGCGCTCCGAGGACGAAGCCGAGCGCCAGGCCCGTGGCGAGGACGTCACCGTTGTCAAGGATGAGAAGATCGAGCTTGAGACCTTCAACCCGGACGAAATGTTCGAAGAGGGTGGCCGCGCCGAGGAAGGTGAAGCGGAACAGCAGGCCGAATAAGCGATCGGCTGATTCGCCACCCGCAAGAAAAATCCCGTCCCCGTGTTGATACCGGGGACGGACCTTGCGCCCCGCTCGACGGCGAGCCGATTGAATCGGATACCGTCGAGCCATGGCACAGAACGCTCTCCAGATCTCCGATCGGATCGCCGCCCTCGGCGTTACCGACGATTCCCTTCCCTTCCGTCAGGCCCCGCACAACCTTGAGGCGGAGCAGGCGCTGCTTGGCGCCATCCTCGTCAACAACGAGGCGATGGACCGCGTTTCGGGATTCCTCGACCCCCAGCACTTCTACGATCCGTTGCACCAGCAGATCTACGAGATCGCCGGTAAGCTCATCCACGCCGGCAAGCAGGCGACGCCGATCACGCTGCGCACGTTTTTCGAATCCGCCCAGCCTATCTCGCCAACGCTCACCGTGCCCCAGTACCTCGGCACGCTCGCTGCCAACGCGACGACGATCATCAACGCCGAAGACTACGGCCGCACGGTCTACGATCTTGCCACGCGCCGCGCGCTGATCATCATCGGCGAGGACATGGTCAACGCGGCATACGATAGCCCCGTGGACCTCCCGCCGCAGAAGCAGATCGAGGAATCGGAATCACGGCTCTACGATCTCGCCGAACAGCGCAAGTACGGCTCGGGCTTCCTGTCATTCGGTTCCGCGCTGACCACCGCCATCGAGATGGCAGGCGCTGCCTATCAGCGCGCCGGTCACCTCTCGGGCATCTCCACGGGGCTAACGGACCTCGACAATAAGCTTGGCGGTCTCCAATCCTCCGACCTCATCATCCTTGCCGGCCGCCCTTCGATGGGTAAAACCGCCCTCGCCACCAACATCGCCTACAACGTCGCCAAGGCGCACAAGTCGGAGCAGCAGCCGGACGGAACCATGAAATCAGTGGATGGCGGCATCGTCGGCTTCTTCTCGTTGGAAATGTCCGCTGAGCAGCTGGCGACACGTATTCTTTCAGAGCAGGCCGAGGTCGGCTCGGAAAAGATCCGCCGCGGCATGATCAACGAGGACGAGTTCCGCAAGCTCGTCGAGGTGAGCCGCGTGATGAGCGAAAGCCCGCTCTACATCGATCAGACCGGCGGCATCTCGATTGCGCAGCTTGCCGCGCGTGCCCGCAAGCTCAAGCGCCAGAAGGGTCTCGACCTCCTGATCGTCGACTACCTGCAGCTTCTCACCGGCTCTTCCAAGCGCAGCGATAACCGCGTTCAGGAGATCACCGAAATCACCACAGGTCTCAAGGCGCTGGCAAAAGAGCTGAACGTTCCGATCATTGCCCTCTCACAGCTCTCCCGTCAGGTGGAACAGCGCGAGGACAAGCGCCCGCAGCTTTCTGACCTTCGAGAATCGGGTTCGATCGAGCAGGATGCCGACGTCGTCATGTTCGTTTTCCGCGAAGAATACTATGTGGAGCGTACGAAGCCTTCCGAGGGTACTCCGGAGTTTTCCGACTGGATGACCAAGATGCAGCAGGTGTCGGGCAAAGCCGAGGTGATCATCGGCAAACAGCGCCATGGCCCCGTCGGCACCGTGGAACTCGCATTCGAAAGCCACCTCACGCGCTTCGGCAACTTGGCGCGCGAGTATCAATCGGTCGGCTACGCGCACTGAATGCGCAGACGCACGCGGCGCACACACCTATTCCCGTCAAGGCAATCTCGCGGCCGGCTCTCCACCGGCCGCTTTTTTGCAAGCTATCGCCAGATTGTCAGGTCTGGGTATTTTCGATCAGCTGGAAGCTTTGCAGGCGCGCAGCATCGAGCACCCGGGTATTCAGCGCCACCACCTCGGCAATCCGCGCCATGGCATTCAGCTTTGCCGGGCTTTCGCTCGCCACGACCTGATCGAGCGGCGCCTTCACCGACGTGGCATAGGCGGCATAGGAACGATTGCTTGCCTCGCCGGCCGCGGGAATGTGGGTGGTGATCGACACACCGTTTGGCAGTACCGTGCGCATCGAAAACGCGCCGGGCGGAAATGCATCGCGGTTGGCGCCGATGGTTTCGACGAGCGCGATATGGCGCGCATTATCGTCGTGGATCAGGGGGATCGCGCGCGCGGTCTGATGGAACGCATCATACTGCGCTTGAACTTCCTGGTTGCCGGTGAGGACGGTTTTGATCGTCTCGAGGATCCCGGCGGCCTGCTTACCGGGCGCGGCAATGGGGGGAACGGCGAGGGACGCCACGGTCCTGGAGCTGGTGGCCGAGCGAAGCAGGCTCAGGGCCGAATTGATGGCGCTGACAGCGACCATGGTTTATCTCCTGGCCCTTAGCCTACAGGATTGCGGCACAGTCTCCGATGATCCGCTGCCGGATGTAAACACGACCCTAACCGGCCTTGAGCCCCCGCGTGTGGTGATCCGCCCCGCGCTGTTTTTGCCCATGATATGCGCCTCGTTTGCGGCCGGATTCGGGGTTAGAAACAGAAATCGAGCTTCGATGCTTTGCAGGGGATTCCCGTGGCCGACAGGAATGTGCGCACCACTGTGGCGCCGCCAGACGCTCCCCGCGATGCTCCTTCCCGCCGCTCGGGTTCTGCCGTGTTATCTCGCACCAGCTTGAGCCACGCTGAGCCGAGCGCCCCCGCGAGCGCGACCGGCGTCATCACAGTCGATCTTCCTCAGATCCGCGCCAACTGGCGAGCCCTGGCGCAACGGGTCGCTCCGGCGGGATGCGCGGCGGTCGTGAAGGCCGATGCCTACGGCCTAGGCGCTGCGCGTGTCATCCCGGCGCTCTATCAAGCCGGCTGCCGCAGCTTTTTCGTCGCCACCATCGAGGAGGCGAGGAAGGCCCGCGGATACGCCCCGGGCGCCACGATCTACGTGCTCGACGGCATCCTTCCAGGCTCGGCAGGCGACATCGCTGCCATAGGTGCCCGCCCGGTGATGACGGGTGTCGAGGAAGCGCGGTCATGGGCGGCCATCGCCATCGACGATACCACCGCTCCACCGGCTGCGTTGCATGTCGACACCGGCCTGCATCGCCTCGGCATGGGTGAGGCCGAGCTCGATCTGCTCCTCGCCGATGGCGTCCTCACGGGCCGCCTCGACATCGCGCTCCTTATGAGCCATCTCGCCTGTGCGGATGAAGCGCACCACCCCATGAACCGCGCTCAGCTGGAGGCTTTCCGGCGCCTGCGTACGAAGGTGCCAAAGGCGCGCGCAAGTCTCGCCGCATCGGATGGGCTAATGCTGGGGCGGGATTACCATTTCGATCTCGTGCGTCCCGGTTACGCACTCTATGGCGGCCAGGCGAGCCCCAATCGCACGACGCCGGTCGGCCCCGTCGTGCGTGTTTCGGTTCGCATCCTGCAAGTTCACGAGGTACCGGCCGGCGGGGCGATCGGCTATTCGGCGACCTACCGCGCGTCCTCCCCGCGGCGCATCGCAACCATCGCGGCGGGCTATGCAGACGGCATTTTCCGGCATGCGAGCGCCGCCAATGGCGAGACGGGAGGCTGCGTTTCGATCCGCGGCCAGCTCGCGCCCATCGTCGGCCGCGTGTCGATGGACCTTGTCACCGTCGATGTCACCGGCATCGACGGGCCGCCCCTTGCGCGCGGAGAATTCGTCGATCTCATCGCCCCCGACCTGCCGCTCGAAAGGGTGGGTTCCGGCGCCGGCAGTATCGGCTATGAGGTGCTGACGCGTCTCGGGACGCGATTCCACCGCAACTACGTCGACGACGGCGATTGATCCATGGCCAAGCCAAGCAAGACGATCTTCGTATGCCAGAACTGCGGCTCGACGTCGCCGCGCTGGCAGGGCAAGTGTCCTGCGTGCGGAGAGTGGAACACGCTTGCCGAAGAAACCGATGCCGCCGGTCCACCCGGCACCGGCCTGTCGCGCCGCGGCACGGGCCGCGTGATCGTCCTCGAAGGGCTCAAAGGATCGACGCAGGAGGCGCCCCGCTTCTCCACCGGCATCGGCGAGCTGGACCGTGTGACGGGCGGCGGCATCGTGCCGGGCTCGGCGCTGCTCATCGGTGGCGAGCCGGGAATCGGAAAATCGACCCTCCTGCTACAGCTTGCCGCCGCGCTCGCGCGCTCGGGCCGCCGGGCGGTTTATTTTTCCGGCGAAGAGGCAGCCGCTCAGGTGCGCCTCAGGGCCGCCCGCCTCGGCCTCGATGATGCACCCGTTGCCCTGGCCTGCGAGACGTCCCTGGCGACTATTCTCGCGACCCTCGAGGCGGGGCCCCCGCCTGATCTCATCGTCATTGATTCCATCCAGACCCTTTGGGCCGAAGCCATCGAAGCGGCGCCCGGCACCGTGAGCCAGGTGCGCGCCGCGGCACAGGCCCTCATCCGCCACGCTAAGACGGTCGGTAGCGCCCTCCTGCTCGTGGGACACGTCACCAAGGACGGTCAGATCGCCGGCCCGAAGGTGATCGAGCACATGGTCGATACCGTGTTGTATTTCGAAGGGGACCGCGGCCACACGTTCCGTATTCTGCGGGCGGTGAAGAACCGCTTCGGCGCCACCGACGAGATAGGTGTGTTCGAGATGGTGAGCGAAGGCCTGCGGGAGGTTAGCAACCCGTCGGAGCTTTTCCTCGGTGATCGCGCGGCTTCGAGCCCCGGTGCAGCGGTATTCGCCGGCATCGAAGGCACGCGTCCCATTCTGGTGGAGATCCAGGCGTTGGTCGCCCCCTCCTCCCTTGGTACACCCCGCCGCGCGGTGGTGGGCTGGGATTCGGGGCGCCTCTCCATGCTGCTCGCGGTGCTGGAGGCCCGGGCCGGGCTCTCCTTCGCGGGCCAGGACGTCTACCTGAACGTCGCCGGAGGCCTCAGAATAAACGAGCCCGCCGCCGATCTGGCCGCAGCGGCAGCGCTCGTCTCCTCGCTGTCCGGGCTCGCCATACCGCGCCACAGGGTTCACTTCGGCGAGGTCTCCCTGTCCGGTGCCATCAACGCAACCCCGCTCATGGGGCCGCGCCTGAAGGAGGCCCAGAAGCTCGGGTTCCGGGAAGCGGTCCTCCCCGCCCAGGGGGAGCTCGATGCCGCAGGTTTGAAAATGCGCACAATGAGACTTGCGCACCTGAGGGCGCTTGCCGACGAAGCGCCGTCATGCGACTGACAGGCGGCGCCGGAGGCGCCGAACCGCCGTGTAACGGAGCTTTCTAGACCATGCTCGGGCCGATCACATATCTCGATGCCGCCGTGCTCGCCGTGTGTTTCATCTCCGGCTTGCTCGCCATGTATCGCGGCTTCGCCCGCGAGATGCTCTCGATCGTCTCCTGGGCCGTAGCCGCCGCGGCCGTCCTTTATTTCGTAATCTTCCACAAGCCATTCGCGGAAGACATGGCAGCGCAGATGGGCACCCAGAGGGCCGTAGCGCAGATCGTCGTCGGCGCCGTCATCTTCCTCATCGTGCTTATCGTGGTGCACCTCGTTACCGCCCGCCTTTCGGACGCGATTCTCGACAGCCGTATCGGCATGATCGATCGTGTCCTCGGCTTTATCTTCGGTGTGGTGCGCGGCTTTATCCTGATCGTCATTCCCTACATGTTCTACGAGGCCTTCTTCCCCGATCCGAACCAGCATTTCCCCTGGGTCCGGGAGGCCAAGACGCTGCCTTACATCAAGGGTACCGGGGATTCGATCCGCTACGTTCTGGAGGCCTATATGCCCTCTTCTCTCACGGCTCCTCCGGGCCAGGAGGAGCAGCCGGCGCAGCCCCAGCAACAGGGTTCACTGGAAATTCGCCGAAGCGACGAAATGGCGCTTGAAGCGGCGGGGATATATCATATTTCTGTCACGTGGCGGGTGCACGCGAGCTGATCCAGCGGCAACTGTCGGCGTTAATGTGCGTTCACATATCGGGCAGCGGAGCGGCACCAGCGGGAGGTGACGATGAACCAGGAGCTCGAGGATACTCGATGCTTTGGCGAGGATGCCAAACTCCGGGGCCCCGGTTATCTACGATACGGTGACGACAGACTCCGCGAGGAATGCGGGGTCTTTGGCATTTTTGGACACCCCGATGCGGGCGCCCTCACCGCCCTCGGTCTCCATGCCCTGCAGCACCGCGGGCAGGAAGCCTGCGGCATCGTCTCCTACGACGGCCAGCAGTTCCACTCCGAGCGCCGCATGGGCCTCGTCGGCGACAACTTCTCCCGCGCCAACGTGATCGAGCGCCTCGCCGGTCATATCGCCGTTGGACACAATCGCTATTCCACCTGTGGCGATGCCGTGCTCCGAAACGTGCAGCCGCTCTTCGCCGACATCGATACCGGCGGTTTTGCGGTCGCCCATAACGGTAATCTCACCAACGCGCTGACGCTACGCCAGGAGCTGATCTCCACCGGCGCCATCTGTCAGTCGACCTCCGATACGGAGGTGATCCTCCATCTTCTCTCCCGCTCCAATAAGCGCCGCATCGTCGAGCGCTTCGTCGACGCCATCCGCCAGATCGAAGGCGCCTACGCACTCGTAGGCCTCACCAACGACATGCTGATCGGCGCGCGCGACCCCGTCGGCATTCGCCCGCTCGTCCTGGGCCGTCTCGGCTCGGCATACGTGCTCGCATCCGAGACGTGTGCGCTCGACATGGTCGGCGCCGAGTTCATCCGCGAGGTCGACAACGGCGAAGTGGTGGTCATCACCAAAGACGGCGTCGAGAGCCATCGGCCTTTCCCGATTCGCCCCGCCCGCCCCTGCATCTTCGAATACATTTACTTCGCCCGCCCTGACAGCGTGATCGGCGGGCGAACTGTTTACGACATCCGCAAGCAGATGGGCGTGCAGCTCGCGCAGGAAGCGCCCGCCGATGTGGATGTCATCGTGCCGATCCCGGACTCGGGCGTTCCCGCCGCCATCGGCTTCGCGCAAGCCTCCAACGTGCCCTTCGAGCTCGGCATAATCCGCAACCACTATGTGGGCCGCACCTTCATCGCCCCCGAGCAGCGCATCCGCGATCTCGGCGTGAAGCTGAAACACTCGGCCAACGCCAGCATCATTCGCGGCAAACGCATCGTGCTTGTCGACGACAGCGTCGTGCGGGGCACCACGTCGAAGAAGATCGCCCAGCTCATGTACGAATCGGGCGCCCGCGAGGTGCACATGCGCATCTCTTCGCCTCCGATCACGCATCCTGATTATTACGGGATCGATACACCCGACAGCGCCGATCTTCTCGCCGCCCAGAAGGATCTCGCCGGCATGCGTGAGTTCCTCGGCGTCGACAGCCTTGCGTTCCTGTCGGTCGACGGCATTTATCGCGCAGTCGGGTTTGATGGTCGCGATAACCGCAGCCCGCAGTTCACCGATCACTGCTTTACAGGCGAATATCCAACGCCGCTCACGGACAAGAGCGGTCATGCGATTCCGCGGCAGTTGTCGTTGCTGGCCGAGGTGGGCTGACCCTCTTGCCCATCAGAGCCCGGGATTAAATTTCCGACGCCCTTCTGAGACACATCGTTCAGCCTTCGGGCCGATACGCCAGAGCGACGGCGGTCCGGGGTTGCCTGGGCCGCCCTTGGCCTATAGCTCTTCCCGCTACCGCTCCCGGTTTGTCGGGTAGCGATTGTCGAGGCCGCGGCAAGCAAAGTTCATGACCCAGAAAAAGCCCCTCAAAGATCGTCTCGCCCTCGTCACGGGCGCATCGCGCGGCATCGGCCGTGCCGTCGCGCTCGGGCTGGCCGAGGCAGGTGCCCATCTCATCTTGGTCGCGCGCACTGTCGGCGCCCTCGAAGAGCTAGACGACGAAATCCGGCGCCGCGGAGGCAAGGCGACGCTGCTGCAGCTCGACTTAAGCAACGGCGACAAGATCGATCAACTCGGGCCCACGATCTATCAGCGCTGGGGCAAGCTCGATATTTTCATCGGCAATGCCGGTGTGCTCGGGCCGCTCTCACCGCTGCACCACGTCACCGAGGACGCCTGGAGCCAGGTGATCGATATCAACCTCTCGGCGAACTGGCGTCTGATCCGCACACTTGACCCTGTACTCAAGCGCTCGGACGCTGGCCGTGTGGTGTTCGTGACGTCGGGCGCAGCAACCGGCAAATACGCCTACTGGGGACCCTATGCCGTTTCGAAGGCAGGCCTTGAAGCGTTGGCGAAAACCTATGCGCACGAAGTTGAGGATTCCGATATGCGCGTGAACCTCGTCAACCCGGGCCCCATCCGCACGGCGATGCGCGCGAAGGCATTTCCGGGCGAGGATCCGCAGAAATTGCATACGCCGGACGAGCTGGTGCCGTTGTTCCTCGAACTCGCCTCGCCGGCGTGCGACTTCTCCGGGCGGGTCGTCAACTTCGCCGATTGGATCAAGCAGGACGCAACCTCCGGCGCATAGACGCGACGCCGCGGATCAGCGGAATTCGACGACCATACCATCGTAGGCCGGCTCGACATTGTCGGGCAGCTCACCGCGCAGCGCCTCATAGTCGAGATCGGTCGTCATGTGCGTGAGGATCGCGCGCTTCGGCTTCAGGCGCTCGATCCACGCCAGCGCCTGCTTCACGCTGAAATGGCTCGGATGCGCGATGTAGCGCAGCGCATCGACAATCCAGATGTCGAGCCCTTCAAGCTGAGCCGCCGAAGCATCGGAAATGTCGCTTACGTCCGGCGAATAGGCGAGACCGCCGATGCGGAAGGCGAGCGTAGTCATGTCACCATGCGTCTGCTGGATCGGTATCGCCTCGATCGCGCCCGATGGACCATCGACGCGGATCGACCTCGGCACCTCGATCGCGTGCGGGACAAGGATCGGCGGATAACTCGATCCCGCCGGCTGCTGGAAGCAATAGCCGAAACGATCCGTGAGACTGCGACCCGTCTCGCCATCCATCCAGACGTCGAGGCGCTTTTTCATCGCGTAGGCGACCATGCGCAGATCATCGATGCCATGCGTATGATCTGCGTGATCGTGCGTATAGAGCACGCCGTCGAGGGCTTCACAGCGCACGCTTAAGAGCTGCTCGCGCAGATCGGGCGAGGTATCGATCAGAACGGTCGTATGGCGGGGCTTGCCGATGCGCTCCACCAGCATGCTGCAGCGCCAGCGCCGGTTCTTCGGGTTCTGCGGATCGCACGCGCCCCACATGGTTCCGATGCGGGGCACGCCGCCGGATGAGCCACAGCCGAGGATCGTCGCGCGGTAGGTCATGCGGCCGCGCTGCCAGAATCGGCGGGGCGCTTCACCTTGCGGAAGAGCCGGAAGAAATTGTCGGTCGTTGCGCGTGCGATCTCCTCGTCCGACACACCCTTCACCTTCGCAAGCGCTGCGGCCGTGTGCACCACATAGGAGGGCTCGTTCGTCTTGCCGCGGAAAGGCTCGGGCGCAAGGTACGGCGCATCGGTCTCGACCAGCAAACGGTCGAGCGGAACGTTGCGAGCGATCTCGCGCAGTGCATCGTTCTTCTTGAACGTCAGCACGCCGGTGAACGACACATAGAGCCCCAGCTCAACCGCACGCGCAGCAAGCTCCGGCCCGCCCGTGTAGCAGTGCAGGATCGCGGGGAACGGGCCGCCGTTCGCATGCGCCTCTTCGAGAATGGCGATGGTGTCGGCGTCGGCATCGCGCGTGTGTATTTCGAGCGGCAGTCCGGTGCGCCTCGCCGCCTCGATATGCGCGCGGAAACCTTCCGCCTGCGCCTCGGGCGAACCCTTTTTGTAGAAGTAATCGAGCCCGGCCTCGCCGATGGCAACAACCTTAGGATGCTCCGCGAGGCGCACGAGCTCATCGGCCGGGATGCCCCGCTCCTCGTCGGCGTTGTGCGGATGCGTGCCCACCGAGCAGTAGATGTTGTCGTGCGCGGCGCAGATATCGAGCAGCGCCGGTAGCTGGCGTACACGCGTCGAAATCGTCACCATCACCCCGACGCCCGCGGCCTTGGCGCGGGCGAGCAGCCCGTCGCGGTCGGCGGCGAGCTGCTCGAAATCGAGATGGCAATGGTGATCGACGAGCATTCCGCCAGCCCTTATCAGCCCTTGTCCTTCTTGGGCTTGTCCTTCTTCGGCTTCGGTTCCGCCTCGCCTTCGTCCGCCTCCGGCGCCACGTAGCGCGGGAAGACGCCCGACGGCTCGGGCAGCTCAGTGCCGGGCTTCAGCCGGCCGGCCTCACCGAGCGCACTGAATGTGTGCGCGTCGGCCGGCTGGCCCAAGTAGCCGAGCAGTTTTTCGGCGGCCTGCGGTGTCACAGGAGCCGCCAGAATGGCGATCTGCCGCACCACTTCCGCCGTCACATAGAGGATCGTCTCCATGCGCTTGGGATCGGTCTTCTTCTTGGCCCACGGCTCCTCGCCGGCGAAGTAGCGGTTCGCATCCGCCACGACAGCCCAGACGGCATCGAGGTAGCGCGTGACGGCCTGCCGGTCCATCGCCTCGCGCACCTTGGGGTAGAGCCCATCTGCGGCAGCGAGGATGGTCTTGTCGGCTTCCGTGAATTCGCCCGGCTCCGGCACGCGCGCGCCGCAGTTCTTGTTGATCATCGACAGCGAGCGCTGCGCGAGATTGCCGAGGTCGTTGGCGAGATCGGCATTGATGCGGTTGGCGATCGCCTCCGGCGAATAGTTGCCATCCTGGCCGAAGTTCACCTCGCGCAGAAAGAAGTAGCGCACCTGCTCCTGGCCATAGGCTTTCACGAGGTCGAACGGATCGACGACGTTGCCGACCGACTTCGACATCTTCTCGCCCTTCGAAAGCACGAAGCCGTGGCTGAAGACGCGCTTCGGCAGCTCCAAGCCTGCCGACATCAGGAACGCGGGCCAGTAGACCGCGTGGAAGCGCAGGATGTCCTTGCCGATGACGTGCACGTCCGCAGGCCAGTAGTGCCACAGCGGGCTTTTCTCGTCGGGGAATCCGACGCCGGTGATGTAGTTCGTCAGCGCGTCGACCCACACGTACATGACGTGCGGCGCCCCGTTGCGCCCCTGCCCGGCGGCCTCCGGCACGGGAATGCCCCAGTCGAGCGTCGTGCGCGAAATCGACAGATCTTCCAGCCCGCCCCTGACGAAGCTCGTCACCTCGTTGCGGCGCTCAGGTGGCAGGATGAAATCCGGGTTCGCCTCATAGTGTGCGAGCAGACGGTCCTGATAGGCGGAGAGGCGGAAGAAATACGTCTCCTCCTCCGTCCACTCGACGGGCGTGCCCTGTGGGCCGCGGCGGATGCCGTCCTCGCCGACGGTCGTCTCGCTCTCGTTGTAGAAGGCCTCATCGCGCACCGAGTACCAGCCCGAATACGTCTTGAGGAAGATGTCGCCGGCCTTCTCCATCCGGCGCCAGATCTCTTCCGAAGAGCGGTAATGGCGCTCCTCGGTGGTGCGGATGAAATCGTCGTGGGAGAGGCCGAGCGTCTCGACCATCTCGCGGAAACGCGCGGCGTTTCGGTCCGCCAGCTCGCGCGGCGCGACGCCTTCCTTGGCGGCGGTCTGCTTCATCTTCAGCCCGTGCTCGTCGGTACCGGTGAGGAAGTAGACGTCCTTGCCGTCGAGTCGCTCGAAGCGCGCGATCGCGTCCGTGGCGATGGCCTCGTAGGCGTGGCCGATGTGCGGCTGGCCGTTGGGATAGGAGATCGCTGTCGTGATGTAGAACTTGCGGCGCCCGCTCATGGACTAGGGTCCTCGGAAAAGATGCGAATGTGTTCGGCTTTTGAAAATGCCGGCGCGCAGCCGGACAGGCCGCCTCACATTCGGGCGGTGCGCGATGCAGTCGGAGCAAATCGGCGCGGCGCGTGCATCTTCTCAGGCGGGCTTTCGTTGTTGTGCGGCAGCGGCAAGGCCAGCCACGGTCTCGAGGATCAACCCCTTACGGTCGAGATTGAGCGCAACCGTGTCAGCCTTTTCGCGGGCTATTCTTTCCCACAGGGCGGCGAAGGACGCAAGCCGCCCCTCGCCCATGAGCCGCTCCGCCAGCGCCTTCTCCCCGGCGCTTCCCTCGCCCGTGGCGGCGGTCCGGATCAGGCGCGCCAATGCGTTGAGCAGTAACTCGAAAAAGAGCTCGAAGCGTGCGGGTGCGGCGGTCGGTTGCAGCTCATCCGAAAGCGCGTGCACGGTACGCCAGTCGACCTTCGGCAGCGAATCTAGCAGGCGCATAATTCTACCCTGCAGCTCGATGCCGCCGGCCCCGAGCACGCCGAGGAGCCGCCCGGCACTGCCTTCCGCCAGATCTTCCAGCGCTTTCCAATCGGCGTCAGGGGGTGGTGGCATCTCGGCGGCCTTGAGAGCCTGCGCGGTGGCGGCGTGTAATTCCTCAGCGCCGAGCGCGGATAGCGCGAGCGCGCGGCAACGCGAGCGGATCGTCGGCACGAGTTGCCCCGGCGCTGATGACACGAGCAGGAACACCGTGCGCTCCGGCGGCTCCTCCAGCGATTTCAGGAGCGCATTCGCCGCGTTGACGTTGAGCTCGTTGGCCTCGTCCACGATAACGACGCGCCAGCCGTCCCCCGCGGCCCGATGAGATAGGAACGAGCGCAGGCGGCGCACCTCGTCCACCGGAATGGATGTCGCGAAACGCTTCGCCTTGATGTCATAGGGCCGGCGGATGAGAAGCAATCCCGGATGGGACAGCGCACGCACCTGGCGCGCGGCCGTCGTCTCCGGCGCGATAGCAAGACTGCTTCCCGACGGATCGCGTTCCTTCGGTTCCGCGAGTGCCGCGCGGGCGAAACGATACGCCAGCGTCGCCTTGCCTATACCCCGCGGGCCAGACAGCAGCCATGCATGATGCACGCGCCCGCTGGCAAGCGCGCCGGCTAAGGTTGCTTCGACAGCACGATGGCCGAAGAGCAGCTCCGTTTCCCGCGGATGCGGAAAATCCGCCAGCCGGTCGGCTTCCGGCAGCGCCTCGATCTCTGCGGCGGCGGGTGCACGTGCCATCAGCGCACCTGTGCCAGCAGCCGCGCCTCCACGGCATGCCACACGGCATCGAAGACAGCGCCCTCATCCTGGGCTGCATCGATCAGCACGCAGCGCTCCGGTTCGGTCTTGGCGATGTCGCAGAAGGCCTCGCGGAGCTTCCAATGGAACGCAAGATCGCGCTTCTCGTAGGCGTCGGCCTCGGTGTCGGGATTGAAACGATCGACGCGCCGGCTGTGCGCACGGCCGAGGCCAAGCTCGGCGGGAATGTCGAGCACCAGCGTCAGGTCGGGATAGGTAGGGCTGACGATCATCTCATTCAGGGTATCGATAGCTTCGCCCGGCAGGCCGCCGGCGACCCCCTGATAGACGCGCGTTGAATCGATGAAGCGGTCGCAGATCACCCACTGCCCGGCGTTGAGCGCAGGCCGCACCGCGGTGTCGAGATGATCGGCACGGGCGGCATAGAACAGCAGCGCTTCGGACAGCGGCGAATGGGGCGGCGTCGACGGATCGAGGATGACATGCCGCATCGTCTCGGCAAAGGGCGAGCCGCCCGGCTCGCGCGTCACGAGCGTGTCGATGCCCGCCCCGTGCAGCGCCTCGGACAGCAGCCGCGCCTGGGTCGACTTGCCCGAGCCCTCTCCGCCCTCGAAGGTGATGAACTTGCCGAGCACAGATAACGCCTCGCCACCGCAGTAACCAACGGCGTCGGTAACACGTCGGCCCGCGTCACGCTACAGGCGCACTAGGCTCAGCGCCATATGTGCGAGCGAATCGAGCCCCCGGCGCATCAACCCGCCCGGCTCGACATCCTCCGCCGCATAGAGCGGGATCTCATTCACGGAGTTCGATTGCGTGGTGATGCGCAGCACCGCCACCTTGTCACCCTTGCGCACCGGCGGTTTCAGCGGCCCGTCGTAGACGATCTCAGCCTTGAGGCGCGGATTCTCAGGCACGCGCGGCAGGATCACGGTCACGGGACCCTTGCCGGTGAGCGGCACGAAGAAAGTCTCTCCGCCCCACACGCGCGCGCTGCCGACAATCTCGCCCTCGTCGAAGAGCTTCGCCGGCGCGAAGCTGCGGTAGCCCCAATCGAGCAGGCGCCGCGCCTCGGACGTGCGTTCGGCTTCAGTCGCCAGCCCCATGACGACGACAATCAGCCGCTTGCCGCCCTGCACCGTCGAGCCGACGAGGTTGTAACCCGACTCTTTCACGAAGCCCGTCTTCAGACCGTCGGCGCCGATGTCGAGCGGCAGCAGCGGATTGCGGTTGTAGAACTTGTGCTTGCGGTATTCGAACAAACGCTGCGAGAAGATTGGGTAGTATTCAGGATATTCCTTGATCAGGTAACGCGCGAGGATCGCGATCTCCCGCGCCGTCATGAGTTGCTCGGGATCGTGGAGGCCGCTCGGATTGGCAAAGGTCGACTTGCTGAGGCCGATGTTGCGCGCTTCGACCGTCATCCGTTTGGCAAACTGCGCCTCGCTTCCACCCAGCCCTTCCGCCAGACAGATCGCAGCGTCGTTGCCCGACTGGATGATCAAACCCTTCAGCAGCTCATCGATGGTGGCAGTGGTATTGATGGGCACGAACATCGAGGAAGTGCGTGAGGGCGCGCCACCCGTACGCCAGGCGTGCTCGCTCATCGTGAATTCGTCGGTGAGCTTCAGCCGTCCTTCCTTCAGCGCCCGAAAGACCACCGCAGCCGTCATCAGCTTGGAGATGGACGCCGGTGGCAGCGGCTGATCGGCATTGTATTGAAAATAGATCGCGCCCGTATCGGCATCGAGCAGAACGGCCGCCTTCGCGCGCGTCGTGAAGCCCTGGGCCAGCGCGTGCTGCGGCAGCAGCGAGACGACGAATGCCAGCAGAATCAGCAGCGGCCACGCGGGGCGGCTGCGGCTGCACCGGCGGAAGAAGACGGACATTTGTGCTGTTGAACCTCGCGGCATGGAACGAGACCTAGTGACTATTCAGTCTGTGCAGTACCCGTGTCAACGTCGTCGGCTCACGGTGGCGGCGCATCGCCTTCAGGGGGTGCCCCCAAACTCGCTTGCGGAGCAAAACCCGCCGCCGCGATACGGGCCATGGCCGTGGCGGCATCCGCGTCGCCGTAGGGCCCGAGCCGCACGTTGAAGTGTCGCGCCGTGCCCTCGCCCGCCGCCTCTATCGCGCTGCCATCCGGTATACCGAGAATGTAGAGGAGACGTTCGCCCTCCGGGCGAGTCTCGAACGGCCCCACGCGCACATAGACGTCTGCCGTCGGTGCCCCGAGTGCCGATCGCTGTCCGCTCCCCACCTTGCTGCGGTGCTGCACGAATGACCATGACGGCAGAGATTGCGTGGCCCCGCTCCTCACACCGATCGACGCCGTCGTGATGGCGCCGGTATCAGCTTGCGCCAGCGCCCCGCCACCGGCCCAGGACTGCGCCGCAAGGTGGCGCCGCTCCGCGCTGTCATCGCCGTTGAGAGGCGCCCTTCCCGCATAGCGCACACGCACGCGTGCCAGCCCCGACCGGTGGAAACCCAGCACATGGGCGGAGCGGTATGAAAGATCGATCAGGCGATCCTTGGCATAGGGACCGCGATCATTGATGCGCACGAGGATAGTGCGGCCGTTCTGCAGGTTGGTGACATACGCATATGACGGCATCGGCAGGGTCGGATGCCCCGCCGTCAGCGCATGCATGTCGTAGATTTCGCCGTTCGACGTTTTGCGGCCGTGGAACTGGGTGCCATACCAGGAGGCGATGCCCGTCCGGTCGTAGCTGGGATCCTCGTGCGGATGGTACCAGCGGCCGCCAACCTGATAGGGGCGACCCACCTTGTAGACGCCACCACCCTTGGGGATGGCCCCATAATGAACGACCCGGGGGCTCGCAGTCACGCCGAGGCTGCTATCGACGCTTCCCCCACCGGAGCAGGCCGTTAGAACCAGAGCGCCGGTTGTGGCCACCCCTACAGCGATTGGCAGAACCGACCGCGGTCCACGGTTTGCCCGCGGCTCGTCCCAGCGAAGGTGCGTCAACACGCTGGCAATGGCCGCACTTATCGTTGGCCCCGTACGCATACCCACACTCTTCGCCGCCTGACGCAGCGCCTGCCCGCCCCAGCGCGGCGCAAGAGCGCACGCGCCTTCTCACAATGGCAAGCGGCACTTGAGAATGGGTAAAGGAGAGAACCGGCTTGAGGCACGGCGCGTGCGCCTATAGGGTCCGCGATCCGGAAGGGTGGCCGAGTGGTTTAAGGCAGCGGTCTTGAAAACCGCCGTGCGGGCAACCGTACCGTGGGTTCGAATCCCACCCCTTCCGCCAGCCCGCGCTCACCAGTCTGGCTAAGCCTTCATGCGCAAGCTGAACGTGCGGGAATGCCAAGGCACCCCGCAACGTCCATCATCGCACTCATTGATCCGACTTGAGATACGCGATCAGATTTTCGATCTCCGCGTCGTCTTTGATCCCCGGAAAAATCATCCGGGTTCCCGGCACCTTCTTTTTGGGATCGTGCAGAAATTCGGTGAGATTGGCTTCATCCCAAACGATGCCCGACTCCTGCATCTTCGGCGAATACTTGAAACCTTCGACCGTCCCCGCCTTCCGGCCGAACACCCCCTTCAGCGTGGGGCCCAGTTTGTTGATGCCCTTCTCATGGTCATGGCAGGCAGCACACTTCTTGAAGACGGCTTTCCCGCTTTCTGCGTCCTGCGCAATCGCACCGGTTCCCAGCGTCACGCCGGCAGCCGCCAGCATCATCAACATGCGCATTTCAGCTCTCTCCGTATTCATATGCCCCGCAGGAGCGCGGGATTGCTCGAGGTGTGGGTAAACGTCCTATGCGTTTCACAGATCCGTAGCGCGGCGATGAAGCCAGCGCATTATTTTTCCAGCAGGTGCTCGTAACGGCGATCAGTCAGCGTCTTCAGGAACGCCTCAAGCGCCTCGATCCTGGCGTCATTCAACGCCAATCCGGACTTGAGCTGCGTCGCCGAGATGTTTTCAGGCACTTCGGGCTCTCCCCAGTTCTGGCCGGTCTCACGATTGATCTGCGCTGCTGGGCTGCGGCTGGTGTACTTATTGTAAAACTCGATCGCGGTTCTCAGCTCCTTGAACACCCCGTTGTGCATGTAGGGGCCAGTTACGGCGACGTTTCTCAACGTGGCCACCTTGAAGAGACCTGACCATTCCGAATTGTTGGGATGTGCGTTGTTGAGGCCTCGGTCCACGTAGCCATCGCCCATGCCGCTTAAGGAGCGCACCGCCGTGTTCACGGGCAAACCGATGTTGTGATATTCGAAGCTCGTGAAAAGCTCGGTCTGGAAGCTTCCGCCGCTACGCAGCGGACGGTGGCAGAGCTGACAGTTCCAAGTGAGGAACACCTGGCGGCCGAACTCTTCTTGCACCGTGAACTTTTCCTCACCCCGCATCACCCGGTCGTATTTGGAATCGAAGGGGGCGAATTCGGGCGTACGCTGATATGCTGCCAGCGCCTCCGCCGCCGCCTGGAGCGTTCTATCGGGACTTGAAAAAACCTCCTCGCCAAAGAGCGCTCGGAAGCTCTCGACATACGCGGTGTTCTCCGCAAGCCGCTCCGCTACCGCCGCGCTGTCCGGCATGTTCATTTCCACCGGATTGAGAAGTGGACCCTTCGCCTGCTCTTCGAGTGTATCTGCGCGCCCATCCCAGAACAGCCCGCCGGTAGCCTTACCGTCGGGGTGCTTGGCGAACGCTGGCGTCATGCTCGCGTACATCAGCGTCGGCGTATTGCGGTCGCCGATAGCGCCGTCGGCATCACCCGCCGACACCGCGCGTCCCACCGAAGTGGGACGGGGGTCGGTGAACGCATAATCCGGATGGTGACACGTTGAGCACGATTGCGTGCGGTTGCGGGATAGGTTCGGATCAACGAACAAGCGCGCACCGAGCTGCTCGATCGGGCTCAGCGGCGACGCCGCTTTGTCTGCGGCTGTAGGTGCCTCCGACACGGCGAGCGATGCCCCGAACACCGCCAGAGCGGGGGCGATAGCAACCCACCAATTCGCAAGTTTGCCGCGACGCCTCATGCTATCAGGCACGCACTTCCCCTTCGACGTTTCCAGCCGTGACCGATTATGTTGTGTTTTTATCGCGGAACGACGTGCGAACGTGCTGTCGACGCGGCGGTGCCGTCACGAGACCACGCGTTGCGCTATATATTATTCAAGCGAGAAGCAGCCGCGCCCATGCTCTCCTTACATTTTCATTACAATTGGTTGACCCGAGACAGCAGTCACGCGCTTCTTGGGACCCAAACAAACCACACACACAAGGGCGATACGCAAACACGGCGCGCGCCCGGGTCAGTTTGCGATCAGCACTCCATGCGAAGGGACGGTCTGCACGCGGCGTTACGTCACCCTGGCCCTCCCGCGCCCTGACAAGGCGCATCATCCGCATGCGTCACCTCGGCACCCCGAAATCCGTCGCAGCTTGCAACGGACACTTCTTCAGCTGTTTGAACGGCCGCGACCCAGGATGCCCGCATTTCCGCACTAATTTCAATGCATTGCGCAGATGCGGATGAGGCTCCATATAAAGGAGCGAAGCCGTGGTGATGCCGCAGATCGTGATATCTTTAATCGCCGATTCCGTATCTGGGACGCTGATTTTCCTATCCGAAATTGCTCAGGAACACGTCTACAGCGGTTTGCTGGCTCGGCCAAAGCTGATACAGCCTTATTCGAAGGCATTTGTGCGCCGTATCCACTGCACGGGTGCAGCCTTTCCGAAATTGCGTACACCCGCTGAAGCTCGGCAAGACCGATGCGCCCATAGGCGAAGGCCGCACTCAGCGGCACTGAACTTCGTCCCTGCGCTCCAAGAGCCGCGTCGCCGCGACCGAATGACGATCCATCCATGCGGGCCGTTTGCTCGCCCTATCGACTAACCTTGAAAAGGAGATCGCGCTGCAAGTCCTCGTCCGTGAAAACAATGTCGAACAGGCCATGCGGGTCCTGAAGAAGAAGCTGCAGCGCGAAGGCGTGTTTCGCGAGATGAAGCTCCGCCGCTCCTTCGAGAAGCCGTCGGAGCGCAAGGTGCGCGAGAAGGCGGAAGCGATACGCAGAGCGAAGAAAGCCGCACGCAAACAGGCGCAACGGGAAGGTCTCCTTCCGAAGCCGCGCAAGAAGCTGGTGGCCCGCCGATAGCATCCGCCGGCATGGCCAATCCCAGGCCGTCTATCCGTGGAAAGTTAGCCCGCCACTATGGGGGCGCGCCGCCGAACACCGACATGGCCCCGCCATGGATCGACTTGGCCGCACTGAAAACGGCGCGTGAAAACGCCACCGCACCTCGGCAGCGAGTGTCAGGTAACTGGAGTGTTGAAAGGTAAGCAAAATGAAAAATGATACGGCAGCGCGGCCGGCAGCTCAGAAGACTTTAGCGAACCTCCAGCCGAATGAGTGTCGCTGGCCGATCGGCGATCCGCAGCGGCCCGGCTTTCACTTCTGCGGCGCGCACAAGCAGGATGGCAACCCCTACTGCGCCGAGCATGCGGCGCTCGCCGTGACGCCTAGCCGTCCGCGTCCGGTGACGTACCGGTCTGCCGGCTAACGGGCTACCCGACCCCGCCGAGCAATCAAGATGGATGATTTGCGCGGCAATCCCGACTGAAGGAGTGGCGCAGCGGCCTCGCCGCGCCACATTGACGAGCGGCGACGTCAAGCAACCTTCAGCGCTCTGCCGACCTCGGAGACCGTCGCTCTCTCCGCGTCCGTCACCTGCGTGCCACCGAAGCCAAGCATACCGCCCTCCGAGGCCGCTTCAGCGACCTGATCGGCGACGTACTTCAGCCACGTCTTGAAGGCGGCGGCATCACCCGGCGCTTTCGCGTCCAGAATCTCCCCCACCTTGGTGAGCTTGGCTATCACCTGTTCCTTCAGATCAGCTGTCGATTTACCGGTGAGCTCGATCTTGACCTCCTCCCGCGCGACGCTGCGGCCGTCGGATGTCTCCATATCCGCCAGCAACGCCTTCATCAGGGGACTTGCCTTCGGATCATTCCCCGCCGCCAGCAGCGCTTGAGCACTCGCCATGCTTTCCTTCAGCGTACCCCAAAGCCCGCTGGGCTCGGCGAGCGTTACAGCAAGTCCGGCCAGCATGGGGCTGGCTAGAATGGCCTTCCATTCCTCGGGGGTGAAGTTGGATTTGTCCGCCATGGAAATCTCCTCGCGTTGATCAATGTACGTGCACGTGCGCGCAGCTCCGAGGGTGCGCAGCGCCGCGAGCGAGGGATATAGGCTGTAGTCGATGCCATGTATGAAACGTGGGCGGAATAATTCTCGACAAGTTGTAGCGTGCGTTAAAGCGCGAGCAGATCGGTCGTCATCGGATGCCGGAAAATGAAAAAGCCCCGGCCGCGAAGCCGGGGCTTTGCTCTCGGCAAGGATCAGAAGCCGAGGTAAACACCAACGCCTGGACGGCGATAGTAGCGATGTCCATGCCGATGCCCGTAGCCATACCTGTAGTAGCGCGGGCTGCGATAGTGCCGGTGCCTCCACCGGGGACGATGATGGCGATACCCCGCCTTCGAGACATCGCTCGTCTGCAAGTGCTTCGCACTACCGGCCTGTGGAATTGCATTTGCTGCCTGGGGGGCGGCCAACATCATTGCGCCAGCGGCGAAGGCAGCGAATATCACTGTGCTCTTCATTGATCTGTCCTCCTTTACATTGGAGCAACGGCACTACGCGAGCATGGTTCCGTAGAAAATGCGCAGTGCGCAACGCGGAGGGTTTCCGCGCGGAAAACTGTCGCGCCAGGGAACCAGCTGCTGTTTCGCCTGCCGCTCTGCACCTATCTGTTACGTGCGCATTCGCGCTTTTTTCCTTCCGTCCGCTTTCCATCCACCTTTCACTTTCAAGGAGCTGCACCATGACAACCGCGAACGCAGAGAAGTCCGGCACATTCAAGATCGGTGGAGACCTGGCGGTACATCGCCTTGGATTTGGCGCCATGCGCGTGACGGGCAAAGGCGTGTGGGGTGAGCCGGAAGACCGTGACGAATCGTTGCGTACGCTGCGGCGCGTGCCGGAGCTCGGCATCAATCTGATCGATACCGCAGACAGCTACGGGCCCGAGATCAGCGAGCGGCTCCTTCGCGAAGCGCTTTATCCCTACAAAGGTCTCGTGATCGCCACGAAAGGTGGTCTCATCCGCCCCGGTCCAGACCAATGGAACCCATGCGGCCGCCCCGATTACCTGCGCCAGCAGGTGTTCGTCAGCCTCCGCCGTCTCGGGGTCGAGCGGATCGACCTATGGCAGCTCCACCGCATAGACCCCGCGGTGCCGCGCGACGAGCAGTTCGGCGCCATCGCCGCCATGCAGAAGGAAGGGTTGATACGGCACGTGGGCCTCAGCGAGGTGAAGATCGAGGAGATCGAGGCGGCGCAGCAGTTCTTCAAGGTCGCGACGGTGCAGAATCTCTTCAACCTCACCAACCGCGCCAGCGATGCCGTCGTCGATCACTGCACCGCGCACAACATCGGCTTCATCCCCTGGTTCCCGCTGGCTGCGGGCGATCTGGCACGTCCCGGCTCTCCGCTCGATGCCATTGCGCACCGCCATAACGCGAGCCCAAGCCAGATCGCACTCGCCTGGCTGCTGCGGCGCAGCCCGGTGATGCTGCCGATCCCCGGAACGAGCAAGGTGAAGCATCTGGAGCAGAACGTGGAAGCCGTGAACATTACGCTGTCGGATACGGAGTTCGCCGAGCTCAGCGCGCTTGCCTCCTAACGCATGATGCGCGCCCGTTCGTGCTCTAATGCCGTCGGTGGTTACCGAGCGACACGACGAGCATGGGCGGGCGCGCGCTATCTAAAGGCCTGATGCCCGTCCGCACGCCCCCCTGATGGCGCCCGTGCGCAGCAGCTCGAGTACTGCAACTCCCCACGCGCCTGGCTTGCTTCCTGCCCCATTCGAGGTCGACACGTCTCTCCGCACAAAGAGACTGGCGTTGTTGAGCCCAATCCGCCAAAAGGCTGACCACCAAGCTTGGCGCCCGGCTCCACTGGGCCTCCCGCCATCATCCGAGCGCTTAGGAGGGGAAATGACCGTTTCGCTTTGCAGACATCTCCTGATGCTTGCCGTTTTGGCCATGACCGCGGCTCTTCCCGCCACAGCGGATCACCCGGCGGACCGTGATGAGCATACCGGCGTGAGCGTCTCTTCCGGCGCAATGACCTGGGCCGACGACCACCTCGCGGACAAAAAGAACGTCATCGCGCAGACTGCGAGCGGGGAAGGCCGCACATGCTCGCACTATACTTTCCTCGCCTGGGCACCGGGCAACGGTGGCGGCGAGGTCATTATGGCGAAGACACGGGCCAACTACGAGGCCGCCGGCTACACGGTGAATGAGAAGCGCGGACAGATTCCCACGGATGTGATCTGGACCGTTGCCGGTGACGGCCGAGAGGCGGTCATCCTGTGGAACGCCGTCGCGGGCTCCACGATCTATTTCTCATGCCTCACTGCGGGATCGTCAGTCGCCGAGCCGGATAATGCCTTGCTGACGATCGGTGCGTTGGCATTGTTGGGACTTGCGGGTGCGGCAGGAGGTTATTGGCTGGTGCGCCGGTCGCGCGCCAAGACCACCGCTTGAAGAAGCTCCCGATCCGCGCGCAAACCGCAGCAGACCGGCCGCGCCAATGGCCAAGATGGGCCCCTGCTGCAAGCGCTATCTATTTCGGAACCCATGATGGAATTGCGGCGCCGATCGCCGATGATTTGCCGGCGCCGCAATTGCTGCCGTTACTTGAAGCGTCGGCCGATCAGAACCCCGTCCGCATGCTCGCTGCAAAGGCGAGACGATCGACCGTTGCAGGCGCGGGCACATGAGCCCCAGAGGCCGCGGAGCTGACCGGCAGGTTAGGCACGGCGTTCGCCACGCTCGGCGCAACCGGCCATTGGAATACGAACATGCCAATGACCAGAGCGGTCACGGCAGCCGCCTGCCGCAGCTTGTGCCGGCGGGCTTGGCGTTCGACGGTTTCGATGATGTAGGCTTGAAGCGGTAGCGGAAAAGTGGCCGCCGATGGCGTATGCGGACGCGCCGGCACGTAGGCCGACAGTCCCCCTCGACTGTGCGTCACGGTGGTTCTCCTGGATGCGGTGAAAGTTAGTGCCCTCACCCGCAGGTATCTCGCGACAATTGGGCCGCCTCATGGCGCGCGGTTAACCGAAGAGCTTTATTCCTCCGCGGATGCCACTGGTTTGAAAGCGGAATTAAGCTGGCCGCAATTGGTCGATGCTGCGCCATATCTGGCAACGGAGCGGCGTGCACACCACATAGGAGCGATCCCTTTACGCGGCTCTACACAGAGGTTTGCCGAGAGGTTTGAATGGGCGCATCGGGCGTCGACCGTTGGCTATATCCGACTAACCGGGGTCTCTATTGCGAGCCGGGCGGTTTTTTCATCGATCCAGCGCGCGCCGTCGACCGTGCCGTCATTACGCACGGCCATAGCGACCATGCGCGCGCAGGCCATGGCGCGGTGCTGGCGACGCCTGAGACCATCGAGATCATGAAGGTGCGTATGGGCCCCGAGTGCGCGCGCGCGTTCGAGCCGCAGGCGCTCGGCGAAACGCGCACCATCGATGGCGTCGATGTGCGCCTCGCCCCCGCAGGTCATATCCTCGGCGCGGCTCAGATCGTTCTCGACTGGAACGGCCAGCGCGCCGTCATCTCCGGGGATTATAAGCGAGCACCCGATCCGACATGCGCGGCGTTCGAAGTCGTGCCGTGCGATGTGTTCGTCACCGAGGCAACGTTCGCGCTCCCGGTGTTCCGCCACGAGCCGGCGGAAACGGAGGTTGAGCGTCTGCTCTCCTCTATCGCGCGACAGCCGGAACGGGCACACCTCGTCGGCGCGTATGGCCTTGGCAAGACGCAGCGCGTGATCAAGCTTACCCGTCTTGCCGGATACGATCGCCCCATCTATCTGCACGGCGCGCTCGTCGAGCTATGCGATCTCTATCAACGGCTCGGTGTCGATCTTGGAGATTTGCGCCCCGCAACCGGCGCCGAGCAAAGCGAGCTTTCAGGCGCGCTAGTCCTGTGCCCGCCGGGGTCCGTCGACGACCGTTGGTCGCGCCGCTTCCCCGATCCCGTCACCGCGTTCGCGTCGGGCTGGATGCGCATCAAGGGGCGCATCCGCCAAGCCGGCGTAGAGCTGCCGCTCGTCATATCCGACCACGCCGATTGGCCCGAGCTGCTCGACACCATCGTCGAGACCGGCGCGGAGGATGTGTGGGTTACTCACGGACGCGACGACGCCCTCGTCTACCAGCTCGGACTGATGGGGCGAAAAGCGCGCGCGCTTTCCCTCGTCGGCTTCGAGGAGGAAGGCGAATAGCCATGCAGCGTTTCGCCAATCTGCTGGACGCTCTTACAACGACGCCATCTCGCAATGGCAAGCTCGCGCTGCTCATCGAATATTTTCGGGCTGCGCCCGATCCCGACCGTGGGTATGCGCTCGCCGCGCTTACCGATGGCCTCTTTCCACGCCTGCCGCTGCGCCGCGCCATTGGCGAGCTGATGGCCCACAAGATCGACCCCGTCCTCTACCAGCTCTCGCGCGACTACGTCGGCGACACGGCGGAAACAGTATCCCTGCTCTGGCCGGACACGCGGTCCCCTCGCCCCTCCCCGCGCCTCGCCGAAGTCGTAGCTGCGCTGGAGCTGGCGCCGCGCAACGACGTGGCGCCTCTGCTGGGAGATCTGCTGGACCGCCTCGATGTGCGCGGCCGCTGGGCGCTGCTCAAGCTCATAGGAGGCGCACCGCGCGTCGGCGTATCGGCGCGTCTCGCCAAGACCGCCCTCGCACAAATGAGCGGACACGACCTTTCCGAAATTGAGGAGATCTGGCACGCGCTCGCGCCGCCCTATAAAGATCTCTTCGCCTGGCTGGGTGGCACCGGACCGCGCCCCAACGCGGAAGGCAAACCGGTATTCCGCCCGCTCATGCTCGCCCATCCGATCGAGGAAGGCGACTGGGCTGCCCTCTCACCGGAAACCATCGCGGCGGAATGGAAATGGGATGGGGTGCGGGTTCAGATTGCCGCCAGCGAAGGCGAGGTGAGAATCTTCTCTCGCACCGGCGACGATATCTCCGTCGGCTTCCCCGAAATTGTCGCGGCTTTCTCGCCCTATAGAGCAGTCCTCGACGGCGAGCTGCTTGTCGTACGCAGCGGCGCCGTTGCTCCATTCAACGATCTTCAACAGCGGCTCAACCGCAAGACGGTTACGGGCAAGATGCTGCGCGAGCACCCCGCCCACGTTCGGCTGTACGACATCCTCATCGATGACAGCGACGACGTCCGTGCTCTGCCCTTCGCCGAGCGCCGGGTGCGGCTTGAGGCCTGGTATGCCCGGCACACGCCGCGCCTCGCCGATATCAGTGAACTGGTGCCATTCGACACCTTTGCGCATCTCGACGCCCTGTGGGCTGGGACGCGGGAAGCGGGCATCGAGGGCCTAATGCTGAAGCACAAGGAGAGCCCTTATCTCTCCGGCCGCCCGAAAGGACACTGGTGGAAGTGGAAGCGTGCGGCCCTCACCGTCGACTGCGTTCTGATGTACGCGCAGCGCGGCTCGGGTAAGCGCTCGTCCTACTACTCCGACTACACCTTCGGCGTCTGGCGCGAGGGTGCCGATGAAAACGGTGAGCCGGTGCGCGAGCTTGTCCCGGTCGGTAAGGCCTACTCCGGCTTTACTGATGAGGAACTGCTGCGTCTAGACCGCTTCATCCGCAATCATACGCTGGAACAGTTTGGGCCCGTACGCGCTGTCGAGCAGAGTCTCGTGCTGGAAATTGCCTTCGACGCGGTTTTTCCCTCAACGCGCCATAAGTCGGGGCTTGCCATGCGGTTCCCCCGTGTGCACCGTATTCGCTGGGACAAGCCCGCCATTGAAGCGGACACCCTTGAGACCGTGCAGAAGCTGGTCGTCGCCCCTGCATGTTCGGATAGCGCTGAACAGCAGCGCTAGCGGGAACAATGATTGCGTCCCGTCGGTTGCCAATAGGTATCCGTAAGCGAGTGACCGATGTTGGACATCCTCAAGAATGCTTTCTCCAACTGGTCACGCCATCGCAACACCATGGTGGGTGCCGCTCTCGCCTACTATTCGGTGTTCTCGCTTGGCCCCCTGCTTCTGATCGTCATCGCGATCGCGGGCTTCGTGTTCGGCGAAGACGCCGCGCGCGGAACACTGACGGGAGAGGTGCGCAATCTGCTCGGCGCCGAAGGTGCTCAGGTTGTCGAGACCATGCTCAGGGGCGCAGCTTCGCGCGAAGCGAACAGCGTAACCGCGCTCGTCGGCCTCGGCCTCCTCATCGCAACCGCCCTCACCGTCGTTGTGCAACTCAAGGAGGCGCTGAATACCATTTGGGACGTTCCCCCCGCGGAAAGCTCCAGTGCCACGATCATGTCGTACGTGCGCACGTACCTCACGTCGCTGCTCGGCGTGCTGGCGCTCGGCTTTCTACTAACGGTCTCGCTCGTTATAAGCACGACGCTCTCCGCTCTATCCACCTGGGCCGACCCAGCGGTGAGCGGCACGCACTTTTGGGAGTGGATCAACACGGCGGTTTCGGTGCTCGTGCTGTCGATGCTGTTTGCGATGCTCTACAAATGGTTTCCCGATGTGGAGGTACGCTGGTCGGATGTCTGGCCCGGAGCCGTCGCAGCGGCCGTCATGTTCGAGATCGGCAAACTCGCCATCGCCTGGTACGTGGGGCGGCAAGGTCTGCAATCGACTTACGGAGCGGCTGCCTCCATCGTAATCCTGCTGTTGTGGGTTTACTTCAGCGCGCTCATCGTTTTGCTGGGCGCCGAGATCGCGCGCGCCTACGCCTCACGTGGCGCTGCGAAGTGACCTTCCGAACGCGTCAGTGCGCTCCGCTGCGCGATCGTGAGGCGTTGCGCAGCACGATGAGGGCAAGGGGCGCGGCGAGCAGCGCACCCAGGGCAGACACCGCCGACGCCACCTCGAACGCATAGACGAATGCCCCCCGGGACGTTGTCAGAAGCGACGTCGCGACATCGGCCGGAAGACCGTAGGCCACGTCGACGGCACCACCGAGGGTATCGCGCGCGATCTTCGCCATTTCCGGAGAAAGACCGCTGAGATCGGTGCGATCCATGGTCCGCCCGTAGACATAGGTGAACAGACTGCCGATCACGGCGATGCCAAGCGCGCCGCCGAGTTCGAAGCTCGTTTCGGAGATGGCGGAAGCCGCCCCGGCCCGCTCCGGCGGCGCTGCACCCATGACTAGGTCGGTGGTGATCGCGCCGAGCGGCGACATTCCGGTGCAGAACGCCATCATGCCGGTGAAAAGCAGCCAGGGTGAACTCGAAGCAGCGATCTGCGTGAGGAGAGCAAAGCCCGCTGACGCCAGCAGTAGCCCGCACGCAATGACTGTGGCCGGATGGAGGTGGCGAACGAGCATCGGCGCGGCCATGGAACCGAGCGCGAACACGATGCCCGATGGCGCCATCCACATGCCGGCGTCCAGCGGGTTCATGCCCAGTACAAGCTGCAGGTACTGTGTAATGAACAAAAACGTGCCCAACAGCATGAAGAGGCTAAGAATATTGGTTGCCAACGCTGCGCTGAACGCTGGGGCCGCAAACAGCCGTACGTCGATCAGCGGATCTTCGAGACGGGCTTCGCGGCGGAAAAAAACGTACCCGACAACAAGGCCGGCCATGATCGCCGCGAGCGCAAGCCACGACCAGCCGACCTCGGCGGAGTGCTTGACGCCATAGATGATGCTCAAGACGGAGACAATTGATAGGGCCGCACTCTTGATGTCCAAGCGGCCCGCATCGGGATCGCGAAACTCCGGCAGCACCAGCGGTCCCAGCACCAGGAGCATCAACATCACTGGAACATTGATGAGGAACACCGCTCCCCACCAGAAGTGAGCCAGGATCAACCCTCCGAAGACGGGGCCGATGGCTGCACCAGCGGAAAAGCCCGCAACCCAAATGCCGATCGCAAAGGCGCGCTCGTTGGGATCGAGGAACATATTGCGCAGGAGCGAAAGCGTGGATGGCGCCAGCGTTGCTGCGGCGAGGCCCTGCAGGGCTCGCGCCACGATCAGCATTTCCGCACTTGGTGCGTAGGCGGCGAGCACGGAAGTGGCGCCGAACGCCGCCGCGCCGATGAGCAGCACCTTCCGCCGGCCGATGCGGTCCCCCAGCGTGCCCATGGTGACGAGAGCGCCGGCTACCATGAAGCCATAGATATCGACGATCCAGAGCAGCCCCGCCGCGCTTGGTTTCAGATCGGCGATGATCTGCGGCACGGCGAGATAAAGGACCGTCAGGTCCATCGAATAGATGAGACAAGGGATCACGATAACGGCGAGACCAATCCAGTCCCGGCGTGTCGCGTTGTGCGGCGCTTCTCTATTTTGGCTATCCAGCATGAAGCGCCTATTAGCTGAGCCGCCGGGGCTGAGCCAGAGCGCGCCTTGACATTTGCAATGCGAAGGAACATATGGGGAACGGTTAAGCTGGACGCAGGCTCATGGAGCTGTTTGAGAAATTGCGGGTACTGGCCGATGCCGCCAAATACGACGTTTCGTGCGCCTCCTCCGGAGCGCCAAAACGGTCGGCAGGAAAGGCTGGCCTCGGCTCGGTGACGGGCGCAGGCCTCTGCCACGCCTACACGCCGGACGGCCGCTGCGTGTCGCTGCTCAAAATTCTGCTCACCAATTACTGTCTGTTTGATTGCGCTTACTGCATCAACCGGCGCTCTTCCAACGTCGACCGGGCACGCTTCACAGTGGACGAAGTCGTCACGCTCACCCTCGAATTCTACAAGCGAAACTATATCGAGGGGCTGTTCCTTTCCTCCGGCATTATTCGCTCCGCCGACTACACCATGGAGCAGCTCATGCTAGTCGCGAAGAAGTTGCGGCGCGAGCATGGGTTCGCCGGCTATATCCATCTCAAGACCATTCCAGAGGCGAGCCCATGGCTCATCGAACAGGCCGGCCTGTGGGCGGACCGGCTGTCGATCAATCTGGAACTACCGACGGCTGAGAGCCTCAAACGCCTCGCGCCCGAGAAGAATGGCGCTAGCATTACAGCCGCGATGGGACAGATGCATGAGCGCATCACCGAGGCGCGTGAGGAGAAGCGGCGCTTCTCGCCCGCAGGACAGAGCACCCAAGTGATCGTCGGTGCAGACGCGACTACGGATGCCGAGGTCCTGACGGCGAGCGACAGTCTTTACAAGCGCTTCAAGCTATCGCGCGTCTACTACTCCGCCTTCAGTCCCATTGAGCACGCGAGTGCATTGCTGCCACCCACGGCACCGCCGCTTGCGCGCGAGCACCGCCTCTATCAAGCCGACTGGCTGTTGCGTCACTACGGCTTTTCGGTCTGCGAGATATCCGACTGCGCCGAAGCGGGCATGCTCGATCTCGACATCGACCCCAAGCTCGCCTGGGCATTGAAGCACCGTGAGGCGTTTCCGGTTTGCGTGAACACCGGAGCGCGGGAGATGTTGTTGCGCGTTCCCGGGCTGGGCGCGCGCGCCGTCGACAAGATAATCGACGCGCGCCGACACACACGCCTACGGGCCGACGATGTGCGCCGCCTCACACGCGGCTTCAACCGCGTTGCGCCGTTTCTCATCACCATCGATCATCATCCCTCACGCGCGGCCGACCGCGCCGACCTGCGCGCACGCCTGGTGCCGCCGAAGCAGCTGTCGCTATTATGATGGAGGATGTCGTCGTCACATTATGCGAGGGCGCCGACCAGGACGGCTTCCGCACCGCGGTCCGCAGCCTCATTGCCGGCAGCGTCTCCCCCGACCGTGTGACGTGGCAGGCCGCCAGCTCCCCCACTTTGTTCGATGCGCCCGCACTGCCTGAGGCGTCGCCACCGGTGACCCTTCCCCGCGAGGTGGCCGAGCTTGTGCGCATCATCGTTTGCCATCGCGAGCCGCAGCGCTATGCGCTTCTCTACGCACTCATCTGGCGCCTCCATACCGGCGAGCGCGCACTGCTCGAGATGCATAGCGATCCGCTGGTGCATCGTCTTTCGATGATGGCCAAGTCGGTCCGCCGCGATCTGCATAGGATGCAAGCATTCGTGCGCTTTCGCCGTGTGTCCGGTATCCCGGAGGAACGCTACGTAGCCTGGTTCGAGCCGGAGCACTTCATCATTGAGGAAATTGCGCCGTTTTTCGTCGACCGCTTTTGCGGCTTGAACTGGTCGATCCTTACACCGATTGGCTCTTTACATTGGAACGGTCATGGCCTGCGTCACGGCGCACCGGGAAGACGCGATGACGTCCCTGCCTCGGACGCCATCGAGGCTGGCTGGTCGACGTATTACGCATCCACCTTCAACCCGGCGCGCCTCAACCGGGCAGCCATGCAGCGAGAGATGCCTCGAAAATACTGGCGCAACTTGCCGGAAACCAAATCGATCCCGGACCTCATCCGAAATGCCAGCTCGCGCGTTGATGCCCTTATGGACAATCCCCCGGTACCCGCGCGCAAGAAGGATCCCATCAGAGCGGTCGCGGCTCGTAACGACAACGACCCGAAAACGCTCGCACAGCTCAACGCCATCATTTCCGCGTCTGAGCCATTCGTGAAAGGCGGCACGGTCGCCGTTCTGGGCGAAGGCCCGCTTCATCCGGCACTCGCGTTTGTCGGCGAGCAGCCAGGCGATCAAGAGGACTTGCAAGGGCACCCGTTCGTCGGCCCCGCTGGAAAGATGCTCGACGCTGCGATGGGCGAAGCAGGCATCGACCGCAGCAAATCCTACCTCACCAATGCGGTGAAGCACTTCAAATACGAGCAGCGCGGCAAGCGCAGGCTCCACCAGAAGCCCACCATGGGCGAGGTGCGCCACTACCGCTGGTGGCTCGAAAAGGAGCTGCAGCTTGTCCAGCCGAAGCTCGTCGTCGCGCTGGGGGCAACCGCCGTATTGGCGTTGGCAGGCAAGGCGCTGCCGATCGCGCGTTTTCGCGGCCCCACGGAGTTTGATGGGCACGCAGGCTTCATCACCGTACACCCCTCATATCTTTTGCGCGTCCCGGATGCCGCCGAGAAGCGCAAAGCCTACGCGGCTTTCGTTGCCGACCTGAAAAAGGCGCGCACGCTTGCCGCCTCGCTACGCGCAGCCTAGGGCTTTCTTAGCTGCGAGACAGCGGCTGCTCCGGTCAAACTTAGTCGACCTGGTTCAACCCGATTGGCGTTGCCTATCCGATTGCCGAGCCATGCGATGTTTTTCCCCCTCGCACGACACGATGATCCATGCGCGGACATTGGCTTAGCCGTGGCAAAGCGAGCCGCGTTATGCTCCGCAGCGACTTCCAGTCGAGCAAAAGTTGCACCCAATCTTCGCAACGGAGCGCACCGACGATTAACTAGCGTAGGCATCAACGCTCAACGCCCGCCAATATCCCGCCCAAAACTTCAACTGCCGGCGATTGCACATGCTGAGGTCCGGCAGACTTGAAACCACGTATGCGCACCAGAAGGCCCCGGGGGAATTGCTTCAACAGGGAGAGTCTCATGCCCAGCTCGCCGAACCTCGTTTCGCTCATCAGCCAATTCATCACGCCCGATATGCTTGGCCGCATCGCATCGTCATTCGGGATCGACCGTGCGGCCGTTCAGAAAGCCGTGGGCGCCGGCATTCCAGGAATTCTCGCCGCGCTCATATCCACCGTATCGAAGCCGGGCGGTGCCGCCAGGGTCGAGAACGCAATCGATCAGCAGGAACCGGGTCTTCTCGCCACTGCCGCGAGAATGATGGGCACGCCGCAGCAGGCGACGGTTGCAGAAGAAGGGCTCGGCGCACTTTCGTCCTTGCTCGGTGGCAACACCACGGCCACGCTGGCCACCGCGCTCAATCGCTATGCGGGCATCGGTGACAACGGAGCGAAAGGCCTGCTTGGTCTTCTCACCCCCGCAATTATGGGCGTCCTCGGACAGCAGAGCACCGGTCCAGGCGGTGTTGCGCAGCTTCTCATGTCACAGAAAGACAACATCGTCCGCGCGCTGCCTTCCGGCTTCGCAAGCTATCTGAGCGGCACGGGCGTCCTTGAGAACGTGACGACCACCGCTGCCCCTCAGGCGAGCCGCGCACGTTCATCCTATGCTGCGGAGAGGTCGTCAGGCAGCTGGCTTTTGCCGGCACTGGCCGCCATCGCGCTACTCGGACTAGGCTGGTATCTGATTAGCGGCACATCGCGGCACGACAAGGTCGCGACCGCGCCACCGACGACGACACAACCCAACGCGAATACGCAGACTGCGCGGATGGGCGGAGCACCATTCGTGGTTTCTGAGACGGATATCGCAAGCTGGACCCATAAGCCGATTTACAGCAGCGACCACAAAAAGGTCGGCGAGATCACCCAGCTGGTCCGCAATCCTCAGGACAAGGTAACAGATATCTACATGGATGCGGAGAGCACGCTGGGCATCGGTGCGCAACGCTATCATGTCTCGGCCGACAAGGTCAGCGAAGTGAAGCCAGATGGGATCGTGCTCTCGATGACCGAGGCCGAAGTGAAGGCATTGCCCAACGCCTCCGAGCATCCCAAGACGACCACACCATAATTCGAAAAGAAAAGCGCGGCGGACCACACCGGCCTGCCGCGCTCCAACAATTGCCTAGCGTCTCTATCAGGCGCGCTCGAAGCGCTTGTACTTGATACGGTGAGGCTCGACCGCGGCATCGCCCAGGCGCCGCTTCTTATCCGCCTCGTAGGCTTCAAAGTTGCCTTCGAACCATTCGACGTGGCTATTGCCCTCGAAGGCGAGGATGTGCGTCGCAAGACGATCGAGGAAGAAGCGATCGTGGCTGATCACCACGGCGCAGCCGGGGAAATCTTCGAGCGCCGCTTCGAGCGCGCCGAGCGTCTCGGTGTCGAGGTCGTTCGTCGGCTCGTCGAGCAGCAACAGGTTGCCGCCCTCCTTCAGCATCTTGGCGAGGTGCACGCGGTTGCGCTCACCACCCGATAGCAGCCCCACCTTCTTCTGCTGGTCCGCGCCCTTGAAGTTGAACCAGCCGCAATAGGCGCGCGATGACATCTCGCGCTTGTCGCCGAATTTCATGATGTCGAGGCCGCCCGAGATTTCCTCCCAGACGGTCTTCTTGTCGTCGAGATGATCGCGGCTCTGGTCGACGTAGGCGAGCTTCACCGTCGGACCGAGCTTGATCGAGCCGTTGTCCGGCTTTTCCGCTCCGGTGATCATCTTGAACAGCGTCGTCTTACCGGCGCCGTTGGGACCGATCACACCGACGATGCCGCCCGGCGGCAGCTTGAACGACAGATCGTCGATCAGCAGGCGGTCGCCGAATGCTTTCGTAAGGCCGTCGACCTCCACGACCATGTCGCCGAGGCGCGGACCGGGGGCAATGGAGAACGACGCCTTGCCCACCTCTTCGCGGCCAGCCTCTTCAACCAGCTTGTCGTAAGCGGTGATACGCGCCTTCGACTTCGCCTGCCGTGCCTTGGGCGATGAGCGGATCCACTCGAGCTCGCGGCTGATCTGCTTCTGGCGCCCTTCCTCCGCCGCCTTCTCGCTCTCGGCGCGCTTGGCCTTCTGTTCCAGCCAGCTCGAGTAGTTGCCCTTCCACGGAACGCCCTGGCCGCGGTCGAGCTCGAGCGTCCAATCGGTGAGGTTGTCGAGGAAGTAGCGGTCGTGGGTGACGAGGATCACGCAGCCCGCATACTCTTTCAAAAAGCGTTCCAGCCACGCGACACTTTCCGCGTCGAGATGGTTGGTCGGCTCGTCGAGCAGCAGGATGTCGGGTTTCGACAGCAGCAGACGCGTGAGCGCCACACGGCGCTTTTCACCGCCCGACAGCTTCGTCACATCAGCATCGCCCGGCGGGCAGCGCAGCGCGTCGAGCGCCTGCTCCACCTGCGTGTCGAGATCCCACAGATCAAGCGCGTCGATCTGATCCTGCAGCGCCGTCATCTCGTCGGCGGTCTCGTCAGAGTAGTTCGCCGCGATTTCGTTGTAGCGGTCGAGAATGGCCTTCTTCTCGCCAACGCCTTCCATGGCATTGCCCAGCACGTCCTTTGTAGGATCGAGCTCCGGCTCCTGCGCCAGATAGCCGACCTTGATGCCATCGGCGGCCTTGGCTTCGCCGAGGTAATCGTCAACGACGCCGGCCATGATCTTCAGAAGCGTCGACTTACCAGCGCCGTTGAGGCCGACGACGCCGATCTTGGCGCCGGGCAAGAACGACAGCGAGATGTCCTTCAGGACCTGTTTGCCCCCCGGATAGGCCTTGGAGAGCTTATGCATGTGATAGACGTACTGCGGGTTCGCCACGGGGGCGGCCTCCTCGTTCGCGATGCGGGGAATTAATGCTTTGGGCGCTTCTAGCCGATCGGCCAGCGGGTCTCAACGGCCCAGACACGGCGCCGCAGCCCACGGCTTGGCGCCGCACGCTGCCCTGCATATAGAGCTTTGATTCGAAACAAGAAAGGGCATGCGTCTATTAACGCATGCCCTCGCTTGCGATCTGTCGTTTCTCGCCTATGTGAGCGCAGGCTCCAGGCAGAGCACCGGCTGCTCGGGATATGCCAGCTGCTCGCGGGCCCGCCAATCACTCGTCACGTAATTAATCACGAGCGATTTGCGGACGCCGTTGATCTTGCGTGGCTCGAAACCATGGTAGCTGATTTCGGAAGGCACGAAGATCAACCCGGAATTCGGGGCAAACGGCGAGCGTCCGACCCACGTTTTGTCATGGTCGTAGATGTCCGTGCCGAGATCGGCGTGCGTCGCATCCGTCGAGAGGTAAATCAGGAAAGTGAAGGTCTTGACGCCGATGTCCGTGTGCGGCTCGAGCCAGAAGCCGTCGACATCCTGCGCAAACTCGATGCGCAGGTAGGTGCCGCCAAGTTTCGCCCCGAAGATGTGCTCGATCGCGGCGGTTACGCGCTGATCCTGCAGCGCACCGGCCACTGCATCGGCGCATTTGAATTTCGATCTATTCGGCGGGTCGAAATAATGGCGCGCATTGTTATGCAGCTCGCGCCGGCCGGAAACACCGCCAAGATCCGCTGCCGCAAGGGGCATTGTGAGAATCTCGTCGACTACGGACGGCGGCAGGCAATTCTGCAAAAACCAGTGGGGATATGGCTGGCGACGCACAGGCGCACGCTCGAAACTTGAGAGAAGGGAAGCAACAATGGCATTGGTAGAAGCAGTCATTAGCAATACTCCCTCAGCAATCCATATTGAAATGCTGTCACGGGAGGCGCCCTCAATCACGTTGCCGATTTGCCGAGCCCACAGAGATGCCGCCTTGTACACAGTTCAGCTCATTTGCAGGGGCTGAAGAAAACAATTTCATCCGTTCCGCAATATAGGTCGCAATTATGGGAGCCGAATCCAACGCTTTGTAATTCCACTGTCCTATAGAGTTTATTTCATCTGCACGCCGCGTTGCGCCGTATTGCTCCAAAGCACGATGAAAGCGCGCGAACTTCGCTGACCCCCCATCGGGATGGAACACATATACCGGCCTTCCGGTGGCGCAGGGCTCCCCCGTCATGTTGATGCTGTCGGCAGGTGCAAGGAACACGTCCGCGCATGCGAGGAAATGTGGATAGGGATTTTCCCCCACCATGTCCCAGAAGATGTGCGGGAAGGGCTGCACCGCCGTTTTCGCGGATGCGACCAACGCTGGATCGGAACGGCGCGACGGAGTCACCATGAATCCGGCGCCGAGCCTGCCCAATTCCGTCAGGCGGTCAGTCAGGCGCTGCAGCGCAGCGGGCGAATAGGTGTAGTCGCCGTTCGAGCCGCCGAGCAGCACAGCGATGCGCGGCTGCGGCAGGGCCGCAATCGCCTGCGGCATGGAGCGGCGCAGGCTGGCGATGCGGCTCGGAGAAAAGCTATGCGGCGCCGTCAATGTCGTGAAGACGTTAGGCCCGCGCAGCTTATCGTGTTCCGGTACCCAGAACATGTCGGCGCTGCTCAGCGGCACCTTTGGGTCCTGCAGAATGACGGTGAAGGTGGCCGCACCCGCGCGCCGCTTCAACGCGCGAATGTAAGGCGTCGTGAGGCGCCCGATGGACATCGCGATCCTCGGCCATGGGGGCGCAAAGCGGCTACCGTCCTTACCGAAACGCTCGCGCGAGGCAACGCCTATCCAGGGGGAAAGAAGACGGTGAAGGCCGGACGGCGCGACGGATTTAAGCTCGGCCGCAAGACCGAGTGCGTTCACAATGCCCAGTGTTTGCGCGTCGTTTCCAGCTTTGCCGTCGCTGAAGATCCAGCACGTGCTGCCAGCCAGGTCCTGTAACGCCTGTAGCGCCTCCGGCATCATGGGCCTCCTGGAGGAACAACGCGGGGTAGCGCTACTGATATGCGGTGCGCCGATGGGCAGCATACCCCATTTATCGGGCTCCAGCAGCGCCGCGGCTGGCGCACCGCGCTTTATCGCCAGGAAAGAATGCCAACGCCGGTGAAGAAATAACGCCCGAGCCCGACCGTAAAAACCAGCGCACCCCAAAGCGTATGCTCAATGAAGACAGCCCAGAATGCGCGCGTCACAGCATAGCGCCATGCGAATAGAATGCCCCCCGCCATTGTTCCGTAGACGGCAAGCGGCGTTCCGATGACGATGTGCCCGATCCCGAACAGCACCCCATTCGCTAGGATCGCCAGCCACCATGCCCTGCCGAACAGAACACCGTACCGGTGGAAGAAGAACGTGCGATAGACGAGTTCCTGCACCGCCACCGACATCAACGGATAGAGCAACATGATACGTGCCCAGGTGTCGGGACGGTTACGGGGAAACTCCAGAAACAACGTTGGGTGAAATTCCGCAACGTATGTCGCTACGACACCGCCACCGAACGCGAACACGGTGAGGATGGAGGCGAACTGGGCAAGACTGAAGCCACGGGTCAGCTCGCGGCGGAACGAGAATGTGCGATCGATGGCGAGAAACAACACGACGACCGCCATCACCGGCATCAAGGCGATGAACACCGGCATGCCGCGCTGATGCACCAGATACTCAACCGAGAAAGGCGCCGCGAGAAACACTAACCCCAGTTCAGCAAAGCGCCAGAGCCGCTCCGCATACGAAAGCTCCGGTAGCGACAGCGTCCCGCCAGCGCAGATGATTTCACCGGGCGCAGCGGCGCGCTCTTCCATCAGCGCTTGCCTCGCGCGCGCCAGCGGAGCTCGATCTCGCGGGCGATCGTTTCGGCGGAATTGAGCGGTGCGTAGCTCCAGTTCGGTATCTCATCTACGCGCTCGGGCAGCGGACGCGTCGCGCCGTGCGCCTCGAGCGCAGCATGGAACCGGCGGAACTTGCTCGATCCGCCGCCGGGATGAAACACAAGAACCGGTCGGCCGGTTGCGGCCGCCTCCCCAGTCATGTTGACGCTATCGGCGGTGACGGCGAACGCATCACCATGGGCGAGAAAATCGGGATAGGGATTGGCACCCTGCCCGTCCCACAAGATACGCGGAAATTCTTGCGTTGCGGCGTCCGTCGCCGCCAGCAGGCGCGGATGTGTGCGCCGCGACGACGTGATCATGAAGCTCGCACCCAGTTCGCCCAGCGAGCGCAGTGCGGCGGCAAAGCGGGCGTCGTCCTCACGCTGAAAATGGTAGACGGCGTTCTTCCCGCCGAGGATCACCGCAATACGCGGGCCGGGAAGCGCCGCAATGTTTGGCGGTACCCCCCGCCGAAGCTCGGCGATCCGCTGCGGCGTAAAGCTGTGGGGAGCTGTCAGTGTGGTGATGACGTTCGGCCCGCGCAGGCGATCATGTTCCGGCACCCAGATGACGTCGGCAGCGCCCAGTCCCGCGCGCGTGTCCAGCATCAGGATCGAGAACGTCTCGGGCGACCGTCGCCGCACCGCACGCAGGTACGGCACAGCTGTGCGCCCCAAGGCTACGATTACCTCCGGCCAGGGTGGCGCGAACGTACTTCCCTCAGCCCCGAACCGCTCGGCGGACGCGACCGGCCCCCAGGGAGACATCAGCCTGAATAACCCGCGCGGCGCGATGGGCTTCATCGCATAATCGAGGCCCAGGGCATCGGCAAGACCGCGCGTTTGCGCATCCATGCCGGCCGCGCCCGTGGTGATGATCCACGTGCGCTTGCCCTCCAGCGGGCGTGACTCTTTGGCGGCGGCATTCATGTCGTTGCTTGCAGCTTTTCCCCGTTGCGGCGGCGCCTGTCCATCGTTCTTTGCGATGGATGCTGACCGCGCGAAAATACGCGGCGAACGCTAGCCAAACGGCGTGGCATGGTGCAACTCTGCCCCCTTCAGCGCCCCTTGAGCGCGTGTTTCATCCCGGAGATTGGAGCCCATGGCCCTGCGCCTGGACCCCGTCGATTGGCGTATCCTGAAAGAATTACAGGCGGACGGCAGCATAACCAATGTTGCCCTGGCTTCCCGCGTGGGCCTCTCGGCGCCGCCGTGCCTCAGACGCGTGCGCGCCCTCGAGCAGGCTGGTTTGATTGCTGGCTACACGGTGCTTCTCGACGAGGTTGCGCTCGGCTTCGAGCTCACCGCGTTCGCCATGGTCGGCTTGCATAATCAGGCCGAGGCGGAGCTGCGCGCCTTCGAGAACCGCGTTCTCGGCTGGCCCATCGTCCGTGAGGCCTACATGCTCTCGGGCGAGAGCGATTTCATGCTGAAATGCGTAGCGAAGGATCTGCCCGCGTTCCAGGAATTTGTGCTGGAGCACCTGACCGCCGCGCCGAACGTCGCTAGCGTGAAGACGTTCCTCACCATCCGTCGCGCCAAGCGCGAGCCGGGAGTGCCGATCGCTGTGCCTGAAAAATGAGCGGCGCCGGCAGCTCCCGCTGCCAGCGCCCGACAGGTAGTACGCCCGTGCAGCCCAAGGCCGACGCCGGGTGTAGTGCCCTTACTTCCACTCGATCTTGAGGACTTCGTACGAGCGCGCCCCCCGGGGTGTCGTGACCTCGGCAGTATCACCTTTCGCCTTGCCGATCAGGGCGCGCGCGATGGGCGATGAAATCGAGACCTTGCCGTCCTTCACGCTGGCCTCGAAATCACCCACGATCTGGTATTTCACCTTCTCGTCGGTGTCCTCGTCGACGAGCGTGACGGTGGCGCCAAATTTCACGGTGTCGCCTGAGAGCTTCGAGGTGTCGACGATGTCAGCGCGGCTGATGCGATCCTCGAGATCAGCCACGCGGGCCTCGTTGAGGCCCTGGGCCTCCTTGGCGGCGTGATATTCCGCGTTCTCCGAGAGGTCGCCATGGGCGCGCGCCTCGGCGATGGCTTGAATGATACGGGGGCGCTCCTCCGATTTGAGGCGCTGCAGCTCCGCTTCGAGCGAGCGGTAACCCTCGATGGTCATCGGGACCCGTTCCATGGTCATTCCCTAATATCTCCCTTCGGCCTGGCATGGACTGCCAGGACCACCGACACTCGTTGGCTGCCAACGTGTGAAATGGACCGCCCCATCCGTGAGGTGGGCGGTCCGCTGGGTTAGGATGGGTGCGTCACGAAGTTTTGCAAAGGGGCAACGCGCAACGTGCCCGTCTTCAGGGCTCTAATTGCCCTGGTGACTGCAACCGCTCCCGCTACAGTTGTATAGTATGGTATATGGTTGAGCAAGGCGGTGCGGCGGATATCCTTGCTATCCGCCAATGCCTTGGCGCCCGCGGTGGTGTTGAAAACAAGGTGAACGTCGCCGTTTTTCATCGCATCAACGATGTGCGGACGGCCCTCCAATACCTTGTTGATAGCTTCACACTTGATGCCATTCGTCTCGAGGTGACGCTTGGTTCCACGCGTTGCGATGATCTTGAAGCCCATCGCTTCCAGCTCGCGCACGGGCGCCACGACGCGGTCCTTATCCGTGTCCTTTACCGATACGAAGACTGTTCCCTGCATGGGAAGCACGAGCCCCGAACCGAGCTGGCTCTTGTAGAAGGCCATCGCGAAATCGCTGTCGATGCCCATGACCTCTCCGGTCGAGCGCATTTCCGGACCGAGGATCGGATCGACCCCGGGGAAGCGGGCAAATGGGAACACCGCCTCCTTCACCGCCACGTGCTTGATATTCGACGTGCTCAACTTGAAGTCGGCAAGCGGCTTGCCCGCCATCACCTGCGCCGCGATCGAAGCGATCGCGTTGCCGGTCACCTTCGCGACGAACGGCACGGTGCGCGACGCGCGTGGATTGACCTCGAGCACGAAGACGACGCCATCCTTGATGGCGAACTGCACGTTCATCAGGCCAACGACCTTCAACGCCAGCGCAAGCTCGCGCGTCTGCCGGTCGAGTTCGGCCAGCATGTCCGGCCCCAGCGTGTAGGGCGGCAGCGAGCAGGCGCTATCGCCGGAATGAATTCCGGCTTCCTCGATGTGCTCCATGATGCCGGCGACGAACGTATCCTTACCGTCGGCGAGGCAATCGACGTCCACCTCGACCGCGTCGGTGAGATAGCGGTCGATCAGGAGCGGACGCTTGTCGGAGACGACTAGTTCGGACGGGCGATCCAGCGTCGCCGAAAGGCGCGCCACGTACCGATCGACTTCCGAACCGTCATGCACGATCTCCATCGCGCGCCCGCCAAGCACGTAAGACGGACGGATCACGACCGGATAGCCAACCCCGTCTGCAATCGCACGCGCTTCCCCCGGCGAGCGGGCGATGCCGCTGTTGGGCTGGCGCAGCCCGAGGCGCTCGATCAGCTCCTTGAAGCGATCGCGATCCTCGGCAAGGTCGATGGCGTCGGGCGAAGTGCCGAGGATTGGCACGCCTGCATCCTCGAGCGCCGCGGCGAGCTTCAGCGGCGTCTGACCGCCGAACTGCACGATGACGCCCTTGAGCCTCCCCTTGGACTGCTCCTTGGCGACGATCTCCAGCACGTCCTCGGCGGTGAGCGGCTCGAAGTAGAGCCGGTCCGAGGTGTCGTAGTCGGTCGACACCGTCTCCGGGTTGCAGTTGATCATGATGGTCTCGAAGCCCGCAGCGGTGAGCGCAAAGCAGGCGTGGCAGCAGCAGTAGTCGAACTCGATGCCCTGCCCGATGCGGTTGGGTCCGCCGCCGAGAATGATCACCTTCTCCTGGTCGGAGGGGCGAGCCTCGCACTCCGGCTTACCGGCGAGGCCGCGCTCGTAGGTGGAATACATGTAGGCGGTCGGTGCCGCGAACTCAGCCGCGCACGTGTCGATGCGTTTGAAGGTCGGGTGCACGTCGAGGCTCGCCCGGTGGGCGCGCACATCCTTCTCGCTGATCCCCGCGAGCGTGGCGAGCCGGGCGTCGGAGAAACCCATCGCCTTCAGGGTGCGGAGCTGCTCGGCGCTCTTGGGCAGGCCGTGCGCCCTCACCCGCTCTTCCTGATCAATGATGTCTTTGATCTGGTTGAGGAACCACGGATCGATCCGGCACGACTGGAAAACCTGCTCCACATCGAAGCCCAGGCGCATGGCCTGCGCCACCTTGAGCAGGCGGTCAGGGGTGGGCTTCGATACGGCGGCGCGGATCACGTTCTTGTCGTCGCCGGCCCCTAGACCCTCAAGCGCGATGTCGTCAAAGCCCGAAAGCCCCGTCTCCATCGAGCGCAGCGCCTTCTGCACGCTTTCCGCAAATGTGCGGCCGATGGCCATCACCTCGCCCACCGACTTCATGGCCGTGGTGAGCGTGGCATCGGATCCGGGGAACTTCTCGAAGGCAAAGCGTGGAATCTTCGTGACGACGTAGTCGATGGTCGGCTCGAACGAAGCGGGCGTCGCGCCCTCCGTGATGTCGTTGGCGAGTTCGTCCAGCGTATAACCGACCGCGAGCTTCGCAGCGACTTTGGCGATCGGGAAGCCGGTGGCCTTAGAGGCGAGCGCCGAAGAGCGAGACACACGCGGATTCATCTCGATCACGACGAGACGGCCATCGTCCGGATTGACGGCGAATTGGACGTTCGAGCCGCCGGTCTCCACGCCGATCTCGCGCAGCACCGCAATCGAGGCGTTGCGCATGATCTGATATTCTTTGTCGGTGAGCGTCAGCGCCGGGGCGACGGTGATGGAATCACCCGTATGAACGCCCATCGGATCGACGTTCTCGATGGAGCAGATGATGATGCAGTTGTCCGCCTTGTCGCGGACGACCTCCATCTCGTACTCCTTCCAGCCGAGCAGGCTCTCGTCGATCAGGATCTGTCCGACCGGAGACGCATCGATGCCAGAGCGTGCGATCTGCTCGAACTCTTCACGGTTGTAGGCGACACCGCCGCCGGTGCCGCCGAGTGTGAACGCCGGGCGGATGATGGCAGGCAGGCCGATGGTCTCCAGAAGCCGCATGGCCTCTGCAAAGCCCGCCGCTGTGTCGTAGCGGACAATGTGGCCCTGCTCGTCGCGGATGGGGGGCGAGGACGCGATGGCCGCACGCGGGCTTTCCAGCCCTATCTTGTCCATGGCCTCGCGGAAGAGTTTGCGGTCCTCGGCCTTATCGATGGCCTCCGCGCGTGCGCCGATCATCTCGACGCCGAACTTCTCCAGCACGCCCTGCCGCTCGAGCGCTAGCGCCGTATTGAGCGCAGTCTGCCCGCCCATAGTCGGAAGCAGTGCGTCGGGACGCTCCTTCTCGATGATCTTGGCGACAACATCGGGTGTGATCGGCTCGATGTAGGTCGCGTCGGCCAGAGCCGGGTCCGTCATGATCGTGGCCGGATTGGAGTTGACCAGAATGATCCGGTACCCCTCGGCCTTCAGAGCCTTACAGGCCTGGGTTCCCGAATAGTCGAACTCGCAGGCTTGGCCGATAACGATCGGTCCGGCCCCGATGATGAGGATGGACTTGATATCCGTGCGTTTGGGCATGAGGCGGCCTTTTATTCATGATCGGCGGCTTTGGCTATAGCCACATTTCCGCACGCGCACGCCCGCACGCCGCAGGGCGGTGGCGGGTGCTTCAAGGTCTGTGGGATCGTGCCTAGAGCCGCTCCGACCGGACGCGGAACGGCTCTACGCTATGTTTGTCGCGCTCCTCAGGTTCCTACCTTTACGGATAGCGCGCTTGCAAGTCCCTGTTACTTGTTTTCGCCGGGCTTATCCGCCGCACTCTCGGCCGGCTTGTCGGCCGGGGCGCCAGGGAAACGCGGGGCTTCGACCTTGATATCCGCCGGGTAGCTGTAAATGGCCTCGAAAATCGGCTTCTCGAGCTTATCCGCCCGCCCGAAGATGCTGCGCGCCGGCAGCCCCGTGATCGGATCGACGAAGATGACACGTACGGGGCGATCGGGAAGCTTCGGCTTTTCGGAGGGCGGCGCGCCCTGGAGGAGACGCTCCTTCTCGTTGGGGTCCACGTTCTCTCCGCGGTAGGCCAGATAGCTCTTGTCATCGACCGGCTGCTTGCCGAGGCAGTCGAACTCGCCGAGCGTGTTCTCCTCCGATTCACCCAGCGTCTCCAGCATCTGCGCCGCCATGGCGTCGGAGATCTGCGGATGCAGCGGATGCCACTCCTCGCCCTCCATACGACTCCAGCCGTCGCGGCCGATGACCACCGTTTCAACCGGGCGCGGCTCGACGGTGGAGGTAACCACCTGACGCATGCGATTGGGCAACTGGTAGTCGACGGTCATGTTCACGAGGCCTTCCTCGGTGAGCATCTTTGTCGTCATACGAAAGCCGCTGGTCTTACGCTGGCGCTCGAGCGCCGAGGCGACCTCGTCCTTGCAGGCGGCTTGGGCAGCCGGGCCGGCGGCGATGATCAGTGCTAGGGCCGTCAACAACCGGCGCATCGTCTGCTTCTCCATCATACGCGTCCTCAAAACTTTTTATCGTCCCGGTCTTCGAACGCGGGCTATCTCATTTTTACAAGCGGTGCATCCGGATGATCCTCTATCTCGAGGTGTTCCGGATATCCGTAGGTCGCCTTAAATACGGGCTCAGCACCCTCGCCGTCAGCAACGACGATATTCTGGGCTGGCAGGCCCGTCTGCGGATCTACATAGATCGTGCGGTGGAGCTGAGGTGTGCCCGGGCCAGCGTCTCCCGCGGCCTGTTTCTCAACGCTGCGGTAGGCGAGATATTCCTTGCCGTCGAGGGTCTTGGTGCCGATGCACTCGAAGTCTCCCACTTCCTTCGGCGGGTCGATCGTGGCCTCGCGCACCTGCGCGATGATCGTCTGAGCGACAGCCGGCATCAGCTCATTCCAGGCGGTGCCCTGGCGCGAGTAGGCGCGCTGCCCATAAAGCACAGTCTCGAGCGGCGCCTGGCCCGGCGCCGTTATCACTTGGCGCATACGGTCCGGCGGCTGATATTCGACCGTGATCTCGACTTGACCCGACGGCGTCTTGAGTTCGGACGCCATCGTAAAAACGCGCGAGGCGCGCTGCTTGTTGAAAGCATCCACCACAGATTGGCGGCAGGCATCATCGGCCAGCGCCGGCACCGCAAAGGCGGCAACCACGACGCAGGCCATCGCGCAACGCTGCATTCCATCCTCCCAGTCCGCGGCATTTGTTGAGTTTTTGCCGTCGGCGCCAACTGCTTACTGCGCCTCGGGAACTTTTTCCATGCCGACTTCGCAGAATTCCTGCAAACGCTACTTTATAACAACGAGCGGACGCTCCGGGAGCCCCGCTCGCATTAATGTTTCGTAGGATGGAGAGCGAAGGCCGAACTCAGCCGGCCCTATGCTGCCGCATCAGGTCGACGAAGCGGTCGAAGAGATAATGGCTATCCTGCGGTCCAGGCGAAGCCTCCGGGTGGTACTGCACGGAGAACACGGGCTTACCCTTCACTTGCAGGCCGCAGTTCGTCCCGTCGAACAGCGAAACGTGGGTTTCCACCACGTCGGCCGGAAGGCTGTCGCGGTCCACCGCAAAGCCGTGATTCATGGACGTGATCTCCACCTTCTCGGTGGTGAAGTCCTTCACCGGGTGATTGGCGCCGTGATGGCCCTGGCGCATTTTGTGAGTGCGCGCGCCCAGCGCCCGCGCCAGCATCTGGTGGCCGAGGCAGATGCCGAACACCGGCAGGCCGGATGCGACCAGTTTCTTGATTTCCGGCACCGCGTATTCGCCGGTGGCGGCCGGGTCGCCGGGGCCGTTCGAAAGGAACACGCCATCCGGCCTGCGCTCCAGCACGTCCTCGGCGCGCGCTGTAGCGGGAAGCACCGTCACCTTGCAGCCGGCGCTGGCCAGACAGCGAAGAATGTTACGCTTCAACCCGTAGTCGATGGCAACCACGTGGAACTCGGGGTTCTCGTTGCGACCGTAGCCCTGCCCCCAGACCCAGCGCGTCTCGTCCCAGTTGTAGCTCTGACCGCTCGTGACGTCCGGAACGAGATCCATTCCGTCAAGGCCCGGCCAAGCCGCAGCTTCCGCCTTCAGCTTCTCGATATCGAAAACGCCGGACGGCTCGTGAGCGATGACGCCGTTCGGCGTACCCTGCTCGCGGATGCGCGCCGTGAGCGCACGCGTGTCGATGCCCGCGATGGCAATGATGCCGCGTGCTTTCAGCCAGACATCGAGATCCTGCGCCGAGCGATAATTGGAAGGACCTGTGATTGGGGCGCGCAGAACCGCGCCGCGCACGCCGGAGCGCGCGGCGAGGTTCGAGGTCTCGGTGTCCTCGTTGTTCGCGCCAACGTTGCCGATATGGGGGAATGTGAAGGTGACGATTTGGCCCGCGTAGGAAGGGTCTGTCAGGATCTCCTGATAGCCCGTCATCGCGGTGTTGAAGCAAACCTCGCCGACCGCCGAGCCGGTGGCGCCCAGCCCCATGCCGGAAATGACGGTTCCATCCGCAAGCACCAAGCGTGCAGTCGGCGGCGTGTCGGCCCAGGGAGGCGGAAGATCGGCTGGCGTCGTCAATGGCGGCTCCGGCATTCGCGCGAGGCGCGGCGCAACGGAGGCGACCGAAGCGCCGGCGGACGCGAGGTTATGGGGCAGAATTTGGGCGGAACCTATGGGATGGGTACTCCCCGGTCAACTCACGTTCTGTGCCCGCTCCGGTATGTCGCGCACGCCGGCAATTCTTTCCACCGCGTTAGCTCGGCAAAGGTGCCGCGGCCCTGTTGCGCTGGCGGCCGAACAGCGCCTCCTCCAGGCCAATGCACTCCCTTCAGCGCCTTGCGACGGCCGCCGCGGATGCCTAAACACGGCGAAGGTCCAAGGAGGCGAACATGCGCGAGAAGATCAACGATGACCTCAAGACGGCAATGAAGGCCGGCGAGAAGGAACGTGTCGCGACACTGCGCCTCGTCAATGCAGCAATCAAGGCGGCGGACATCGAAGCCCGCCCTTCCGGCAAGGACAAGATCTCCGACGCCGACATTCTGACCGTGCTCGCCAAGATGGTGAAGCAGCGCCGCGATTCAATCGAGCAGTTCACCTCCGGCGGACGCCCCGATCTTGCCGAGAAGGAGCAGGCGGAGATCACCGTGATCGAGGCCTACCTGCCCCAGCAGATGGACGAGGCGGCGACGAAGGACGCCATCGCCGCCGCCATCGAGGAGACTGGCGCTGCGGGACCGAAGGACATGGGCAAAGTGATGGGTGTGCTCAAAGCCAAGTACGCGGGCCAGATGGACTTCGGCAAGGCGAGCGCGCTGACCAAGGACTTGCTGAAGTAGCTTGTCGCGGCTTCTTTCGTTGGTGCTGTGGATAGCGCTCATAACCCGTTGAAATTGACCCGCAGCAGGATGGCGCACGCGCGAATCGCGTACGTCATACACTCAACGCCGAAACCGCCGAACTGCTGCGAGCCGAATGCGCTATCCGCCCAACTTCCTGGATGAAATCCGCGCGCGGATCAGCGTCAGCTCGGTCGTGGGCCGCAAGGTGGCGCTGAAGCGCGCCGGGCGCGAATACAAGGGGCTATCCCCCTTCAAGATGGAGAAGACGCCGTCCTTCACGGTGAATGATCACAAGGGTTTCTACCATTGCTTCGCCTCGGGCGAGCACGGCGACATCTTCACGTTCCTGATGAAGACCGACGGGCTATCGTTTCCCGAGGCCGTCGAGCAGCTTGCCGAGCAGGCAGGCCTCCCTATGCCCAAGGTTTCTGCACGGGATGAGGCCCAGGAGGACGCGCGCGAGCGCCTGCAGCGCATCGTGGAGCTATCAGCCGCTTTCTTCGAGAATGCGTTGCTGTCCGGCCCCGGCGCGGAAGCGCGAAAGTATTTGGAGCGCCGCGGTCTCAGCCGCGAAACCATCGCCACCTTCCGCATTGGCTACGCCCCAAACAGCAAGTCGGCGCTGCGCGAGCATCTCGCCGCGGCGGGCTTCAAGGTGGAGGAGATGATCGCCTCCGGAATGCTGATCGGCGGCGATGACATCCCCGTTGCATACGACCGCTTCCGCCACCGCGTCATGTTCCCCATCGCGGACCTGCGCGGACGGCTGATCGCCTTTGGCGGGCGCGCGCTCGACCCGGACGCCCCAGCGAAATACCTCAACTCGCCGGAGACGCCGCTCTTTCATAAGGGGCACGTTCTTTTCAACGCTCACCGCGCCCGCGGTCCCGCCCACGATAAATCCCGCGTCATTGCCGTCGAAGGCTACATGGACGCAATCGCGCTGACGGAAGCGGGTTTCGGCGAGGCCGTGGCGCCACTCGGCACCGCGCTCACCGAGGACCAGCTGAAACTTCTCTGGCGAATGGCGGAGGAGCCGATTCTCTGCTTCGATGGCGATGCCGCTGGTCGCAAGGCCGCGTTCCGCGCCGTCGAGACCGCCCTGCCGCTGCTGGGCCCGGGACACAGCGTACGCTTTGCCTTCCTCCCCGGCGGCCTCGATCCCGACGACCTTGTTCGCCAGAAAGGACCCGAGGCGTTTGCGGAGGAGCTGACTAAGACCCGCGCGCTGTTCGACGTGCTGTGGGAGCGCGAGACGCAAGGGCGGGATATCTCCACGCCCGAGCAACGCGCCGCGCTCGAAGCGCGCCTTCACGCCCTCGTGGGAAAAATCGGCGACGCCGTAGTACGTGCGCACTACGAGCGAGAAATGCGCGAAACGCTCTGGGCGATGAATCGCACGGTCGTGCGCCAGATTGCCCGCGGACAAGGTCCGCGCACGACTTTCCCAGGTGCACAGCGCCGTAATAATGTGGCCCCGGACTGGCGCATGCGCGAGCGGGCGCGGCTCGGACAAATGCCACAAGCGGCCCCTCAGCGCCGTCCTATCGCCAGTCCCGAGCTCGCCGCCCAGGCTGAGCACGCCCCTGCGCGCGAGGCCCTGATCCTTAAAACAATGCTCAACCATCCCTGGGTTATTGAGGCCCGCGCCGAGGAGATCGCGAGCATCGCCTTCGCCTCGGCACCCTTGGCGCGGCTGCGAGATGCCATCCTCAGCATACAAGCGCTTGAGAATAATCTTGACAGACCGCGTTTACGCTCCCAATTGAGCGTTGCGGGCCTCGACAAGGTCGTTAACCTTGTGGAGCGAGCCGTTACGCATAGAAGCGATCGTTTCGCAGAGCCTGATGCTTCTGAGACCGAGGTGGATGTTGGCTGGCGCCACGCCCTCGCGCTCCACGAGAGGCAGGTCGGCTTGCAGAAGTCGCTCGAAGCAGCTGTCCAGGCGTACCACCGGGACGGCTCCGAGGACGCGCTAGCGCGCATCTGCGAGATCCAGGGCCTGCTTGCCAGAGCAAGCGAACAGCCCGAATCGGCAGAGTAGCGGCGGTGTTGGCGCGCCCCTTGCGAGCGAGGTGCAGGGAGACGGCCGTTGGGCTCATTTTGGGACCGCGGATCAAGGTTGGTGGGGAGCTGGTGGTGCCTCAGCAGGTTTGTGCGCGGGCCTGTACTGAACACCATCGCGGCAACGAGCGCGGCGAATTGCCGCATTATGGCGTGAATACGCGCCGATAGAGCGGGATACGAGCCCTTGTCAAAAGCACAAGCCGTCAAGACGAAAACAGCTTCTGGCCCCCGGAGCAAGCCCGCTCCGGCAGCCAAGGTCGAGGATCAGGACAAGCAGGCGGCGGAGAGCACAGAGCGCGATAGCCCGTTGCTCGATCTTTCCGATCAGGCGGTCAAGAAGCTCCTCAAGACCGCGAAGGCACGCGGCTATGTCACCTATGATGAGCTGAACTCCGTTCTGCCCTCCGAAGAGGTCTCTTCCGAGCAGATCGAAGACACGATGGCGATGCTGTCCGACATGGGCATCAACGTCGTCGATACGGACGAAGGCGAGGAAGGCCAGGAAGGCGGCGAGGAAGAAGCGGACGAGGAAGAGGGCGGCCGCGCCCTGACGACCCAGTCTGCCGTCGCAACCACAACGGGCCGCAGCGAGCCGACCGAGCGTACGGACGATCCCGTGCGCATGTACCTGCGTGAGATGGGTTCCGTCGAGCTGCTCTCCCGCGAAGGCGAAATCGCCATTGCAAAGCGCATTGAGGCCGGCCGCGAAGCAATGATCGCGGGCCTATGCGAAAGCCCCCTTACCTTCCAGGCCATCATCATCTGGCGCGACGAGCTGAACGAAGGCAAGATTCTGCTCCGCGACATCATCGATCTCGAAGCCACCTACGAAGGTCCGGAGGCCAAGCAGCCGCCGGCTGCGATGGGCGACGGCGAAGCTGACGAAGCGTCCGAGGAAGGCGCCGAAGCGCCCGCCGAAGGCGAGATGGACGATGACGACGACTATGAGAACGCGCTCTCGCTTGCCGCAATGGAAGCGGAGCTGAAGCCGAAGGTTCTCGAGACATTCGACCGCATCGCCTCTACGTACAAGAAGCTCCGCAAGCAGCAGGACAAGAAGCTCGAGCAGCAGGTTGCAGGTGAGACCGGCTCCAAGAAGGAGCAGAAAGCCTACGACAAGCACCGAGAAGAGATTATCGCGGATGTGAAGAGTCTGTCGCTCAACAACAACCGCATCGAAAGTCTCGTCGAGCAGCTCTACGGCATCAACAAGAAGCTCGTCGGCCAGGAAGGCCAGCTCATGCGCCTCGCCGAAAGCTGCGGCGTGCCGCGCCAGGCATTCATCGGCGAATATTTCGGCAACGAGCTCGACCAGACCTGGCTCGACCGCGTGAGCGGCCTCGGCCGCAAGTGGCAGACGTTCGTCAAGAACGAGAAGACGCGCATCGAACACTTGCGCGGCGAAATCCATACGCTCGCCTCCGAGACCGGACTTGAGATCCCGGAGTTCCGTCGCATCGTGAAGGCGGTGCAGAAGGGCGAGCGCGAGGCCCGTCAGGCGAAGAAGGAAATGGTCGAGGCGAACCTGCGGCTCGTCATCTCTATCGCCAAGAAATATACCAACCGCGGCCTCCAGTTCCTCGACCTCATCCAGGAAGGCAACATCGGCCTGATGAAGGCGGTCGATAAGTTCGAATACCGCCGCGGCTACAAATTCTCGACTTACGCAACGTGGTGGATCCGTCAGGCCATCACCCGCTCGATCGCAGATCAGGCACGCACCATCCGTATTCCCGTGCACATGATCGAGACAATCAACAAGATCGTCCGCACCTCGCGCCAGATGCTGCACGAGATCGGCCGCGAGCCGACGCCGGAAGAGCTGGCCGAGAAGCTGGCGATGCCGCTGGAAAAGGTGCGCAAGGTTCTGAAGATCGCCAAAGAGCCTATCTCCCTCGAAACGCCGATCGGCGATGAGGAAGATTCACACCTCGGCGACTTCATCGAAGACCGCAACGCAGTGCTTCCGATAGATGCGGCGATCCAGTCGAACCTGCGCGAGACGACGACGCGGGTACTGGCTTCACTCACGCCGCGTGAAGAGCGCGTGCTGCGCATGCGCTTCGGCATCGGCATGAACACCGACCACACGCTGGAAGAAGTTGGCCAGCAGTTCTCGGTGACGCGCGAGCGCATCCGTCAGATCGAGGCCAAGGCCCTGCGCAAGCTGAAGCACCCCTCGCGCTCGCGGAAGCTGCGGAGCTTCCTCGACAACTAAGCGCAATCGGCGAGACTGCCCGACGCTTGTTTAGACGGAGGTATAGAGCAATTGGACCGTACGCCCTACGGCAACCACGGCGGCGACTCTCGCGTTCGCTACTTTGCAACGGGTCCCTCGTCTATCCGCGTGTGGTTCAAGGATGGCGGGTGTTACGAGTATGACGTGAATAGGCCAGGTCCTGCGCACGTGGAGGCGATGAAATGCTTAGCGGCAGAGGGACAGGGCCTCGCTACGTTTATCAATCGATACGTGCAAGCGAACTACGCACGCAAACTTTGACGTAGTCTCTACACATCAGGGGAACGCGCGAGCGCATCCGTTGCGCTCCCGCCTCGACGACACCCGAGTCGCTAGCGGGCGCCTGTTTCACATCGCATTTGCCACTTAGGACGGTCGGCCGGGAGCTATAGTCCCGGCCATCGCCGTTTCTGAGGAAGATAGATGCCCTTACCGATCAGCCGCCGCACCGCTCTATCGAGCGCCCTCGCCGTCCTCGCTGCGCATTATGCGGGTGCAGCGGAGACATCTTCGCAGCCCGACATCGCCGCGCAGCTCGCACAGATCGAGGCGGCGGTGAAGGGTCGTCTGGGTGTCGCCATTCTCGACACGAAGACGGGCGAGCTCAGAGGACAGCGGCTGCTGGAACGCTTTCCCCTCTGCAGCACCTTCAAGCTACTTGCCGCGGCCTATGTGCTCGTCCGCGTCGACGACAAAGAAGAAAACCTCGACCGTCGCGTCGTCTTCAGCGCCGGTGACGTCGTCGAATATTCACCCGTCACCGAAAAACACATTGGCAGTGATGGAATGAGGATGGCGGAGATCTGCGCAGCCGCCATTACCCTCAGCGACAACACCGCCGGCAATCTCATGCTGGCGAGCTTCGGCGGGCCGGAAGCACTCACCAAATGGCTACGCACCCTGGGGGACGCGGCGACCCGCCTCGACCGCATCGAGCCGGCCCTCAACGAAGCAACCCCCGGCGATCCCCGCGATGGCACGACCCCGCGCGCTATGGTCTACACGCTGCAGCGCATTCTGCTCGGCAATGTGCTGTCCAAGAAATCCGAGGGCCAACTCGTCGAATGGCTCGTCGCGAACAAGACGGGAGACGCGCGCCTGCGCGCTGGGCTGCCCGCCGATTGGAAAGTCGGCGACAAGACCGGAACGGGCGGGCATGGAGCGACGAACGACGTCGCCATCGTGTGGCCGCCGAACCGCCCGCCGATCATCATCGCGGCCTATCTCGCGGACACAGAAGCCCCCATCGATGCACGCAACGCAGCCATAGCCGATGTCGGACGCGCCGCGTCATCGTTGTTCTGAAGGTCGGGCGCGCCGCGTCATGGTTGTTCTGAAGGGCGTTGCCTCTCCGGTGTGCGGCGGCCCGCCGAATCGCTTCCATAGGGCGCGGCGGCTCCCAAACCGGGAGCAGCCGTCCGTCCTCATGGGGAGTGTTGCAACGTGACAGGCGCATTAGCCAACATTGTCGAGCGCAGACCGCGCATCTACCTCGCCGGGCCGGAGGTCTTCTTTCCGAATGCCGTCGCGCAGGGCGAGACGAAGAAGAGGCTCTGTGCCGAGCATGGGTTCGAGGGCGTCTACCCGCTCGATAACGTCATCGAGACGGCACAACTTTCCCTTCAGGAGATCGCCCGCCGGATCAGCCACAGCAACGAAGCGCTGATGCGCTCATGCGATCTGCTCATCGCCAATTGCACGCCTTTCCGCGGCGTCTCGATGGATGTCGGCACTGCGTTCGAAATTGGCTTCATGCGCGCGCTGGACCGGCCGGTGCTCGGCTACACGAACCACCCGGCGGACTACGCCAGCCGCGTCCGGGATGGAGCGCAGAACACTCATCTTGAGTGGGATGCCGAAAGCTCCGCCGCGGACATCGAAGACTTCGGATTGGCAGAGAACCTCATGATTGCCGTGGCGGTCGAGGATGCGGGCGGCACGTTCGTCACGCACCCGGCGCCCGCGGATCGGATGCTTTCCGACCTCACCGGGTTCATCCGCTGCCTTGAGATCGCAGGTGAATTGATACGGTGCGAAGCTTGAAGATGCGGCAGCGAAGCAGCCCCACCGGCGACTGACCGTAACAGTGTTGCATCAGCCGTTTCTCTTGGAGCAGCCCTGCGCTTACGACATAATGGCAGAGTCTTGTCCACGATCTCTCCAGGACACTGCCATGATCTTTCCCTCGCGCCTTCTGTTCCTTGCCGCGGTCTTGGCTCTTGCACCCTGCGCAGCCCATGCCGGCCCGGCGTGGGATGAGATCCGAACCAGTCTGTTCGCAGACCGGGTCATAGCGCCGGCGGGCGAGGCCGTGCAGCTCAGTGCCCCGTTCCGCCCGCTCGACCAGCGCGCAGTTCCTGTTGAGGTGGAGGCGAAATTCTCCGACGGGCGCAGCGTGCGCTCGCTCACGCTCATCGTCGATGAAAACCCCTCGCCTGTCGCGGCCCGCTTCGACTTCGATGGCAAACGCGAGCACGTGCACCTCGCAACCCGCCTGCGCCTGAACGCAGCAACGGATGTGCGCGCCATTGTCGAAGCATCGGACGGGCAGCTCTACATGGCCGATCGGCACGTGCGCTTTGCTGGCGGCCAAGCGGCCTGTTCGGCGCCGCCCATGGGCAGCCCCGAAGAAATTGCCGCCACGATCGGCAAGATGACGCTGCAAGTGGCGGGCAAGCACGCCGCCGCAACGCAGATCGAGCCACGCGCGCAGCTCAAGATCATGCACCCCAATCACACCGGCATGGTGCTCGACCAGCTGACACTGCTCTACGTGCCGCTACGCATCCTCACCGATGTGGAGGTGCGCCAAGGAAACGAGCGTGTGTTTGCCATGCAGGGCTCGATCACCATGGCGCAGGATCCAGTGATCGAGTTCGATTACCGGAGCAACGGCGCCGATGCACTCCACGTCGAGGCCCGCGATAGTGACGGCGCGCGCTGGGTGGCCCGCTTTCCCATTGGTGAAGGTAGCTAGATGAGGTCTTCCTTCTGATCTACTGGGCCCACGGGGAACACTCACGCAATCGCGATGATCTCCGCTTCGTTCCCGGCCACTTTCACCGTCTCACCCACCGACTTACCGGCCAGCGCCCGCGCCAGCGGCGACACATAGGAAATCGATCCTTTCGCCGGATCGGCCTCGTCTTCGCCGACGATGCGATACGTCTGCGTGCGCCCGTCAGCGCGCTCGATCGTCACCTTGGAGCCGAACTGCACCTGCGTGTAATCCGCCGGCAGAGGCACAAGCTCGGCGCTCGCGAGCCGCGCGCTCCAGTAGCGCAGATCCCGCGCCGTCGAGGCCATCTCGCCGCGGTCTCCCGCCGCCTGCGCAAAGGCATGCGCTGCATCGAGCCGGGCAACCTCGGCTTCGATCTGAGCCAATCCCTCCGCCGTCACGAGATTCGGGTGCTCGGATATGAGGCGGTCGGGAAGCTCCTCGACGCCATCCTGCTCCTTCACGAAGGCGCGGCTCATGGACGTGTCATTCCTCTGCGGCGCCGGACCGATCCGGCACAAAGCCGATAGTATAGCGCGCCTATCGGTGCGAGCCCATTTCAATGCCTACATTGTTGCTCCAGGCTGAACAGCATAGATTCGGTTTGGATCGGAATCGGGAGAACCTGCCATCGCCCTCTATTTCAATCACTTCGAGCGGCGCCATCAGGCCGTTGCGCCGCGCGCCATTTTCATCAAGCGGATGGGGCGTGCGGTTCTCCTCTGCCTGATGCTGATTATCCCGAGCCTCATACTCGGCGTGGCCGGCTACCGGTATTTCGAAGGCATGTCCATCATCGACGCCTTCCTCAACGCTTCAATGATCCTGTCGAGCATGGGACCGGCTTCGGAGCTCAAGACACACGGCGGCAAAATTTTCGCCGGCTTTTATGCGCTCTATTCTGGTCTCATCGTGGTCATTGCGACCGGCTTCCTGCTCGCGCCGATCTTCCACCGCGTTCTTCACCGCTTTCACGTCGAAACAGCCCACGAGAAAGATTGATGCCGGCACTTTCCGACATCCCTGCCGCCGAGACCGCAATCGTACAGATGACGAACGCGTTCCGCGTCGAGAACAAGTTGGAATCCGTGCGCCGGAACGCCCAGCTCGAGGCGGCCGCGCGGCGCTATGCGGAAAAGCTGGCGAGCTATCGGGGTCTGTCACACACCGCCGATGGCACGACGCCCGCCCAGCGTGTTGCGGCGTCGGGCTACAGCTACTGCGAGGTCGGCGAAAATCTTGCTTCGCTCCTCGACACGCGCGGCTTCACACCGAACGAATACGCGAAGCGGGCCGTGACCGGATGGGAGAATTCGCCGGGGCATCGCAAGAACATGCTGCTGCCCTACGTGACGGAGACGGGCGTCGCCATAGTGCGCGCCTCTCCGAACGAGCCGAAATACATCGCCGTGCAGCTCTTCGCCCGGCCCGAGGCTGCGAGGTACCGCTTCAAGGTCGTCAACGAAGCCTCCCGGGCCGTCTCCTATACGTTCAACGGCGAGGACAACACAGTGTCGCCGAGGGAGATCATCACGCATACGGCGTGCGTGCCCGGTACGCTCGCTTTCCAGTCGGCAACGAAGCGGGGCGGCGCCGGCCGCTATGAAACCCATGATGGGCAAGTCTACACGCTGAAGCCGAGCGATGGCGGAGGCGTCAGAGTAGAGGTGGTGTCCAAGGCACCACGCTAGCCTCACGCGCGTGTGTTTTGCGCACGCCTGAGCATCAGATCGCTGAAGCGCACGCGTGCAGCCGGCATCGCTTCCTCGCGCGGAATGAGCACGCGCGTTTCGAGGAAGTGCGCGGTAAGCGTCAATCCCGCGATGACATCATCATCGGTCGCCGTAACGCCCTGGCGGCCCTTCGACAGAAATGCGGGCAGCCGCAGCAGCCGGTCCCGATATTCCTCGCCCGCCGCCGCGGATACCGCGCGGCCCGACTTCGGCGAGACGTAGATGAGGTTGTCGGCTCCGCCCGTGGCAGCGCAGGATCGAAGGTCGAGACCGAATCCGAGCTCATCGAGCAGCGCCAGCTCCCAGCGCACCATCAATGCCGGCCACACCTCGGGCTCGTCAAGATACCCGAGCACGAACAGCGCCACCTCGAAAAGGCCCGGATGGGGATCGCGCTCAGGCAGCAGCCGCGCGAGCGCGCAGAGCGAGGAAAGCCCCGCCAGCGTGAGCGCATCCTCCATGGCTGGGGCCGCATAACCGCGTCGCAGCTCTACCAACACGTGTCCAAGATGCTCGACGAGGCGCGCTTTCCATGTTGCGTCTACGTGATTGCCCGTCTGCAGAACAGGACGCAGCTTGCGCGAGCGGCCACCGTGCACGAGCCCGAGGTGGCGGCCATGCGCACGGGTAAAAATCTCCGTAACCGCCGCCGTCTCACCATGGGGCTTCACGGACAGGATGATGCCTTCATCGGTCCACTGCATTCCCGCGCCCTATCACAGCCCGCCGCGCCAACGACCATAGCGCCACGGCGCCAGCGGATGGCGCTCGGCGGTGATGTCGGGCACCGGATCGTGTCCCCGCGTACCCCAGGGATGACAGCGCGACAAGCGCGAGACGGTGAGCCAAAAGCCGCGCCAGGCGCCGTTCTTCTCTATCGCCTCCAGAGCGTATTCGGAGCAGGTCGGCAGATGACGGCAGTTCCAGCCGACGTAAGGCTTCAGCGTCCAGCGGTAAACGTGGATGGGCAGTTTCAGCAGCGTACCGGCAAACCTCATTCGTAGGGCTCACCGGATTTGCGTACGAACCGCAGCCGACCATCCCGCTTCACCGCACGCATATCAATGTCAGGATAATCGACGTCGTCGTCGCGCGCCCGGGTACCGACCTCAAGATAAGTGACAGCGTGGCTTCCCCGGTTGATGAGGTGATGGCCATCAGGCTCCCCCGCAGGAAACGCCGCGGCCATTCCGGCGCATAAATTCTCCTCGCCGACGTCCGTCACCAGAGTCACCTCGCCGTCGATGACGTAGATGAATTCGTCCTCGGCCGTATGCCAGTGTCGCTGGCTCGACATGGCACCGGGTTCGAGCGTCGTGAGATTGACACCAAACTGGCTCAACCCACCCACCTCGCCGAGGGCGCGCTTTATGCGGCCGCCAACGCTCGGCGCAAATTCCGGCGGATATCCCGTGCTGCGCCGGCCAGCCACATTCTTGGGATCGCGGATCACCGCCATCGCTGCCTCCGGCTCACGCGGACGCGGCATCGGCGGGCGCGATCCCGTGCTTCGCCTCGATCTCGGCGATCGCGTTTTCGAGCGCATCGAACACGAGCAGTACCGAGCCGTGCCGCGCCTTATAGTGTCGCACCGGTTCCAGGATCGCGAGCTCGGCAAAGCGGCCCGTCGGGCCCGGGCCATTCTCCTTCAGCATATGCCGCATGGCAGCGCCAGCCTCGCGCAGCTCCGCGGAGGTAGCGCCAATGATGTGCATCCCGACGATGGAACAGGCCGCCTGCCCCAGAAGGCACGCCTTAACCGTCTGACCGTATCCCGTCACCCTTCCACCGCACATGCAAAGGTCGATCGTGACCGTCGATCCGCACAGCCGGGAATGGGCAGTGGCGGTCGCATCCGGATCGGCAAGGCGGCTCGAATGCGGGATATTTGCTGCCAGCTCGAGAAGCTTCGAGTTGTAGATCTCGTTCAGTTCCGCCATTTCTCGCTCGATGTGCCTGAGGGGGGCCTGTCAACTGAGGGGACGCAGTTGCCCCACCGCGGAGCCTGTGCGCCCTTCCCATTGGCGGCGCGGATCCCGATAATATAGTGCACTCAACCATTACGCACATCCCGTTTGGCCACCGCGCCCAGGGAATGCATCGCGCCACCATGGAGCCGCCAGTGTCCCAGCCTTCGGGTTCAATCACCCCGGCAAAGCCTCAGCCGTCGGCCTCCGCACGTAAGCCTTCTCGTGAAGAGGCCGAGGAGGCCGTGCGTACCCTACTTGCCTGGATGGGTGACGATCCCGCACGCCCGGGCCTCACCAACACACCGCGACGGGTGGTGGACGCCTACCGCGAGCTGTTCAGCGGCTATGCCGCCGACCCGGCCGCCGAGCTTGCCCGCACGTTCGAGGATGTGTCGGGCTATTCCGACATGGTTCTATTGCGCGACGTCCGTCTCGAAAGCCATTGCGAGCACCACATCGCCCCATTCAGCGGCGTGGCCCACGTGGCCTATCTTCCCGATAAGCGCGTCGTCGGCCTGTCGCGGTTGGCACGGGTCGTCGACATTTTTGCGCGCCGTCTGCAGGTACAGGAATCCCTAACCGCCGAGATCGGCGAAACGATTCAGAAGGCGCTGTCGCCGCGCGGCGTTGCCGTAGTGATCCGCGCAACCCATCGGTGCATGGCACTGCACGACGTGCGCCAGCCTGCTGCCATCATGGAGACGGCCCACTTCACCGGCGTCTTCCGCGACGATCCCCACTGGCGCCAGCGCTTCCTCGACAGCGTGCGCACTCAAAGCGCCTGACAGCGCCCCTCATCCGAACAGGTTCCGAAATGTCATCCACCACGTTCGCCGCCCGCGGCAGCAAAGCCGACATCGAAAGCGGCCTTGGCTTTCAGCCGAAGTTAGATGCGGATGGGCTGATTCCCGCCATCGTCACCGATGCTGATTCGGGCGAGGTTCTGATGTTCGCCTTCATGAACACCGAGGCACTGTCGCTCTCGATCAAGAGCGGCCTAGCGCACTTCTGGAGCCGATCGCGGGGCGCGCTTTGGAAGAAGGGCGAGGAAAGCGGGAACATGCTTAACATCGTCGAAATGCGCACCGATTGCGACCAGGACGTTCTTTGGCTGCGCGTTACTGTGAGTGGGGACGGCGTTGCCTGCCACACGGGCCAGCGGAGTTGCTTCTATCGGTCCATCCCGCTGCAGCAGGACGGTGACATCGTCCATACGCGACTTGCCATGGCACCCGGCGCTGGCACGACGCGCTGACAGCTCCCGCACCAAACCGGAAATTCGTTGCTCGCACGCTGCTAATTTCGCAGCGCGATATCCACTGGCCATAGTGCAAGGTTAATCTTGCACGCTTATATCATTGAATAGGCCTCCATGCCGCACCCGATCGCGGGACCACGGCGGGCACTTGAATGCACTTTCACGCGTTAAGCAAAAGGCGAACACGGGACCAAAAATCGGCATACATCGGCAGGTGACCATGGCCAAGGCGAAGATCGGTCTGGCATTGGGCGGCGGCGCAGCGCGCGGCTGGGCCCACATCGGTGTCCTCAAGGCGCTCATTGCCGCCGGGATAGAACCCGACATCATCGTCGGCACATCAATCGGCGCTGTCGTAGGCGCCTGTCACGCCGCTGGCGCTCTCGATCAACTGGAAGGATTCGCCCGCGACCTCACGCGCCGTCGTGTCTTTGGCTATCTCGATTTCAACTTTGCCGGCACCGCCCTGATCAATGGCCAGCGTCTGTGTGATCGGCTCGAGCACCACCTGGGCGATCTTAACATCGAGGACCTCGATCCCCGCTTCACCGCAGTGGCGACCGAACTTGGCAGCGGACACGAGATCTGGTTGTCCCGCGGCAAGCTTGTCGAAGCCGTCCGCGCATCCTACGCCCTCCCTGGCATCTTCCGTCCGGTGAAAATCAATGGCCGCTGGCTGTTCGACGGCGCACTGGTTAATCCTATTCCGGTGTCGGTAGCGCGAGCCCACGGCGCCCGTTACGTCATCGCCGTCAACCTCAACTTCGACGTCTGCGGGCGAGGAACCGTGGTTCCTAATCTCGAGCCGGAAATCGCACCAGAACCGGCACCGGAGCAGGTGTCGAACGGCAAGAGTGGACCTGCGATGCGGCGGCTGCTGAAGCGGCAGGTGCTCGGCCGCAACGAAGTTACGCCGGGCATCTCAACCGTGATGGTGGAGGCATTCAATATCGTCCAGGATCGCATCGCACGCTCGCGCCTTGCCGGCGACCCGCCCGACGCGCTCATCAATCTTCGCCTTTCGGAAATCGGCCTATTCGACTTCCACCGCGCGGACGAACTCATCGCCCGCGGCGAAGAAGCGACGAAGCGGCATCTTTCCGAACTGCACCGCGAGATCGATGCGCGCGAGCATGCCCCCGGAGCACACACGGGCGTCTCCACGCACGCGTAGGGCGGTTCTGTTCGATGGGTACGAGCGGCAAGAACGCGAACGCGGGCTGCTAGCTGGCACACGCTCTCATCATCGGTCTTATGCGAGAACCGGCGTGCTTCCCGATCCGCGCAGGATCAAATCCCGGTCTGATGTGCAGCACTATATGCGCTGCACGCAGGTCCGGTCGAAGATCCGAAGTCGTGTCAGCCGGTGACGAAGTAGCCGCGCATCGCGGTCACTTCCATCTCGACCTCGGCGATGTGGTTCTTCACGATGTCGCCGATCGAGACGATACCGACGAGCGCACCATCCTCTATGACGGGCACGTGGCGGAAGCGGCCTTGCGTCATCACTTCCATGAGCTCATCGAGCGTCGTGGTTTCCTGGCACGTGATGACGTTTGTCGTCATCGAGCGCGAGACAGGTTCAGTAAGAACCTCCGGGCCACGCTCCCCCAGTTTGCGGATGACATCGCGCTCGGAGACGATGCCGGCAAGCTCGCCGTTGTCGCCGACGATGACGATTGCACCGATCTTTTTCGTGCAAAGCTTCGTGACAATCTCGAGCAGTGTCGAATCCGGGCGTGCGGTTGCGACAGCGCGTCCCTTCGCCTTCAGAATCTGTCCGATATTCATTTGCATCTCCTCCCACTGCGGTCTGACAGCCGAAGTCCGGGCACGCGGGTCATCGGATAATTCCGAAGCGGGCGGTCCGGCAGTCGACGCAAAGTCTTCTGCTCTTTTTTATCGCCGCCAGTGAAGGCGGTAATTCATCGTGATGCAATCATCGCATCTATGCAAGATGCTCAATGCAAAATGCGATCGCCCGATGAGTGCACTGTTTGCGGTGCATCAAAAAAGCCGAATGCTAAAAGTCCGGCAAAATAACCGCCTATGTGCGCTTCCCACGCAATGCCGCTGTAGCCCATGCTGCCGAGGCCCAAAATTGCGAGGATATTGGCCAACAGGAACACTACGGTGACAAGCACAACGCGCTTGTCGCGAAGTGTTTCCGCCAGAGGCATGAGGCGCGCTGAGCGCGGATCCTCCCGCAGTGCGGCAAGACCCTTGCCGTCGACAGCTGTGAATAGAAATCGCATCGTTGCGCCCATCAGGCCTGAAATGGCACCTGATGCACCGACCATCGGCGCGAGCAACCCGATGTTGAAGGCGAGAAAAGTGGCTGCCCCGATGACGGCACATAAGGAGAAGAGGAGCAGGAACCTGACGGTGCCGATCCGGTTCGCAACCGCGCCGCCGAACGCCACGAGCCAAGCAGCGTTGAACCCGAGGTGCACCCAATCGCCGTGCACGAGCGTGTGCGTGACGAATGATGTGACGGATGCGATCTCACCACCCGGGAGCAGCGGCGCATAACCGGAGTAGCGCGCGGGGATGAAAGCTAGCGCTAGTGTGAGCCAGCCGTCCACCGCCTCGGGAAGCACCATGCGGACGATCTGCACCGCGACCATCACCCCCAGAACGGCGAGTACTGCGCCCTGGAGGTTGAACATCGGTTCGTGTTTCTCCACGGAGGGATCCCTTCGTCGCGGCTTGGGCTTCAGCGGTTTGGCGCAACCGCCCCCTTCTCTACGGAACAGGAGATGGCAGCCTAAGGACCGGCCCGCAGAGTTAACGCGCAGGTCGTTAACCGGCAACAAAGCCATTCTGCCCCTCAAGGCTTTGGCACGGTTGCTGCTCCCCAAGCCGTAAATCCGGGTGGGAGGGGGGATTTCCGTCTCAATCCGGGACAATCGTTCACGGAACCTTACGGGCGGCTTGCCGGATTGCATATGGATCTGAAGCACAAGACCAGCCAGATACTATTCTCCTATTGGGACAGGGTGCGCGCCGGACGGCCCACCCCACGCCGATTCGAGATCGAGCCAGCCCGCATCGCCGCCATTCTGCCCTCAACCTTCATCCTTGAGCGTATCCATGCGGAAACCTACCGGTTCCGTCTCGCTGGCACCAACGTGTGCGATATTTTTGGTGTCGAACTGCGCGGCGCGAACTTCCTGGACGGCTGGACGACATTGGATCGTCTCTCGCTGATCCGACACCTCGCAGCTCTTACCAAGCATGGCGCCATCGATGCCATCCATCTTGAGGCCGCCCCTCTAGGACGCCCATCGGCGCCCTTCGAGGCGTTGCTGCTGCCATTGCGGCATACGGGCGAAACGATCGACCGCATCCTAGGCGCACTAACCCCACTTCATATACCGCCCCCATGGCTGGGCGAGTTGCCGATCGCATCGAAGCGCATCATCTCCCACGAGCTCGGCTGGCCCGGGGGCGCACCCATCAATTTTGTAGATGGCTCCGTTCGCGACGCCGTGCCGGTTTTCGCACCCGCCGAGCATACGCGCATCGTTCGTTCCGAGCGGCGGCAGTTCCGTGTGTTCGAAGGCGGACTGGGCCGCGGAGAAGCCGATAAAAGCTAAGGCACCGGACCGTCGTGAAACACGGCTTTCCCGCTGCCAGAGCGCCGACTTTTGCACGACAGTGCAATGCCTTGCATCCAATGCATACAGAAATGACGCGGCAATTAGCCGTTCGTTAAGTCCCATTCCAGCATAGTCGCCATCGGAACAGAGCCTTCAGCGTACGCGTTTTGGCCTGGCTCGCGGAATGACCGCCCCTTTCGGGTGGTTCAATCGCAGGAACGGCTATGTCAACGAGTGCGGATGTATTTCGGCCTATCGAGCCAGCGGATGCCGACTTTGCAGGGCATAATCAGCGCCGCTATCCGCGCTACGCCCTGAGCCTGCAGGGCCGCTTCATGCGCGCCGATAAGCTCGACTATCCCTGCCAGCTCATCGACATCTCGATTGAGAGCGCCGCGATGACGACGCCTGTCCCCCTGCGCGTGGGCGAGAAGCTTATCGTTTACCTGACACACCTCGGCGGCCTCGAAGGCAGTGTCGTTCGCCTCTTTCCCGGTAGCTTCGCAATGGCGATCAGCGGCACGCAGCGCAAACGCGACAAACTTGCCGTGCAGATCCCGCGCCTTGCGACGCAAGCCATGCTTCCCGATGTCCCCGAAAGTGAAGAGCGCAGCTACCCGCGCGTTTCAGCCGATGAGGCCGCGCTTCTCGTGTTGGCGGACGGCACCTCGCTCGTGTGCCCGCTGCACAATCTTTCGATGTCCGGCGCAGCCATCCTGACGCCAGCACGCCCGCCGCTCGGCTCCGAGGTGATGCTCGATAAACGGCCCGCAACGGTCGTCCGCCACTACGAGCGCGGCATCGCTGTTCAATTCAAAGAACGCTTCGTCACTGGCGAGTTCGGCACGGGCTTAAGAGTTCAGCCACGAAGGTGAATGAATAGCGAGTTTTTCGCTTCAAATCGTGGAGCGCAGTTTCAGCGTAATTCGAGTTCTCTCAGGTAGCTTTCGAGGAAAGAGTAACGGGGTTGGGTTATGCAGCGGGTTCACCTTAGCGCTTTCGTCCTCATCGGCACCTTGCTCGCCTCGACGGCAGCGGGCGCGCAGGGCGTGTCGAATATTCAAAAACCCGAGAAGGCCGCACCGACCACCAGTCAGGCGTCGCCTTTCATGCGGATCTTTGGCCCGGCGCAGCCGCCGCACGGTTTCGTGCGCTTCTGCGAGGCGATGCCGGGCGAGTGCGCGCCGGACCACGGCCAGGAAGCGCGTTACGATGCTTCCGCGGAGCGCCTCAAAGAGCTCGACGAGATCAACCGTACCGTGAACCGCGAGATCGCACCCGCGACCGATCTCGAGGTCTACGGCGTCAATGAATACTGGACGTTGCCCAAGACCCGCGGCGATTGTGAAGATTATGCGCTTCTAAAGCGCAAGCGGCTCATCGAGTCCGGCTGGCCTGTCAGCTCGGTGCTGATGACGGTGGTGCGCGATGAAAAGGGCGAAGGCCACGCGGTGCTGACGGCGCGCACGGTGCAGGGCGACTACATTCTCGACAACAAGCTCGAGGACGTTCGCATCTGGAACAAGGCCCCTTATCAGTTCGTGATGCGCCAGTCCTACCTCAATCCCAAGGTCTGGGTCGCACTCGACACCCGCCAGGGACCGCTCGCCACCGCACTGTCGGGGCTCGACGACCAGAGCGCAGAATAAAACGGCAGCATCTGGCGCGGCGGGCGAACCGCCTCGCGCCGGCCGCCTCAGCCGGTAACGGTGTGGTGGCGAAAAGTTTGAAAACAAAAAAGCCGGTGCGGAAGCACCGGCTTTTGTTTTATCCTGGACGCCTCACGCTGCCTAAACCTGCGGCCTCATGCCGGCGGCAAAGCGCTTCCAGTTTTTCACGTAGCGGCCGGCGCCCGCGCCGAAGCGCGCGGCGTCCTCATCGGTGAGCTGGCGGATGATCTTACCGGGCGAGCCGAGCACCATGGAGCGCGGCGGGATCACCTTGCCCTCGGGGATCAGCGTGTTGGCCCCAATGAGGCATTCCTCACCGATTTGCGCACCATTGAGGATGATTGAGCCGATGCCGATAAGGCTTCCGCGGCCGATCGTGCAGCCGTGCAGCATCACCATGTGGCCGATCGTACAGTCTTCACCCACGGACAATGGGTAGCCGGGGTCGGTGTGCAGCACGCAGCCTTCTTGCACGTTGGAGCGCGCGCTAATGCGGATCGGTTCGTTGTCGCCGCGCAGGACGCATCCGAACCAGACGCTCGCATCCTCTTCGAGGATCACTTTGCCGATGAGATAGGCATTGGGCGCCACCCAATACTTCCCTTCACCCGGCGTCTCGACTTTGACGCCATCCAGCTCGTAAAGGCTCATCGATCACATCTCTTCGAGATCGACGTCGAGGATGGCCATCTGGAACTGGTAGGAAACCTCCCCGTCCTCCTCCTCGCGGAACAGCACGGCAATGAACTCGCCGTCTACGAAGACCTCGGCGCTATCCTTCTTCTTGGGACGGGCGCGCACCTCGAGCTTGGTGGTGCCGAACGTCTTGCGAAGATAGGCCTGCAGCCGGGCTAGTTCTTTAGAATCCACGTTAAGTCTCTCCTTGCGGCGGCACACCCGCGCCGCCATTGAATTTCAACCTGCGAACTCAAAGTCCGCCGTAGTCGTCGACCCAGGTCTGCTCCATCTCCAGCGCAGGCTCTGCGCAGCCAGACGATCCGACGACCTTTGCCGGCACACCGGCGACCGTCACGTGCGGCGGCACGGCCGCAAGGACGACACTACCGGCGGCAATGCGAGAGCCTTCGCCGACGGTGATATTGCCGAGCACCTTCGCACCGGCGCCGATCAGCACGCCCTCACCGATCTTGGGATGGCGATCGCCGGTTTCCTTGCCGCTGCCGCCGAGCGTGACGCCGTGCAGGAACGAGCAGTTATTACCCACCTGTGCCGTCTCGCCGACGACGATGCCCGTGGCATGGTCGATCATGATGCCCTGGCCGAACAGCGCTGCAGGGTGAATGTCGACAGCGAAGGTGCGCGAGGATTGGCTTTGCAGGAACAGCGCAAAATCGCGGCGCCCCTCACGCCACAATGCATGCGCGAACCGATGCGTTGCAAGCGCGTGAAAGCCTTTAAAGTAGAGCAGCGGCTCGATGTAGCGCCCGCAGGCGGGATCGCGGTCGAAGACGGCGGCGAGATCGGCGCGGAACACGCTACCGAGATCGGGATGATCCGCCAGGATCGACTGAAAGATTTGATTGATCAGCACCGCGTCGACGTCGGAATGGTCCAGGCGCTGCGCAAGGCGATGGCAGATCGCATCGTCGAGGCGGTCGTGGCTGAGCAAGGTCGCAAAAATGAAGCTTCCGAGAGCCGGCTCGGCCGCCATCGCGCTCGCCGCCTCGCGTCGGATCTCCGACCAGATTGGATCGTAAGCCTGCGCCCTGCCGTCGGCTGCCGTACGCATTCTGGCTGCCATTTCGCAACTCCCCGCGCTTAGCGCGTCGCCTGCCCTGGGACCGTTGCCCCGGCTGGCATGGGCGTACAAACATGCCGCCGCCCCGTCAACGCCTACCAACGGCCATCGCGAATATATGAGGCACTTGCGCGCGTCTCTCGCGCCGATTGAGACGACCTGGCCGCTTGCGGCTGACCGGCGTTCGCTGCTCTATAGGACCTGTTCCCAGCTAAGGATTGCCCATGCAGGATACCCCTTCGGAAACGCCCGAGTTGCGTCTGGAGCGCGACGGCGATATCGCCTTCGTCATCGCCAGCAACCCCGCACGCATGAACGCCTTCACGGCCAGCATGTGGCGCAGCGTACCGGAGGTACTGGCGGAGGCGGAGGCGGACCCCGCCATTCGCGTCATCGTACTGCGGGGTGCCGGCACCCGTGCGTTCTCCGCCGGCGCCGATATCTCCGAGTTCGAGAGTGCCCGCTCAGGCGACGCCGCCGCGGACTATGACGCGCTCAACGACGGGGCGTTCCGCGCGCTGTCGGGCTGCACGAAGCCGACAATTGCGATGATCCACGGCTTCTGCCTCGGCGGTGGACTGGCTATCGCCCTCTGCACCGACATCCGGCTGGCCGACGAAGCCGCCCAGTTTGCCATTCCAGCCGCCAAGCTGGGCCTGGGCTACAACGCCCGCTGGATGCGTCCGCTGCTCGCCGCAGTGCCGCCCGCCCGCGCCAAGGAAATGTTGTTTACCGGCCGCCGCTTTAAAGTTGCAGAGGCGGCAAATATGGGCCTCGTCAACACCGTGGTGACCACCGAAGAGCTAGAGCAGACGACGCGGGCGCTTGCAGGCGAAATTGCCGCCAACGCACCGCTCACGGTGCGCGCCGCAAAGCGAACCATCGACGAGTTGACGCGCAATCCGCAGACGCCCGATCTCGCAGCCCTGGACGCTGCCGTAGCGGCGTGCTTTGCGAGCGAAGACTATGCCGAGGGCCGGCTCGCGTTCATGGAAAAGCGCAAGCCGCGTTTCAAAGGCCGTTGAGGAGCCTTACCCATGTTGGTCTGCGCATTCCGACAATACTTCGTCATCGCTGCCGCCGCCCTTGTTGCGACATCGCAAACAGGCGCCGCCGCCGCTGACGATGAACGCAGGCTCATCGATGCTTGCTGGAGCGCACAGGAGCTCGCCGGCCAGGCCGGCGAGGCCGCCCGCAAACGCGATCGCACCTTCGACACGCCGCCTGCTGGAGCCACCGCGGTCGAGGGTTGGCCCGCAGTGCCGGTCGAATCTGCGCCTCCCGCAGCACTCGGCGCCATTCGCAGCGTCAAACTGCCTCCCGGCCGCAAGCTGATCGCGCTGACGTTCGACCTGTGCGAGCAGCCCGGCGAGATCGCGGGCTATGACGGCGCCATCGTTGATTTCCTGCGCCGTGAAAATATCAAGGCGACGTTCTTTGCCGGCGGCAAATGGATGCGCTCCCACGCCGAGCGCACGCGCCAGCTCATGGCCGACCCGCTTTTCGAAATGGGCAATCACTCCGAAGCCCATCGCAACCTGCGCCTCCTCCACGGACAGCGTCTGGTCGATGAAGTAGCCGGACCGCAGCGCGCCTATGAGAGCATCCGCGCGGACCTTGCGAGCAGCCAGTGCGCGGGCGCCCATCCGGGCGCGATCCAGAGCATCGCTCCGCGCCTCCAGCTGTTCCGCTTTCCCTATGGCGCGTGCAACGCACAGGCACTACGCGAAATCCACGACCAGGGCCTGCGCGCCATTCAGTGGAACCTCTCCACCGGTGATCCTTCGCAGGGGCAGTCGGCGGCAGCGATCATCCGTGCGATGGCCGACGCGCAGCCCGGCGCAATCGTCCTAAACCACGCCAACGGGCGCGGATGGCATACAGCAGCCGCGCTCCCGCAAGCCATTGCAAGACTGCGCGCGCGCGGCTTCGAGTTCGTCACCGTGTCGGAGCTTCTTGCAGCGGGCGAACCCGTGATCGTCCCCGGCTGTTACGACAGCCGTCCCGGCGACACCAACCGTTACGACAACCTCGCACGGGGACTGCGACCGGCGCACCGGCCGAAGACCAAACTGCAATGACAGGCCCGGCGCGCTTCGAGGCGCGCAACTATTCTCTTCCAGCGATTGCCGACGGCAGCGTGCCAGCACTTGGACCGCTGCCAGAGAAGATAGCGCCCGCGCTCTCCGAGGCGATCGTCACCATGGATCCATGGCGCACGTATCACTACCCTGCCGAGGCGCTGTGCAGAATGCTGACGGCAGACGAGGCTGGCGTGCCGCGCTTCGCCATCTCACTCGATAGTGCAATCGTTGGCGCTTGCGTCATCCGCCCCACCTGGCTGCGCGGTCCCTATCTGCAGTTTCTCGCACTTTTGCCTGCAGCCCACAACCGCGGCATCGGAGCTGCCTTCCTCGCATGGATGGAAGACGAAGCGCGCCGCGCCGAAGAGCGCAATCTCTGGGTGGCCGCCTCGCAGATCAACACGGGCGCCATACGCTTCTACGAACGCGCAGGCTTCACCAAGGTCGCCGATCTCGACGACCTTGCCTGCGACGGACGCACGGAGTTCCTTTTCCGCAAGCGCATCACGTAATCTCCAGCACGGTACGGCCACGCACTTTGCCCGCAAGTATTTCCGGCGCGAGCGCGACGACATCGAGGAGGGGACGCGTCTCGGTCATCGCCGCGAGCTTCGTTCTGTCGAGATCGACGGCGAGACGCTCCCACGCGCGCACGCGTGCAGCTAGCGGCGCCATCACGCTGTCGATCCCCGCTAGCGTGACGCCGCGCAGAATTAAGGGGGCAACCGACGCAGGCAGGTCGAGCCCCTGTGCAAGGCCGGTCGCCGCCACGCAGCCGCCGTAGCTCGTCATCGCGAGTACATTTGCGAGCGTGTGCGAACCGGCAACGTCGATGGCCCCGGCCCACCGTTCCTTGCCGAGCGGGCGTCCTGCAGTCGATAACTCCTCGCGCGCGATGATCTCCGCAGCGCCGAGCCCGCGCAGGTAATCGGCCTCAGCGGGACGCCCCGTCGATGCGATAACGTCATATCCAAGCTTCGAGAGCACCGCGACGGCGATGCTGCCGACGCCACCGGCCGCACCGGTCACCAACACCGGCCCGCGGGCAGGACCGATGCCATGCTCTTCCAGTGCAAGTACCGCAAGCATGGCTGTGTAGCCCGCCGTGCCGATCGCCATTGTTTCCGCAGCGCTGAACACAGCCGGACGCTTCACCAGCCATTCGCCAGGCACCCGCGCGAATTCCGCATACCCTCCGGGACGCCGTTCTCCACATCCCCACCCGTTGATGATCACGCCATCGCCCGGCGCGACACTAGCGTGCGGGGATGCAATCACATCGCCGGTAAAATCGATCCCGGGTACGAGAGGAAGACGCATGCCGGGCAACCGGCCAGTGAGAACGAGACCATCCTTGTAGTTGATCGTCGAGTGCGAGATGCGAACCGTGACGTCGCCTTCACCCAGTGCTTCGTCGCCGAGCGGCTGCCAGTTCGCAACCACTCCACCTTCGCTGCGGGTCAGAAGAAGCGCGTTGTACTGGCCCATCGACCTGCCCTCCAAAAAAGTTTTCTCGCAACGCACCAGAGCGGAAGAAGGCCACCGGCGCCAGTGCACCTTCGCAGGTGATGCAATATGTGCGCACAGGGAAGCCCCGATTGCATCGGGCATTGCCGGCAAGATGTGCAGCCTAGGCACACCCCTGTGTGGCCGCCGCGCCAAATCTATGAAGGTTGTTGGAATCCTGCTCGGTGTCGAAGGTTCCGTGCGGCGCAAAAAATAATTCTCTTGGCAAGCCAATGCACCGGCACATAGCTTCGAATTCTGGCGCCGGGTAGCGCGTTTATTGGCGCCCAGTTAAGTCGCCGCAATACGGCGACCGTAACATCGGAGACGACGACAATGGAACTGATGGTACGACTGAATGTTCTCGCCGCGCTTTTGTCCTTCGGTCTCATCGCTGCGATCGTCGTCGGGGTCGTGTAGTGGAATGACCGCAAGGTGAGCTCCTCCGGTCTCCCCCTCCCGGAGCGCTCCATACGGTACCAAATGGCAAAGGCGCGGAGAACCTCCGCGCCTTTGATAGTTTCAGGAGCAGCTTGCTTGAGGCGATAGGCTTCACCCCGCGATCATGCAGCCGCCACCCGCAGTGGACGCGGATCGTAATTGAGAACCGGCGAGAGCCACCGCTCCGTCTCCTCCACCGTCCAGCCCTTGCGCGCAGCGTAGTCCTCGACCTGATCGCGCTCCACTTTGCCGACACCGAAATAATGGCTGTCGGGGTGTGCGAAATAGAGCCCCGACACCGCAGCCCCCGGCCACATCGCATAGCTCTCCGTCAGCTCGATGCCCGCCTTCGCATACACGTCCATCAGCTTCCAGATCGTCGCCTTCTCCGTGTGATCGGGCTGCGCAGGATAGCCCGGCGCCGGACGGATACCGCGATATTTCTCGAGGATGAGGTCGTCGTTCGAAAGCTTCTCGTCCTTCGCATAACCCCAGAACTCACGGCGCACGCGTGCGTGCATACGCTCAGCGAAGGCTTCCGCGAGCCGGTCACACAGCGCCTTCAGAATGATCCGGCTGTAGTCGTCCGTCGGCTTGACGTGCTTGGCGATCGCTTCCTCTTCGCCGAGGCCCGTCGTCACCGCAAAGCCGCCCACGTAATCCGCGAGCCCCGTCTCCTTCGGCGCAACGAAATCTGCAAGTGCCGTATGCGCGCGGTCGCGTCCCGGATCGCGCGCGATCTGCTGACGCAGCGTGAATAGCGTCGCCAACTCCTCGTTGCGTTTCTCATCGGTGAAAACCGTAATGTCGTCGCCAGAGGCGTTCGCGGGCCAGAAGCCTATGATACCGGAAGCGCGCACCCACTTCTCGGCGACCATGCGCTTCAGCATCTCCTGCGCGTCGTTGAAGAGCTTCTGCGCTTCGGCGCCCACCTTATTGTCCTTGAGAATCGCCGGATAGCGGCCGACGAGTTCCCACGTCTGGAAGAAGGGCGTCCAGTCTATGTACGGGACGAGTTCGCTCAGCGGATAGTCTTCAAACGTCTTGGTTCCGAGGAACGTCGGCTTTGGTGGCGTATAATTCGCCCAGTCGATCTTGAAGCGATTTTCGCGCGCAGCGCTCAGCGGAATGCGCTTCTTCGATGCCTCGTGACGCAAGTGGTTCTCGCGCACCTTCACATATTCTGAGCGGATTTCGCTGACATAATTCGGCCGCTCGGTCTCCGACAGAAGCTTAGAAACGACACCGACCGCGCGCGAGGCGTCGAGCACATAGATCGCCTGCCCGCGCTCATAATTCGGGCTGATCTTCACCGCCGTATGCACACGGCTCGTCGTAGCGCCGCCGATCAACAGCGGACAGTCGAACCCTTCCCGCTCCATCTCAGCCGCGACGAAGCACATCTCATCCAGCGAAGGTGTGATAAGGCCCGATAGCCCGATCATGTCCGCCTTCTCGCGCTTCGCAGCTTCGAGAATCTTCGCGGCCGACACCATTACGCCGAGGTCGACGACCTCGTAGTTGTTGCACTGAAGCACGACGCCGACGATGTTCTTACCGATATCGTGCACGTCGCCTTTCACGGTCGCCATCACGATCTTGCCCGCGGCCGGCATCTGGTCGAGGCCCGAGGCCCTCTTCTCGGCCTCGAGGAACGGCTGCAGATAAGCAACGGCCTGCTTCATCACGCGGGCACTCTTCACCACCTGTGGCAGAAACATCTTGCCGGCACCGAAAAGGTCGCCGACGACGTTCATACCCGCCATCAGCGGCCCTTCGATCACGTGCAGCGGCTTCTCCGCCTGCTGGCGCGCTTCTTCGGTATCTTCCTCGATGAAGTCGGTGATGCCATGCACCAGCGAGTGCGTCAGACGCTCCTGCACCGGCGCATTACGCCAGGAGAGGTCCTTTTCTTTCGGCTTACCGGCGCTGCCGTCACCCTTGTAGCGGGGCGCTGCGTCCAGCAGCCGGTCCGTTGCGTCGGGCCGGCGATTGAGAACGACGTCCTCGCACAGCTCGCGTAGCTCCGGCTCTATGTCATCATAGGGAGTGAGCTGTCCGGCATTGACAATGCCCATGTCCATGCCCGCCGCAATGGCGTGATAGAGGAAGACCGAGTGCATTGCCGCCCGCACCGGCTCGTTGCCGCGGAACGCGAACGAGAGGTTCGAGACACCGCCCGATACGTGCACCAGCGGCATCTTCTCTTTGATCCGCCGGACCGCTTCGATGAATGCGATGCCGTAGCCGTTGTGCTCTTCGATGCCGGTCGCGACGGCGAAGATGTTTGGATCGAAAACGATGTCTTCGGGTGGAAAGCCCACCTTCTCGGTCAAAAGTTTGTAGGCGCGCTCGCAGATCTCGAACTTGCGTTCCGCGGTATCGGCCTGCCCTTCCTCGTCGAAGGCCATGACCACGACGGCAGCGCCGTAGCGCAAAACCTTCTTAGCGTGGTCGAGGAACTGCTCCTCGCCTTCCTTGAGGCTGATCGAATTGACGATGGCCTTGCCCTGCACGCACTTGAGGCCCTCCTCGATGACGGTCCACTTCGACGAGTCGATCATAACCGGCACGCGCGCAATATCCGGCTCGGAGGCGACGAGGTTCAGAAAGGTCGACATCGCCTTCTCTGAATCGAGCAGGCCCTCGTCCATGTTGATGTCGAGGATCTGCGCGCCGTTCTCAACCTGAGAGCGTGCAACGGCAAGCGCCGCCGGATAGTCGTTCGCCTCGATCAGCTTGCGAAAGCGGGCTGACCCCGTGACGTTCGTGCGCTCTCCGACATTGATGAAAGATTGTGCTGCGTTTCCCGTCGTCATTTTTTCTTCTTCACCTTTCGCGCCTGCGCCTGTCGACCCAAGGAGCCGAGCGCCGCTCAACGTCCAAACTTACAAAGTCACCTTGCAACGCCCCGCCCGGAGCCAGGCACCGACCTTCACCCGTGTACGAACGGCTCCAGCCCCGAGAGCCGCAGCTTCGGTGCAATTTTGGGAATTTTGCGTGGCGGATATTTCGACACGTGCTCGCGCACGTGTGCAATGTGCTCTGGCGTCGATCCGCAGCAACCGCCCACGATATTGACGATGCCGTCCTTCGCCCACGGCTCGATGGCGCAAGCCATGTCGTCGGGACTCTCGTCGTATTCGCCCATCGCATTCGGCAATCCGGCGTTTGGATAAGCGGAGATGCGCGCATCGGCAAAGCTCGCGAGCTCAGCGAGATAGGGCCGCATCAAATCGGCGCCAAGTGCACAGTTGAGGCCGATGGAGAAGGGCCGCAGGTGACGCATGGAATACCAGAAGGCTTCCGCCGTCTGTCCCGAGAGTGTGCGGCCCGAGCGGTCCGTGATAGTGCCCGAAACCATTACGGGCAGCTCGACATCCTTCTCCTCGAACACTTCGAGGGTCGCAACACCTGCAGCCTTCGCATTGAGGGTGTCGAAGATTGTCTCGATGAGAATGATGTCCGCGCCGCCATCAATGAGGCCGCGGATCTGCTCTTTGTATGCTTCGCGTAGGGTGTCGAAATCGACGTTGCGGAATCCCGGATTGTTCACGTCCGGAGAAATGGAGGCGGTGCGGTTGGTCGGACCGACCGCGCCCGCAACGAAGCGTGGCCTGTCGGGCGTCTTCTTCGTCCATTTGTCGGCCGCAGCCCGCGCGATCTTGGCTGCCGTAAGATTGATCTCGTAGGCAAGCTCTTCCATGCCGTAGTCGGCGAGCGAGATCTTCTGCGCATTAAACGTGTTCGTCTCGAGGATGTCCGCGCCCGCCTCGAGATACTGCTCGTGGATGGCACCAATGATCTGCGGCTGCGTCAGAACGAGCAAATCGTTATTGCCCTTCACGTCACGCTCCCAATCCTTGAAGCGCACGCCGCGATAGCCGTCCTCGTCCAGCTTGTAGCGCTGGATCATAGTGCCCATTGCGCCATCGATGATGAGAATGCGCTCGTTGGCGGCGGCCTCGAGGGCGGCGAATGATGACTTGCGCTGCATAGATGCGATGCTCCTTAACCGGCGGCCCGCGCCTTCATCGGCGCAGCGGGAATGTGCGGGCGCAGGCCCAGCAGATGGCAGATGGCGTAAACGAGATCAGCGCGGTTGAGGGTGTAGAAGTGAAACTTCTTCACGCCTTCATCGACGAGATCCATCACCTGCTCGGTGGCGACGGCGGCGGCCACGAGATGGCCCGTCGCCGGATCGTCTTCCAGGCCATCGAAGCGGCGTGCGAGCCATGAGGGCATGCTCGCACCGGCGCGTGCCGCAAAGCCTGCAACCTGCTTGAAATTGTGAATGGGAACGATGCCCGGCGTGATCGGAACCCAGATGCCCGCCGCACGCGCGCGCTCCAGGAAGCGCAGATAGTGCGCGTTGTCGAAGCCGAACTGGGTGATGATGCGATCGGCGCCGGCATCCACCTTCGCTTTGAGATTATCGATATCTGCGGCGATCGAGGGGCTTTCGGGATGTTTCTCCGGATAGCCCGCAACCGAAACCTCGAATGGGGCGATCCGCTTCAGGCCGGCGGTAAGATCGGCGGCATTGATATAGCCACCCGGATGCGGCTCGTACTTGGTCCCCGGGCCTTCGACGGGGTCGCCACGTAGTGCCACGATATGGCGCACGCCCTGCTCCCAATAATCACGCGCAATGGCGTCGATCTCTTCCTTCGAGGCGGCAACGCACGTGAGGTGCGCGGCCGGCTTGAGATCCGTCTCTCTCAGGATACGCACGACGGTATTGTGGGTCCGCTCGCGGGTCGTGCCGCCTGCCCCGTACGTGACCGAGACAAACTCCGGGCGCAGCGGCGCCAGACGCTGGATGCAAGACCACAGCGCCTCCTCCATACGATCCGACTTCGGCGGGAAGAATTCGAAGGAAACTTCGATCTCATCGGCGCCGAGCAGCCGGCTTTTGCGTTCCGTTGCTACTGCCATCAGGGCGTCTCCTCGAGGGCGCGCGTGCGCGCCGGATTTTTTTGTGTCACCGCTTCGGCCGGCCGTTCGGCCAGCCACAAGGAAACAGTGAGAGTTTGCGGACCCGCGTCCGGACCCGGCGCAAGATCCCGCTGCAAGGCGGGCTTCAGATCGACATCGCGCAGCCAGCCTTCCACCTGCTCCGGCGAAAAGCCGAGGCGGTCATGCGCATGTTCCTCGCGCAGAAACTCGAGATCGTGGGGCGCAAAATCGACGATGAGCAGCCGTCCCCCGGGCGCCAGCACACGCGCCGCTTCGCGAATGGCGGGAACTGGATCGGAAAGGAAGTGCAGCACCTGATGCATCACGACCGCATCGGCGACGCCATCGGGCAGGCTCAGAGCATAGATGTCCCCATGGCGCACCTGGGTGCGCGACAGGTTCGCGCGCGAAAGGTTGCTCCGTGCATAGGCGAGCATCGCGTTGTTCAGATCGAAACCGATGCCCCGCTCGTAGCGATCGGCGAGCAACTCTAGGATGCGGCCCGTTCCCGTGCCGAGATCAACCAAGAGATCGAATGGGCCCGGTCCCAAAGCATCCACGATCGCCGCTTCGACGTTTTGCTCGGCGATGTGTAGCGCGCGGATACGGTCCCAATCGGCGGCATGGGTCTGGAAATAGGCCTGCGCGGCCGCCTCGCGCTCGCGCTTGAGCGCCTCAGCGCGCGTACGGTCCCGCGCGACGGTGTGATCGTTGGCATCGACGAGGGAGAGGATGTCGAGAGCGAGCCGCCCCCCCGCAGCGCGATCCGAGACATGAAAATAGGCCCAGCTCCCTTCGCGGAAACGCTCCACGAGGCCAGCCTCGGCCAGCAGTTTCAGATGGCGGCTGATGCGGGGCTGGCTTTGGCCAAGGATGACGGTGAGGTCCTTGACGCTAAGCTCACCCGCCGCCAACAGCAAAAGAATACGCAGGCGCGTCGGCTCGGCCGCCGCCTTGAGCGCCATCACGATATCGTCGCTGGCGAATTTTCCGGACACGCGGCCGCCTCCTAGTTGGCGGCGATCATATAAAGATATGTTTATGTGTCAAGGATCACATGGCAATAAGTGCCACATCCTCACCTCGCGTCTTTTCGGCACAGGGGTTAACCCCGAAGTAAGCACAGCGCGTTTAGCATCTGTCCCACGAGTTACGGCTTCGGAATTCCCATGCGTGTCGCCATCTACGACCGGATCACCCCAGCAATGCCCGCGGAACTTCCTCTGACACTGACGCAAAGCTGCTCCCCGCGTACAGCGAGCGTGCTCCTCGCCCTGGTCGTTCCTATGGCATTGGGGGCGACGGCAACTGCGCTCGCCATCGTGCACGCCCTCCTATTCGCCGATGCCCGCAACATGGTGGCCGCGCATCCGGCGCTGGCGCTGGAAACCCTCGCCGCGCTGGCCTTCCTGATCTATCTAGTCGCGCTTCCCGCCAAGCGCCTGTTCGACCGGTTGGCGACCCGCCGTGAAGTAGTGATTGCCGACGGCGCTGTTACGGTGACCGAGGGCGGATATTTCCGTTCGTGGACTTGGTCGGAACCACTCGCTGCGTTTACCGGGGTTGCACACCACGTGCGCGCGTCCCTGTCCGGCACCCGTCACGAACTCATCCTCGTGCACCCACAGCGTGACAAATCCGTGCTCTTGAGTGTGGCGCCGAGAACATCCCAGGGCGAGGTCGATCACGTCGCCGAATTGCTCGGCCAGAGCGAGATTCCGCCCAGCGAACTCTATCGCTTCAAAGGCCTAAGGCCGCGTATTCCGTCGGCCGCATTGCCGGATGCTGCCCATGCTTGAAATGTCTTTCCTCGGTAAATTCGCTGCCGAAGGCGCCCAGCCTTTGACTGAAAGTTGCCTCACATGGCTAATAAGCCTGCGGGGGCGAGGTCCGGCCGAAAGTTCTACGGCCACCGCCAGTATGTACGCCTTGAGGGAGCACGACCGTACCATGAGCACCGTGGCCACGCACACCACATGCCGTAAGTCCCTATGGGCGGTGGGATTTGCTTCCATCCTCCTCGCAGCTACGCCGATTACGGCCTCTGCTCAGGAAACGGCAGCCAAGTCTTCCAATGAAAGCGCAGCCTCAACGGCCGAGGCCGCACCCGTGGCGCGCCGCGAGAGCCCTGCAGGGTTCATGAAGCGCGTTGGCAACGAGCTGCTCGCGGCTTCCCGGTCGGGCTCGGCTGCGCAGTTCGCGATGGTCCTCAACTCGAATGCCGACGTTCCCTCTATCGGCATCAGCGCGCTCGGCGAATATGCCCGCAGCCTGCCGAAGACCGATCGCCCGATCTACTACAACGGCATGATCAATTTCATCGCGCGGTATGCATCGAAGGAAGCGCCGAAGTATCCGGTTGCGCGCTTCATCGTCACAGCGCAGTCGAAGGACGATCCGCGCGGCACCTACGTCGACAGCCGCATCACGCTCGTGAGTGGCGAAAGCTACGATGTGCGCTGGCTCGTCGTGCGCCGCGGCACCACCTATAAGGTCCGCGACGCCCAGGTCATCGGCTTCTGGATGACATCCTTCCTAGACAACCTTTTCCAGAGCTTCATCAGCGACAACGGCGGCAATCCGAAAGCCTTGGTTGTCGCGCTCAACCGCTGAGCAGCACGTCTGAGCCAGCCTCAGGAGCGTTCGGTCATAGCCTTTTAAAGGATATGGGCCGGCTCAAATTTTTGTAGTTGCTGCTTCGCGCCCGCTATCCGCGCCTTGCAATTGCCCACTGCTGATCGTGACGCCAGGTCACGAACGCGGCCCGCGACGGCGGTTCTTCTGAATGATGCCAGCGATGATGAGGCCGAACATTACCAGGCGCCCCAGGTAAAAAAGAGGATCGAGCTCCTCCGAGGGATGGCTCACACCCAGTGCGATACGGGAAACCGCATCGAGGGCGAACGCAGCGGCGAAAAACAGAAATAGCTGATCTCCGGTCTGTCGCCAGAAGCGCAAAAAAAACAGCGTGGCCACTGACGAAGCCATCGCAACGGCGCCCATCAGCATCGGATAGGCTTCTGCACTCATCACTCAGAGTCCCATATGAGGCCATAGAGCAGCACGGACATCGCCACCAGGGTGGAGGCAGTCCGCCACAAGGACAAGTCCATGTGGGGCACTAGAACCTTATCCGCGACGAGGATCAGGTTGTTGAGCGTCAAGCCCACGAAGCAAAGACCGCTCCACAGAAGCAGGCGATATCCGCCCCTATGGTAGGCGTGCAGAAGCAAATAGGCGCACACCGCGGCGGCGACGGCGCACAGAGCGTAGATGATCGGCCCCATGGGTCATCGGTCCTTTCGCAATTTGAATGCCGCTGCGAAAGCGCGCACCCCGGACGGGCGGGAATGCACGAGATTGGTCACTGGAATGAGGTGCTTGCGATAGAGCGCCGCGAGGCGCTCTACCATGGGCCCGTTGTCGGGCGCGTCGGAATTGAATCGGTATGTGTCGCCGTCGCAGCTCACAAGACCACTCTCACAGAGAAGGTCGAGCACCTCTGCCGCCTGCCCCTCATCAATATAAAGCTGACTTGCGACGTTGGCACGCGTCCAGACGATCTCCGGCTTGCTCTTCAGAAGCAGCAGGGCCTCGAGCTGGGCAATGGACTGGATATAGGTGAGGATGAACTCGCGGACGTCGAGCGGGATTAATTCGTCGGCCATTCCGCCCCCGAATTTATGCCTAGTCGCCTGCTCACCAGCCTGCTGCGTCGCCTCGATATCTTTGAAGTTTCCCGGGTCTAGGCTGCTTCGTATGAGCAGCCACGTCAAGGCCTTATACCCGCCTGATTTTGCTCCCATGCCACACGTGGGGAATCATAACGAGCAAAAGCCCGCAAAGGGCGAAGTCACTTGGGGGAGTTGAATGAAACGCAAGTTTTGGCTGACGGCGGTACTCTTTGTGCTGCCGAGCGCAACCGGCGCGACTTCGATCGACGACCAATTGCGCAAGCTCGATCCGGAAGAACGCGCCCGCCAAGTGTGCGTCATGAAGGGCATCGATACCATCCGCCGCGACGGCAAGCTGCCGAAGGCGGATCGCCTCAAGACCAGCATCACCGGCCGGGCGGTGTTTACCGGAACCCAGGTCTCGACGAAGGGCGGCGCTGTCCGCGCCAAATCCCATTGGTACAAACTTTCATTTAAGTGCGACGTGTCACCCGATCAAATGAAGGCGCTGAGCTTCACCTACGACATCGGCAAAGAGATCCCCGAAGACAAATGGGAGGATCTCGGACTGTGGCGCTGACCCCTCAGGGATCCACGCAGCAATTCGCGCCGTCACGCTAGCGGCCTTCCGCGGAACTGCGTTCGTTCTCGGGCGCTGCCACGGACTGCATCTGGCCTCGCCTGCGAAATGTGGCTTCGAACGTCAGTCCCCGAGCGTCGATCTGCGATGTCTGCACCCTAAAGCCTTCGGCCTGGAGGCGATTGGACACGATCTTCATCCATGCCCGCATCGCCGGGGTTGGCTCTTCACCAAGGGCGATCGCGGGCACCGCCAGCTCTGCAATCACAGCAACTGCAATTGGCAGGACCTTCAAGTGCATGGGGGATCCTCCCGGCCGGACGTCGGGCCTAGTGGGCGATCGCGGCCAGCATCACCGGCCGCGATCCCGCGAGTTCGTTATCAGTCGTCATACCCGAGCAGCATCTCGCCGGTTGCGGGATGTACGTGGGCTTCGATACGCGTGCCGTTCTTGTCGACGAGATCGACCTCATAGACGCCGTCGTCGGTCTCGATCTCCGTCACGCGATAACCCTGGGCCTGCAGCTTCTCGGAAATCTGCGACGGGCTCAGCCACTGGTCGCGCGGAACGCTAATGCGGCCGGATTTGAAATAGTCCTCAATGGCACTTGCAGGTGTCGCCGCCGCGAGCGCCAGCGCCACGACAGGCGCGATCAGATAGTTACGCATGTATTGCATCTCCATGGTGGTGCGGACCGGAAGCCGGCCGGCTGAGGCACACCATGGAGGAGGTGCACTGACACTTATCTGACCTTTTCCGTCAGCAAGTTGTCAGTGATTGCCCCCCAGATTAGGTCATTCCCATTGGAGACACATCGTGCCCCTCACCCGCGCTGTTCTTTTTCTTGCTGCCGTTCTGATCGCCGTGCCCATCGGAACCGTTGCGCATGCCGATGACATCGGGCCGGAGGTCGCCAAGCGCCTGTTGAAGGAAGGCCGCATCAAGCCGCTGACGGAAATTCTTGCAGCGGTGAACGCGCAGGTGCCGGGCGAACTGCTCGAAGTGGAACTCGAACTCGAAGATGGCGTCTACGTCTACGAATTCAAGCTGCTCCGCCCTGACGGCCGCGTGCAGGAGGTCGAGGCCGATGCATCGACGGCAAAGATCCTGAAGATCGAGGACGACGACTGATGCGCATCCTGGTCGTCGAGGACGAGCCACGCATCAGCGCGAACATAAAAGCCTCGCTCGATGCGGCCGGCTACGCATGCGATATCTCGCCTGACGGCGAAGACGCTTGGTTCCGCGGCGATACCGAACCCTACGATCTCGTTGTGCTGGACCTTGGGCTACCGAAGATGGACGGGCTCGCGGTGCTGAAGCGTTGGCGCGCCGATGGCCGCAACATGCCGGTTCTCGTTCTCACCGCAAGGGGAGCATGGCCCGAGCGCGTCGAAGGTATCGATGCGGGGGCCGATGACTATCTTACGAAGCCCTTTCGCACCGAGGAGCTTCTCGCCCGTGTCCGAGCCCTCATCCGCCGCGCCACGGGGCATGCCAATGCGCTCCTCAGCGCGGGTGGTCTCTCCCTCGATACCCGGCAGATGCGCCTGCTGAGTGAGGGCAATCCGGTGCCCACTTCGCCACTCGAATACCGGCTCATTTCCTACTTGATGCACCACAAGGGCCGGGTCGTGCCGCCACACGAGCTGATCGAGCACCTTTACGGTGATGATGACGCACGCAACGCCAACGCACTCGAAGCACTTATCATGCGCCTGCGTAAGAAGCTTGGTGCTGATGCCATCGAGACCCGCCGGGGCTTCGGCTATCTGATTGCGGACGCGCCCCCATGAGCCTCGGCTCGCTCCGGCTGCGGCTTCTCGTCGGGGCGGCCGCCTTCGTGCTCGCAGCCTTGGCGCTTTCCGCGCTGGGGCTTACCGCTCTCTTCGAACGGCACGTCACACGCTGGCTGGACGGGGAGCTTTCCAATCACCTGGAGCAGCTCATTGCGGGCATCGACAAGGGCATAAACGGCAACCTGCAGATTGTGCGGCCACCCGCGGACCCGCGCTTCCAGAACGCACTTTCGGGTCTTTACTGGCAGGTCGATATCGAACCGTCCGGCCCCATCATGCGGTCGCGATCGCTGTGGGACTTCGAGATGGCGTTGCCCGCCGGGAGAAACACCGATGACGACGCGCACCATTATCGCCTGTCGGGTCCGGGCGACCAGATGCTGTACGTCCTACAGCGGCGCATCGAGCTTCCGACGAGGCTCGGGGGAGAGGCAGCACGCGTCGCCGTCGCTATCAACGAGGCTTATCTCGGCGCAGCGGTTCGCCGCTTCGCCAGTGCGTTGCTTCCATTTCTCGGCGTGCTTGCCCTTTTGCTTATGGCCGCCGCCTGGGCGCAGGTGAGGATCGGCTTGCGTCCGCTCGCCGCTGTCCGCCGCAAGCTCGCAGACATTGGCTCGGGCGAGAAGCGGCGCCTCGGCGACGATTTCCCCGATGAGGTTAAGCCGCTTGCGGAAGAAATCGACGCCCTACTCGATGCGCGTGAGCGTCAACTCGCCAAGGCACGCGATCGCGCCGCCGATCTCGCCCACGGCCTCAAGACACCACTACAGGTGCTGAGTGCCGAAGCGGAACGCCTCAACGCTCGTGGCGAAGTCGAGATTGCAAACGTCATCGATGAAATATGCACCACCATGCGGCGGCACGTGGAGCGCGAGCTGACGCGGGCGCGCAGCGGTGCCAACGATGGCAACGCCGCTGCCGGGATCGACACTGTCGCACAACGCATCGTGCGCGTGATGGAGCGCACGCCCGAAGGAAAACACATCGTCTGGGGCATCGACATGCCGCCCGGCATCAAGGCGCGCATCGATCCTGAAGATCTCACCGAGGCATTGGGAAATCTCGTCGAAAACGCGGCACGCCATGCGCGCAGCGCAGTCATCATCCGCGCGCGACCGGAAAATGGAGCTGTCGTCATATCCGTCATCGACGACGGCCCCGGCATTCCACCTTCACGCGCAAACGAAGTGCTGCGCCGGGGCCGGCGGCTCGATGCCTCGGGATCGGCCGGGCTCGGGCTCGCTATCGTCGGAGACATCGCCGATGCGTGGGGAGGCACCCTGAGTGTCGAAGTTCCCGAGCGCGGCTGCCACATTTCTTTGCGACTGCTCAGCCCCGAGCCCGGCGCGCAGGGTCTCGCGCGCGACATGTAACTTTCGAGCCGAAAGGGCCGTATCATCCCGTGGACGCAGAAACGGCGACAGCAATGTGGATCGATTTCCATGGCCGACGTAGCCGCCACTCAGGAACGGGCGCAGATCGTCTATCGTCATTCGCTCGCTGTACGCATCACCCATTGGGTGAACGCGCTTTGTCTTCTCGTGCTACTGCTGAGTGGGCTGCAGATTTTCAATGCCCATCCCGCGCTCTATCTCGGCAGCACTTCGGAACCCGACCGTGCCATTCTCAGCATGGATGCCGTGCAGCGTGACGACGGAACCTATGCGGGCACCACCACTATCGGATCCCACACCTTCGATACGACGGGGGTATTCGGGCTTTCATATGGGCCTGGAGGCGACCTGGAAGACCGCGGCTTTCCCTCGTGGCTGACGCTGCCCTCCTATCGTGATCTCGCAACGGGACGCCGGTGGCATTTCTTCTTTGCCTGGCTGCTCGTGCTAAACGGCGCAGCTTACCTCGTCTATGCCGCCTGGAGCGGGCACGTACGCCGCGACCTAGCACCGACGCGCACGCAGTTCCGTCATATCGGGCATTCGATATGGGCGCACATCCGCTTCCACTTCCCCACTGGCGAGGAAGCCAAGAGCTACAACGTACTGCAAAAGCTGGCCTACCTTGCGGTGATCTTTGGCCTCTTGCCGCTGATCGTGCTCACAGGCCTCACCATGTCGCCCGCGATGGATGCAGCGTTCCCGTTCCTCCTCGATATTTTCGGCGGACGCCAATCGGCGCGCACCATTCACTTCCTGTGCGCCAGCGCGATCACACTGTTCGTCATCGTCCACATCTTCATGGTGTTCGCGTCCGGCGCCTGGAACAACATCCGCTCGATGATAACCGGCCGCTACGTCATCGCGCCCGACACGAAGGAAATCCCGGATGGGAAATAGCCGAACACTCTCGCGACGCAGCTTCCTTATCCGTGGCGCGGCAGTGGGCGGCACCGCGTTGCTCGGCGGATGCGATCAACTGTCCCAGTCACCCTCATTCCGCGAGTTCTTGGAACGCGCCGAGGGGTTAATCCAACGCGCCCAGCGGCTCGTTCTTTCACAGCGTTCCCTCGCACGCGAATTCACCGAAGCGGACATCTCCAAGCACTTCAAAGCCAACGGCTCGACGGGCGTCGACGATCCACAGTACCAACGCGCAGCCGCGAACGGCTTTGCCGATTGGAAGCTTACCATCGACGGCCTCGTGGACCGCCCGACGGAACTCACGCTGGCGGAGCTGCGCGCAATGCCGTCCCGCACACAGATCACGCGGCACGACTGTGTCGAAGGCTGGAGCGCCATCGGCAAATGGAAGGGCGCGCAGATGGCGCCGCTATTGCAAAGCGTCGGGCTGAAGCCGGAGGCACGCTATCTCGTGTTTCACTGCGCCGACAAGCTTTCGGCCTTCAGCAACTACTATGAGAGCATCGACCTCACAGACGCTTTCCATCCGCAGACGATCCTTGCCTACGAGATGAATGGCGCTCCATTGCCCGTTCCGCATGGTGCACCGGCGCGGCTGCGCGTCGAGCGCCAGATCGGATACAAGCAGGCGAAGTACGTTCAGCGCATCGAGGTCGTCGCAAGCTATAAGATGATCGGCGATGGCCGCGGCGGCTTTTGGGAAGATCGCGGCTATGAGTGGTACGCGGGCATCTGAGCGGCGGGCCACCTAAAGCACCAGAGCAGCAGAGGGCGTGGAGGTTCCACGCCCTCTGCAGCGGATTTGCTCAGCCCTTCTCGTCGAGATTGAGGCAAACCGAATTGATGCAATAGCGTTTGCCGCTTTCCGTCGGCCCGTCATTGAAGACGTGGCCGAGGTGCGAGCCGCAGCGTGCACACGTGATCTCGGTACGGACCATGCCGTGTGAGGTGTCGGTGTGGTACGCGACGGCGCCGGGCAGCGCGTTGTCGAAGGAGGGCCAGCCGGTGCCTGAGTCGAATTTGGTTTCCGATGAAAACAGTGGATTACCGCAGGCCGCGCAGGTGAATGTTCCGTCCGCGTTGGAACGCAGGTGTTCGCCCGTGAACGGAGCTTCCGTGCCCTTCTCGCGAAGGATCCGGTATTGTTCCGGGGTCAGAGTGCGGCGCCAGTCCGCTTCTGTCTTCGGCATCGTTTTGTCATCCATTCCGCAAAGATAATCCTCTCTGCCCTTTCACCCAAGCCCCCCGCGCCGCCATTTTGCGCCGCGTCCTGTCCAAGTTGTGCCACCTACTTTTGCTGTTGCTCCCCGCCGTAGTCACCATGACCGGCCGAGACACTTGCCCGGATGTTCACGGCTGGGATTGTCGCAGAAATGACTTCAAACTTGACATGGATAGTAAGGTATAACCAATGGGACCGCAGAGTTTGTGGATCAGGACAGAACTCGGCGCCATGGCCCACCGTCACGCAAGATTTTCGAACACGTCTAAACTAGCCACCGCGGCCACCCTCGCGCTGACGTGGCTCGGTGGCGGCGCGCTATTCGCGCAGGAAGCTCCTACCCCGGGGACGAACCCGCCGCTCGCTCAACAGAGCAGCCCCGCGCCCTCCGTACCAAACGCCATGGCCGCGCCGTCATCGGCGGCTGTTGTTGAACCCGCGCCGACCTCGACGGTCGCCGAACCCTCGCTGAGCCCAGCTGCGGCGCCAATCGCCGCTGAAGGCTCTGGCGTCCGGGCCGCGCCGGCCCCAGGCCTCGCCACCACGGCGCCTCCCGATACGCGTGACGGCCAATTGCCTCTCCACGGAAGCGACGCGACCGCAAATCCGGTTGCCGATGCTCCCGTTCCCGCGCTTACCGCACCTGCCCAAAGCGCGGCCGAACCATCACTCGCCCACGACATTGCCGCGCCGGGGGATACTCCTGCTCCGGGTGAGTCGTCGCTCGTAAACGCTCAGAAGCTTCCCCACGACCTTTCGCCGTGGGGAATGTTCATGCAGGCCGACCTTGTCGTCAAATCGGTCATGATCGGCCTGATCCTCGCCTCGGTCATTACCTGGACAGTATGGCTGGCAAAGAGCCTGGAGCTGATGGCCTCCCGAGCACGTCTGCGTCGCGGGTTACGTAAGCTTTCCGACGCGAACTCGATCAGCGAGGCCATGGCACTGGTCGACGCCAAGCGCGGCGCCGTCCCCGCAATGCTGCGGGCGGCGCTCGCGGAAACGCGCGCGTCCTGGGATGTCGCCGACAAGTACGCGATCAAGGACAGGATCAAGGCGCGCCTCGAGCGCGTGGAGCTCGCCGCCGGCCGTGACATCAGCCGCGGTACCGGCCTTCTCGCCACTATCGGATCGACTGCGCCATTCGTCGGACTGTTCGGCACCGTGTGGGGCATCATGAACAGCTTCATCGGTATCTCGGAAGCACAGACCACCAATCTCGCCATCGTCGCGCCCGGCATCGCCGAGGCCCTGCTGGCAACTGCATTCGGTCTCGTCGCCGCTATTCCGGCTGTGATGATCTACAATCACTTTGCGCGCAGCATTGCAGGTTACAAGGCGCTCGTCGGCGATGCATCCGTTGCCGTGCTGTGCATCGTCTCGCGAGACTTCGATCGCGGCGTCCGCCCCGAACTGAGAGCGGCGGAGTAGACGCCATGGCAGGGGGACTGCACGACGACGACATCAGCGAATCCCACGAGATCAACGTCACGCCCTTCATCGACGTGATGCTCGTGCTGCTCATCATCTTCATGGTGGCCGCTCCGCTATCAACCGTCGACGTCCCTGTCGATCTGCCCGTTTCCGCAGCGCAGCCCGCCGCCAAGCCCGACAAACCGCTGTACGTCACGCTGAAGGCGGATCTTTCGCTCGCAGTCGGAAATGATCCGGTGCTGTGGGGCAATCTCGCCCATGCCCTCGACGCCGAAACGAACCGAGATCGTAACAAACGTCTGTTCCTGCGTGCCGATAAGACCGTCCCCTATGGCGAGCTGATCCGGTTGATGGATACACTGCGCGCCGCCGGCTATTTGAAGGTTGCACTGGTCGGCCTGGAGGGCCCGCCGGTTCAGGGTGGCGCAGCCGGCGTTCCCGGCGCATCTGCAGCACCCGCCGGCGCAGCTCCTCCCGCCGCCGCTGGGCCCGGATCGATACCTGCTCCATGATCGCACACTTGGAATTTCTTGAAGGATCGGGCGCGCGTCTGCGCCGGTGGCTCCTCGCCGCCATGTGCATGCTCTCCGCCCACGCCGCCGCTGGCGCGCTGGCATTCGTCAGCTGGCCGGAGGAGGAGACGAGCGAGGAGGACCAGGGCGTGTTCCTCGTCGAGATGGCACCCGTACCGACGGCGCCGCCGGCGGAACCCCTCAATCTCGCCATCGGCCAGCGCTCCGAGGAAGCGGCGGCCGCCGCCGCGTCGAGCGAAGAGGTGAAAGAGAAATCCGAGGTCGAAACGCCGAAGGTCGAGGAGGCCCCGCTCGCCCCCGATCCGGAGGTGGTGGTCGAGAAGCAAAAGCCCGTCGAGGAAGTGGACGACAAGGAGGCGGAGGAGGATCCGCGGCCAGAGCAGAAGGCTATTCCTCAGGCTTCGGCCGCCTCGCAGGAAGCCGCGGCGCCCCCGCCCGTTGACGCATCGCCCGCGGAAAAGCCGGCCGGCCCGAAACAGGGCATCTCGAACAAGCCGTCAGCGGCGACGATGAACTGGCAGAAATCGCTCATCTTCCACCTCAACAAGCACAAGAAATACCCGCACGAAGCCCGCAAGCGTGGCATCGAAGGGGTGACCACCGTCTCCTTCACGCTTGACCGGTCCGGTAGAGTGATCAGCACACGCATAGACAACGGCTCGGGCTCGGATCTTCTGGACGAGGAGGCCATTGAGGTACTCAATCGCGCGAGCCCGTTTCCTTCGCCGCCGACGGACGTACCGGATCTGACAATCCGTCTGTCGCTGCCGATCCAGTTCCGCATCAAGAAGTAGACCGCTGCGCCTCTCCTTTCAGGATGAGCGTGATCGTGCGCCACCTTCAGATGGCGCGCGACAGGTGCGTCGTCGCCCGGCCCGGCATCGGGCGCAGATGGATTGCCGGCGAGCGCTTCAGCTCCTCGAAAATCGAAAGGCCTTCGTCCCATGGCCCGAAACCCGCGGCGGGATCAATGCTCCCGGCGCGGCCGGCGTTGACAAAATCGCAACTCCAGAAGCCCGCCCAAAACGCAGCCTTACTGAGCCGCATGCGTGGATCGTCACTGCTTGCGACGACAACGGCAGGGAAGCCGAGCGGCTCATCCGGTAGGAGCCAGGCAAGGCGCATATGATCGGGATCATAGGGCGCTACGAACATGCAACCGGCTACACGATCGGAAACATCGAACGCAGCGCGCGCGGCCGCAAGGCTGCCGAAGCCGTGGGCGATGATCCAAACCGGCTCATCACGATTATAGAGCGCACTGCGCACGCAGGCAGCCCACTCCGCCAGATCGACATTTCCGGGATACGGTGGGGAAACGCGTTCTGCATCGGGAATGGCCGCTTCGAACCAGCTCATCCAGTGGCCGTCGCCGCCACCGTCAAGTCCGGGAACAAGGAGTGTGGTAGCCATCGTGGTACCTCGCTCTGTTTGGGCCGTGCTCCCCGTCGCTGTGCCTTCGTGTCACGTTATGCCGCAAAGCTACGCTGCCTGCGACAATCGAGACAACGAACTTTTTCTCCTATCGATATGTTCCCCCGCGGGAAGCAGCGGTGCGAAAAACCCCGCCGTCCTTCGACCCTTCGCAGCCGCAGCATTGCAGTGCGCGCCGCAAAGCGGGGCTCATAAGAATTTTTGATCTTCGCATTTGACGATCCGGGGAGGAGCACCCATCTATGGACGCGTCGGCCTGTGCCGGCCGCGGTGATTTGCAGAGCAAGCTTGCGCCGCGAAACCAAACGCTAAGTAGCTGTGTTTGTAGGCACGGCTTCGGCTCAAAGGAGAAGAACTATGGCAATTGTCGTGCATTCGACAAAAATCCGAGATCACCAGCTCGCCGGATGGATGCGCCTCTCCCGTTGCAGTTGCTGTTGAAGCGCCGCTAGAGGCCAAGGGCCTCGGTCGCAAAAAATCTGACATCAAAGCAATGCAAAGGAGCGCCGGTAGCAACCCGGCGCAGGTGTGATCGCATGTCTTCACAAGCTTATATCATCGAGATCGGCAGCGACGCCGTCGGTATCGTCGTGCGCCAGGAGGGAGAAGCCTCGTTCCAGTTCCATTCCGCAGTCAGTGCGTTCCGTGCGCTCGACGGCAAAAAGTTCGCGACCGCACAGGCGGCCCATCGCGCCGCGCTCGACCACTACGGTGGCCGCTCACGGCGCCCACAGGGCGGTGGCCGGGTGAGCGCGCGCGGTAAAGCTCAGCGCCCGCAGCTGGAATACGCGTAACGCAACCATTGGAGCATCGCCGCGCGGCGGTTGGTGCTCCAGCTTCTAAAATAAAGAAAGCCCCCTGTGACACGCCACGCTCACGGGGGGCTTTCTGTTTGATAGCCGAACAACCTCATGCGACGCTTTCCGCGCGCTAAACCACATTCGCGTGCAACGGCTGATGCCGAGGCATCCTCACCTCGTCGGCGTCGCTACCCATGAGTTGCGTCCCCACGACAGCGTCGCAGCACACCTGCACGGCCCGCTCGCGTCCGTCGAGATCATGCAGACGGTGGTCCCATGTAGCTTCCTCAGCGATGAGAAATGAAACCTTGAAGCGGCGCCCATTGCGGGCGGTGAAGGCGGAGGGGTACCAGAAGCGCTTGTCCATTGCTTTCCCAGCGTGAGACAAAAAAGAATAATCTATGTCAGGCGGAAGGCGAGCCAACCAATAAGACATGCATTGCTATGCGCCCGCCGGTCTAATGGCGCGCAGCAATGCAGAATGAAAAATCGAGCGCCGGAGAATCAGGCTCGTTAAAACCGGCCGCCGCGCATCGCAGGTCGTGATGTCTCAAGACGCTGCGAACTTCTCGGCGATCTGCGCCAAGTGACGCCCCTGATAGCGCGCGCCCGCAAGCTCGTTCTTGCTCGGCTGACGCGATCCATCTCCACCCGCAATCGTCGAGGCACCATAGGGCGAGCAGCCGGTGATCTCCTCAACATTCATCTGGCCCGCGAACGAATAGGGCAATCCCACGACCACCATACCCTGGTGTAGCAGCACGATTTGCGTGGCCAGTATCGTGCTCTCCTGACCGCCGTGCTGCGTCGCGCTGGAGGTGAACACGCCTCCCGGCTTGCCGATCAGCTTCCCCTGCGCCCACAGCCCGCCGGTCTGATCGAGGAAGTTCTTCATCTGCGCGGCCATGTTTCCGAAGCGCGTCGGTGTGCCGATGATGATTGCGTCGTAGTCGACAAGTTCATCCACGGTGGCGATAGGCGCGGGCTGGTCGAGCTTGTATCCGGAATTGCGTGCAATCTCTTCCGGCACCAACTCGGGTACGCGCTTGACGACGGCGTCGGCGCCGGCCTCGCGAACGCCCTCCGCGACCGCGTATGCCATTTTCTCGATGTGGCCGTAGGTAGAATAATAAAGAACAAGCACCTTCGTCATTTCTGTCTCCATGCAAAAAGGCGGTCGTAAGGGTGCAAACAAACAGCCGGCCAGCTTGCGCCGGCCGGCCACGCGGTCCGGTTAAGCGGACATATCGAACACGAGGATTTCGCTCTCGGACGTTCCAGTGAGTTCGAGCGCGTCTGCCTCGTCGACGGCCACTCCGTCACCGGGGTAAAGCTGCTCACCGTTGAGCGTAGCGGTGCCGCGCGCAACCTGAACCCAGGCGACCCGCCCGGCGCCAAGCTCATGACGCACCCTCTCGCCATCGGCGAGAACCGTGGCGTAGAGGTCCACGTCCTGGTGAATCGTTACCGATCCATCGCGCCCGTCACGCGAGCCGATGAGGCGCAGCTTGCCGCGCTTGTCGGCTTCCGAAAACGTCTTCTGCTCATAGTTGGGCTCGAGCCCACGCTTCTCCGGTACGATCCAGATTTGCAGGAAGTGCACAGGATCGGTCTTCGAAGCATTGAACTCGGAGTGGCGCACGCCACTTCCCGCGCTCATGCGCTGCACGTCTCCAGGTCGCACGACGGAGCCGGTGCCGAGACTATCCCTGTGCTCCAGTCCACCTTCGAGGACATAGGTGATGATCTCCATGTCCGCGTGCGGATGGGTCGGGAAACCTCCCTCCCCGGCGACGCGGTCGTCGTTGATCACGCGCAGTGGGCCGAAACCCATGTGTTTAGGATCGAAGTAGTGGCCGAAAGAGAAGCTGTGGCGGCTGTCGAGCCATCCGAAGTTGGCGCGTCCGCGCTCCTCGGCTCTGCGAAGGGTCAACATGGTTGCATCTCCCTTTTTTTGGCTGCTGCGGCACCGGCCCGTGAGCCAGCGCCCTTGCTTGGCTCCTATATCGACCGTTGCATTGGATGGCTCAATCCACCACTTTTGAACCTCTATGGTTCCATATTGGCACCAATGGACAAGATAGAAGCGATGAATGCGTTCACGAAAGTAGTGGCCGCCGGAAGCTATGCGGAAGCGGCGCGCCGCCTAGGGCTCACGCGCTCGGCGGTGAGCAAGGCGGTGATGGAGCTGGAGCAGATTCTCGGCGCCCGCTTGCTGGATCGGACGACGCGCCGCGTGACACCCACCGAAGCGGGGCTCGCCTACTATCAGCGCGCCCTGTCAATTCTCGCCGATATCGAGGAGACGGAGCTTCAGATCTCGCGCCTGCACGAGGAGCCGCGCGGGGTCCTGAAGATCAACGCGCCGATGTCATTCGGCATCCTACACCTCGCCGACGCGGTCGCAGAATTCATGGCCCGCTACCCCGAGCTGCGAATCGAGCTGGTGCTGAACGACCGCTTCATTGACCCCCTCGAGGAAGGTGTCGATGTCACCGTCCGCATTGGCGCGTTGGCCGACTCGAGCCTCATCGCCCGGCGGCTGGCGCCCGCGCACCGCGTGCTCATCGCCGCGCCTGCATACATCGCGCAGCACGGCGCCCCCGAGGCAATTGCCGCGCTCGCTGATCACCGCTGTCTCAGCTATGGCCACATGGCGGCGACGCATCGCTGGCAGCTCACCGTCGAAGGCGACCCAACGGCTGTGCAGATCAATGCCGCGCTCTGCTCCAACAATGGCGAGGTGTTGCGCGCAGCGGCACTCGCAGGCAACGGCATCGCCAACCTCCCGACTTTCCTCGTCGGCCCGGATATTGCGGCGGGACGACTCGTGCCAGTGCTGCCCGGCAATCCACCGACATCGCTCGGCATCTTCGCGCTCTACGCGCCGAATAGATACCTCGCCGCCAAGACCCGGCTATTCATAGATTTCCTCGCTATGCGGTTCAGCGATCCACCGGCCTGGGATGCATTCCGGATCCAGAAAAAGCGCTAAATCGTGTCGCCCATCCGCGGCCGTAACGAGAGTGCGACGGTGAGCCATAGAAAGTAGCCCATCGCAGCAACAAGGATGGCCTGCGTCCAGAACGGCGGCGGGAAGCCGGCCCAGATGACTGCTATGGCTGCTATGGCCCATGCCGCCGTGACGGCCAGCGTCACGCCCCGCCACCGCAGGACGCGTACCGGATGCACCCAATGGATGGGTATGAAGGTGAACACCACACACATGATGAGCGCTGTGTGCGTTACCCACCCCGGAGGTGAAAGCGCAAAGACGTAGAACGCCACCACATTCCAGATCGCCGGGAAGCCCACAAAGCTGTAGTCCTCGCACTTACTGGCGAGATCCGAGAAGTGGTAAAGCGATGATACGAGAATCAACGCACCGATGACGTGCCCACTTGTGCCTTCGAGATAACCGGCACGCAGAAGAGCGAGCGCCGGGACGAATACGTAAGTAATGTAATCGACGACGAGATCGAGCCGTTCTCCGGAGAAACGGGGTAGCCGCGCTTCCACTTGCACCATGCGGGCGAAGGTGCCGTCGACTGCGTCGATGACGAGCGCTATGCCGAGCCAGACGAACATGCGCTCCCATGCGCCATCGAAGGCGGAGAGAGCCGCGAAAAGTCCACATACGGCTCCAAGCGCCGTGAAAACGTGGACGCTCGCTGCAATGATGTCGGAGAGGCGGATTGGGAGCACGGAGTCTGGGTCCCTCCGCAGAAGCGACTAGAAGCGGTGTTTGACCGAGCCCCGCACCGTCAGATCATCCTCTGGCGCTACACCGTCGGGCTGGCCGGTGGGCGCGTTCTCCGCCGCGCCGTAAAGCAGCTCAAGACCAAAATCCATCTTGGGCAGTACGCCGAGTCTGCCAAGGCCAGGAATGCGGATCTCCGTTCCCGTCTCGGCCTTGATGGCTGTTTCGGCACCCAAAGCAGCGTTGTCACCCGTCGCCGCCTCAGCGGGCGCAGCGGCCTCAGCGGCGGGCGCGGGAGCGCTACCCTGCTTCTCCTCCTGGAACGCAAACGCGCTGTGGCCAGCAAAGACTGCTGCTACCAACGCCAGCGCCACTACGATCCGGCCGCTCATTCGCTAGAATCCTGCAAAGTCTCGTTCGTACCTCAGGCGAAAATGCTGCCTCGCACCCACCATGACAAGGATGTTTTAAGCCCAGTTAAGTGCCAGTAAACGTTTGTCCCGCTTGGTGTGTTCTTGCGGCCATGTGGCGGATGGGCACCAACAATAGAATGATCCACCAAAACCCTCATTTGCCCCCGTTTTGCCCAGGGAGTGAACGGAGTTTCGCCGCATATCGAATCGTTAGCGCCTGATGTGGCCCTGTGCGCTCGCGGCGCTTCGCACCTTGAAGCGGAGCGCTGACGTGCCATTCTCGGCCTCATCATCAGGGCGGCTCCTCACGGCGGCAATGACCAGCAACCCTTCCTGCGACATTTGCGTCGTCGGCACCGGCCCGGCGGGATTGGCAGCAGCCTTAGCGCTTGCTCGCATGGGCCTGCGTGTCGCTGCCATCGGCCCCGGGTCCGATGCGCGCGATACGCGTACCGCGGCCCTCTTCGCCGGTTCCGTAACACTACTGGAAAATCTCGGCCTTGGCCCTGCTTGCCATAAGATCGGGCAGCCGATCTACGCCATCCGCGTCCTCGACGACATGGGAGGGCTGCTACGGGCGCCGGAGGTGACATTCACCGCCGCTGAGGTCGGGCTCGAACGATTCGGCTTCAACCTGCCAAACGTTGCACTTGTGGCGGCCCTGCGCGCGCGCGCAGGCGAAATCGATAGCCTCGAGATGATCGAAGGGAGCGTCACACAGGTGCGCGTTTTGGAAAACGCCGCCGAGGTCCTGCTCAGCGGTGGCCGCACACTGCATGCACGCCTCATCATCGGCGCGGACGGACGCCGGTCGCTGTGCCGCACGGCGGCGGCCATCGCGGTGCGCACATGGGATTACGAGCAGAGCGCACTCGCCTGCACCTTCACGCACAGGCGGCCGCACAACGGCATATCGACTGAATTCCATCGCCGCACAGGGCCACTCACTACCGTGCCCTCGCCGGGCCTTTCCTCGAGCCTCGTATGGGTGGAACGCCCGGAGACGGCAGCGCAGCTCGCCGGCCTCGACGAGGGCGCCTTCCGCAAGACCCTCGAAGAACGCCTGCAAGGCCTGCTCGGGGACATCAGCGACATTGGTCCGCGCGCCGTGTTTCCGCTCACCGGGCTCAGCGCGGAAGTAGCGGGCCGCAATCGTGTTGCCCTCGTCGGCGAGGCCGTGCACGTCATACCGCCCATCGGCGCACAGGGGCTAAACCTTGGCCTGCGCGATGCCGCGTGCATTGCCGATTGCGTGGCGGATGCCGCAGCGATAGGCGGCGACATCGGCGCGCCGGGCGTATTGCACGCCTATGACCGGATGCGGCGCCCGGACATTTCCGCCCGCATCTGGAGCATCGACCTCCTCAACCGCAGTCTGTTGACGCACGCCGCGCCCGTGCAGGCGCTGCGCGGGCTCGGCCTGCACCTTCTGAAATCAGTGGGTCCGGTACGCCGCCTTGCCATTCGCGAGGGGCTCCACCCTTCTTTGATCTCGCCGCGGTTGATGCAGCCGGCCGGGTCCGGCGCTGGCAGCACTTGACGAAGTCCGCACGGCTGGGCATGACCGCCGCTGCCCCTGAAATGGTTGAGAATCCCGGCGGACGATGAAGACGAAAGACCGCGCCCGCGACCTGCAGTTTCGCCTCGAATATGTCGTGCTGCGGCTCGTCGCGGGATTCTTTCGTGCACTGCCTCTGAACATGGCAACGGCCGCCTCCGCATTCTGCTGGCGCCGCCTCGCGCCGATCGTCAATCCGAAGCGGCACAAACGCGCGCTCGACAATCTCGCCATCGCCTTTCCGGAAAAGAGCGAAGTCGAACGCGAGGAGATCGCCCTCGCCCATTGGGAGAACCTCGGTCGCGTCATGGTGGAAACCATGCGCATCGACCGCTTCCTCGCCGAGCCCGAGCGCATCGACATCGTCAGCCAGAATATTTTTTCGCGCTATAAGGGTAAGCTCGGACCGGCCGTCGGCATCAGCCTCCACATGGGCAACTGGGAGCTTGCGATCTTGCCCTTCACTTGGGCCGGCGCGAACCCCGCCGCCGTATACCGCTCGGTGACAAACCCCTACGTCGACCGCTACCTGCGCGACCAGCGCAAGGACCTCTATCCGGATGGCCTCTTCGGCCGCGGCAACGTTGGCGACCATGGCGACGATCAGCGCACCGCGCGGGCTATCATGGACTTCGTCCGCCGGGGTGGACGTCTCGGCCTCGTATGCGATCTCTACGACCGCACCGGCATGCCGGTGCCGTTCTTCGGTCGCGATGCAAAAACGCAAGCCATTGGCGCCATGATCGCGCGACGTGTCGGTGCACGGATCTGGCTGTCTCGCTGCAAGCGCATCGGCAAGGAGAGCCGCTTCGAGATCGAGCTTAAGGAGTTGCGCGTCCCGCGTACGGCCAATCAGGCCGATGACATCCGCTGGACGATGGAACACATGCAAAGGCAGTTCGAAGCATGGATTCGAGAAGCGCCTGAGCAGTGGATGTGGAGCAACCGGCGCTGGAGCTGATCGGCAGTCACCGATCACGATGCAGAGTCCAAAAGTGACGCCGCAAGAACCTCGGCCGACAACGCATCACGCAATGTTGCAAAGCTGAACGGAAGCTGATCTGCGTTCCCGTTCTACGGCAACCTCTCCTTACAAATCCGTATGCCGCACGTCAGCTGACGGCAAACAAGCGGGAGCAGTTTCGCGGCCCCGGTCACCCCCGCGTGCCCGGTTGAAACCGCGATAGAGATGGAGAGTCTCCAATGTCTAAGAAGCTGATGATCAATGCCGTTCTCGCCGCTGTAGCTTTCAGCGTCGTAGCTCCCGGGATCGCCGCGGCCAAGGATGCACCGAAGACCAAAGCGAGCTGTGAAAAGATTTCGACGATGAAGTGGGACGACGCCTCCAGCAAGTGTGTGAAGAAGTAATCGCCCTTGGATTTAGGCGGCGGGCAATGGTGCCCGCCGCATCGCCTTCCGCCCGATATACCGGCGCGCATTTTTCGGAGCGTCCAGATGAAGCCTTATCTTTCGCTGTCCCTCGCCGGCAGCGTCTTTGCAGTTTGTCTTGCTTTTTCGGGCATATCCCAGGCCGCTGTGTCGAGTGTTCATGTCACCGCGCCTGCCGCTGCGCACACGTCTACCGTCATTAAATCCCATTGGACACGACATCACCATCCGCACCACATCCGGCACTATCGCCACTGCCGGTGGCATAACGGCCATCGTGTCTGCCGCTGACTTCCTCCGGCGGCTTCCTCGGGGTGCAGCGATTTCCGCTGCACCTTTTTAATTTTTCCCCGGGCGCGGAAACGAAACTTCGACACGTAGCCCAGGCCCGTTGTCTGCGAGCGCTACCGTCGCCCCGTGCAGGTCAGCAATAGCAGCTACGAGACTCAATCCTAGTCCGCTGCCAGGTGTGGAGCGTGCACGCTCCAGCCTATAGAGGCGGCGAAACACGTTCTCGCGCTCGTGCTCGGGGACCCCCGGCCCGCTGTCGGCGACCACCGTAATGAGGCGGTCCACGCGGGCTTCGAGCTTGAGGGTAATGTCTGTTCCAGGTGGCCCGTGACGGATCGAATTTTCGATGAGATTAGCGAACAATTGCGTGAGCAGTTCGCGGTCGCCCACAACGCGGGCATCTCCGTTAGCCCCAACGAGACACTGCAAGCGATCGCCCTCCTCTTCAGCTACGGGTTCGTAAATGTCCGCAATGTCCGCAAGCACACCATCGAGCGCAACATCGCAAAAGCGCGAACGGCGCGCGCCCGCTTCGATCTGAGTAATCCTGAGCAGCGCCTCGAATGTCTCGACGATCGAATCGAGCTCTGCAAGGCTCTCGGCGGTGCGCAGACGGAACTCCGAAACGTCACCCGTACCGTTGAGCGCAAGCTCCAGCCGCCGTCGCAAACGGCCGATCGGCTTCTTTAGATCGTGCGCAATGTCCGATGAGGATTGATTGACGTTTGCAATCAGCTTCTGCAAGTGCGCGAGCATCGCGTTGATCTGCGTTGCGACGTGGTCGAGATCGTCGTGCGAGCCGCTCACCGGGACGCGCTCACCAATCTCGCCGCGACCGACACGGGAAAGCGCTGTGGAGAAAAGGTCGATCTTCTGCTGCGCGCGAAAGGCGAGATAGACGGCCGATCCCACGGCCAAAAGCACCGTCGCGGCCAGCGCCCACCCAAGGCCGTGCAAAAGAATACGCCGCACCTCCCGAATGTGCCGGTCACTGCCGCCTACGAGAAGCTCACCCTTAGAAACCGGTGTCCACTTCGCGTAGAAGCGATCCTCAGGGCTCCCCTTATCGGCGACGAGCGGTAGCCACGCCCGGTCCAACTCGCCCCATCCGCGGAAAACGCGCACGTTCTGTACGTTGCCAGCGCGAAATGTGCCGTCTCTCTCACGCAATAAAAAAATGCTGTCGAAGTCGCGCACTGATCCCGCTTCCTCCGCAACCACAGAGGCGAGATCATCGAAGCCCTGCCTGCGGTCGATGGCCTCTAGCGTGTCGCTGATTTCTTCGACGTGGCGGCGGATGGCGAGCTGCAGCTCGGAAACGAGCGTAAAATAAAGAACCGCAACCAGCGCAATCACCGTGAGCGCGAATAGCGCCGCGAAAGCACCGGCCAGGCGCACTGGCGTGCGCCTGAAAAGATCATTGCTGATCATGCATCGTATAACCGCAGCCGCGAACCGTGTGGATCAACTCGCGGCCGTAAGGACGGTCGATCTTGGTACGCAGGCGCGAGATGTGAGTTTCAACAATGCTCGTGCGCGGCTCGAAGTGGAAGCTCCACACCCGCTCAAGCAGCATCGTACGTGTCAGCACACGTCCTTTGTTGCGCATGAGAACTTCGAGCAACCGGAACTCGCGAGGCTGAAGCTCGATGACTTGTCCTTCGCGCTTCACCGTCCGCCCGATGAGATCCATCTCGAGATCACCCACCCGAAGAACCGTTTCGGCATCCTTCAAGTGCGGCCTGCGGGCGAGCGCATTGACGCGCGCCATCAGCTCGGAAAATGCGAAGGGCTTTGCGAGGTAATCGTCGCCGCCGACATTGAGCCCGTCGACGCGGTCATCGACACCGCCGAGCGAGGTGAGGAATATCACCGGCACCTTCCGGCCCACCGCGCGCAACCCCCTCACCAACGAAAGTCCGTCGAGGCCCGGCAACATCCTGTCGACGACGATGATGTCGTAGTCTTCGCCCATGGCCTGGGAAAGACCATCGCGCCCGTCGCCGAGCACTTCGGCAACGTGCCCTTCTTCCGCCAGCCCCTGCGCGATGTAAGTGGCAGTCTCACTGTCGTCCTCGACGATGAGGATGCGCATGATGTCAGCTCCGGTCCGCACCCGACGGTTAACCCGCGCGCCTTTCCGGGATATGGCGGCTCGATTACAGAATCGTAATGGTTGAACCGAGTTGCTGACCCACCGCTAGATCGAAATGGCCTCGCAGTGGGCTGCCAGAGCGCGCCGGCGGCATTCGCTCGGCGTCACCGCGAACTCGGAGCGGAAGCGCCGCGAGAAGTGCGACAGGTCAGAGAATCCCCAGCTGAAAGCGATTTCGCTCACGGTGCGCCGCGCCTGCATGGGGTCCTCGAGGGACTGCCGGCAGTAATGAAGCCGCCGGTGCATCATGTAGCGCTCGATCGACGTCCCTTCTTCAGCCAGGAGGGCATTGGCATAGCGCACACTGATGCCTGCGGCAGCCGCCACCTGTGCCGGCTTCAAACTGGAATCGCTAAGCCGCGCATCTATCGCTGCCTTGAGACGCACCAGTGCCCCGGCGCGCACGGACGTCGGCGCAGGCATGTCATCGCCCGCGTTGAACGCCATAGCGATGAGATCGACGGCCTGCTCGGCGAGGGGGTTGCGCGCCGACACATCGATCGCCTTCATGCGCGACGTCAAGAGACGCAGGAACTCCGCGGCAATTCCCGGCACCGGACGACAGGATGTCGTTGCCCGCACCGACGCCGTACGGCCGAGGCGCGTCTCGATGACACCACGCGGCATTGACACGAACAATGAAGCCGACTGCTCAAGATAGCGCGCCCGCATCGGCTGTCCGGCGTCTTGCAAAACCATCATCCCCGGCTCGATCATGATACGATGGTCGCCCTGGACGAGCTCGGATCGCCCCTTGAGCCGAATGCACAGCAGATAGTCGTCGATCCCATCCTGATTGATGTCACGGCGCGTACGCGTGACCTCGCACGGCCCGCATCCGCATTCGACAAACCTGAGCGTGTCGAGTGTTCCACTCTCGAGCGTACCACCGAACTCCCGTGCGGTTGCATTGAACCTATGGTTGAAGAACATCTTCGATGCGACATCCACCCAGTAGGAAATGCGATCCCTCGGATCGACGTCGTTGGTCGAAAAGGCCGTAGTCATGAGTCCCCCGTCCCCCAATGCCCGCAGGGTCAACCTATTGTGCCGGGTCGGTCAAGCGCGCGAGGTGAATCTCGCGTTTAATCCGTTGACCGAGCTTCGGTATGAACACGTTCCCGGAGCAGGACAGCAATCATCACTCGCGCAGGTAGCACCATCGTGAATTCCTCCACGCTTCACCTTCTCCATCGCGTCCATCAATGTGCAGGCGAACTTTTCCAAACACACATGGATGGCATTGACGTCACCAGCACCCAGTACACCGTCCTCCTTGCCGCATCCGAACGCGAGGGTCTCAGCCAGCAGGACATTATCAACGCAACCGGCATCGATCGCTCGACGGTTTCACAGGTCGTCCAGCTCTTGACTCGCAAAGGTCTCTTGAAACGCCGGCGCACCCGGCATGACGCGCGCGCCTATGCCATCACGCTGACGGATGCGGGCCGCGACGTTTTGGACCGTTCAGCCCCCATCATCAACAAGATCGAGCAGGCGCTTGTCGGCGCGCTGCCGGCGACGCGCGCCAAGACCTTTATCTCCAACCTGCGCGCCATCGTGGCCGCATTCGAACCCGCGAAAGCCTGATCCCGCGGCCTGCCGTCGCTCCCGCCGGTGCGTTGACTCGTGCCGGCGGGCCAATATTGTGCGCGCCAAAGGAAACATGGGAGCTCTCAGACGATGGCCGCCAGCCGCACGCCCGCTAAATTCTATTCTCCGCTTGCCATCGGCGCCCCCGAGCCCTACCGCTCCCAACCCGTGCGGCTGGAACGGATGATCCATTTCGTACCTCCACACAACGAAAAGATCCGCTCGAAGATCAAGGATATCGCTGGCCAGGTTGATGTAGTCCTCGGCAACCTTGAGGACGCTATCCCGGCCGATCAGAAGCAGGCCGCGCGAGCCGGCTTCATCGCCATGGCGCAGGAGAACGATTTCGGCTCCACGGGGCTTTGGACGCGCATCAACTGCCTCAACAGCCCCTGGATGCTCGACGACGTCACCGAAATCGTCGCAGCGGCCGGCAACAAGCTCGACGTCATCATGCTGCCGAAGGTCGAGGGCCCGTGGGACATCCACTACCTTGATCAGCTCCTCGCCCAGCTCGAGGCGCGCCATAGCGTCAAAAAACCCATCATGATCCATGCCATCCTCGAGACGGCAGAGGGCGTAAACAACGTAGAGGCGATTGCAGCCGCGTCCCCGCGCATGCACGGCATGAGCCTCGGCCCGGCCGATCTTGCAGCCTCCCGCGGAATGAAGACCACGCGCGTCGGCGGCGGCCACCCCAATTACGGTGTACTCGCTGACGCGGGCGCCGAAGGCAGCCAGCGCGCCTTCTATCAGCAGGACCTGTGGCACTACACGGTCGGCAAGATGGTCGATGCCTGCCTCGCCCACGGCCTCAAGCCGTTCTACGGCCCGTTCGGCGATTTCTCCGATGCCGCCGCGTGTGAGGCACAGTTCCGCAATGCCTTCCTGCAGGGCTGCCTGGGCGCATGGTCACTGCACCCGTCCCAGATTGACATCGCTAAACGCGTCTTCTCGCCCGACGAGAGCGAAGTTGCATTCGCTAAGCGGATCCTCGAGGCCATGCCCGACGGCACCGGCGCAGTGATGATCGATGGCAAGATGCAGGATGACGCAACCTGGAAGCAGGCCAAGGTCATCGTCGACCTTGCCCGCCTCGTCGCAGCTAAGGACCCATTGAAAGCGGCCGCATACGGCCTCTGAACGTTACTCTTGGGCCCATTTACCGCCCCCTATGCGCCGACCTGAGCGAAGCGGATTGACAGCCGCGCGGCGCTCCCTTCGAATGGCCGCGGGTCCACATGGGCGAAGGCATGGGTACGGTTATACAGGCTAAGGCGAAATACGCGGTGGGGCAGGTTGTGCGCCACCGCATCTTCCAGTTTCGTGGCGTCGTCTTCGACATCGATCCGGAATTCGACAACACTGAGGAATGGTGGCTGTCGATCCCGGAGAACATTCGCCCCCACAAGGAACAGCCCTACTACCACCTGCTGGCGGAGAACTCCGAGACGGAATACATCGCCTATGTCTCGGAGCAGAACCTCGTGCCAGACGATACGGGCCTGCCCTTGCGCCATCCTCAGCTCAGCGAGCTTTTTACCGAGGATGAGAACGGCGGCTATCGCGCGCTGTTCCTGCAGTCCCACTGAAGCATCAGATTTCTAAAGCTTAGCGTTGCCGTTCGTAACGCGCAGAGCATCGCCGCGATCCAGCGCTTGCGGTCAGACAAACAAAAAACCGCCCGGCTCTCGTCCGGGCGGTTATTTGAATTGAACCTTTCGACCCCGCGACCGGCTTACTTCTTGGCAGCCGTCGGTGCCTTCGCAGCGGGAGCGGCAGCACCTGCAGCATCGCCCGGCGGCGGCGGCAGGTTCTTCATCTGCTCCGCCTTGTACTTATCGAGGGCAGCCTGCTGACGCTCGCGGATTTGAGCCATGAGCTGGCCGCGCGCCTTTGCGTATTCCTCGTTGTCGATTGGCTTGCCCGCATAGGCCTCGCTGAAGCCGTCAAGCGGCACCGGGAAACCGATGGGCTGCGCGCCCGCATTCATCGCGATCACCATGATGCCGCCACCGGTCTTCATCTGCTCGATGATTTCGGCGGTCGCCTCGATTTCGGCCGTGCAGCCAGCCGCATGGCAGAGCGAATAGACCAGCGAAACTGGCTTCAACGCTTTCTCATCGATCTTCTCGTTCTTGGCGGCCTTTTCCCACTGATCCTTGGAATATACGGCGGCACGCAGCCCCGGGGGCAGCGCCATGCCAAGTGGCACCATGACCATCAGGCTCTTCTTGTCAGCACCCTCGACCTCGCGAATGGCTGCCGACACCATGACCATGCCGGTATTGCCATCGAGACGCTCGTGATGCGTCAAACAGATGTTCTTCTCTTCCTTGACGTCCTTGCCGTCCTTATCCTTGTGGTTGAACGGCGCTTTTTCGCAAAGCTTCACCCAGGCGCTCTTCTTATCGCCAGCAGCAGCGGCAGGCGCAGCCTTGGCGGCCGGCGCGGCCTTGGCAGCCGGAGCCTTTGCGGGCGCTTTAGTTTCCTGTGCCAACGTCGGTGCACTTATCATGGCGGCCAACCCGAGGGCGGCGCACACAGCGGCGACCCCACGGGCGCTCCGCCCCTTATACAGGAGGTGCGCAACGGTATTTGTCATGGAATACAAACCTTTCTTAGAGAGCTGGTCCGTCCAGCTCACCCCTCGCCAGGCGTGCACGAATTGCGCGCCCATATGACGCCCCTCGGCCTCATCGAAGCGGCAGTAAGGCCTGGATTACGGCAACTCCGTGGCCGGGCAATCTGCCTCTTCTGCATTCCCAATATCCGTTCGACACATCGTTGCATAGCCGCAACGGTGATTGCCGATGTTCACGAATGTGCAACCGGTGGTTCCAAACGTGGCTGAATACAGATCCTGTGGTAATAGCCTGCCGATGCTCGCCATCTCCCAGTTTTTGCGGCTCTTTGCAATATCCAAGCGGTGGTACAGCGTCATCGGCGCCTTGGCGGCACTCGCATGCATTCTCGGTGGCGCTAAGGCTGAGCCGATGCACGGCATTGCGCTGCACGGAGAGCCCAAGGAGCCGCCGGGCTTCACAAACTTTTCCTATGTGAACCCCCAGGCACCTAAAGGCGGGCGGCTCGTCCTTGGCGCTTTCGGCTCGTTCGACAGCCTCAATCCGCTCATCGTGCGCGGCGTTGCCGCAAACGGCGTGCGCGAATTCACGATAGAGAGCCTGATGGCGCGCGGGCTCGACGAGCCTTTCTCCCTTTATGGACTGATCGCCGAGAGCGTGGAAATGCCACCCGATCGCTCGTCGGTCACGTTTCACCTCAACTCCAAGGCGCGCTTTTCGGATGGACAACCGGTGACCGCCGATGACGTGCTGTTCTCCTTCGAGATTTTGAAGGAGAAGGGCCGCCCCAACTACCGGACCTATTTCTCCAAGGTGGCTAAGGCCGAGCGTCTGTCGGATAGCAGCGTGCGCTTCACTTTCGATGCCGGGGGCGATCGCGAGATCCCGCTGATCCTCGGCCTGATGCCGATCCTGGCAAAGCACGCCACAAATGCCGACACGTTCGAGAGCACTTCGCTGACAGCACCGATCGGCTCGGGCCCCTACACCATCGGCAAGATCGATCCGGGCCGCTCCGTCACATACGTACGCGATCCGAACTATTGGGGGCGCGACCTGCCGGTAAACCGCGGCCGTTTCAACTTCGATGAGGTTCGGTTCGATTATTTCCGGGAAGGCTCGGTAATGTTCGACGCCTTCAAGGCAGGGCAAATCGATCTATGGCCGGAGGAGGATCCGCGCCGCTGGGCAAACGGCTATGATTTTCCCGCCATACGCGATGGTCGCGCCGTCAAACACGAGTTCAGCATCGGGTTGCCCGCGGGCATGTCGGCCCTCGTGTTCAACACGCGCCGGCCGGTGTTCGCCGATTCCCGCGTGCGCGAAGCGCTGGTCTATCTGTTCGATTTCGAATGGATCAATCGTACGCTCTATGCCGGGCTCTACAGTCGCACGCAGAGCTACTTCGAACGCTCCATACTATCCTCTGCCGGGCGCCCCGCGGATGCGCACGAGCGTGAGCTCCTTGCCCGCTTTCCCGGTGCCGTGAAGCCGGAATTCTTGGAAGGAACCTATCGCTTCCCCACCACCGATGGATCGGGCCGCAGCCGCCAGAACCAGGAGAAGGCATTCCGGCTGTTGCAGGAGGCGGGCTACGAGGTCCGCGGAGAACGTCTCGTCGACCGCAAGACCGGGCAGCGGCTCAGCTTCGAGATCCTCGCTATGTCCACGGCACAGGAAGGGCTGCTCCTCTCCTTCGCCCGCGATGTGGAGCGCCTAGGCATCGAGGTGAAGGTGCGCGTCGTCGACAGTGCCCAGTATCAGCAGCGCCTTACCGACTACGACTATGACATGATCCAGAACACTTGGATCTCATCCCTTTCGCCCGGAAACGAGCAGCTTTTCCGCTGGTCGTCCCAGGCCGCCAAAACCCCCGGCACCTATAACTTCGCTGGCGTCGAGAACCCGGCCGCCGACGCCATGATTGCCGCGCTCCTCGCCGCCGACAACGAGGCTAACTTCGTCTCCTCCATCCGCGCGCTGGACCGCGTCCTTCTTTCCGGAGACTACGTCATTCCACTGTTCTACATCCCCAGACAGTGGGTGGCCTATTGGGTGCGCCTGCACCATCCCGACAAGACGCCCCTGTTCGGCTACAACGTCGATAGCTGGTGGGCCGCGGACGCAAAATGACGAAACCTCTTAGCCCGGAATCTCTTTCTGACCGTTTCAATATGGCGGCCTATGCCATCGGCCGGGCCGCAGCCGCGCAACCCAATGCGACGGCCCTGCTCGTCATCGACGATGCGGCGGGGGGCAACGCTTCGGAAATCTGGACGTTCGCCGAGATCGAAGACGCGATGCTGCGTATCGCCGGTGAGCTACGCGCCATTGGCCTCCCACTTGGCGCACGCATTCTCATTCGCCTCGATAATACCAGCGCCTATGCCCTCCTTTTCTTCGGAGCGATCGCGGGCGGCTTCGTCCCCTTGCCCACCTCCGCGCAGCTTACCGAGAAGGAGGCCCGCTTCCTTCTGACCGACAGCGGCGCTTCGGCCGTGGCCCTCGGGGATGGAATGGAGATCGGCGATCTGCCGCCGGGCGTGCTACGCCTCGACGCCGATGCCGTGATGCGCATGCTGCGCGAAGGAAAGCGCGCGAGCTACGCGGATACGGCAGCCGACGACCCTGCATTTCTCATCTACACGTCCGGCACCACTGCCTCACCCAAGGGCGTGCTGCATGCCCACCGTGCCGCCTTCGGTCGACGGCCCATGTATCGCGGTTGGTACGGGATCTCCGCAACCGACCGCATGCTGCACGCAGGTGCGTTCAACTGGACCTTCACACTCGGCACTGGCCTCACCGACCCGTGGGCTAACGGCGCCACATCCATCATCTATACGGGCGAAAAGGACCCGGCGTTGTGGCCGCGCCTCATTACGCAAACCGAAGCGACACTCTTTGCCGGCGTGCCAGGCGTGTTCCGCCAGGTGTTGAAATATGGCGCACCCTCGCGCGACGGGCTCGGCGCACTGCGCCATGGCTTGATGGCCGGCGAGGCCCCGCCTCCCGGCCTCTTCGAAGAATGGGAAGCGCGCACCGGCCGGCCCCTCTATGAAGCGCTCGGCATGAGCGAAATCTCAACCTACATCTCCACCGGCCCAGGAATACCGCGGCGCGCCGGCGCCGTCGGCATGGCGCAGCCCGGACGCCGCATCGCTGTGATGCCGCTCGAGGGCGGCGATGAACCACTGCCGCCGGGCGAAGATGGTCTGCTCGCCGTGCACCGCTCCGACCCCGGACTGATGCTCCGCTACTGGAACCGGCCCGACGAGGAAGCCACCGTCTATCGCGGCGAATGGTTTGTCGGCGGTGACCTCGCGAGCATCGACGCCGATGGCTATGTCTTTCATAGGGGACGCGCCAACGATCTTATGAAAGCCCTCGGCTATCGCGTATCGCCGCTGGAGGTGGAGAGCGTGCTTGCACAGCATCCCGCCATCGCCGAGGTCGCCTGCTGCGAGGCCCGCGTACGCGCCGATGTGAGCGTCATCGCCGCGTTCATCGTGCCTCAGCCTGGAGCCAATGCCGATGCCGCAGAGATCGAGCGCTTCGCTGCTGAACACCTCGCCCCCTATAAGCGGCCCCGGTGCATCGTCTTCATCGATGCGTTGCCGCGCACCGCGAATGGAAAAGTAATGCGGCAGGCGCTGCGCGTCCCGGCGGAGTTGTCCACAGGCTGACGCTTCCCGTGTGGCCCGCCTGCCGCGCCGAGCTGTCTACGCCGTGACCCATCTCTCGGTCGTCGGCGCTACGCCGCCTTCTTCACCTTCGCCGCGACTGCTGCAAGCTGGCCGATGAAGCCGCGCACGCCCTTCAGGCGGTCCACCGGCAGATCCCACTCGGCGCGGAATACCAGCTTCTGATCCGGCTGCACCTTGATGAGACCGCGTGAGGCCTGCACAAACGCGACGAGCCCTTCGGGGTTTGCAAACGCGTTGCGGTGGAATGCAACGACCGCACCGCGCGGGCCCGCATCCACCTGCGACACGCCAGCCTGTCGGCACAACGCCTTGATCTCCATGACGTCGAGCAGGTGCTCCACCTCCTCCGGCAGCGGGCCGAAGCGATCGACCAGCTCGGCAGCGAAGTTGTCGATCTCCTCACGCGTCTCGAGCGTCGATAGCCGGCGATAGAGCCCGAGGCGGAGCTGCAGGTCGGCGACGTACGTCTCCGGTATGAGTACCGACGTGCCGAGTGAAATCGTCGGACTCCACTGATCGGTCGTCGCTTCGAGGTCGCCGCCCTTCATGGACGCGACCGCCTCCTCCAGCATCGACTGGTAAAGCTCGAAGCCCACCTCGCGGATGTGGCCGGACTGCTCTTCGCCGAGAAGATTGCCAGCGCCACGGATGTCGAGGTCGTGCGAGGCGAGCGAGAAGCCGGCGCCGAGTGTGTCGAGCGACTGCAACACCTTGAGCCGTCTGTCCGCCGCCTCGGTCAGCACCTTGCCGACCGGTGTGGTGAAATACGCGTAGGCGCGAGTTTTGGAGCGTCCGACACGCCCACGAAGCTGATAGAGCTGCGCGAGGCCGAACATGTCGGCGCGGTGCACGATGAGTGTGTTGGCGTTCGGTAGGTCGAGACCGGATTCCACGATGGCCGTTGAAAGCAGAACATCGTACCTGCCATCATAGAAGGCCGTCATCACGTCTTCGAGCTCGCCAGGCGTGAGCTGTCCCGTGGCGCGCGCAAACGTGAGCTCCGGCACCGCTTCGCGCAGGAACTCGGCAATGTCGTCGAGGTCGGAAATCCGCGGAGCGACATAGAAGCTCTGGCCGCCGCGATAACGCTCGCGCCGTAGCGCGTCGCGGATGATCATCGGGTCGAACGGCGAGATGTAGGTGCGCACCGCGAGGCGATCGACGGGCGGCGTCGTGATGAGCGACAGCTCGCGCACGCCCGTGAGCGCCAATTGCAATGTGCGCGGAATGGGCGTCGCCGACAGCGTGAGGACGTGCACGTCCTCCTTCAGCTTCTTCAGCCGCTCCTTGTGGCCGACACCGAAGTGCTGCTCTTCGTCGATGATGAGAAGGCCGAGGCGCTTGAACTCGATCGACTTGCTGAGCAGCGCGTGCGTGCCAACGACGATATCGATGGTACCGTCCTTGAGCCCTTCCTTGACCTCGGCAAGCTCCTTGCTGCCGACAAGGCGCGAGGCCTGCGCGATCTTCACGGGCATCCCGCGGAAGCGCTCGGTGAACGTCTTGAAGTGCTGGCGCGAAAGCAGCGTCGTCGGCACGACCACAGCGACTTGCAACCCATTCATCGCACCGGCGAATGCTGCCCGCAGCGCAACCTCCGTTTTGCCAAAACCGACGTCACCGCATACGAGGCGATCCATCGGGCGCCCCAAGGCAAGATCGCCGAGCACCGCCTCAATGCTCGTCTCCTGATCCTCAGTTTCCTCATACGGGAAGCGGGCGACGAACTCGTCATAAACGCCCTCCGAAACCGAAACGGAGGGTGCTTCCTTGAGCTGGCGCAGCGCGGCGATCTTGATCAGCTCGGACGCAATCTCACGCAGGCGTTTCTTCAGCTTGGCCTTGCGCGATTGCCAGGCGACGCCGCCCAGCTTGTCGAGCTGCGCATCGGACTCGTCCGCGCCATAGCGCGACAGAAGTTCGATGTTCTCGACCGGCAGAAACAGCTTGTCGCCGCCCGCATAGTGAAGCTCGAGGCAATCGTGTGCTGCACCCAGTACGGTAATGGTCTTTAGGCCCGCGAAGCGGCCAATACCGTGATCGGAATGTACGACGAGATCACCCACTGAAAGGCTCGTCGCCTCGGTGAGAACATCTACCGCCGAGCGCTTCTTGCGGCGCGGACGCACCAAACGGTCGCCCAGAATATCCTGCTCGCCGATGACGGCCAGCTCCGGCGTCTCGAAGCCCTGCTCCATGCCGAGCACACCAATGCTCACTGCTGAGCCCGGAAGGGCCAGCGCTTCCGCATAGGACTCGACGCGTTTCACATCGGTGAGGCCATGGTCGGCGAGAAGCGTCGTGAGGCGTTCGCGCGCGCCAGGCGTCCACGTGGTCAGGATGACACGGCGCTGCTCGCCCTGCAGCCGCCGGATATGAGAGATGACGGCATCGAATACGTTGATGTCCGTCTGCGCGCGCTCGGCCGCGAAAGTGCGCCCCCCTCGCCCGCGCCATGAGCGAACGCTCGGGGCGTCCGCCTCTTCGAATGGTGTCAGGTGATAGGAGCGGCGCGAAGACAGCGCCGCATCGAGCCCCGTGCGATCAAGGAACATCCGGTCGGGCGGCACCGGCTTATAGGGCGGTCCGCCGAACTTCACCTCCTCCAGCGCCTCGAGGCGGGATTGATAGTGCTCTGCAATCTGATCGAGGCGGCTCTTGACCGATTCATCGACACGATGGTCGAGACTCACCGGAACCCCGGGCACATAGTCGAACAGCGTCTCCAGCTCTTCATGGAACAGCGACAGCCAATGTTCCTGGCCGGGATAGCGATGACCGGAGCTGACCGCCTCATACAGCGGATCATCGCCCGTAGCGCCGCCAAACAGCTCCACATATCGTGTCCGGAATAGCTTCTCCGCATCGGCGCCGAATGCTACCTCGCTCACGGGCATCAGCGCGAACTTCTGCACCGCCTTCGCCGTGCGCTGCGTCTGCACATCGAAGGCCTTGATGCTCTCCAGCGTGTCGCCGAAGAAATCGAGCCGAACCGGCTGACTGCGGCCAGGCGGGAAGATATCGAGGATGCCACCGCGCACCGCGTATTCGCCGGCATCCATGACGGTGCCGGACCGCGTATAGCCCATCAGCGCAAGCCGGTGCGTGAGGCGCGCCATATCGGCGCGCTGCCCAGGCGCGAGCGCTTTCACGGTGCGCTTGATGAAGCCGCGCGACGGTACCCGCTGCAGAATTGCGTTGACGGTCGTGAGGATGACGGTCGGATGCTTGCGGCTCGCCAGCGCCAGCTTGGCGAGCGTCGCCACGCGTTGAGAAACGATGTCCGCCTGCGGGCCGATGCGGTCATAGGGAACCGTATCCCAAGCAGGAAACGGCAGCACCCGCACCTGCGGCGCGAAGAACGCCAGCCCCTGCTCCAGTGCTTCGACACGGCGGTCGTCGCGCGCAATGTGCAAGAGCACGCCGGGGGTCTTCTCGGCCGCGGCCTCGTTGACGAGTTGGGCGAGAACGAGCGCATCGAGCCCTTCCGGCACACCTGCGATGGTCTTCGCGGCGTGATCGCTCTTTGATGCGACAGTCGTCATCTCGTCTCCAAGCCAGCGTGGGCCGCCGCGGGCGTCATTCCGTGATGGGCACGCAGTGCCGCTACGAGAGGCACCATCTCACCGGCCTCGGCGTCGGTGGCGCCTTGTGAAAACCATTGTGTCAGCAGCGGATCTGGCAGCGCCAGAAAGCGTTCGAAAAGCTCGAGCGCCTCTCCGCCCATGACCGGAAGATGCACCTCGGCGTAACGTCCGAGGATGATATCCATTTCCTTCGTACCCCGATGGGATGCGCGGTAGCCGGCTCGCTTGCGCCGCATCTCCAGATCGTCGTGCATGATCAACTGCTTTCTTGGATAACCGGCGCACAAGGCTTGACGCGGCGAGGGCCCGCCGCCACCCTCTTTGCGGCGTCGGACGTTGATATAACGCCCGTTTTCCATCGCGCAAAGGGCGGACGGGACGGCCAGCCCCAAGATGCGCCGCGACGCTTTCACCGATCCGCCCCAAAACCTGTGAAGGCCCGGCACGCCATGCGGCCCAACGCGTTGACGCCCCTCTTCGCCTCGCTCCAGTCCCTATCGGGCATCGGGCCTCGGCTCATTCTCCTCATGAGGAAGTGTGTCAACCTGCCCGCGGGCATTTCGGAGCCGCGGGTGCTCGATCTCCTCTGGCACCTGCCCACCGGAGTAATCGACAGACGGGCGGAGCCCTCCATCGCCGAAGCGGTGCCAGGCAGCATCGCCACGCTGAAGGTGCGTGTGCTCAAACACGCCGCACCGCCTAGAGGCAATAGCCGCGCGCCCTATAAGGTGCGGGTCGAGGATGATACCGGCAAGCTCGATCTCGTGTTTTTTCACGCCGAGCGCAAATTCATCGAGCGCCAGCTCCCGCCGGGCGAGGAGCGCTATGTCTCTGGCCGGATCGAGAAATACGGCGAGAAGCTGCAGATGTCTCACCCCGATTACATCGTGCCGCCGGAGGCGCGGGGAGATTTGCCTATGCTGGAGCCCGTCTACCCACTTACTGCGGGCCTTTCCGGCAAGATCGTCCAGAAGGCGGCGCGCCAGGCGGTAGAGCGGCTGCGACCCGTCCCCGAATGGCAGGAGCCGACGTGGACGGCCTCGCGCGGCTGGCCGGCCTTCGGCGAAGCGCTGTCCCGCATCCATCGGCCAACCGATGCCGCCGACGTCGCACCCTCCGGTGCACCGTGCCAGCGCCTCGCGTACGATGAGCTGCTCGCGGGACAGCTCGCGCTTGCGCTGGTACGGCAGAATTTTAAAACCCGCCCCGGCCGCACCGTAAAGGGGAATGGCCGCGTGCGCGCGCGCATCGCCGATGCACTCCCCTTTTCGTTGACCAACTCGCAACGGGAAGCGTTGCGCGAGATCGAGGCCGACATGGCCGCGCCTCGCCGCATGCTGCGCCTGCTGCAGGGAGACGTCGGGTCGGGGAAGACCGTCGTTGCGCTACTCGCGATGGCTATTGCGGTCGAAGCCGGCGCCCAGGCGGCACTGATGGCGCCCACCGAGGTGCTCGCGCGCCAGCATCTGGAAACCATCGAGCCGCTCGCCGAACGGGCCGGACTGCGTGTCGGACTGCTGACTGGGCGCGAGAAAGGGCGTGCGCGTACCGCCGTGCTGGAGCGGCTTGCCACAGGCGAGATCGACATCATCATCGGAACGCACGCGCTCTTTCAGCCCGACGTGCACTTCCGCGACCTCGCATTTGCCGTCATCGACGAGCAGCACCGCTTCGGCGTGCATCAGCGGCTTTCACTGCAGTCGAAGGGTGGCCGCGCAGGCACAGACGTTCTGGTAATGACGGCAACGCCGATTCCACGCACGCTCGTCATGACGCATTACGGCGACCTCGACGTCTCACGACTGACCGAGAAGCCGCCAGGGCGCAAGCCCATCATCACACGCAAGATTGCCATCGACGCCATGGAGCGGCTGATCGAGCGACTGCGCACCCAGCTCGCCGAGGGCGCGCAGGTCTATTGGGTGTGCCCGCTGATCGAAAGCTCGGACGTTTCGGATCTCGCGGCGGCCGAGGAACGCCACGCTCACTTGGTCCAGATCTTCGGCAAGGAGAATGTCGGCCTCCTGCACGGCGCCATGGCCGGCAAAGCCAAGGACGCCGCGATGGAAGCGTTCGCATCGGGGCAACTGAAGATTCTTGTTGCGACGACGGTGATCGAGGTCGGCGTCAACGTACCGAACGCCAACATCATGGTGATCGAGCACGCCGAGCGCTTCGGACTCGCCCAGCTCCATCAGTTGCGCGGGCGTGTGGGTCGGGGCCACCGCGAGAGCTTCTGCATGCTGCTCTTCAAGGCCCCGCTGGGCGAAACCGCGCGCGCACGCCTGGAGATGATGGAGGAGACCGAGGACGGCTTCCTTATCGCGGAGAAGGATTTGGAGCTGCGCGGCGGCGGTGAAGTATTGGGTGCGCGCCAGAGCGGTGCGCCGGGCTTTCGCGTGGCCGAGGTTCCAGGATTTGCGGAACTGCTGGAAGCTGCGCGCGACGACGCGCGTATGCTGCTGGCCGCCGATCCGATGCTGTCGAGCCCACGCGGACAGGCGCTGCGCACGCTGCTCTATATTTTCGAATGTGACGAGGCCGTGCGCCTCTTCCGCGCTGCGTGAGGGCAGCCCACCCCAGAGGCGCGCGAATTAAGCCTTCGGCTTGCGCCGCGCCTGCTCGGCAAGCTCGCGCAGCTTCGCCTGGGATTCCGGGGTCACCATACCCGCCGAGATGATTACCTTCGCCGCGTCCTCGATGTTCATGTCGAGGAACACGACGTTCCGGCGCGGCAGGAAGCAGACGAAGCCCGTCGGCGGCACGATGCCCGTCGGCATGAACACCGTCAGCAGGTCATCCTCGCCGCCCGGCATCACGGCGCCAACCTCGCCTGTCGTCTCACCGGTAACGAAAACGATGGACCATAGACCCTTCGAGGGAAACTCGATCAGACCCACCTTCTGGAAAGCCTGGTTGGGCCCGGTGGCGCTGACAACGGACTCGAATATCTGCTTCAGCGCGCTGTAGACGTTGCGCACGATCGGCATGCGTCCGACCATCTGCTCGCCGAAGGAGATCAGTGTGCGCCCCAACAGGTTCGCGGCCAGCGCACCGATCAGCGTGAGGGCGACGATGCCGACGATCAACCCTAATCCGGGGATGGGAAACGGCAGGTAGTTGTCTGGCAAGTACGCCGCTGGAAGGAACGGCTTGATCCATGCATCGGTGACGTTGATGAACCACCACGCGATGTAGAGCGTAATGGTAACGGGACCGACGATGACGAGGCCGGTGAGGAAGTAGTTGCGCAGCCGCGCGCCGACGTGCCAACCGCCGCCCTTCGGCGTTTCGCGCACCAGCCTGCGCAGGCCGGCGCGCAATTCGGCGGATGCTTCGCTCGAGCCTTTAGGATCGGGTGGGCCCATTGAAAGTCCGTATGATCCTTGCCGTCCCACGCTTTGCCCCCGCCCCGCGAGCACGATCCGCGGATTTACGGTCGCCGGAGCCTCCCACGAATGGGCGCCTAGCGTAAGGGCGCACAATAGCCCCGCGCCACCTAACGGTTCGGCAACGGCCTACTGAGTGACCAGCAAGCAATCGAAGCCGTCCGCCTGGAGCGCATTGCACAGCCGTTCCGGCTCACCGGCGCTGGCGTAGGGCCCAAGCCGTACGCGATAGAAAGTCCCCATACTGCCGATCACCGAATCATCGACCTCCGGATGCCGGCCGCCAAGTTTGTCGCCGTGGCGCCCGACGAGCAGTCCTGCCAGCGCTTCCGCTTCCGAGCGAGTACGTACGGCCGCGACCTGGAGCCGATAGTTACCTGAGGGGGCGCCCTGTTGCGCCGGAACGTTCGCCCGATCGTCCACAGACGCCACCTGGGTGACGAACGGCGCAGCGATCTCCGGCGCCCGCTTTTTGGCGGGGGAAGAATTGGGGATGACTTCAGTTGCCTCGCCCCAGCCTGAAGTGGCTTGGCTCGGAGGAGGCGCGCTCGGAGCGGGCGCGCTCGACGATGAGCCCCCGCCGAAGATGCTGGAGAAGAATCCGCCGATACCGCCGCTGGAGCCCGATTCGGGCGTGGGTGCCGCAGGCGCATTGGAAATGGATGCTGAAGTACCCGCTCCACCGGCCGCCATGGCGGTCTGCGTGCCCGAAACATCGCCTTTGCCCGGCATCTCCGGCGCCGAGGCATAGGCCGATTGCGGAACCGGCGGCACATCGCTAATTCCCGCTTCATTGTAAGCGAGCGCACGGGCCTTGATGGCATCGGCCCGCTCCGCTTCCGAGAGCCCGCCCTTGAGCCAAAGCGCGCTCGTCAGATCGGAGATGGCGTAGCCGGGCTTGCCCAGCTTGCGGAACGTGAGACCCCGATAATAGAGCAGGCGCGGCATCTGGCTGGCCGGCAGTCCGCCACGAACAGCCGCCTCGAAGGCCCGCTGCGCCTCCTGGAATTTCCCGGCGGCATAAGCCTTTATGCCGGCATCGAAGGCCTGCTGCACAAGCGCGGCCGCCTGGCTCTTCTCCTGATCGACCCCACTCTCGGACTTTTCGGCGGCAGCTTTCTTGGGATTGCTTTTCTGCGTCGGACCGTCGAACGCGGCGGCAGGCACGACGAATGCCGCCACGGCGATTACGCGCGCCAGATTGCGCAGAACGTCCCGCATAGTCGGAATGTAACTCCCTGCTCCTGCCGACTCTTCCCCGGCAGGACCGTAAGCCAAGCCCATTATCGAGGCAAATCCGGGGCGTGCGCCGCCACCCTCGACCCTATTCAACAGTTACCGACTTGGCGAGATTCCGTGGCTGATCGACATCGGTGCCCATGGCCACAGCGGTGTAATAGGCCAAGAGTTGCACCGGCACGGCATAGAGCAGCGGATTGGTGAACTCCGAAGCGTTCGGCATGGCGATGTGAGCTGCCACCTTGCAACCCACCGCCTCGGGCGCCGCATCGGAAATGAGGATGATTTGGCCGCCCCGGGTCGCAACCTCCTGCATGTTAGAGACGGTCTTCTCGAACAGGGCATCCTGCGGAGCGACGACAATCACCGGCACGTTCTCGTCGATGAGCGCGATGGGTCCGTGCTTCAGCTCGCCGGCAGCATACCCTTCCGCGTGGATGTAAGAAATTTCCTTCAGCTTCAGCGCGCCTTCCAGCGCGAGAGGATAACTGGTGCCGCGCCCGAGATAGAGCACATCGCGCGCCTTCGAGAGCATGGTGGCGATCGACTCGTACTGCGCCTCGTTGCGCAGGATGTTCGAGATATGCCGCGGCACCTCGATCAGCGCCTGGACGAGCGCATGCTCCTCATCGACGCTCAGCTTGCCACGCGCTCGCGCCAAACCCAACGCGAGGCAGGCAAGCACCGAAAGCTGGCAGGTGAAGGCCTTGGTGGAAGCAACGCCGATCTCCGGTCCGGCGAGCGTCGGCAGGGCGACATCCGATTCGCGAGCGATCGACGAGGTGCGAACGTTGACGATCGAGGCGATGCGCTGGCCCTCCGCGCGGGCATGACGCAACACTGCGAGCGTGTCGGCCGTCTCACCGGATTGCGAGACGAACAGCGAGAGGCCGCCATCGCCGAGCGGCGGTTCGCGGTAGCGCATCTCGGAGGCGACGTCGATCTCGACCGGGAGCCGTGCATAGCGCTCAATCCAGTATTTACCGACGAGACCGGCGTAATAGGCGGTGCCGCAAGCCGAGATGGTGGCACGTGAGAGAGCAGCCAGGTCGACGCCAAAATCCGGAATGCTCACGCTGCCCGCAGCCATGTCGATGTAGTTGGCGAGTGTGTGGCTGATGACCTCGGGCTGCTCGTGAATCTCCTTCGCCATGAAGTGGCGATGGTTGCCCTTGTCGACTAGTAGCGAGGACGCGACCGATTTAATCAGCGGACGGTCGACACGCCGGCCGTCGCGATCGAAAATCTCGACGCCCGAGCGGCGCAGCACCGCCCAGTCGCCCTCATCGAGATAGGTGATGGCATCGGTGAAGGGCGCGAGCGCAATCGCATCCGAGCCGAGGTACATCTCGCCCGTGCCATGTCCGATGGCGAGCGGACTGCCCTGGCGCGCGGCGATCATCAGATCATCATGCCCGGCAAAAATGATTGCGAGCGCGAACGCCCCCTGCAGACGCCCCAGCGCGTGGCGCACAGCATCCTGCGGCCCATGCCCCTTTGCCAATTCATCCGCCAGCACGTGCACGATCGCTTCGGTGTCGGTGTCGCTTTCGAAGACATGGCCCTTCCCCGTGAGCTCCTCTTTAAGCTCGCGGAAGTTCTCAATGATGCCGTTGTGCACAACCGAGACCTGGCCGTTCATGTGCGGGTGCGCGTTGCGCTCCGTGGGCCGTCCGTGCGTGGCCCAGCGCGTGTGCCCGATCCCCGTGCGGCCATGCAGCGGTTCCTGCAGCAGGCGCCCTTCGAGATTGCGCAGCTTGCCCTCTGCGCGCCGGCGCTCCAGGTGCCCGTTCTCGACCGTTGCTATGCCCGCTGAGTCATAACCGCGATATTCGAGCCTCCGCAGGGCGTCCACGAGATCGGTAGCGACCGGGCTCCGACCGATGATGCCAACGATACCGCACATGCGATGTGTCCCCTCAGCTTGCGCGCTACCATAGTGCTAGCGTCTGCTTAATATGTCGCTCAACTCACACTGTGTTTCTGCGGCTTTCCCGTTACCGGCGCTCCCCTGCTAGCCGCGTCGAGTTGCCGGATCAATCCCTAAGCAGACTTTGCCTTCCGTTTCGCCATCATGGCCCGAAACTTCGCCGCCCAGCCCGGCCGCTCCTCCTGGCTCGACCGCTCGAGCGCGAGCGCGCCGGCCGGCACATTCTTCGTGATGACACTGCCCGAGCCGACGTAGGCGCCCTCGCCCACGGTCACAGGTGCAACGAGTGCCGTGTTCGATCCGATGAACGCGCCCTCACCGATCTCTGTGCGGTGTTTGAAGAAGCCATCGTAGTTGCAGAAGATCGTCCCTGCGCCAATGTTCGCACCTGCGCCGACGGTGCCATCGCCGAGATACGAGAGATGATTGGCCTTGGCGCCGGTGCCTAGCGTGGTGTTCTTCACCTCGACGAAATTGCCCACGTGCACGCCATCGCCCAGCATAGCGCCAGGCCGAAGGCGGGCAAATGGCCCGATCCGCGCGCCGCGGCCGATGCGCGCGCGCTCGAAATGGCAGTTCGCGAGAATCTCAACGCCGTCTTCAACCGTCACCTCGGGGCCGAAAAACACGTTCGGCTCGATGGTAACATCCCGGCCGATCCTGGTGTCGTAGGAAAACCAGACGGTCTCCGGCGCGATGAGAGTGGCGCCACCACGCATCGCCGCAAGGCGCGCCCGTTTTTGGAAGATGGCTTCGGCAGCGGCGAGCTGCTCGCGCGAATTGACGCCGAGCACCTCCTCCTCATCGCACACCACCACGCCCGACGGCATCCGATCCTTCGCGAGAATCTCGATGGCATCGGTGAGATAGTATTCGCCCTTGGAATTGGCGTTGCCGATGCGTTGCAACAGCGCGACAAGATCGGGAATTTGCGACGGCCCAGCGCGGAAAGCCAGAACGCCCGAATTGCAGATGCGGATGGCACGCTCTGCATCGGTCGCGTCGCGATCCTCGCGGATCGCCGTGACAATGTCGCCGTCTCCGAGAATAAGGCGGCCGTAGCCCGTCGGATCGGCCGCCTCGAACCCGAGCACTGCCGCGGCCACATTCTCGAGACGGCGCTGAAGTTTGTGCAGCGTGGCCGACGTGAGCAAAGGCGTGTCGCCATAGAGCACGATGACCTCGCCTCGATGGGCCGCGATCGCGTCCCTCGCCGCCAGCAATGCGTCGGCCGTCCCCTTACGCTCTTCCTGCACGAAAATCTGCGCGGAAGGTATTTGCCTCAGCGCCTCCTTGCGCACGTCGTCCATATCAGGCCCGATCACTACCGCCACCGCCTGCGGCTCGAGGCTTTGCGCCGTGGCTAGGACGTGACCGAGCATCGAGCGCCCGGCGATCTTGTGCAGCACCTTCGGCAGCGCTGACTGCATGCGCGTGCCCTGTCCGGCCGCAAGGACCACAACGAGCAAGGGTTGACGGCTCATCAAGCTCTCATGTCCGCAGTTTCAAAGATTGGCGCGCGGCGGAGGCTAACGGCGTGTCCGGCCACGCAACGCGCGTACGAAAGATTCTCTTCACACGTTCTACACCGGAGGCTGGCTGGGCCCAACATGACGGCGACATTGTGTCGATGCCTGTTGCCTTCCCCAGGCTTGCTCATGTGGCTGTCCGGGCACACAGCGTACCAGACGACGTGAAAAATCAATAGTTTGCCCGCCAGCGAGACGTCGTCCACAGGCCCAGAGCGCGATGCGACGCACGTACGTTGCCCCCTCAGGGCGACTCACCCGAACTTCACCTCATCATTCAAAGGCAGATCCAGCGGTGCACTCGCCTTTCGCGCCCTCTGCCAAGCTCAGATCCTGTGTCGCGTCAGAACCCGTGGAAACAGAAGAATGTCCGTCCACTCGTCAATCGCCCCGGAGCGACGCCGCACGTTCACCTCATACGTGCTGCTTTACGTGGTCGCGGCAGCCATGGCCGTGGCCTACCTGGTCTATATCGGTGTTCAACCGGATCTCGTGGCCTCCTGGCAGGACAACTCCGGCGAAACACAGAACGCGCTCGACGAGGCAAAGCGCTCCGTCGAGCGGGTGCTTGCCGATGTCGATCCGCTGAAGCAAGGCTTGGGCGAGATGAAGATGGAAGTCGCGACCATCAAGGCCAGCGTCGATGAGGGCGCCCAGCGCGACCGCATTCTGCTCGACAAGGTCGAGGCGCTGGAGCGCACCACCGCACAGGTGACCGAGAAGATCGCCGAAGCGGCCGCCGCACCTGCCCCGAAGAAACCAGCGGTCGCGAAGGCGCCCGCGCCGGCTGAGAAGTCGGCCGCGATCGAGACGGGAAGCATCGAGCAGAAAAAGGCCGCCGCTCCGGTGAAGCCGGCCCCCGTAGGCGTGCTGCTCGCGACCGGCCCCTCGCTCGATTCCCTGCGCCTTAGCTGGACCATTCTCAATGACCGGCACGCTGATGCGGTGCGCGCGCTCCATGCCCGCTACGTGGTGAGCGGCAAGGACAACGAGCGTACCTATGGCCTAGTCGCCGGTCCGCTGGAGACCGTCGCGGATGCTAAGGCCGTGTGCAAATCCATAGTCGAGCGCGGCATGGCCTGCGAAGTCAGCCAGTTCCGCGGCAACGCTTTCTAGAAATTCGACTAGACCGATGTCGAAGGGTGCGGCTTTCCAACGAGGTCGCGCCCTTTTTCATTTGCGGCGAAGGAGTAAGGCCTATTCCTCCGCACCCCCCTTAGGGCTGAGGGTCACCGAACGTGTCGCAAGCTTCCGGCAGCCCACTATTGGCGCCGCGCAAGAACCAGCGCGTCCGCTGCTCCGTCGTGCCGTGCAGCCCCACACGGCGCACCTTCTCCAGCGGCAGATTCGCCATGAGCTTGTCGTCGCCGATGTCCGACAGGACGGCGAGCAGGTCGGCGCGGAAAGCTTCCGAGTGCGCCCATGCCGCACTATCGTGAATCCACACACCGGCTAGGCAGTCCGCCTGCAGCTCGAAGCGCCGTACAAAATCGTGGCCGTGCTCCGGCGAGGAATAGATCGCACGGCTCAACGCCTGAAAACGGCCGTCGAGGTTCTGGATGTGATGGCCGATCTCATGGCCGACAAGGAACGTGATGCCCGCCTCCGCCTGCGCACCGAACTTGGCCATCAGGCGGCTCGCAGCCGCGGTCCCAATGAACACGGTGCGATTACCGCTACAGTAGGCCGGCCCGTCTCCGGTATAGAGCCCGTAACAATTGCTGGGCGAAAGCCGGGACAGGAACTGCACGCTGACCTCGGCCACCTCGACGGAGCGCTCGGACATGATCCGGCTCCAGGTCGCAACTGAATCATCGATCGCGCGAACAACGATGGTACGCAGCCGCAGCTCAGGCGGTGGAGAGCCTTCGGCCATGTGAGGTGTGTAGGGCAATCCGAGGGCGTTGGCCCACACAGTAGTCGCGCCGGTCACGGATGCCGCGAGCGTTGCCCCGGCAAGGGACAAGGCCAGCGGAACCGAAACCCGTTTGCGTCGCTGCATGCACAAGCCTTTCGGTCGGCATAACTCCTGCTAGTCCAAAACGTTGCCTAGACCTTCACCCGTCAATCAAAGACTGTTCGTATTGAAAGTGTCGCACTGGGCAACTTCCCCCCCTTCAAGTCCGCGCTTGAACCAGCGGACCCGCTGCTCGGAGCTTCCGTGCGTGAACGCATCCGGCACGACGGTGCCCTGCGTGCGCCGCTGAATCATATCGTCACCGATCTGGCTCGCCGCATTGAGGCCCTCCTCCACGTCTCCCGGTTGCAGACGGTTTTTCACCTGATCGTTGAGGTTCGCCCAAACGCCGGCGAGGCAGTCCGCCTGCAGCTCCATGCGCACCTGCAGCGCATTCGATTCCCGCTCATCCATCGACATTTTCAGCTCCTGCACCTTATCGGCGATACCGAGGAGCTTCTGAACGTGATGGCCCACCTCGTGCGCGATGACATAGGCCTGTGCGAAATCACCCGGCGCGTCGAAGCGGCGCTTCATCATGTCGTAGAAGGAGAGGTCGATGTAGATCTTGCGATCGAGCGGACAATAGAACGGCCCCATCTGTGCCATTCCCGTACCGCAGGCCGTGCGCGTTGCGCCTGAGAACAGCACCATCGACGGCTCGGAATAACGGCGTCCGAAGTTGGAAAAGACCTTCGTCCAGACGTCCTCGGTATCCGCGAGAACCTGCGAGACGAAGCGTTTCATGTCATCGCCCGTACGCACGGCGGTGCCGCCGGGCAAGCCTGGAATATCCGGTCCACGATTTGCCTGCTGCCCCGGAAGACGGCGCGGCGGTGCCTCGCTGGTCTGTCCTGGAAGCTGCGGCACCTGCGGATACTGACCTCCACCACTCAACAGATCGAGCGGGTTCACGCCCAACAGCATCAGGATGACGCCGATGATGATGATCGTCGACAGGCTCATCCCGCCGCCGCCAATGGGAATCTGGATACGCGTGCCTTGCCCGCCGCCGGGAAATCCGCCGGGAAAGCGAAAGCCGCCGCGCTCGCCACGCCGGTCCTCGACGTTCTGGCTCTCGCGATCCTCATCACCGTAGCGCATCGTCATCTCCGGTTTGCCAGGGGAACTTTGCCGGGTCGCGATCAGCGCCACCGGTATCGCCACACCACATTGTGCCCGTTGAGCCCAATGAGTGACAAGGGCCGGGCGCGGCGAACCCTTGGACGGCGCACACTAGGGCTTTCTTTTATCGAATGTGGCGCGCGGACGCCTCGAGGCGAACGCCTATGACCCATCCGAGGGGTCCACCCCCGCCCCCCTCAGGAGCCCGCGTTCTCGGGCTCCTGAACTGCCTCCGGAGGCGGAAGCGCAGCCTGAGGTGCATCGCCCGGTGCGGCGAGACCCTTCGCCTTCAGCTTCAACAGCCCCCGCACCGCGCGCGAGCACGCAACGATGCCTTCATTCGCATATTCCTCGTGATTGCGCTCGATCTCCTTGGTGTCATAGCGGTAGTTGACCATGAGCCCACACGCCTCGCGCAGGCTCTTTTCCGAGGTGTCGGCCAGGAAATTGATGCGCTCGAGCCTCGCACCATTCCCCAGATGAAAGCGCGCGACGGGATCGACGGGCCGACCGTCGGGCCCTTTTGCCAGCAAAAAGTAATGCGCAGCGAGCGCCAGCATTGCCGTTCCGATGGCCTCGGCATCGTCTTCGCTGGCGCCCTTCGGCCAGCGAGTGTGACGCATGGCTTCGATGAGCGCGCGCGCATCCGCCGAGATCGCCCCCGCCTCCTTATCCGCAACGGCTTCCAGCCACTTCGCGAATTGCGGCACCGGTGAGAGGGTGACGAAATTCTTGAGGCTCGGCTGCTCGCGTGCCAGCTCCTCCACCACCTGTTTGAGCAAGAAGTTACCGAAGGAGATGCCCTTCAATCCTTCCTGACAGTTGGAGATCGAATAGAAGACCGCCGTTGTCGGCGCCTTGGCATCCGGCTCCGCGTGCGGTTCTTCCAGCACCGAGCCGATGGCATCCGGCACATCGCGCATCAGCGCCACTTCGACGAACACCAGCGGCTCATCCACCAGCGAGGGGTGGAAGAACGCAAAGCATCGCCGGTCCGCCGGATCGAGGCGCCGGCGCAGATCGTCCCAGCCCTGGATCTCGTGCACCGCCTCATAGCGAATGATCTTTTCGAGAATCAGCGCGGGTGTATTCCAGTCGATGCGGCGGAGCACGAGAAAACCGCGGTTGAACCACACGTGGAAGAGCCGGCGCAGGTCCGCGTCAACGGCTTTCAATTCCGGCTCGGCCGAGAGCAGGCGCAGCAGGTCGTGGCGCATGCCGACGATTTCCAGCGTCGCGCCCGGCGCTAGGTGGAGGCGGCGGAAAAATTCCGTTCTCGGGCTTTCTAGCGCCTTCTGCAGATTGGCGAGCGCGGCAGGCGTGGGATTTTCGATGTAGCTGTGGGCGGCGGTACCAACACGCACCGGATCGGGTTGCATGTCGCTAGCAAGGAAGCGGAAGAACGCAGCCCGCTGCACCCCGTCCAGCGCCCGATACCGGTCGAGCAATGCGCGGGCAATGGCAACGCCCGAAGCTTCGCCGCGGCCTGATATCAACGCACGCGCAAGGCTGTTGACGTCCTCTCCATCTACACCGAACAGCGATTTGGGCAGAAGCGCGCGACCCTGCTCGGCAATCGAACTCAACAACTCCTGTAGAAACGATACGTTCAAAGCGTCGTCCTTCCGCCTCTCGATAAAAACCTGGCAACGGAATTTTCCCGGATGGAGACGGTACCGCCTCCCGCACACATGGGCACATCACCGCAACCTTAATTCGCACGTGGGATTGAGGTGCGGGGGGCTCAAGCATCGCCCGCTAACGTGACGGATTCGTAGGTCAGCACTCGGCGTGAACGCGTCCACGGATCAGTCAGCAGCCGAAAATCGGCATAGTGGGGCAATTCCCGGTGCGTCCGATACGCCGCCTCGTCTTCATAGATCTGGTAGAGCAAGAACACGCCTCCCTCGAGCGGATCGACACTGACGTCATAACGGCGACACCCCTCTTCCCGTTCGACGCTCATGGTCGCGTGCAGGCGCAGTGCTTCCCTCAGCTCCTGCTGCCGGCCCGGCTCTGCCTCCAGGAACACAACCACCACATGCATGGCGCTACCCTCCTGCCCCCGCGGATGCGTTAACCATTCGTAAACCTCTTAGCATGAAATTTCGTTAACCAACTCAAGGGGGACCAAATGGATACCCTGGCCGTCTTCGACCGTACGCCGTCGGGACTTTCGGAGGCCAAGAACGACACGGGCCGCGCCGCATTCTGCGGACCCTACGTATTATCTGCCATTACGGGCTACCCGATCTCCAAGGTCGAGGATGTCCTACGCACCGGCCTGAACTACCCGCGCGGCACCCCCATAAAGGGGACCTCCGCCGAGGATGTTGCCGCTGCACTGGCCCACTTCGGCTACGTGATGAAGCTGAAGGAAACTTACATGTCCCGGCCGCGAAAGGAGCGACCCACGCTCTGGACGTGGATGCAGAAGCCACGCAACGTGTGGACGCACTACATCCTCGCCGTCCACAAGGGTAAGGAGGGCCATTGGATCCTCGTGAAGGGTGTCAAGATGTGTGACACCTACACGGATGGACGCTGGACGTTCGTGGTCGACGGCCCGCACCGCGGCGCGCGCATCATGGAAATCTTCGAGGTCCGGAAATCGCTCGATTGAGCGAGCGCTGCGCGTGTCAGGGCGCGGAGCCATGCTCCGCCGCCGCCAGTGATCAATCGAAGGTATAGGTGAGTTCGCCGAGCACGCCGACGCGTTCGGTTTCGATCTTCAGGTTCTGATGTTGCTGTGGGTTCACCGGCGACGATGAATCGTAGGTCCGTCGGAAGCTACCCGTCTCGCTCCACATAGCCCAATAACGTGCACCCACACCGAGGCTGATCTGCGGTGTGATATCGTAAGAGAGCATGGCCTCGATCTGCGCGCCCTTTCCGTATCCGGTCAGCGGATTGATGCTCGCGACGGCCGGCGTGTTCCCTAGGAAGTGGTGATCAACCGCGTTGACCTCCACGTAGGGCAGATAGGCTGCGTCGGCGCTCACCTTAAATCGTGGCGCGAGATAGAACTCCGTGGCCGCACCAAGACGCATGGACTGCCACCGCGCATCCTGCGTGATGATGGCATGCCCGGTCCCGGGAATAGGGCCGCCTTCCGCGGGCGAACAAGGACCGATAGCGCTTGCTGTCTGCTGACAGCCATAAGCGCCCATCTCTTCTTTGTAATAGTTGTAGCCGACGTAGATTCCGAACCGGTAATCGGCAGTGCGCCATAGGTCGTAGCCGACATCGATCGTGCCATAGAGCGGAATGTCGCCCGACGCAGAACTCAGCGTATTCGTATAGGGCACGAGCGACCCCGGTGTTGGTCCGGGAATACCGAAGTCCTCGTCGTTCATCTTGCCGCCGTTGAGAGTGCCGCCGCCGATGAAACCTTTGGCGAAGACGTTCAAACGCGCGGTAAGGCGGCCGTATGCTTCTCCAGTGCTCGCCTCCATACCTCCGTACGTCAGGCGGGAGATCTGCGAGTAGGGCGCGGCCGTACCCTTTATGAGGCCGAGGTCGTACTTGTGGCGCCCCCAGCTATACCAATAGCGGCCGCCGAGATCGAACGAGAAGCCATTGAGGCTCGGGCTCGCGGGAGGCGGCGACGTGGCGCCGCTGGCGAGCACACGGTCACCGAAGCGATAGTTCAGCCCGACCTTGAAGAGGTGCAGCTCCTGCGAGATCTGCCCGCGTCGTTCCGGAACCGCGCTCGCGATAGCACCCGCCGAAGTCATGTATGCGGTCGGCAGTAACGACACCGATTGATCGCCGAACTGCGCGTAGTTGTATTCTCCCTTCACCGACCAGTTGCCCGTCATGGCGTATTCGGCGCCCGCACCAAGCATCCAGCCCCAGCGGTTGAGGTCCTTGCTCGAGGTGGCGAACGGGTTGCCAGCGGAACCCATCGTTGCATCGTTGGCTGCGATATCGAGATTGCCCGTGGACCACGCGGCGCCGGCCTTGCCGTATATGAGGCCGCGGCCATCATCGCCCACGGCGAGGCCCAGTCGACCAGCGATGGTGCCGAACGCATCGACGCCCACCCTGCACGTGGAATTGATGAAGTCGCCGGATAGCGCCGAGCAGGTTGCCGTCGCTGAGGAATAGGGGAAGGTTAGGTCGGCTTCGACGCCATAGACGACGTTCCCCGTTTGCAGGTTGTAGCCGATCTGAATACCGGCCATCGGCGCGGGACCGATGTTCGGATCACCGAACATGGATCGGCCAGCCGGATCGGAGATATCCGATAGGTTCGCCCCGCCCCCCATATGGGCGCCGAGATAGAGACCGCTCCAGGAAAATGGCGCACGCGCCTCAGGGGCGTAGATCTCGCCATCCGCAAGCGCCCTGCCCGATAGCAGACAGCCCGCCAGACAACTCCCCACGATCAGACCACTCCGTATACCACCACGGCCACCAACCCCCATCGTGTCCCCCTCGGTGCGTTATCAAACGGAGTGTCTCAATTACGCCTCGACACCTAGTTGATTCGCTGTGCTGCTTCCCAGCATTCAAGCGCGAGAGGCGGGTCCAAAATTTCGTTTTTCAGTACCGAAATGCGATCGGGTGACAGTCAGCTGCGTGCTACCACAACTCGCCGAGTCGCATGGCGATCGCCGTCGCAAATATGTACGCGCACTACGCATTGCCTCCGCCCACATGCAATCGTCGGGAGACGTCCGAAAGATGAAAGCTTTCAAAGCCCTCACCCTCGCATGTGGCCTCGCGCTTTTGGTGCCGTATCCCGCCGCAGCAGACGACGCATCGGTCATCAGCGCGTGCCTGCGTGAGCAGAGCGAAAAAGGCAAAGACGCGCGCGTCTGCGTTGGCCGTGTTGCAGAGCCGTGCATGGAGACGCCCGACGGACAGTCAACCCAGGGGATGGTCGCGTGCTCACAGCGGGAGATGAAAATCTGGGATGGCCTCTTGAACGAGGCCTATCAGCGGCTGTTGAAAGGGCTCAAGCCCGAAGCCGCAGAGGACGTGCGCAAGGCGCAGCGCATCTGGCTTACCCTGCGCGACGCGGACTGCCGCGTCCCCTACTATTTCTACAGTGGCGGAACGATCGTGCAGGTTCTGGGTGCCGGCTGCCTGCTGGACCATACCGCGGACCGCGCCATCCTCATCCGCTCCTGGCGCGACATGGCCGAGGAGCGGTGAGGTGCAAGGCGTCGTAGCGCGTCAGTCCTTGGCGCGCTCAACGTAGGAGCCGTCAGCCGTCATGATGACGACGCGCGTGCCGGTGCCGATGTGCGGCGGCACCATGATGCGCGCGCCATTCGAAAGCTTGGCCGGCTTGTAGGAAGAGGACGCCGTCTGGCCCTTGACGACCGGATCGGCTTCGACGATCTCCAGCGTCACACGCTGCGGCAACTCGATCGCAATCGGCACCCCCTCGTGGAGCGACAGCGAGCAGGTCATGCCTTCCAGCAGCCACTGCGCCTGATCACCGACGACATCCTTCGATACGGTGATCTGGTCGTAGGTCTCCGGATGCATGAAGGTGTAGCCGGTATCGTCCTCGTAGAGATAGTTGTAATCCTTCTCCTCGAGGTAGGCGCGCTCGACCTGATCGGTGGTGCGGTAGCGCTCCGTCACCTTCACGCCGTCGGCAATGCGGCGCATCTCGAGGTGCGTGACCGGTGTGCCCTTGCCGGGATGAATGTTCTCGGCATGGATCACGACCGCGAGTTTGCCGTCGAGATCGAGCACATTGCCCTTGCGCACCGAAGAGGCGATGACCTTAGCCACGAATTTCTCCATATATAGGGGGCCGGCTCGGCGCTCTGGCGCGCTCGCAACGGGCCGAGATGGGGTAATTTTCGGCGTTCTCATACCCTTTCCGGGCTCAAACGCCAAGGAGAACACCCGCGCATGCTTGAGAGAGCTCGATCGGCACGGCTGTGACCCATCATTTCAATTGCTCTAAAGAAGCCCAATGAGCACCGACCGCCCCTGGTGGACACCCGACATCCACGCCGATCGCCGCCCTGTCCTGCTTGCCCGCGGGCGCATCAAGAGCGCCATGCGCGCTTGGTTCGAAGCGCAGGGGTTCATCGAGGTCGAAACCGGCGTGCTGCAGGTTTCCCCCGGCAATGAGGCGCACCTCCATGCCTTCCGCACCCGTCTGATCGGCACCGATCTCTCCGGCTGCGACCTTTACCTTCACACCTCGCCCGAGTTCGCCTGCAAGAAGCTCCTCGCAGCCGGCGAGGAAAAGATCTTTACGTTCGCGCCCGTGTTCCGCAACCGCGAGCGCGGGGCCTTGCATGCGCCCGAATTCACCATGCTCGAATGGTACCGCGCAGGCGCCCCCTACGCGGCGGTGATGGACGACTGTGCAGCTCTCCTGAAACTCGCCTCCGAGGTTGCCGACAACCGGTTCGTTTCCTGGCGCGGCGTAACAGCCAATCCGCGCGCGAAACCCGCGCAACTGAGTGTCGCGGACGCTTTTGCCCGCTACGCGGGTATCGACCTGATGGCGACGACCGGGAGCCACGGTAACGATCGCGATGCACTTGCTGCCGCTGCTAAGGCGGCCGGCGTCGCCCCGCGCCCCGACGACGACTGGGCCGACATCTTCGCCAAGGTGCTCACGGCGCTCATCGAGCCGAAGCTCGGCAACGGCGCTGCGACGCTGCTCACCCGCTACCCAGCGAGCGAAGCGCCACTCGCACGCACCTGCGCGGATGATCCGCGCTTCGCCGAACGTTTTGAGCTGTACTGCTGCGGCGTCGAGCTTGCGAATGGCTTCGGCGAGCTGACCGATCCGCAAGCCCAGCGCTCGCGTCTCACCGCCGAAATGGAGCGCAAAGAGGAACGTTACGGCGAGCGCTATCCGATTGACGAAGATTTCCTCGCCGCTCTTGCACACATGCCGGCGGCATCGGGCTGCGCCATGGGATTCGATCGCGTCGTGATGCTGGCGACGGGTGCAACGCGGATCGATCAGGTGCTATGGACGCCGCAAGCGCGCGCGGAGTGACACCGCCTGGACAACCGAACGCAAAACGCCATATTCCGTCCATGGCCCAAGCACATGGCATCAAGCTCTCCGACAAGCAGTTCGCGCTCATCGCGCGCGCGCTTGCCGAGCCGCGCCGGCACCAGATCCTGGAGCAGATCGGGGCAGCCGGCGATACGCTTGCCTGCACCGAACTCGCCGGCAAGCACGACGTGAGCGCCGCGACGATGTCACATCATCTCAAGGAGCTCGAAACTGCGGGGCTCATTGAAGTGACGCGAGTTGGCAAGTGCATGAATATGTCGGTCAACCGGCCCATGTTGCGCGCCTACCTCGCCCGCCTCGCCGAGATCTGACGCGGCGCAGCTCTTCCTTCGCATTGCGCGCAATTCCCGCACCCGCCACAATCTGATGGCTTCCCGTCCTCTCCTGCCAGCCATTCCGTAATGGGCCGCTCGCGGCACCGCACCACGCCAGTGTACCTTTTCCCCTCCTCTGGCTGCACTGTGCCCATGTCTTCCTTCCCTCCCTGCGTATCAAATCGCCAAAAATCTCCTCCTGCCCGACCTTGAACGGCTCCCCTTCATACTTAGATGTTCGTCGAAGTTAGATGATTGTCTAATTATTGAACGGGAGTGGGTTGCGATGGATAAGCTACAGAATAAAGTCGCTATCATTACGGGGGCTTCGAAGGGGATCGGCGCGGCAATCGCCAAAGCCTACGCCGCGGAGGGCGCGGCAGTGGTCGTCAACTACGCCTCGAGCCGCGAAGGCGCGGACCGGGTCGTGGCGGATATCACCGGCGCCGGTGGCAAGGCCATTGCGGTGAGCGGCGACGTCTCGAAAACCGCCGACGTCGAGGCCATTTTTGCCGCCGCCCAGAAAGCGTTCGGCAAACTCGACATCCTCGTCAACAACGCCGGCGTCTATCGATTTGCGCCGCTGGAAGAGGTCACGGAAACGGACTACCGCCGCCACTTCGATATCAATGTACTCGGGCCGCTGCTTACCATGCGGGAGGCGTTGAAATATTTTCCCATCGCGGGCGGCACGGTCATCAACGTTAGTTCGGTAGCTGCCCGCAGTCCGACACCTACAACTTCTGTCTATTCGGGCACGAAGGGTGCGCTCGACACGATCACACGCGTCCTCGCCCACGAGCTTGGCGCTAGAAAAATCCGGGTGAACTCTCTCAGCCCCGGACTCATCGAGACCGAGGGGGTTCACACGTTGGGTGCGATCGGCACCGATTTTGAGAAGGGAATCGCGGCGAGAACCCCGCTCGGCCGCATTGGCCAGCCCGACGATATTGCCAAAATTGCAGTATTTTTGGCCTCGGACGATGCGGGCTGGATCACCGGCGAGAGTATCGCGGCATCCGGCGGCCTGCACTAGCTCGATCAATCCCGGCCGGTGGTCTGACCACCGGCCGGTGTATCGTCACTGGCCGAAGCGTATACCGTTGAAGCGATAGTTGATGCCGACGCGGACGATGCTGCCGTCTGTTTCGACATTCCAAGTATTGGCGCCGATGGCTCCGCCCGGGGGAGTCGTGAGGTTCACCGATCCAAGGTCGTAGTAGAGATATTCGACCTTCGCCGTCCATGCGCCCTGCAGCGTCGTCTCGAGGCCGCCGCCGATGGTCCAGCCGTTACGGAAACCGGACGTGGAAGCACTGACGACGGGCGTGCCGCAGAAGATGTTATTGCACGCCTCCAGCACTGAAACGCTGGTATCGGCACCGATATAGCCGCCGGTGAAGTAGAACAGCCAGCCATTCATCAGCACGCCGAGGCGACCGCGCAGGGTCATATAGAAGTTGGCGTCCGTGGAGGTGGAGGCGTCATAGCCGAACGGCACGTAGTAGCCGCCGCTTCCGGCTAGGCCGAGATTGCCAAGATCTCCCTCGACCCCCAGGATGACGGGTCCATTCTGCCAGTTGTAACCAAGCGTTGCGCCAGCCACGACGCCGCTGGGGGAAAAGCTCCAGGAGTCGTAAAGGATGGAAGTGCCGCCTACGTCATGGGCAGTCGAACTGCCCCACGTTCCACCCAAATGGGCACCGAAGTAAAACCCTCCCCAGTTACTGGAGGATGGTGGATAAAAATCCGTTCCGTAAGCGTAGGGTGTGCCGCCGGCGAATGCCTGCTGGGCTGCTCCTGCGATGGATATGAACGCAACACACACGGCAAGCAAAAGACGACGCATTAACGCCTCCTCGGAAGCTACAGACTAAAGGGACGCATGCACTGGACGGCGTTATCCGTAAGGGAAAAGAGGCTTCCTGTGATGTGGTTGTCCCGGCGTGTCCCCGCTATTAACAACCGCCGGAAGCAACTTTTCGCACTGTGATGCAGAAAGCACTGCGGGCTGAAGGGCCCGCGCTTACCCCTCGATCGGAAATGGCATGACCGCGTTTCGCAGAACCCTGACGACCCCTGAGGATTTGACGGATTCAGGTCTCATCACGGCGAAACGCGCCGCGGAGTTGAAGAAAGTTGCGCACCGCTATGCGGTGGCGATCACGCCGGCGATGGCCCAACTCATCGCGCCGGGGAACGATGATGATCCCATTGCCCGCCAGTTCATCCCCGACCCCCGCGAGCTTCAGCACACACCGAGCGAAGATCCCGATCCCATCGGCGATGGTATCAAGAGCCCCGTAGCTGGCGTCGTGCATCGATATCCCGACCGCGTGCTTCTGAAGCTCGTGCATGTTTGCCCCGTCTATTGCCGCTTCTGCTTCCGTCGCGAAATGGTTGGCCCGGGCAAAAGCACGGCGCTGTCCGATGCAGAGCTTGCCGTAGCGCTCGATTATGTGCGCGCGAACCCGCAGGTCTGGGAGGTGATCCTCACCGGCGGCGATCCGCTCATTCTCTCTCCGCGCCGCGTTGCCGAGGTGACGGCGGCGCTCGGGGCCATCCCCCACGTGAAGATCCTGCGCTGGCATTCCCGCGTGCCTGCCGTGGCGCCGGAACGCATCACGCCGCAACTCGTCGATGCACTGACCGCCAGCGGCAAAACCATTTACGTCGCGCTACACGCCAACCATCCGCGCGAGCTCGGCGATGCTGCGCGCGCAGCGTGCGAGCGCCTGATCGATGGCGGCGTTGCGATGGTCAGTCAGACGGTGCTGCTGAAAGGCGTGAACGATGACGTCGAAACGCTGGAAGCGCTCATGCGCCGTTTCGTGGAACTGCGGGTGAAGCCCTACTATTTGCACCATGGCGATCTGGCGCCCGGCACCTCGCACTTGCGCACCACCATTTCCGAGGGCCAAGTTTTGGTGGCTGCACTGCGCGGGCGCCTCTCGGGCCTCGCAATGCCGACCTACATTCTCGATATCCCGGGCGCCCACGGCAAAGTTCCGATTGGCCCGCCGTACGTCTCCATCCACGACGGCCAAACGCTCATCCTCGATCCGAATGGGAATGAGCACCGCTATTCGGACTGTGCGCCCCCCGCCTAGGAACTCCCGATCACCGGATTTGCAAACCGGGTCGAGCCTCAGGCAAGAGGCCCGAAAACACGTCCAGCGCGGGCAAAATCGCGTCCCGCGCCCGTTCCATTACAGTCGGTTGCTCCGGTTGCCAACCGCGGCAACTCCCCTTGCACCGCCCCGACGATCGATGCCAGAGTGTCGCAACAAAACTGACTCCCGTCGGGCCGTGCCGCCCGGGTGAGAGAGTCGATAATATCCTGTGGGAGGATAACAATGGACGACCAAGCCGGGCGCAAAACGTTCTTCGGCTCTTGCCCGCACGACTGTCCCGATACGTGCGCCATGATTTACGAGGTGGAGGACGGCAAGCTCGTCAACGTCAAGGGCAACAAGGATCACCCGATCACGCGTGGCACGCTTTGCGTGAAGCTGAAAGACTTCCACGATCACCACGCCAATCCTGACCGTCTCATGTATCCGCTGCGCCGCGTTGGTCCGAAGGGAACTGGCCCCAACGGCGGCAATAATTTCGAGCGCGTCACATGGGACGAGGCGATCTCCGAGATTGGGCGGCGCTGGCGCGAGATCATCGAGAAGTATGGCTCACAGGCCATCATGCCGTACAGCTATCTCGGCAATATGGGATTAGTGCAGGGCATCAACTCCGGTGATCCGTTCTTCAATCGTCTCGGCTCGACGGTCAATGAGAAGACCTTTTGCACGTCGGGCTCGTCGTCGGCGTGGCTGTTGACCAACGGCCCGACCGGTGGCGTAGACCCGGAAAGCTTCGTGCATTCGAAGTACATTGTCATCTGGGCGTGCAACTCGATTTCCACCAACCTGCACCACTGGCCGTTCGTGCTGGAGGCAAAGAAGCGCGGCGCTAAGATCGTCGTCGTTGATGCTTTCCGTTCTCGCACCGCGAAGGGCGCCGACTGGCACATCTGTCCGCGTCCGGGCACCGACGGCGCACTCGCCATGGGCGTCATCAACTCTATGATTGAGCAGGGCCTCGTCGACCAGGACTATGTCGACAACTACACCGTTGGCTACCCGGAGCTGAAGGAGCGCGCCAAGGCGTTCACGCCGGAATACGTGGAATCCGTCACGGGCGTAAAGGCGGAGGATGTCGTCAAATTCGCGCGCGAGTTCGCGACCGCGCAACCCTCCGCTATCCGCATCGGAGTCGCCATCGAACGGTCGGCCGGCGGCGCGCAGGCGTCCCGCGCGATCTATTGCCTGCCGGCACTTGCCGGCTCATGGCGCCATGTCGGCGGCGGGGTGCTGCAGCTCCCGCTCTGGGAGTTCCCCGTGGACTGGGTAAAAGCTGCCCGGCCCGATTGGATCAAGCCCGGCACCCGCGTCGTCAACAACCTGCGTCTTGGGCAAGCCCTCAATGGGGAGATGAAGCTCGACCCGCCTATCAAGAGCCTCTTCGTTTTCTGCACCAACCCGGTGAGCCAATCTCCGGAGACGAACAAGATCGTCGAGGGCCTGAAACGCGAAGATCTCTTTACCATCGTCGCCGAACACTTCATCACCGACACGGCCAAGTATGCCGACATCATCCTGCCTTCCGCGATGGCCGCGGAAGCAGAAGACATGATGTGGTCGTGGGGTCACTTCTACCTGACCTATAACGAGAAGGCGGTCGAGCCGCCGGGCGAGTGCAAATCCACGAGCGAGATGTGGCGCCTGCTCGCCAAGGAAATGGGCTTCGACGATCCCGTCTTCAAAATGTCCGACAGCGAACTATGCGCCGCCTACATCCAATGGAACGATGCCAAAATGGCGGGCATCGACATGGACTACTTTAAGACTCACGGCTTCTTCCGCCTCAACGTCGGCACAGCGGACGATCGCGCGCCCCATGTCGAAGGCAACTTCCCCACCTCATCCGGCAAGATTGAGATGCTGTTGAAGGATGCGCGGAACTTCGTCGCTCCGCCCTTCCGCGCGATGTACGAAGGCGAGCAGGACGGCACATTGCTCGATCCGCTACCGGGCTATCAACCGGTACGGGAATCCCCGCAGACCAATCCGGAGCTGGCCAAGCGCTACCCGCTTAACATCATCTCGCCGAAGAGCCACGCATTTCTGAACTCGTGCTATGCGAACGAGCCGCACAAGATCCGAATCCAGGGCGAGCAGTACGTCATGATTTCCCCCACGGACGCGCAGACCCGCAACATTCGCGAAGGTGATCCGGTGCGCGTCAGCAATGACCGCGGTAATTTCGAGGGCATCGCGCGTGTGACTGATGACGTCAACCCCGGCATCGTCGTTGCGACGCTCGGCTATTGGCGATCGCTCAACCGCTCCGATGGCTCGGTCAACTCGATTTCCTCGGACGCCTGGTCGAACATCGGCCGCGCACCGACCTATTCGGACAATCTTGTCGAAGTCACCAGAGTGAACTGAAGGGCCGCCCAAGCCACCATCCGGCTGCAATTCGGGGCGCATCGCTTTGGCGGTGCGCCTTTTTCCTTTGGTACAGGAGGCGCAGCCGGCATCGGGGCGCATTCTCAATGCTGCGTAACCCACTACCGTCTTCCGGTAACGCCCTCTCTTAACTTACTTGCTCCTCCCGGCTTTCGATTTCCGCCACTAGGGAACGCTCCGTTCGTCCGCTACAATGGCGGGGATGAGTTGAAAGCGCAGAAAGGACGTGAACGTGGCGCACCTCGTTGGCGATATCGGTGCCACTAATGCACGATTTGCACTTATCAATCCCGACGGCTCTCTTGTGCACTTCGCCAACTTCCTCTGCGACGATTATCCAGGCATAGCCGAAGCCATTGATGCCTATTTGGCGCAAGCGAACACCGCTCGGCCGCAGCGCGCAGCACTTGCCGTCGCAACGACACCGGACGGCGACACCGTCTGCTTCACGAACAATCCGTGGGCATTTTCGATCAACGCCCTCACCCATCGCCTCGGCTTCTCCCATCTGCAGGTCGTCAACGACTTCCACGCCAACGCGCTTGCTCTGCCGCGGCTCTCAGTCAACGATGTGATGCAGGTCGGCGGCGGAACGCTCGTCGAGCGAGCTCCAAAGGGCGTGATAGGCCCCGGCTCGGGGCTCGGCGTTGCCGCATGCATTTGGAACGGTGAGCGCTATATGCCACTGCCCGGCGAAGGTGGGCACGTAACCATGCCGCCTGCGGATGAAGCCGAGAACGAGGTGCTCGCAATACTCCGCCGGCGCTTTGATCATGTCTCGGCGGAGCGCGTGCTTTCGGGCCCCGGCCTCGTCCATCTCTACGAAGCGCTGTGCGAATTAAAGGGCCAGCGATCTCCTGGCATTACGGCAGCACAAATCACCGACGCCGCCACAGCCGAGCAGGATCCCTGCGCAGCAGAGGCACTTGCCATGTTCTGCGCGATGCTGGGCACAGTCGCGGGCAACCTCGCGCTCACCATCGGTGCGCGCGGCGGTATCTACATCGCCGGCGGCATCGTGCCCCGTCTAGGCACACGTTTCATGCAGTCGCCATTCCGCGCACGCTTCGAGGACAAGGGCCGCTTCCGGAACTACCTCGCCAGCGTGCCGACATCCGTCATAGTGCGCCACGACGCGGCGCTGCTGGGCGCTGCTGCCCTTCTTACCGAAACGTCTCCCTCGGCTTAAGCGACGTTGCCCATCTCTTCGTCGATCAGCAGCGGCGGTTCGTGTAGATAGCGCGTCGCCTTGCGCTTAGCTTCGATGTCCTGCCAGACGAGCGAGACCTGCTCCTCCGTGAGACCCGCCGCGTGAGCAACCTCAGCAGCCGGAATGCCGTTCTCCAGACCGTAAAGGCAGAGGTCCATCTGCTCGTAGGGAAGCGCGAAATAGAACTCCTCCTGCGTCTGCGCCATCGACCACGTGTCGGTTGTCGGCGGCCGGCGGCGTATTTCGGCAGGAACCCCCAGCTCCTCGGCGAGCTGATAGACTTGTGACTTGTAGAGGTGCGCGATGGGCTTGAAGTCGGCGGCACCGTCGCCGTTCTTGACGAAAAAGCCCTGGTCGTACTCCAAGCGGTTTGGCGTGCCGGCCACCGCATAGTTGAGGCGGTCGGCGTGGTAGTATTCGAGCTGCTTGCGAATGCGCTGCTTCATATTCGTCGCGGCAACGACGGCCTGATAAACGCCGATAGGCATGCGCGCCTCGCGGCGCTCGCCGGCTGGCGTCTCGACCACGAGACGGGTCAGGCTGTAGCGGTTGCCGTGCAGAACATTCGACAGCACGACTTTGCAGCTCCAATCGGGTCCGTAGTCCGGAAACAGTTCCCGGATCGCTCCGTCACGCCTGAGGTAGCAGCCGGCAGCCGCGAGCGTCGGCGCGATGTCTTCCACTACGTGCCCGATGCCGTACGTCTCGGCGACGAGCCGTCCGAGGCGCAGGCTTTCCGGATCGGAATCCTTCTCGGGCATCAGCACTGCCATCACGTTTGCGGGGCCGAGCGCTGCAGCACACAGCGCCGCCGTGACGCTGGAATCGATGCCGCCCGACAACCCGATCACCGCACCCCGGCGTCGCAGACGACGCAGCACCTGGCTCGAGATGCCTTGCGTGATGCAACGCACCGCCGTTGCCGCATCGAGCCGCAGCGTTTCCCGCGAAAGTGGCCGCTTGATGTGAGCGACATTGTCAGTGCGGTGCATGTTGTCCCCTCTCCGACTCGCCTTCGCTGACGAGCCGCCGGCTGATCTTTCCCGACTCCGTCTTTGGCAGCGATGGGCGAAACTCAACAAACTTCGGAACCATGTAGTCTTCCAAGAAGCGCGCGCAGTGGCGCACGATATCCGTCTCGCTCAACTGAGCCCCGGGCGCCAAGGCGACGACCGCCTTAATGGCATGGCCGAGGATCGGATCGGGCGCGCCGATCACCACGGCCTCTGCCACCCCGGGCAGCGCGTAGATGACGTTCTCGACCTCTTTCGGCGCAACCTTCTCACCGCGAGACTTGATGATGTCGTCCTTGCGCCCGACGAAGTAGAGGAAACCGTCTGCATCGGTGCGGAACAGATCGCCGGTGTGCAGCACCTTCTCCCACGCATGCGGACCGGGGCGCAGCGCGTGTGCCGTTGCCTCCTCGTTCTCCCAGTAGCCCTTCATCACGTGCGCACCGCGGATCACGAGTTCGCCCACGACATCGGGGCCGACGCGGTGGCCGTTCTCATCCACGACATAGGCCTCGGTGCCAGGAATGGCGATGCCGACGGACGTGATGCGGTTCTTGAGCTCGGCAGGTGGAAGCCAAGTGCAGCGCTTGCACTCTGTGAGACCGTACATGGAGTAAAGTGCGACGTGCGGGAACAACGCCTGCAGCCTCTCGATGTGAGTCGGCGGAAGCGCTGCGGCTGTGTTCGTGATGTATCGCAGATGAGGCAGCGCGCCTGGCGCAAGATTGCGCTGCGCGACGAGGATTGCGGCCATGGTCGGCACGAGCGGCAGGCCTGTCACCCCCTCCTCGGCGCAACGGTTGAGGATCACCTGCGGAAACGCGAATGACTTCTCCAGCACCAGCGTCGCGCCGACCATCACCGCCATCAGCACCTGATAGAGGCCATAATCGAACGCAACGGGTAGCACATTGAGAATGATATCGTCGGCGGTATTCTCGAGGTAGGTCGTGATCGACGTGGCGGCGGCAACGACATTTTGATGCGTCATCATCACACCCTTGGGGAACCCCGTCGATCCCGATGTGTAGATGAGCATCGCCAGATCGAGGTCGATACCCGGCGCGCCGCGCAGCAGAGAGATGCCCGGCGCGGTGAGGACATCATTCCAGTGCTCGGCACCGCTGGCATGAGGTGCTGCCTCGCCGTCCGCGACAACCGTCAGGATCACCGAAGGAGCAGCACTCGCGGCTTCGGCCGCCACCTCTACGATCTTCTGCTGCGTGATGAGGGCGCGAGCGCGGCAGTTATTCAGTATGTAGGCGAGCTTGTCCGCCTTGGTCGAAGGGTTGACAGGGCTGAACACAGCGCCCGCCTTCATGACGCCAAATACTGAGACAACCGCCTCGACACTGTTGTCCAGAAACAGGACAACGCGGTCGCCCCGCTCGATACCTCGCTCAACGAGCCCCTGGGCCAGTTCGTCGGAAAGGTCGTCGAGCTGGCTGTAGGTCAGCCGGCGTCCTCCTGCGACGAGAGCCGTCTTGTCCGGAAAGCGTTGAGCGCTCTGGCGCAGATACGATTCGAAGCGCATGACGCTACCCCTTGAGCAGACGAACGGAGGATCGGCCCGCTTAAACGGCCATGGCAGTGACCTGCGCCCCGGCCCGCTTGCCGGTGACGTACGCTGTGATGCGGTTTACGGAATCGAGGTTATCCGGCACGATTTCGTCATCCTCTACGACGATACCGAACTGCGTCTCGATGTAAGCGACCAGCTCTAGAATTCCGGTAGAGTCAATCAGACCCGCAGCCAAAAGAGACTCATCATCGCCAAGGCGGGCGCGCCCCTCGCGAAAGAGAAAGCTCATTTCGACGAATTCGCGGATGGACTGTTGCAGATCGCTAGACATGTAAGTGCTCGCTGATAGCGTTAATTGTTCGCCGGCAATGCCGGTGCCGCGCCGGCATTTTTGGGCCGGACCGCGTCGGACTGGGTAGCAAGTCCTGTGCCACGGTATTCCATGGCCGAACCGGCGAAGGTTGCGTGCCAAACCTGCGTTGAAAGCACGCCGACGAACGCGAGGTTGTCGCGAAAACCCGTCGACGGGAGCTTGGTGCACTTCTCGACGAGCCGCTCCACAAAATTAGGATCGAAGTAGCCCGCCGATTCGATCTTTGCGCGGGACATGTGATCGAGCACCGCCGCACAACCATTCGATCGCAGAAACGCTTGGCTTTCCGGCGCGCGATAAGGCTGCTTCGGCCGCTGCGCGATACCGCTTGGCAGCAACTCTTTCACGCTCTCGCGTAGAATGTGTTTCTCGCGCAGTCCCTTCAGCTTGAGGCGCGGAGGAATGCGCGCGGCAAGTTCGATCAGCCGGTGGTCGAGGAATGGGAAGCGGCCTTCCACCGCATTCGCCATCGCCACCCGATCACCCTGCGAAGAGAGAATATAGCCTGGCAGCAAATGTGCGCTTTCCAGATACTGCGCCTGCGAGAGCGGATGCCAGCGCCCGAAATCGTCCGGAAGCTGCTCGCGCATATCTGCAAGCGCATCGTATCCGCCGAGCGCATCACGTAACGCGTGCGAGAAGAAGCCCTTGGCGCCCGCGCTCGTGCGGAAGCGCGGCAAGTGCGAATAGAGCGGATCGTCAACGCCATCTCCATGCCCGCCGAAGAACGCTTCGAGATAGCGCTGTGATTGCGCGTTGAGACGCGGCAGATAAGGATAGAGTCGGCGCAGCAACAGAGGACGGCGACGCGATTGCGGCTGGGCCGCACAGAAGCGACGAACTTTCGCCTCCTTGAACACATCGTAGCCGGCGAACACCTCATCGGCCCCCTCGCCCGTCATCACCACCTTGATGCCCTTCTCGCGCACGAGCCGCGAAAGCATAAGCATGGGAGCCGGTGCCGTGCGCATGATTGGTCGCTCGGTGTGGCGAATGACCTCCGGCAAAACGGCAGCAATGTCGCTATCCTCACACAGCGTGACAGAGTGGTTCAGCCCCAGCGCCGTGACCATCTCCTGCTGGTACGCGCTCTCATCGAACTCGGCGGTGGCGAAAGCGACCGAGAACGAACGAAGGCGGTCGGGAACGAACGTGCGGATCGCCGCTGTGGTTATAGAAGAATCAAGGCCGCCGCTGAGATACGCGCCGACCGGCACATCGGCCCGCAAGCGGATCCTCACAGCATCGAGCAGTAGCGCACGCACTTCTTCGGCGATACGGGCTTCCTCGTGCCGCGAAACGGGACGGTCATCCCCGGCATCCGGATATTGAAAGCGCCAATACTGGCGCGTGGTAATGTTCTCCCGCGTAGCGAGAAGCACATGCCCCGGAGGCAGTTCCGCAATGTCCTTGAACGGGGTGCGCGGGGCCAGGGGAAACCAGAACGTGAACATCTGGTCGAGCGCAATAGGATCAAGCACGGCTTCGATGCCAGGTACCGTGAGCAGAGCCTTCACCTCCGAGGCGAAAGCCAGTCCGCCCCGACGCATTGCATAGTAGAGCGGCCGCACACCGGCGCGATCGCGCGCCAACATGAGGCGCTGGCGGCGGCTATCCCAGATGGCGAAAGCAAAATCGCCGTTGAGCGCCTCGACGCAATCGGGTCCTCGCTCTTCGTAGAGATGAACGATCACCTCCGTGTCCGAGGTGGTCTTGAATACGTGCCCGCGCGCGATCAGCTCGGCACGCAGCTCCACGTAGTTGAATATCTCGCCGTTGAAACTGATCCAGACGGTGCCGTCCTCGTTCGACATAGGCTGACGGCCGCCGTCTACGTCGATGATGCTCAGCCGCGCGTGTGCCAGTCCTGCATCGTCATCCGTATACGTGCCGCTTCCGTCGGGCCCGCGATGGGTGAGCATCCCGATCATACGCGCCAGCAGCCTTGCGCGTTGCTCAGGCGCCAGCGGCAGTCGGTAGTATCCAGCTATTCCACACATGCACAAACTCCCGAGCGCATGGCGCCCTTATGCAAACTCACCGCCGACGAAGCGCGTCCAGGATTCACCGGCAAGCCCCGTGAGCAGTGCCGGCGCATTGCGCACTTCCTCGAGCAGTGCCTTGTCACGCGCATGCACCACCATGGCGGAACCGTGAAACAGCAGGCATCGCCGCGCGATCAGCGCTTCCATCACACCCGCATCGACGCGTCCGCGAACACCGACGCATCCCAACGCAGCCGCTTGATGGAATAAACTATCGAGCGTCGCACCCGCGTAGTCGGGCATGGCGAGAACCTGCAGCACCCGGGCGATTTCGCCGCGCCGCGCAAAGAAGATGTAGCAGCCGACCGGCCGGCCGGCTGGAGAGTAGACGACCTGCCGGTAAGTCTTACCGTACCGCTCCTTCACGTCGGCATGGGAGAGCAGAAGCGCGAGCGATGGCGAACTCCAGTCGGGATGGAGCGCAAAGCTACGGCTTAGTTCGGGGATTATCTCGCCGAGGGTTTCGCTCGTCGCGTCTTCAACCCGCACGCCGGACAGCGCGCCGCTCAGTGAAAGCGGATGCCGGCCACGTGCCTCGATGATGCGATCGAAGCCGGATGCCAATGGACGCAGAAGCGAAGCGGAGCGAAAGGCATACGCCGCGATGGCGACGGCGAGTCCCGCGGGACGTAGCACGCGGAGCCAATCGAGGCTCGCGGCCGCGAGGCATTCCCCGCCGACCTTCTTCCACATACGCTGCGAGATGTCGTTGGCCGTCTCGCTGAAGGAGAGATCCTGAGGACCCGCGAGGTAGGATCGAAGCAGACGTGCGCCCGCAGTCGGGTGCATTTCTGGATGATCCACCATAAGCGAGCCCGCAACCGCCGCCTCGATTGCTCGTCCGTGAATCCGCAGGCGCCGCGGCCAGACGCCGATGAAGCCACGCACGTCGCCCTGCGCGTCGACGAACACGCGCGAGCGCGGCTCCGAGTTCTCCGCACCGCTGCCGAAGATGACCTCCTCGAAATACTTCGCGAGCACTTCTTGGTTTGGCCGGTATCCGCCGCGGAACACGCGGGTGAACATGGCGGCCAGCGTCGGGACGTCCTCCCGCCGGCAGGGACGAACAGTTTCAGCCATGACGAAGGGACCTAGTTTCCTCGCGCTTTACCGCGGCCGTCCTCGACCAAGGCATTTCTGCGCGCACAAATGGTTGCTGCATAATCCGGACCAACACGTTGGCGTTGAATGCGCGCATCCGAATGGGCGCGGCACCATCCTCGCGGCCGCGAAAGTGAGCGCCGAAGTGTTGATAATTTGAATACGCGAATTAACCGCACTGCCGCCCCGAAGGCGACGCGCTACTAGCACAAGATGCTGATATAAAGAGATTTATTGAAGACCAGAACAGTGACAGCAAAGGTTGCCTTCAGGCGCAATTGCGCACTATTCGTAAAGGCATGCTTAGCAAAGGATGAAAGAAGCCCGATAGGCGCCGGGTGAATCTTTGGAAGCCACCGTCGGGAATTCGACGCAGAAAACGGGACAGTCACCGTTTCAAAATATGCTCCATCCTCAGCGGCGAAATGAGGCGGACGCGCGTTGGGTGCTCCCCTCTTCGGCTAGGTAGTAGCGATTGACCCAGCCGCTGAGCTGCCCATATCGGATGGGGCACCACAAATCTCGGCACTCGCCGACGATCTGCACGCCGCGCCCTTCGCGAGATATTGCGCCAACCGGCGTATGATATTCCGACGGGCCGCTGCGCACGTTGAGGTGGTCACCGTACTCAACGCCATAAACTCGGAACGTCGGCCGTGTGGGTTGCCCTAGAGCCTCTGGCAGTTGGCGAGCAGCCACCTTTCGTGCGGTGGTGTGCGAGGTCGTATGGCTCACCGATGCCGTGCGCGGCTGATGCCTCGTATGAGTTTGCTTGGTATCGGCCGGTTTGCGCGCTGGCGTCGCCTCTTTCGCGCGCGCAGGCGGCGTTTTGATTATGTACGGAGCGACCACCGTCGCATCGTCCCAACCTGCTCCCTCACCATTTCCATCGATCTCCGCACCCATTCCGAGCCGCGAGGGCTCTGGATTCTTCGGGGTCGTTGCGGAGGCAAGCAGCTTTCCCAGCGCGGCAGTGGAGAACCGAGACGGAGCTTCTGGCTTGGCCGGCTCGTAATCGGTTCGCGCAACTTCGGCTTCCGCAGGCCGGTTGAGGATCACGGTTGGAGCGTCAGGCGCGAAGTCTCTTTCGGAAGGCACATCGCGCATCTTAGGGGCGGGATTTTTATCGACGAGCGCAACCTCGGGCTCGACCGCTCGCACCGGCGCGGACGCGGGTTTGGGCTTCACGGCCGCAATGATTGGTTTGGGCTCAGGCTGGGCTTCGGTGATGGTCGCAGTGCCGCTCTCACCGCTCGCTTCGGCCCACTGCACGCGGTTGCCTTCACGGTGCAGAACCATGCAGCGCGGCTTGGCATCGAACCAACGGAACCATTTCATGCAGAGCTTGTCGCCCTCGGTCCACCAGCGGCCGCGATCCTTCGTGGCGCCGAGCGTCAGGCCTAGCGCGCCGGCTTCGGCGGACATGAGCCCGTCGGTGCCGACCTTGACAGGAATGGTCATACGCAGGGGCGTGTCGATCTCGAGCAGCGCGCCGGGCATGGCGCGCTTGATATCCTCACTGGTCATACGTACCGGCGCAGCCACCGCGGCACTTACACCGCCAAGCACTCCGATCATAGTGACCAAACGCAACATCGCTACCCCTTGCCCGCTCCGTCAGGAGCTCCTTCATCGTATTAGAAAGTGGCAAGAACCCGGTTGAAGGAACCGAATTCTCCAGCCATCGCAGCGGCCTGCGCCCCAACGTGGCCGCATTGTCCGCCTTGCAGCGGACGCGCGCCCCGTGTTGGGTCCGCATATCGGCAACCGTATGGCGGATGCCCCTTGGGCCGTTGCGCCGGAAGGCGCCGATGGCCCGTCTACAAGAATCACCCGGAAGGATTAAGGAGTGGTGGCCCGAGGCTACCGCACGCGCCGCGGGCGCAAGGCCGGGTGACTGCGTCGACGCGAACCGATCCTAAACAGCGATCCCCGGCAGCTATCGAGTTGCCTATCCCCGCTAGGTGCCGCGCGGCTTGGCGCGCGCCGTCGGTAGCGCCCCCGCCGGATCGTCCGGCCAGGGATGACGCGGATAGCGCCCCTTCATGTCCGCTTTAACCGCGGTCCATGAACCCTTCCAGAACCCGGGCAGGTCGCGGGTGATCTGGATCGGCCGGTGCGCCGGGGACAACAGGTGCAGCGTGAGCGGCAGCTTGCCCCTCGCGATCGAGGGGTGCTGCGTCAATCCGAATAGCTCCTGCACACGGATGTGCAGCGCCGGGGCGCCCGCGGTCTCGTAGTCGATGGCGTGGCGGTTACCGGTCGGCGCCTCGAAGTGCGTGGGCGCCTCCTCCTCCAGCCGCCGCTTCAGGTTCCAGGGTAGCAACGCATCGAGCGCCGCGCCGAGATCGTCCGCTCCGATGTCTACGAGCTTAGACTTGCCGGCGAGGAACGGGGCGAGCCACTCAGCGACCGTCGCACTCAATACGGAATCCGAAAGATCGGGCCAATCGCTCCCGCCCGCGGCGCGCAGAAATCCAACGCGGTCGCGCAGTTGCATCTGCGCTTTGCTCCACGGCAGCCGCGCAATGCCGAGTTTCGCGATCCCTTCCGCGAGAAGCCGCGCCGTCTCACCATTGGACGCGACCGCCCGCGGCTCGCTGGAAAGCAAGATGGCATCGAGCCTGCGCACGCGGCGCGCCCTCAAGGCGGCAGCGTCGGGATCGAACTCGATCTCGTCCCGTTCGCGGATACGCTCACCGGCCGCAGCGAGCACGTCAGCCTCCTCCGCTGCCGCGGCAAGGAGAATGCGCGTCGAGGCGGCCGCGCCGGACATCTCGGCCACGACGAGATAGGGCGCCCGCGCCAGCGCATGGGAGGCATCGATATTGGCACCGCGCCCATTCGCAAGCAGAAATTGCCCGGAGGCCCCGCGCGCCTTGGCGATCCGCCCCGGATAGGCGAGCGCAAGCAGCTGCGCGGTGGAGCGATCATCACTTCCACGCAGGGAGCGCGCATCCTTTCCGCGTGCTTCCGCCGCCGTGCGCGCCCATCCGCCTGCAAGCCTGCGCATATCCCCCGCGCGGCGCGAACGGTCGCGACGGAAACCTTCGATCCGATGGACAAGGTCGATGTCATTGCCGCCCAGCCCGCGTTCGACCATGACGGCGGCGATCTCTGCAGCCTCTTGCGCCTGACCGAAGGTCGCCGCGGCAATCACCATGCGCGCAAGCCGAGGCGGCAGCGGCAACGACCGGAGAGCCTTTCCCGACGCCGTGATACGTCCCTCCGCGTCGAGCGCCCCAAGCTCCGTCAGCTCTTCCCGCGCCGCCTCGATCGCCGCCGTGGAAGGCGCGTCGATCCAGGACAACGTGCGCGGATCGTGCGCGCCCCACTCGGCGCAATCGAGCAGCAGCGGCGCAAGGTCTGCGGAGCGGATTTCCGGCTCGGCGAAGGCCGGCAGGCTTTGGGTCTGCGGCTCGTCCCAAAGGCGATAGCAGATGCCGGGTTCGGTGCGCCCGGCGCGTCCACGGCGCTGATCGGCACCGGCGCGCGAGACACGCACGGTTTCGAGCCGCGTGACGCCCACGTCGGGCTCGAAGCGCGGCACGCGCGCTAAGCCGCTGTCGATGACGACGCGCACCCCCTCGATGGTGATCGACGTCTCGGCAATGGAAGTGGCGAGCACGACCTTGCGTGTTCCGGCCGTTGCCGGTTCGAGCGCGATATCCTGCGCCTTGATATCCATCGCGCCATAGAGCGGCGCGAGCACCACGGCCGGATCACGGACCCGCTCACGCAGCTGTTCCTCGACGCGCCGGATTTCCCCCTGTCCCGGCAAGAACACGAGGATCGAGCCACTTTCCTCGCGGAGAGCACGCAGCACCGCATCTGCCATCTGATCTTCGATGCGAAGAGCGACATCGCGGCCGAGATAGCGGGTCTCGACCGGATAGGCGCGGCCCTCCGAGGCAATGACAGGTGCCTCCCCGAGAAGCTGCGCGACTCGCGCACCGTCGAGCGTCGCCGACATGGGCAGGATGCGCAGATCCTCCCGCAGCCCGCGCTGACAATCGAGGGCCAACGCGAGGCCGAGATCGGCATCGAGCGAACGCTCGTGAAACTCGTCGAAGAGCACCGCGCCGATGCCGGAGAGCTCCGGGTCACCGAGGATCATGCGCGTGAAGATGCCTTCGGTGACGACCTCGATGCGGGTTTTCGCCCCCACCTTCGTGAGCATCCGCGTACGCAACCCGATGCGCGCGCCGACCGTCTCGCCCAAGGTGTGGGCCATGCGCTCGGCGGCGGCGCGCGCAGCGATGCGGCGCGGCTCCAGCATGAGTATCTTGGCGCCGCGGAGCCAAGCCTCATCCATCAGCGCCAGTGGAACGCGCGTCGTCTTACCCGCTCCCGGTGGCGCCACGAGCACAGCCGCGGAATGGACGGCCAGGACCGCGCGCAGCTCGCCCAATACGGCGTCGATGGGAAGCGGAGTGCCAAATTTCATAGCCGGTGTATCGGGGAACGGGACCGGTTGCGCAACCATGCGCAAAACCGGCTCGCGGCTGCTTTACCCTCAAGCCTCGCGTGCAGCCCCGCGGCCGATCCAATACAGAACGCTGCCCTTTTGTCCCGTCCACAGCACCGTTTGCCACCGAAGACGCCAAAAATCTGCGCCCCGCGGCCCTGCTCCCGAAGCAGGCGATCCGCGGTCTTGACCACCCCGTGCCAAGCGTTGCATGAGGCCCTTTCGCAGGGAGCGCAAGATGGAAAAGATCAACAATCGCATCGCAACCGAATTGGGCGTCGCCGCGCGCCAGGTGACGGCGGCGGTGGAGCTGCTCGACGAGGGCGCGACGGTCCCCTTCATCGCGCGTTACCGTAAGGAGAAGACCGGCGGTCTCGACGATACACAGTTGCGCAAGCTCGAGGAGCGACTCGGCTATTTGCGCGAGCTGGAAGATCGCCGTGCGAGCGTCCTCAAGACCATCGAAGGGCTCGGCAAGCTCACGCCGGAGCTGGCGCGCAGCATCGACGGCGCCGCCACCAAGATCGAGCTGGAGGACATTTATGCCCCGTTCAAACCGAAGCGGCGCACCAAGGCGCAGATCGCCCGTGAAGCCGGGCTCGAGCCGCTGAGCGAAGCGCTGCTGAACAACCCAAATCTCGATCCCGCAACGGAGGCCGCGAAGTTCATCGACGCGGAAAAAGGCGTCGGCGATGTGGCGGCAGCGCTCGAAGGCGCGCGGCATATTCTCGTCGAACGCATCGCAGAGACGCCCGCCGTGGTCGGCGGCCTGCGTGAATGGCTCTGGAGCGACGGCGAGCTGAAGTCGTCGGTACGCAAGGGTAAGAAGGACGAGGGCGAGAAGTTCTCCGACTATTTCGAGTTCGGCCAGCGCATCAAGGATATTCCCTCGCACCGCGCTCTCGCCATGCTGCGCGGCCTCAACGAGGGCGTGTTACAGCTCGATCTCGACGTGGCCCACGAGACGGGCAAGCCGCACCCGGCCGAGGGCCGCATCCGCACCGCATTCGGCATTGTCGATCGAGGCCGTCCGGCGGATGCGTGGCTCGGCGAGACGGTGCGCCACGCGTGGACCGACAAGCTCTCTGGCACCACGCGCTCCAGCCTACTGGTCCGCTTGAAGGAGCGTGCGGATGCCGAGGCCATCGGCGTTTTTTCGCGCAACCTGAAGGATCTGCTGCTAGCCGCGCCTGCCGGTCCGCGCACGACCATGGGGCTCGATCCCGGCATCCGCACCGGCGTGAAAGTTGCCGTAGTCGACCGCACGGGCAAGGTCCTCGATACGACAACAATCTATCCGCATGAGCCCCGGCGCGACTGGCAGGGATCGCTCGCGAGCCTTGCAATGCTCTGCAAGAAGCACGCGGTCGAAATCGTCAGCATCGGCAACGGCACAGGCAGCCGCGAGACGGACAAGCTCGTCTCCGAGCTGATGGCGAAAATGCCGGAGCTCAAGCTGACGAAGGCAATGGTGTCGGAGGCGGGCGCCTCGGTCTACTCCGCATCCGAGTTGGCAGCGAACGAATTCCCCGATCTCGATGTCAGTCTGCGCGGCGCGGTCTCGATCGCGCGGCGGCTACAGGATCCCTTGGCTGAGCTAGTGAAGATCGAACCCAAAGCCATCGGCGTCGGCCAGTATCAGCACGATGTCGACCAGGGCGGGCTGGCGCGCTCCCTCGATGCGGTGGTGGAGGACTGCGTCAACTCCGTCGGCGTCGACGTCAATACTGCCTCAGCGCCACTGCTGGCCCGTGTCTCCGGGCTCAACCGCGCGCTCGCTTCGAACATCGTCGCCTTCCGCGACGAGAACGGCGCCTTCAAGACGCGCACGGCGCTCAAGAAGGTGCCCCGCCTCGGCGCGAAAGCGTTCGAGCAGGCCGCAGGCTTCCTGCGCATCATGGACGGCAAGAACCCGCTCGATGCCTCGGCGGTGCATCCCGAAGCCTATATTGTCGTCGAAAAGATCGCCGAGGCGACGCAGCGGCCGCTCAAGTCGATGATCGGCGACCACGCGTTCTTGCGGTCGCTGAAGCCGGCACAGTTTGCCGATGAAGCCTTCGGCGTTCCAACCATCACCGACATTCTGTCCGAGTTGGAGAAGCCCGGCCGCGATCCCCGCCCCGAATTCAAAACGGCCACCTTCCAGGAGGGCGTTGAGACCATTTCCGATCTGAACCCCGGGATGCTGCTCGAAGGCGTCGTCACCAACGTTGCCGCATTCGGGGCGTTCGTCGACATCGGCGTGCACCAGGACGGGCTCGTGCACATTTCCGAGCTCGCGGACCGCTTCGTCAAAGACCCGCACGACGTGGTGAAAGCGGGCGATGTGGTGAAGGTGCGCGTGAAGGATGTGGATGTCGGCCGCAAGCGCATCGCACTGACGATGAAGTCCGGTGCGATCGACCGGAGCGCGGGCGAGCGCGTGGTCTCATCGCCGGCCGGATCGCGGGGCGGTGCTCCTATTCCGCGCCAGCCCAGCCAATCATCCGGTGCATCGGGCGAGAGCGCCCTCGCCGCAGCATTGCGCCGCGCCCGGGAAAAGAACGGGCATTAGCCGTGCTGGGCGACGCGGTGGCCTGCCGCGCGGGGCGGGTCACGCCGCTCCGTAGCGCCGGGCGCGCTGGCCCTAAGAGCTTTCCTTCTCCGTTGTCACGGACGGCCGTGACGGCAGATCGGGGGGCAGCGGCACGTCGGGATCACCAATGGACCAATCGCGGCGTAGCGCGGCGCTCACCAGCAGCATCAGCGTGATCGGCGTCGTGATGGTGACGAAAATGGCAATCAGCACCTCGTGCACGACGGGCCTCGATTGCAACACCGAGAAATAGAGCATCGACGCCAACAGAACGCAGCCGATGCCGAGTGTCGTCCCGAGGGTGGGCGGATGCACGCGTGCATAGAAGTTCTTCAGCCGCAGAAGTCCGATCGTACCGATGAGCGTCAGCACTGCCCCGGTCAGCACGAGGATCGAGGTGAGGATCGCAGCCCAAGCGGGCAGCTCTTCTGGAACGGCCATCATTCGATCGGCTCCCCGCGCATGAGGAACTTCGCGAGCGCCGCCGTCGAAACGAAGCCAAGCAGCGCGATCACCAACGCGGCCTCGAAGTATCCGGTGTCCGCGGTCTCGATGCCGTAAATGATGATGAGGATCATGCTCGACACATAGAACGCGTCGAGCGCAACCACGCGGTCCTGTGCCCGCGGGCCCCACAGCATCCGGAACGCGGCGCATGCCATTGCCATGACCACAGTGATCTCGGCAATCGCGACGGACCACGTGAGAATCTCCTGGGCGCTCATTCGAAGATCTCCAACAACAGCCGCTCGTAACGGTTTTTGATGAGGTCGGTCCAGGCGTCCTCATCGATGAGGTCGAGGACGTGGAGCAGCAGCGTACTCTTCGCGCTGTCGAAGTTCACCCACACGGTGCCGGGCGTCGAAGTCACGATGCAGGCGAGGATCGCGAGCGCGTATTCATTGCGCAGCTCCAGCTCGACCGTCACGAAGCCCGACTGCGCCTTTCGGCTGGGCGATAGCACGATCTGCACAACGGCGATGTTCGAACGGATGATGTCGATCAGCACGATGTACGCGAGCTTGAACAGCGCCAGCGGATTGCGCACGCGGCCCGACGGCATCTGCAGCGGTGAGATGGCGATCCCGCCGGCGATCCCCACCATGACGCCGAGCACGATGTTGCCCGGCGAAAGCGATTGGTTCAGCAACAGCCACATGACGAGGAGGAACACCGACAGCAGCGGATAGGGCATGAAGCGCGTCACGGCTGTCCCCCCTGCTCCGGTGCGTTCCCGTTACCATCCGCCTTCGCGGGTACGGGGCTCGTCGCCTGCCCTTCTCCCGTCTGCTGCACCTGCGGCTTCACCCGCTTCGTCGACAGCACGCCGCGCACGTAGGCCTCCGGCGCGTGCAGGCTTTCTGCCGTCGCGTGCATGTAGCGCGAAACAGGCCCCGCCTGCACCGTGAGCGTGGCGGAGATCAGCAGCAGCGCAACGATGGGCACCACCTCGAGGAAGCGTACGGTCGGCACCGTACTTTCGAGCGGCACCCAGAACACGCGGATACCCGCGCGCATCATCGCGATCATCACCGCGAACCCCGAAAGCATCAGCATAGCGAGCAGGATCCAGCTCAGGGGCCCGATCGTTGTACTCGCTGCCTCGGCATCCGTGGGGAACAGAGCGTTCAACATCAGGAACTTGGCGATGAAGCCCGTGAGCGGCGGCAGCCCCGCGAGCAGCAGCGCGCACGCAGCAAAGCCGATGCCGAGAATGGCCATCGTCGCGGGGATCGCGATGCCGACCGGATCGGCCCCGTCCTTTTCGTCCTCTTCCTCATCGCCCAACGCCTCCACCGTCACCGCCAGCACGTCGGCGCCGGGGATGCGCCCCCGCTCGATCAAATCGATGAGCAGGAAGAAGGCGCACACGGCCAGCGTGGAGCTCACGAGATAGAAGAGCGCGCCCCCCGTTACCCCCACACTGCCGACTGCGATAGCCGCCAGAAGCGTGCCCGACGAGACGAGCAGGTTGAAAGAGGCAAGCCGCGGAAGATCCTGCGCCGCGAGAAGACCGATCGCGCCGAACGCAACCGTCACGAGGCCGCCGATCAGCAGCCAGTTGCCGCCGAAATAGGCCGATTCCCCCGCCTCGACTCCGAACACCATGGGCCACAGACGCAGAATTACGTAGACGCCGACCTTCGTCATGATCGAGAAGACCGCGGCCACCGGCGGCACCGCGGCGGCATAGGCTCCGGGCAGCCAGAAGCACAGCGGCCACATGCCTGCCTTGACGAGGAAGGCGGTACCCAGGATCGCAGCGCCCGCTTCGAGCAGCATCCGCTCGCTATCCCCCAGGCCCGGCACGCGGGCAGCGATATCCGCCATATTGAGCGTACCGGCCGCGCCATAGATGAGGCTGGCGCCGATCAGGAACAGCGTCGAAGCAACGAGATTGACGGCGATGTAATGCAGGCCCGCCTTGACGCGCGGCGTCCCCGAGCCGTGCAGCACAAGTCCATAGGACGCGGCCAGCAGCACCTCGAAGAACACGAACAGGTTGAACAGGTCTCCGGTGAGGAATGCGCCGTTGAGCCCCGCCAGCAGGAATTGCAGCAACGCGTGGAAGTGCAAGCCGACCCGGTGCCAGCGGGCAATGGAGAACAGAAGACCGGCAAGGGTGACCACACCCGCTAGTGTCAGCATCAGGGCTGATAGCCGGTCCACCACCAGCACGATGCCGAAGGGCGCGGGCCAGTTGCCGAGCAGATAGACGCTAATGGATTCAACGGAGCCCGGCGGCTGCGAATTGGCGAAGTTGAGCAGCGTCACTGCAAAGATGATCGTGACGAGCGTCGAGATGACAGCGATCGTCGCTTTGATGTTTCGACGCCGCTCCCCGAGCGCAATCATCAGCGCAGCCGTTGCGAGCGGCAGCAGTATTGGCGCGATGGCGAGATGATTGATGAGTTCGTTCACGGTCAGAACTCCCGCCCGTCGACATGATCGTTACGCGCAAGGCCGCGGGCCGCCAGCAGAACCACCAGGAACAGCGCCGTCATAGCGAAGGTGATCACAATGGCGGTAAGCACCAGCGCCTGCGGCACCGGATCGGTGTGATTGGCGAGCGTCTCGGGCAGACCGTCCTTCAAGATCGGAGGTGCTGCCGTGCGGAGCCGCCCCATCGCGAAGATGAAGAGGTTCACCGCGTAGGACAGCAAAGACAATCCGATCAGCACCTGATAGGTGCGAGAGCGAAGGATCAGCCACACGCCGGAACTCGTTAGCGCTCCGATGCTGAGCGCGAGGATGATTTCCATTACGCGGCCTCCTCCACCAGAGCCGCCGGCTTCGGCTTGCGATGGGTACGAATGGATTGGTGCGCGAGCGCGATCAGCACCAGCACCGTGGCACCCAGAACGATGGCGAGCACGCCGAGGTCGAACACCAGTACGCTCGACAGGTGCACGTCTCCGATCAGCGGCAGGCGCACGTCCGTCATCAGCGACGTCAGGAAGGGATAGCCGAACAGCCACGCGCTGACGCCGGCACCCAGCGCGAGCGCAAACCCAACCGCCATCCAACGCAGCGGAAACACGCGAATGCGATCTTCGACCCAGACGGCTCCGCCGCCCATGTATTGAAGAATGATTGCGACCGCGAGCGTCAGGCCAGCAACGAAACCGCCCCCGGGAAAGTCGTGCCCGCGTAGGAACAGATATATCCCTAGCGTGCCAATCACCGGGAACAGGAGCCGCATGATCACCGACGGGATCCGCAGGTAATCGGCAATGGTTTCGCCAGGACGCCGGTCGGGATGCTCGACGTCGAATGCTTCCTGAATGCGCTTCTGCTCCGGAGCCCCGATGCTTTCCGGTGCCGGACGGAACCGTCGCAAGAGGGCGTAGACCGATAGCGCCACGATGCACAGCACCGTGATCTCACCGAGCGTGTCGAAGCCACGGAAGTCGACGAGAATGACATTGACAACGTTGTGGCCGCCACCATCGGTATAGGCGCGGCTGAGGAAATATTGAGCGATGGTCGTTTCGGGGTGCTCGCGCGTCATCACGGCGAAAGCGACGAACGCCAGCCCTGCTCCGGCGATCACGGCGATGGTCAGATCGACGTAGCGGCGCATCAGCATCGAAGAATCTGTTTTCAGCAGTCCCTCGTCACGCTTCGGCAGCCACCGCAATCCGAGCAGGATCAGCACTGTTGTAACGATCTCAACAAGGAGCTGCGTCAGTGCGAGATCCGGCGCCGACAGATAGATGAAGGTAATGCAGGTCGCGAGCCCCGCTCCGCTCATGAAAATGAGCGCCGCGAGGCGGTGGAATTTTGCCTGGTAGGCGGTTGCCACCGCGCACACCGTGCCAATGATCCACACAAGGGCAAATGCGATATCGATGGGGGTGAGCCGCGGATTGAGTGGCATCAGCGTTTCGCCGATCAGCGGCAGCAATCCGGCAATGAACGCAACGCAGACCAGCGCCCGCAACTGCGGCTGGAGTTGCCGGGTGCCAATGACGCGCATCAATCCCCGGGCAGTGACACCGATGATGTCAGACGGCCCCAGCTCTCCACGACTGGGCCACGGCAGCTTCAGGCTATCGAGGCCGAAGCGCTTCAGAAGGGCATAGACGCCCACGCCGCCGGCGAGCGCGATGATGCTCATCAGGAACGGCAACGTGAAGCCGTGCCAGACCGCGAGATTGAACTTCGGTGCGCTTGCGCCGAGAACGGAAGCCACCGCCACATCGAGGAACGGCCCGATCGTGAGGCTTGGCACGATGCCGACGACGAGGCAGAGCACGACGAGTATTTCGATGGGGAAGCGCATCCAGTGAGGCGGCTCTTCCGGCGTGCGCGGCAGGTTGGTCGGTGGTGGGCCGAAGAAAACCTCGCGTATGAAACGCAGCGAGTAGGCGACGCTGAATGCGGCCGCCACCGTCGCGAAATACGGCAACGCCGTATCGAGGAAGGAGCCGTCATGCGTCTCGATCGTTTCGGCGAAAAACATTTCCTTCGACAGGAAGCCGTTGAGCAGCGGCACACCGGCCATCGCCGCGGCAGCCACCATGGCGAGCGTCGCCGTCACCGGCATGAAGTGATAGAGGCCGCTCAGCTTACGAATGTCGCGGGTGCCGGTTTCGTGATCGATGATCCCGGCCGCCATGAACAACGAGGCCTTGAACGTCGCGTGGTTCATGAGGTGGAAGATCGCGGCCACCGTCGCCAGCGGGGAATCCATGCCGAGCAGCAAGGTCGTCAATCCCAAGTGGCTGATGGTCGAGTAAGCGAGCACGCCCTTGAGATCATTCTGGAACATGGCGAGAAACGCCCCCAGAACAAAGGTGATCAGCCCGGCGGTGCCCACGATCCAGAGCCAATACTCGGTGCCCGCCAGCACTGGCCACAGTCTGATCAGCAGAAAAATACCCGCCTTCACCATGGTGGCCGAGTGCAGATAGGCGGAGACGGGCGTGGGCGCCGACATGGCGCGCGGCAGCCAGAACTGAAATGGAAACTGCGCACTCTTTGTGAACGCACCGAGGAGGATCAGGATCAGCGCCGGCAGATAAAGCGGGCTCGCGCGCACCGTAATGCCGGCGGCCAGCACCTGGTCGAGGTCGTAGCTGCCGACGATATAGCCCAGCACGAGCACGCCGCCGAAGAGGCAGAGGCCGCCGGCTGCCGTCACCATCAGCGCAAGGCGCGCACCGGCGCGTGCACCCGCGTCATGCTGCCAGTAGGCAATTAGGAGGAACGAGAAAAAGCTCGTCATCTCCCAGAAGAATACCAGCTGGATCAAGTTGCCCGACAAAACGATGCCGAGCATGCTCCCCATGAAGGCCAGCAGGAACGAGAAAAAGCGGGGGACCGGATCCTCGGGCGACATGTAATAGCGCGCATAGAGGAAGACGAGCGCACCGATGCCAGAGATGAGGAGCGCAAAGACCCAGGCAAAACCATCCAGCCGAAGGACGAAGGAAAGGCCAGCCTCCGGCAACCACGCCCACTCGGAGCGCACGATGCCGCCCTCGGCAACCGAAGTGTAGAACAGGCTGAAGATGGCGACCTCGGTCACCGCGATGGCGCCGGCTAACCACGCTTCGAGATTACGAGCATTCGTCGGAAGCAGGGCGGCGACGAGGCTGCCAAGGAACGGAATCGCGAGAGCGAGAAGGAGCAGCGATTCATTTGACATCATCTCTCAGCGATCACCCTCTCCCTGTTGCCCAAATTCCAGCCCTCGCCGCCATGCTCCGAGCACAGCTCTCGTGCCGCAGAGGGACGCCGAGTCCAGCATACCTGCGTAGAGCCTCGAGATTGCGGTTGTTTCTCGGGGTGACGAGGCCGATCCACCGGCAGACTCGCGCCTCACCCATGGAATCGTAGCCGACCAGACAGCCGTTCAATGGTCAACCCATTTCGCTGAACGGGCGCCACGCAAATGTGTACATGCGCCCTCCTGCCGCAGCACAGGCGGTAAGGACGAATTGTTGCCTCCGTTCAGGCGGAACGGTGGAGGGTTGTCGCGGGCGAGGAGAAGGCTGCCGCGGGATCCGGGCTGCGCGCTTGGATTCTGGATGCCCAAAAAGTTTGCACGCAGCCGGCCCCAGTTGAGGAAGCAATGCTTACTTCGCCGGGATAGGCCATCCGCGTGCGACAGTAAGATCAATTCCCCATAAGCCGGCCGCCTTCCCCGAAACAACCGGCGGACCCGTGCTGAATAATCCATCGCTAAAACGATACCGCCGAGCCGTTGCGGGTCGCGCCGCAACTGCAACGCCCCCTCCGCGCTTGCCCAGGGCTCCAAACCCCCAGCGCCGACGCGGGCTCTTCTTGTAGCGCACGCAGTGCCGCCGTGGGCCACGCCCCGGCCGCGAGCAAGAAAACGCAACAGAGCCGCGCTCGAGGGCAGCCCTGGCTTTATTGCGACGCTGCCAAGCATCCACGCGGCGGTTTTTCCAGGCTTGATAAGCCGATCGTGTGGCTTTCGGCAGCGCCAGCAAGTCTGCTATGAGGGGGCCGCTTCGCCTAGCGCCGCCCTGGCGCCGGGCCGGGGCCCGTAGCTCAATGGTTAGAGCTGGCGGCTCATAACCGTCTGGTTCCAGGTTCGAATCCTGGCGGGCCCACCACCAAACCGTCAGCGATGGGGCTGCTTCCGCCGAACCACGGCGTGCAGCGCCGTCGAGGTGCTGTCAGCTTCGAGGCGCACCCACTAGTTCGTGGCGACGCGTCAGCCAACAAAGGACCTCAAGCTGCCGGGCCTAAGGACGGCCTCGGAGGCGAATGAGATGTGCTCAGCGGACAAACCGCCAGGGCTTCGGCGGCATGCGACAGCTAGATCAGCGCCGCGTCCCACCACTTGAGGACGCGCAGCGCGCGCAGTGTGATCCAGCGCGATGGTTGACCCACTCCGTCGTCAAACTCAAACCACCGCCGGCCACGGGGCGCCCAATCCTTCACCCATCTGCCATCGACCTGCTGCTTCGAGCGCAGGTGCTCTATCGCTACTGAAAGTCGCGGATCTGGACAGGTCTGATCGAGCTTCGAGGCACTCCGGAAATAGTCCAACGCACGCAGGATGTCATAGCGCCAGTGATTGGGATGGGTAAGTTGCAAATATCGCGCGTCAGCGGCTTCGCCGGTGCTGAGACGGCGATAGAGGTGTCTGCGCAGGAGATAGTCCTCGCCGCTGCGTCGCGCGTCTCTCGTTTGGGTTGTTGCGCCCACCCTGCGCTCATACTCCAGCAAACCTTCGAGCACGCTGATGGTGGTGTCGAATGACGAAACGCGTGAGCCGTTGGCGCGCTCGCAGTTCCATCCGCCATCCATCTGTCGCTCGCTAAGGAGGCGCTGGACGATGGGCGTTACATCAACCCCAAAATACGCGCCGTCAGCGACAGTCCGACCGTTGATGCACTCCTCCACCTCGCCGGTCCAATACCGCTGACCGTCATGCTCCCAGCGTGAGTTGTCGCCGACCAGCCGAACAGTTCGCCTCGCACAGTCGCAGAGTGGCTCGAGACCAAACTCCCTCAGCTGCGCCAACGTCCAGCATGTGGCCGTCCACGGCTGACCCTCATCCCGCCAGTTCTGCTCGGTAAAATTCGCAGGGACGAAAGCGCCTCCGTCCCATTGGCCATCTTCGTCTTGCAAGTCAAAAAGACGCGCACCCCATCCCTCGGTTTCCACATTCGCGCGCTCCGGCCTCCATTCGACTTCGGGCCTGTCTAGAAGATCGCGCATAACTTGCCAGCGGATCGCGGGGTCCGAATTGAGCAACCAGCCCATCAACTCATCAGTCATCTCTGCTGACCCCGTCAGTCGCGGAACCACTACGACAAGCAGCTGGCAGCAACTGGCCATGCTGCGTGGCGATTTCGGCCGAAATTCCAATAGCCGTCAATTCGCTGCCCATTGTTTGGCGCCCTCTGGCAATCGCCGATAGTCGTTACGGCGCACGAAGGCCGTGATGCTCTGCTCCGACCGGCAAGCAGGAACTGCGCCGACTTCGTCCCGTCAGCCACAGGTACGCATCGACCGCGAGGCGCGTTTGATCCGCCAACTCGAACCACCCGGGTCGGCCCGCCTTCTTCTGGCGGATGGTTGCGCGATCCATCGCGCATCCCCTCGACGCCACATCCTCGACGCGCAGAGCGACCACGTCGCAGCTGCCCAGGTTGCTGTCGATGGCCAGGTTGAACCCAGCGAGATCCCGCTTGCGATCCGCCATCTGCAGTTTGGTCCGGATCGACCGGGCGCGGCTCGGCCGCAGTGGTAACTTGATGCCGACGCGTTTGACCTTGGTCCAAGGTAGACTGCGGGAGGCCTTGGGATGCAGCAGTGATATGATCGCTTTCCATGGTCTCACTCCTTTCTTCAGAGACAGACCAACATGCGCCCGAAGAGAGCTGGATACCTGCTCGCGTCCGGTTCTGGCCGGCTTCTTCCGAATGCTGGTACCAACTGCCGTCCATGACCCAGAGCATACATTCACTTCGCCTTGGCCGGCCGGGTATGCCAACATCCGGCCTGCGAAACTTGCGGTGAGGTTTGAGGCATGCTCTACGCTTGGACGTCGATCGGTTTCATCGTCCTTCTCGCCATTCTGCTGCTCGCGTTCGTCCTTTGGCGCCGGGACAATCTCGTGCTCGCAATCGCCGCGCTCGTCGTCGGCGTGCCGCTCTGGTTCGCATGGGAGTACGCGCGGCCGACGTGGACGACGGGCGTCCTCACCGGAACCGAAGTACGCCGCAGCGACCCCGATGCCCGCGGCAACACCACCGACGTCCAGTACATATATATGCGCAACCGCTCCGATCGGGGGCTCGAGCTGACCAACGAGGACTCCTGGTGGTGGCTGAAACGGAACAGCGACCGCGTTTTCAACGATGCCAAAGCCGCCGAAATACGCCAGACCGAGATGACGCTTATGTGGAACCGGTGGCGCTCCACGCTTTTCAGCTGGTATCCGAACGTTATCGCCATCCGCGAGGCCGGGAATTGGCCGTTCTGGTCGCTGCGCACCATCGGGTTTTACGGGCTCTCGATGGTCCTTTGGTTCGCATATTTCTACGCCTTCATCTGGCTGAGCCGATCTCGCGCGCCGGCTGCCTGACGGCGCTATGATATCTCTGCGTGACCGGACGGTATGTGCTCCCCGGCCATACGGTTCGCATTTGACTTGAGCCGAAATGCTGGAATATCCGCCTCCGCCCTCAGCGTTGGCGACCGCAAGACTGGTATTTTATCATTGCCGACCTAGGCCTGCGAACGAGCTGTCTCGCCGGAGGATCTTTGCCGCCGAGGGACCTACCGCTCGTCGGGATTCCAATACGCTCTCCTCGGTCGTCAACGCCGAGGCGCCCACGTCTCATCCTCCATCGCGGGTCAATAAATATCGACGTTTGTGGAACGGGATGCGCATTCGCAAACCAAGAACATCGTCGAGAGATTAGAAATCCGAAATTATTTTAATACTAGGGGACATTCACAACACGCGTCGCGCACAATCGAAACCACAGGGGCGGTAATTTGAACTGATCATCCTGCCGACACTTATGGCTGGCAGCCCACCACATTTGACCGGTCGATCTCGCCGAGAGCGAGAGAGCCCGGCCTCGCTGTTGGCGGTCAATGTGCCCCTCGCAAACACCCGGCGAAGCAACGCTCCCAAGGGCTCAGGGCCCGACTCCGACGAGTTGCCTCAAATCAGCATTTGCCCCCGATACGGGGAACGCCGCCCCGCCGGCCCACGTTACCGTCCCATAGTAAGGTTGCGCCATGAGCCAGACGAAGACCATGATCCTCACCAGCACGGCGCTGTTCGCCGTCGGCTACGGCGTCATGTGGTACTTCGGCATATTCGACGGATTGGGCTTTCACGGCACAATCGCTGCCGTCCTTGGTGTGGTGTTCACGACGGCCCTCGCCGTGGCGCTCATGACTCTGCTCTTCCAAAGCGACCGTGGCCAATATGACAAGCGCGCCGACGAAATCTGGAACCCCGACGCCGCCGGGAGCAGACCAGACGACAGTGGGGCATCCGACAGCGAGCAGCGGAGGGGCAAGGATTGACCATGGTAGCAAAGCCCCAATCAGATTTTCCCGCGCACCAGCGGAACTACAGCGTTTTCGTTCGAGGCGTCGCGCTCGTGGCCATAGGATTCGCTGCGGTGCTGATCATCCTGGCAATTTGGTTGCTTTGATCGCCTAGCCGCTCTGCCTCTGGCATCGCGTCGGCGCTAGCACCAGGAGGGCACCGCACATGTGCTCTGGCAATGCCGGCGGGGGCGTCCTCAATTGCGAACGGCCACACGTATTTTCCTCCCATTCACACCGGGCTCCCGCCCAATCGACACGGGACTCCAGAAAAATCCGATCGAGGAATTTTTGAGCGTCCTGCTTCCCCGTCAGACGGGCAGACCCAACTCTAGCTGACACACAGGATCGTTCCCTTTGGCGAGGTTGGAGACATTCACGCCTAGAAGCCTCACGCCTTCCGGCATCGGATAGGCCGTACGCACCAGCGCCACGCTCATTTCCCGCAGTGCCGCTTGCGATCTCACCGGCACGGAAAGCGTTTTGCTGCGGGTAATCACCCGGAACGAGGAAAACTTCACCTTCACGCCGACCGTGTGCCCGAAGATTGTGTGTTTGGCGCACCATGCCCACACCTCATCCGCCATTCGGACGATTCCCGCTTCGATGGCTTTTGGCTCGAAGAGATCGACGTCGAACGTGGTCTCGCTCCCCGACGATTTGCGGACACGGTTCGCCTCCACCGGCCGGTCATCCTCTCCGCGTGCGATGCCGTAGTACCAACGCGCCGACCGTCCGAAATGCATCTCGAGAAAAGGCAACGAACATGCCCGAAGATCCGCACCTGAATGGATACCGAGCGCCTTCATCCTCCCGGCCGTCTTCGGTCCCACGCCGTGGAACCGCTCGACAGGCAAGCATTCGACGAACTGAGGGCCCATCCTTGGCGTGACCACGAACTGGCCGTTCGGCTTTTTCTGATCGGAGGCAAGCTTCGCCAGCAACTTGTTGTAGGACACACCGGCCGATGCCGTGAGACCGGTCTGCTCATGGATGCGGGCCCGAATCTGCAGCGCAGTTTCCGAGGCCGAAGCGATCCCCTTCAGGTTGTCGGTAACATCAAGATAGGCTTCATCCAGCGACAGCGGCTCCACCAGCGGCGTATACGCGCGAAAGATCTCTAGTATCTGCTTCGACACCGCTCGATAGACGTCGAACCGCGGCGGTACGAAAACGAGCTCCGGGCAGTTGCGCAGTGCAATGCTCGAGGGCATGGCCGACCTCACGCCGAACCTGCGTGCCTCATAGCTTGCTGCCGCCACGACGCCACGCTTCGCCGCATACCCCACCGCCACGGCCTTGCCCCGCAGCGCGGGCTCGTCCCGCTGCTCGATGGACGCGAAGAAGGCGTCCATGTCGATGTGGATGATTTTCCGCATACGGGGCATCATACTGCCTGAGCCACGGCCTTTGCCATTCACGAGACATTATGGCGCCCATCGGAATCGACGCGCCACCGAGACAGTCACATGTTCTCGATTGCTCCGGTGCCGATGCCGTTATTCTCAGAGCCTGGGATAGACCACTGTTCCATCGGACTGAACGACAGCACCCGGAGTGAGAGTGGCTTGATCTAAGCGCCCTTCGCCCATGATGTGGAAAACCGTCTCACCGCTGGCGATGAGATAGTCGGCGATGATGCGGCGATGGCATCGCCACCACACCGCTTCCGAGCACATGATCGCGCAGCGCCGTTCGTGTCCCTCCCCGCGCAGGCGCTCCAGCCCTTTGTGGAACTGCTCTGACAGTGCGTAGTCCGCGTAGTTGTGGAAGCTCCCGTTCGTCCAGAACCCATTGACATCCGGAGGCAGACTTTTGGCTTTACCGCGCAGGCCACCGAGAGCGGCGATGTGTTCATAGAAGACGCCGAAACTTTCGAGGGCTCGGGGAAGCCTGTCCGCGTTGAACTGCGGGTTGGACCTCGACATCGGCATTTTTCTAACGTCCACCAGCAGCGAGATATCGGCGCTGTTCAGAAGCCCCGCGAACGCCTCCAAGCTCCGATTGGAATGACCGATGGTGAAGAAGGGCGTCATTATCTACCGGTGAGGTTACAATGCCGACCCGCTGTCATATACCGCCCCTGACAATGCGCGAAGCAGTTGCGCGCAGCGGCGCACCGGGTCATTCGCCGCCCGATGAGCACAGGCAGAGCGTGACGTAGAGCCGCCCATCCGCTTTTGCGACGGCGCATTCGCCCGTGCCATCGATCGGCTTCGAGGGAATGCTGCACCTGCCACGCGCTGGCGACTATGCTGGAAGCGCAAAGGGTGCTCTATTTGACCTGCCTTGGATTGGATTGGCGGCTGCAGCGAATCACGCGCGAGACGATCCACCGGCACTCCATGAGTTCGCAACACATGCGGGATTGTATCGATCTTGTGCTGGAAATTGTCTGCCCTATGTAAACGTTCGACTTCAAGATCGTCGGCATGCATCCGCGCTGGACTGCTGCTGATTGCGCTCGCCGTGAGCAATGTGTTGGCGAGCGGCCCTTCGGCGGAGGAAGCCGTGAAATTCCAGAGCATCTATTCGTTCTCGGAAACGCTTGCGCGCCTGCGGGCCGCGCTTGAAAGCAACGGCTTTACGATCTTCGCCACGATTGATCATCGCGCGGCTGCCCGATCGGCTGGCCTCGACATGCCGCCCACCACGGTCCTCATCTATGGCAATCCGAAAGGTGGAACGCCGCTGATGATTGCCGCTCCAGATTTCGCTCTTGAGCTTCCATTGCGGGTTCTGGTCCGGGAGGGTGAGCAGGGAAAAACGTATGTGACGTTGAATCCCGCCACGACCCTCGATGGAAAGCACGGCTTGCCGCCCGGCATGGCGGAGAAACTCGCCCCGCCCGAGAAGCTGATAGCGAACGCCATCGGGGCCTCAGCGGACAACTGATCCCAACGCCGCCGAACCAAGCGACGCCAAAAGCAGAGTTATCGAAAGACGAGGCTATGACGTCAAGAAACGATCCGCCGGATGTCCCATCGGACGATGATGCCGTCTCCCGCAGAAGGTTCCTGACGGCATCCGCTGGCATCGCAGGAATTGTCGCCGCGGGACGCGCTGCGGCCGAGACGCTTGCCGATGTTCCGCCGCGAGAGGTCGGCGCCCCCCTCTCCGGCCACAGCGGGCGATCGCAGTACGTACAAATGAGCCGTATACCGGAGGCGGGTCCGGGAATGCGCAACGTCGATCCGACCGATGCCATCAATTCCAAGACACCACTGCAAAAGCTGGTAGGCATCATCACGCCGTCCGACCTGCACTATGAGCGCAGCCATTCGGGCGTGCCAGATCTGGACCCGGCAAAACACAGGCTCCTGATTCATGGCATGGCGCAGAAGGCGCTGGTCCTCACGCTGGACGATCTCAAGGCGATGCCGTCGGTCTCTCGCATCGCCTTCATCGAGTGCTCGGGAAACGGATGGGAGAATTGGAAGGAGGCCGATGAGACCCTGACCGTACAAAATACCCATGGTCTGATCAGCACTCAGGAATGGACGGGAGTTCCGCTCGCCTTCCTGATCGATCTTATCGGGAAGGAGCGCGGATCAACGTGGATGCTTGCGGAAGGCGGCGACGCTGCAGGCCTCGCGCGGAGCATCCCGCTTACCGACGAGATCATGAACGAAGCGATCATCGCCTATGCGCAGAACGGCGAGCCGCTGAGGCCCGCACACGGCTTCCCGTTTCGACTGCTCATCCCAGGATGGGAGGGCAATCTCAGCGTGAAATGGCTCCGCCGCCTGAAATTTGGCGACCAGCCTTTCATGACCCGCTGGGAAACAGCGCGCTACACCAGCCTCATGGCAAACGGCAAAGCCAGGCAGTTCCAGCTGAGGCAGGAGATCAATTCAGTCATCACGTCGCCATCCGGAATGATGGAGATCCGGCCCGGATATAACCGCATCACGGGTCTGGCTTGGAGCGGCCACGGCAAGATCGAGAAAGTCGAGATCAGCACCGACGCCGGAAAAACCTGGAAGGATGCGCGTCTCAACCATCCAGTTCTGCCGAAGGCGCAGGCCCGGTTTCAGATGGATTGGGAGTGGGATGGCAAGCCGACCAAGATCGTAAGTCGTTCAACCGATGAAAAGGCAAACGTCCAGCCTGATCGCAAGTCCCTTATCGATCAGATGGGAACAAACGCGCTGTTTCATTACAACGCGCAGCAAACCTGGAGCGTTGATGCCGCGGGAAGGGTGCGCAATGTTCTCGCTTAAGACCGGTATCGCGGTCGCAGTTTTTACCGGCGCTCTGGCGTCCGCGGCAATTGCCTATGACTTCGGCCGTGCCCCTACGCGGGAAGAGATCGAGCTTTGGGACATCGATGTGCGTCCGGATGGTAAAGGACTGCCTGAGGGCAGCGGGACGGCAGCGCACGGCAAGCAGATTTACGCAGAGCACTGCTCAGCCTGTCACGGGGCCAACGGCGAGGGCGGCCCAAAGGATCGTCTTACCGGTGGCCAGGGTACCCTTGCGTCGTCAAAACCCATCAAAACCGTCGGTAGCTACTGGCCCTATGCAACGACCCTCTTTGACTACATTCGACGCGCCATGCCCTACCAAGCTCCCGGCACCCTCAGCGTCGACGAAACCTATGCGGTCTCCGCCTATATCCTGAGTTTGAACGGCATCCTCCCGGAAGATGGGAAACTCGACAAGGCCAGCCTGCCGAAGATCGAGATGCCCAATCGCGACGGTTTCATCCCGGAGCAAGAATTCCGCAACATCACGAACTCGAGGTAGAGGCTCGAGCCAGCTGGCCAGCCACCTCCCACGGCTGGCCACGGCCCTATGGGATGCACGTTGTCCGTTGCACGACACAGGTTGTTTTCGGTGCGAAGTGTTTTTCGAAATATGGCGGCGTACGAAAGGGGTCATTCGTCGACAGATTGATGAGGCTCGGCTTCCCGTTCACGTTTTTCACATGCGAACAGGGGTATCTCTCGGGAGATCGAGACGGTGGAAAGAGAAGAGGAACTTAGCCACGCCGTCGCGACCGGAGACCCAAAATGGACAAGGCTGTTTCCGAGCCGCTTCGGCAAGATCGTTCGCTCCCGCTTGGTCGGTGCACCGTAGACATTTTATCCATCGCGACGGCCAACCCCGGGTTCAAGCTTCGCCAGGAAGATGCGCTAGCGGGCGCGCGGGCTATTTACCCGCAATTCTCTAGGCTCGAGTCGCTGTTCTCCAATACCGGCATCAATTACCGCTACAATTGTCAGCCGGTGGAATGGTATCAGCAGCCGCATACGTGGGAAGAGCGCACGGCCGTCTTCGAGGAGCACGCGCTCCACTTGCTTGAGAAGATTGCCCGTGAGGCGACAGCTCGTGCAGGCCTCACACTCAGAGATATCGACGCGCTCGTCGTAAATACCATTACGGGCCTCGCCATTCCGAGCCTTGACGCACTTCTCATGAACCGGCTCGACTTTTCGCCCAACGTTGAGCGGCTACCCATCTTTGGAATAGGCTGCGGTGGCGGAGTAGCCGGGATGGCGCGCGCCGCACGCTTGGCTCAAGGGAGCCCGGGCACCAACGTTCTGTTTCTCACTGTTGACCTGTGCAGTTTGTGTGCGCGGCCCAACGATCCGAGCATGGCGATGTTCGTCGCCGCTGCGCTGTTTGGCGACGGAGCCGCAGGCGTTGTTCTGCGCAGTTCCTCGGGAAATGCCAACGGCACGGGGCGGCCGAAAATCGTCGCGTTCGGCGAACACCTGTGGCGCGGGACACGCCACATCATGGGCTGGGACATTAAAGATGACGGCTTCGGGGTCGTTCTCAGTCCTGAGCTCCCTGCACTGATGCGGGACAATCTAGGGCCCGTCATTTTGGAGTTCCTCGAGAGGAATTCGATGGCACTGGAGGACATCGAAGGCTTCTTATTTCATCCCGGTGGCCGCAAGGTGCTGGAAACCGCGGAGCTCGTCCTCGGCATAGACCGCAAACGCCTGGCGCGCTCCTGGGATGTGCTGCGCGACTATGGCAACATGTCCTCGGCCACCGCATTGTTCGTGCTGCAATCGGCACTGGTCTCAGGAGACCGCGGGCGGCATCTGCTAGCCGCATTCGGTCCGGGCTTTTCTGCCTACATGGTCGCGCTCGAGCTTTGAGCGGCGGCCGCCGGCGAACCGATCACCTCGTCAAAGCCGCGCAAACGCGAAACGGCGATCAATGAAGTGACGAGGCGCGGCGCTAAACGCGCACCAGCCAAGCCCAATTTTCGCAGCACCGCATTGGAAATAGCAGCATCGAGGGCGCCAGCAATCCTGAACTGCGGCCTATGCCCTAACACCATGCGCCGCTGGAATTCTGGAGCACTTTCGCCTTTGAGCACGGCGCGCGCCGCGGCGATCCCCGATGCAAGCGCTAATGCTGTGCCGTCTCCCATGAACGAGGGAATGACGGCCAGTTGGTCGCCGACTGGATAGATCGATGATCCTACGGGCCTAGACCGCAGAAATCCGTACGGCTGAGCCGACACGGCCAGCGGCTTGTCCCAAGTCGTCTCGGCTCCCGCGATCAGATCGCCGAACAGGGACGAAGCTTTGGCGAGGTAGCCAGCCTGTGCTCTCCAGCTCGATCCGATCGAATGCAGCACGTCGCTGTGAATGTTCCATGCTACCGAAAGCAAACCGTCTTCGACGAGGCAGAACCCGCCGTAACCGCCCGCAAACGTATGAAGCTGGACGACGCCTTCGATGCTTTGCCGTACGGCCATCGCGGGAGCCAGATGGATCTTGAATCCGACCAGCGGTCCCCTTGGGCGCGGGAAACCTCGCACGTTGTGCTTCCCGCTTGCGAGGGCGACAGCGTCCGCCCGAAACGTACCCCCCGTCGTCAGAACGCAGGGGCACTCTTCCGCACTTATTCCCTCGACGCTTGTTCCTCGCAGAACCTCGACACCGGCCGCAGCAGCGGCGGCGATCAGTGCCTCGTCCAAACGGAATCGCGACAGGCCCCGCGCATGGAATGGCAGGGGAACCTTCGCTCGCCAAGCCCCATCCGCAAGCCGGAGCTGATCAATCCTGCTGCTTCCCAGCAGGTCGCAGTCGACCCCCAAATTCCGGAGCAGCAATGCCGCGTCTTCGCTTACGAACTCCCCGCACACCTTATGATGCGGGCCTGCGGATTTCTCAATAATCATGGAGCGGCCGCCGCCACGCACGATTTCAAGTGCAAACGCGGCGCCCGCGAGTCCGCCTCCAGCAGCGATCGCTAACACTGCCGAATTCCTTCTTCCTATACCGCTGGCTCCACGTGTGGATGGCGCCGCGATGCGAGGGCCGCGTCCTCAAGCTCGATCTTGTAGCGCAGTACAACGGCCCATACGGCAGTCATGATGAAGGCCAGTGCCCACGCGCCGAACACCGCTGGCAACAGAAAGGTTTCAGCGATGGTCACCACGTAGTTCGGATGCCGTACCAGCGCATAAGGCCCGCTCCTGACGATCGGCGCGCCCTTTAGCGTGATGATGCGGTGCGTCCAAAATCGTCCGAGGGTTCCGATGACCCAATAGCGCGCGGCTGTCAGCAAGGCGTAGCAAGCAGCCAGAAACATCGAGACGGGCGCATCGGCGGGGATGAGGAAGAACAGGCCCGCGATCCAGGCAAGATGCGTCGTCGCCACCACTGGATAATACGAACCGCCTGCTTCCTGGCCTCCCGCAGCGATCAGTCTCGTGGTGTTTCGTGCCGAGTAAAGCTCTTCGGCACCGCGCTGCAGTAGCACGAGGAGTGCGATGATCTGCGGCCAACCCATCGTTTCAGAGAGCATGCCAGCACCAGCCGCGTATTCCGGGATCAGGACGGCACAATCAAGCACTCAGAACTCTGAAATAATCGCTATCGCCTACGTGTTAGATCTGCATCCATGCCTTCGCCCCTCACGTGGAAAAATTTCTCCAGGCCACAAACTCCATCGCCACCTTCCACATTCGGACCCAATCGGAGCGCCGTTAGTCGTTCAAGTCTCGGCTCCCGCCGGACCGCGGGAGGCCCGGAAGTGGCGTCGTTGACTTGGTCAGTGGATACCCGGTTCGATTGTCTTGCTCGGCTGCATCTCGGCCCATTACGCACTAAAGCACCGATGCACCGCCCGGATGGCTTCGATTATGGTCGAGCAAGGGCGCCTGCCCTCACCCGTCGCTGCGAACCAGTACGCAGCCCCGCCAGCTTCGTAAGTTCGGCCCCGGTCAAGCAGGCGGCTTACCAGGATAGAAGGTTGCAAGCGGAGCTGCGTAGTCGGGCAAGGAAAGCGCCGCAGGGCTCTCCTGCCCCCTCGCCAGGAACTCCGGCAGCAGATGCGTGTGCGCGCCCGCTGACGACGTTCCGCCCGGCTTAGGTATCGGCGCAAATACTTCGATGCGGGCGAGCTGCGATTCAACCACGCGAGACGGACTCTTGGCGATGATCTCACCGCCCGCCTGCGCCAGCATCTCTTCCCACGGCTTACCCGCGAGTGCGCGAAGCGTGGCAATCAACCCGGGATCGTCCGTCCGCATGCAAAAGCGGCTTGCACGTCTGCCCAGCCCCAAATCGAACAGCTCGTGGGCGCTGTGACCCTCATCGATCGCGTCGATATCGCCGCCGAGCGGAGTGAACACGGACGTAGAGACAAGCGTCATCCGACTGCGCGGAAAGCCGAGCACGACCGGGCCGTCACCTTCGAACGCGAATACCCGCACTTTGTCGGTAACACGCAGCCGGAAACTGGCGTCGGGCGTGCGCCCCACGACGAACCCGTCCCCGATTTCGACAGCCACGTCGCGACCGGAAACGCACGGGAACTCGGCGGCTCCGCCGGGCATTCCGGTCACCCAGGTGCCCTTGCGGGTGGTGAGCGTTTCGGCCACCCAGTCGCGGATCTCATCGCCGAGAAGCGGCAGCAGCCGCACGCGAACAGCCAGCGCCTCCAGCCGCTCGGGCAGCTTCGCCCAGATCGCGTTCCGCTCCGGCTCGGCAAGTGTCGACCAGGCACCGATCTCGCCGCCCGTACGTCCGCAGCCGAGGCAGAAACCCGATTGCTCATCGAGTTTGCACACGCCAATGCATGGCGAAAGGCGCGCGCGCGTTTGAGCTGCAGCGGTCATGGGAAGCCACTCCTACATCAATCCTCGAAGACCACCAAATCGGCTTCGACCTGCCGCGTCAGAGCATCGAGTGAAAGCAGCACGGGATCATCCTTCGAACTTCGGCGCGCGCGCGATCTCAAGGATGGCATCGCAGCCGACATGTCTCTCGAGGTGATCGCCAAGTTCATCGAGAGCTGCTTCACAGTCTTGCTCATAGCGCAGCGCCGCGGTCCCGGCGCCGATGCGTTGCATCCAGGCGGCACGCTGCCCATCGTCCGCGAAAAGCCCGTGGACATAGCATCCGCCTACCGAACCGTCCGCGCTCATGGCACCGTCGCTGCGCCCGTCTGCGAATGTCACTAGCGCACGCACACAATCGGCGCCCGACGTGCGCCCGACGTGCATTTCATAACCGCGGAACGCCGCACCGCTGCGCGTGCAGGCACCTGAGACCTCGCGCAGCGTCTTCTCGCCCGTGAGCTCCGTTTCGACATCGAGTAAGCCTAGCCCCTGCGCGCAACCTGCAGAGCCTTCGATGCCGGCGGGATCACTGATCGAGCGTCCGAGCATCTGGTAGCCCCCGCAGATGCCGAGCACCTGCCCTCCCCGCCGCAGATGCGCACGCAGATCGACTTCCCAGCCGGTTTCCCGAAGCGCCTGAAGGTCGGCGATCGTCGCCTTTGAGCCCGGCAAGATGACGAATGCGGCATCCCCCGGTACCGGCGTGCCGGGCCTGATGAACGTGAGATCGATGCCCGGCTCTAGTCGAAGCGGATCGAAATCATCGAAGTTCGAGATGCGCGGGTAGGCGAGCACGACGATGCTCGTCTTGTCAGTGCTTCCCTTCGATGCATGCCGCTGAATGCCGAGCGCATCCTCCTCCGGCAGTCGGTGCGCATTATGAAAATACGGAACGAGCCCCATCGCTCGCCATCCCGTCACTTCCGCGACGTGCGCCATTCCATCCTGGAACAGCGCCGGATCGCCGCGAAACTTGTTGACGATGAAGCCCTCGATCATTCGCGCATCCGGCGCCGGTAGCACCGCTTTCGTACCGACGAGGCTCGCGATCACGCCGCCGCGGTCGATGTCGCCGATCAGCACGACCGGAACGTCTGCACGGCATGCGAACCCCATGTTCGCAATGTCGTTGGCGCGCAGGTTCACTTCGGACGCCGCACCCGCGCCTTCGACGAGCACGATGTCGGCTTCGGCAGCAAGCCTTGCGAAGCTGTCCATCACCGCCGCCATCAGATCGGCCCTCAGAGTTTGATAGGCCGTGGCATTCGTGCTGCCGATCACGCGCCCCTGCACGACGACCTGCGCACCGACATCGCTCTGCGGCTTCAGGAGAACCGGGTTCATGTGCACGCTCGGAGGCACACCCGCCGCACGCGCCTGCAATGCTTGAGCGCGGCCAATTTCGCCACCGTCACCCGTGACAGCGGCATTGTTCGACATGTTCTGCGGTTTGAACGGCAGGACCCGCAAACCCCTGTTTCGAAATGCGCGCGCAAGCCCCGCGACAAGCAGCGACTTGCCGACGTCCGAGCCCGTGCCCTGAAACATGATGGCCCGCGCCGTCATCAGAACTCGATGCCCGCGCCGGCCTTCACGCCCGCTGCAAAGTGATTGTCGATGCTCTTGCCCGCCAGCCCCGCATCCTGGGCCGCTTTACAAACGGCCACCCGCGGCCTGTGGCGCTCTGCATCCCCCGTCATCCCGGTCATGGCCACTCCTGACAAAGCTCGAGCGCCCCAAAGCACGCATATGGAGGTGCTACTCCGCAGGATGTCCTGCCGGCGGGCCTCCTCGGAGACCCCTTATCAAGCGCGGGACATCACCCTGCAAGGGGGTTGCAAAGGCGAATGGGGTAGAGCCCTATTGGGGCGAATTCCGCAACTGTCCCCCGCAACTGTAACGGCTCACGCGCTGAGAAGTGAAAAGCCGTCTGAGCACACGCCATGACCGTGAACCGCCCGAAGGGCATCATCATCGCCGCGCCCCATTCCGGTGCAGGCAAGACGACCGTCACCCTCGGACTGCTGCGCGCGTTGCATCAAAGCGGCATCGCTGCGCAACCCTACAAATGCGGACCCGACTATATCGATCCTGCTTTCCACGCAGCGGCGTGCGGGCGCAGCAGCTTCAACCTCGATACCTGGGCGATGCGGTCAGCGCTGATCGAGGACTTGATCACGCGCACAGCCGCAGACGCTGAAATTGCCGTCGCCGAAGGTGTGATGGGACTGTTCGATGGCGCAGCAATTGCCGGCCAGAGCGGGACGGGATCGACCGCCGACCTCGCTGCGGTCACTGGATGGCCGGTGGTGCTCGTGCTCGACATATGGGCTCAGGCGCAGACGGCAGCCGCAATCGTACTCGGCTGCAAAACGTATCGTCCCGATGTCGATCTCGCCGGCGTTATCCTCAACGGCGTAGGAAGCGCGCGCCACGCCGAAACGGCCGCCGAAGCTATCTCCGTTCTCGGGGTTCCTGTGCTCGGCAGCTTGTTCAAGAATGCAGATATCGCACTCCCCGAACGCCACCTCGGTCTCGTGCAGGTAACGGAGACGGCCGACATACACAATCGGCTCGACGCCGTTGCAGCAGCGATGCGCGATGCCGTGACCCTCGATGGTGTCGTGGGCGCCGCTGCGCCTTTGAAAGCTCGGGGCGATAGCGGTACAGGCGCCGTTTACCTCGCCCCGCCAGGGCAGCGAATTGCCCTTGCAGGCGATGCCGCGTTTTCCTTCACCTATCCCCACATCCTGCAGGGCTGGCGCGATGCCGGCGCGGAAATCATCCCGTTCTCGCCCCTCGCCGACCAAGCCCCCCACGCGAGCTGCGACGCGATCTGGCTACCCGGAGGCTATCCGGAGTTGCACGCTCCGACGCTGGCAAACGCTCGGAACTTTAGGCGCGGCATGCATGCCGCTGCCGAACGCGGCGCCGCCATCCATGGCGAGTGCGGAGGCTATATGGTGCTTGGCACGGGGCTCGAGACGGCAGAAGGGAATCGTTGGGAAATGCTGGGACTGCTGGGCCTAGAGACATCGCTTGCAGAGCGGCGTTTACATCTCGGCTATCGGCGCGCATTGGACAGAATGGGCTGCGAAACCTTCGGGCACGAGTTCCACTACGCGACGGTGATTTCAAACCCAGATGCCCCGTTCGCAGACATACGCGACATCGCCGGTACTGCGGTAGGCGACCAGGGCGCGCGGCGGAGCAACGTCACCGGCACTTTCTTCCACTTGATCGATGCTGCGGTTTAAGCACGGTTCGTGGTGGTCGCATGCGCCGCTGCAGCATGCACCGGGCTACAGCCTGAACTACTCTTGATGCCAACGCACGAATACGACAGCCGCAAATGAGCAGACGACTCTATTTAGCTTTCGTCTTCGCAGACCGCGTGATCGATTTGATCTTGCCGCGCGAGCGCCCCGACCGCTCTGCGATCTCGGCATCCTGCGTTTCGATGATGCCGCGAGCGGGCTCGTCGCCATCGAGGCCCCCGAGCAATCCGCCGGGAACCTTTCGGTTCGATGTGCGCGATCCGTCCTCGTACAGGACGTCGAAAAGCACAAAATCCGCTTCGCTCTTGGATCTGATGCGCGCCATAAGCCCCCCTTAATGAAGTAACGAGACTTCGTTGCAATAGTCCGCCACTGCGCGAACCTGCGCCGTTGCAGGATCTCGGCGCCTCAAGTGAGAAACTCCATGCCCAACTTCGAACGGTGGTCGCGATGGTTCGCCTGCGTGCCTGAACTCGGCGCTGACAAAACCAAAGCCGCCGCACTCATGACATGGGTAGCGGCCCATGCCGCCGAAGATGGAACCGGTATCGAGTTCAGCGAAGAATCTTGGCCGTCGCTTGCGGAGGAGACAGGCCTCACCATCGAAGAGGCACGCCAGGCCCTCGAAACGCTCATCGCGCACGGATTGATCACCGCCGTCGGACAGGAGACGCCGGAACGTCTCGTCGCACGCGCGGTGATCTGATAGACCGTCGAATTATCGAGGTCGTAGCTCCGGCCCGCATCCATTGCCTTCAAGGCGATACGGGCGTCGAGCAGCTCAGGCGAGCTGAATGTTCTGCACCGCGACTTTGCCGCTCCGGCGATCTTCTGCGGTGTCAAACGTGACCTTCTGACCCTCGGACAGGTCCGAAAGACCTGCGCGCTCGAGCGCCGTCGCATGCACGAACACGTCGCGCGTGCCGTTGCTCGGGGCGATAAAGCCGTAGCCCTTCTGAGCATTGTAGAATTTTACGGTGCCGTTTTCCATTTCAGTCCTCAAACGTGTGCTAACGGACCGGCACGGCATCCCGTGCCGTGACCGGCCCTAATTTTCGAAAGATGGATGGTTCAAAGAATCGGGGCGCTGCTCCAGCGCCGCGGCTCGGTCAGCCGGCCATACGTCGAGAAGCCATCATGACCGATGACAGCCTCCGGCGCAAGGCAATTAAAAAATATTTCGCACTGAATGGCGCTGCGCCTGGCAATTCGGCTGCTGTCATGGACTTTTTTGAACCCATATCCCATATTGTTTCTTGTTATGGGCATTTCGATTTAAGGCGCACTCACAGGGGTTTTGCGCCGGCACCGTGTGCCTTCGCGCACGCCGCCACCACGATAACGTCGCGGGCTGCAAGCGAGCGGCGCGTCCAGCTCGGCCCAGCACCGCCGTCGCAGGCACACAGCAAATCCTTTTTGCCTACAGCCCGGTCAAAGCGGCGAGCCGTTAAAGACCCGCAACTGTCACACTTCAATTCAACGGTGAGCCGACGGCCGGCGGCATCGTACGGCGCAGAACATACAGCGCGGCCAAACACACCGGCACTCCGGCCTGGCTGAGCTACAGATTCAGGGGCGACTGATGCAAGAGGCAACAAAGTTTCCGTTCGGCGCGAGCGCAGAGCTCTACTCGAGCGGCGGCACGCGCGCGCGGAGCCGTCCAGTGAGCTACCGTCGTTTCGACAGCAGCGCTGAGGCCATTCGCTTCGCCGTTGAGGAGCTGCCGCAGATCATGCACCGGGGAACGGTGATGGAAATCGGCGAGGATCGCTACGAGTTCGAGGATATCCGTGCACTGTACGATAGCGATGCATTTCCGTTGGCACGGAAAAGCGGTGACGAGACGGAAGATCTCGCAACCTCTTCCGAATGAGCGGCTTGGTCACGAAGGCTACCGGCCATTGCGCGCGGCGAGCCGTTTGAGCGTCGCAACCTCTCGCGCCCACTCGTTGAAGGGTACGGCCGGGGTCCCTCCCATTCGCGCACGCGGTGGCACGTCGTCTTTGACATGGGCCATCCCGGCGATCTGAGCGCCGTCTCCGATCTTCACGTGCCCGACCACGCCCGAATGACCGCCCATGACGACAAAGTCGCCGAGCTGCGCTGAGCCGGCGATCCCCGTTTGAGCGACGATGACGCAGTGGCGGCCGATGACGGCGTTGTGTCCGATCTGCACGAGGTTGTCGATCTTCGTCCCCTCCCCAATCACCGTATCACTGAGCGCACCGCGATCGACGGTGGAGTTGGCGCCGATCTCCACGTCATTGCCGATGATCACGCGGCCGATCTGCGGCACCTTCAGATGCCCCTTGGGGCCCATGGCAAAGCCGAACCCGTCCTGCCCGATGCGCACGCCGGCATGGATGATCGTGCGCTCTCCGATGAGGCAATGGGTGAGCGTTGCCCCGGCGCCGATGTAACAATCCGCCCCGACAACCACGCGGTAGCCGATCACCGCTCCAGCAGCGATGGTCGTGTTGCGGTGGATTCGCGCCTCCGGGCCGATGATCGCGCCCGGCTCGATGATACAGTCTTCATCGATGCGCGCTGATGGATGGATGAGCCCGCCCTCGCCGCCCTTGTCCCGTGATCTGGCGGCAATGGGGTGCAGGGCGTCCGCATAGAATAGGCGCAGAGCAAACGCAAAAGCGCTGTATGGCGCCTTCGTCTTCAGGACTGCGGTGCTCGTTGGCACCCGCGCCGCGAACGCCGGCGCGATCAGGCAGCCGCCCGCGCGCGTTACAGCGAGCTGGTCGATGTATTTCCGGTTGTCGAAGAAGGCGAGATGCTGTGCTCCCGCACTCGCCAGAGGCCTTATGTCCTCAATGTCCGCCGCTCCATCGCTGGTACCCTCCAGCTCCGCACCGAGGCTGTCCGCGATGAACCGCAGCGAAAAGGGGCCAGCTCTCTCGAAAAACCCCGGATGTTGCTGCATGTCGTTCTCCACGGGGCTTTCCCTTTTTGTTGATCCGGTATCGGGCGAACCCAGAGCGTTGGAAGCGTTCCGAAACGCGACTGCCGACCCACCGATGGGCTAAGTCAAAGACGTGTACTGCTGATGAAGGGCTTGGCCGGCCGCAATCACACCCGTCAGCGCCAGCTCAGCAGATGGAGCCGGCCGCCCGCCAATGTGCCGCGTAGGTCTGGCATGGAAGCCCGCCTGCTAGGCTCAGCGCCAACCGCGGTCCGGGAAGTGTGCCGTCCAAAAGGTCGAGTGTTTGTTGCGCGACACCTCGAGGGGGTCGTGGGTTGGACACATGGGCCCTCCGGACTGGCAGGCGGGAGCGCACACATCTCTCAGCCACCGGTGCCTGAATCACCGAACCGGTGGTAGCGGCAATCTGCGCCTATCGCCTTGAAATGTCGAGGTGCAACCTCGTGAAGGGGTAACCGGCGTTATTGCTGCGCCGTAGAATGAGTCGGCATCGTGGAGGCCCGTCAACCAGGGCGTAGGGACCAGGGCCGCGTGGTCACAGCGTGCCGAAGGGGCCAGCCGGGTATGTCACCCGTGTGGTGGAGGTGACGGTCAGCACCACTCGGTGCATCGTCCTGCAACCCAGCGGACCGCCACGGGGAGGCTTACGTCCTAGATGGCCTTCAGCAACGTCTAGCCCGAGGCTAGGTCACCTACCACGCCCTGGAACGCAAGCTCAATCGTTGAAGAAGCGGCCCTCTTTGACCTCCGCGACGTAGCCGGCACGAATGGCGAAGTCGCCGAAGTGCTCGCCCTCCTGCCGTTCGCGCGCATAGTGCCCCAGCACCTTATCGAGCGCCGAAAGAATCTCCCCTTCATCGGCGTCCTCCAGATACATCTTGTTGAGTCGCTCGCCGTGAAAGCCTCCCCCAAGAAACAAATTGTATTTACCCGGAGCCCGCCCAGTGAGGCCAATCTCGGCGATATAGGGGCGCGCGCATCCGTTGGGGCAACCCGTCATGCGGATCGTGATCGGCTCCTCGGCAATCCCGTGCGACGCCAGGATCTCCTCGATCTTTGTGATGAGCTGCGGAAGGTAACGTTCGCTTTCCGCCATGGCGAGCCCGCAGGTCGGCAGCGCAACGCATGCCATGGAGTTGAGACGCAACCCACTTCCCCCATGCAGTGGGTCGAGTCCATGCTCGCGCATCAGCTTCATGATGGTGCGCCGGCGCCCGGGCGCGACATCCGCGATCATCAGGTTCTGGTTGGGCGTGAGGCGGAACATACCGGTATGGACGCGCGCGATCTCGCGCAGGCCATCCATGATTGGCCGACCAGGCCGATTGATGATGCGCCCATTCTCAATGAAGAGTGTGCAATACCAAAGGCCATTCTCCCCCTTAGACCAGCCGATGGCATCGCCGTTTGAAGTAAAGCGATAGGGCCGCGCGGGTTGCAACTGATACCCTGCCCGCGCCTCGATCTCGCCCTTGATCCAATCCAATCCCTTATCGTCGATCGTATACTTGAAGCGGGCGCGCGAACGGTCGGCGCGGTTTCCGTAGTCGCGCTGCACGGACATGACCGCATCGATGGTGCTGAAGACTTGCTCGGATGAGACGAAGCCGATCAACGAGGCGAGACGCGGATAGGTATGGGGCACCTTGTCGGTCCGGCCGAGGCCCCCGCCAATCACCACATTGAAGCCCTTGAGCTCGCCTCCCTCGGCGATAGCGATGAAGCCGAGGTCCTGCGCGTAGACGTCGATATCGTTGATGGGCGGAATGGCGAAGGCGATCTTGAACTTACGCGGCATGTATGTGGTGCCGTAGAACGGCTCCTCGGGTCCCTCGCGGGGCTCGCGCTCTTCCTCATACCAGATCTCCTTATAGGCGCCGGTCTTGGGGATGGCGTGATCGCTGGCGCGCTTTGCCAGGGCAGATAGCTCCGCGTGCAACTTCGAGAACTGCGGCGTGACCGAGCACATCACACCACGGGAATCATCGCCGCAGGCCGCACGGGTATCGAGCAGAACATCCCTGAGACCGCGCAGCGTGCGCTGCAGGTTCTGCTTCAGGATGCGATGGAACTGGAATGTCTGTCGCGTCGTCATCCGCAGCGTGTTTCCGCCGTAAGCGCGGGCAAGCTCATCCAGCTTGAGCCATTGCGAGGGACTGCACATGCCGCCCGGCAAACGCACGCGCACCATGAAGGAGTATGCCGGCTCCATCTTCTTACGCGCACGCTCGCCACGCACGTCGCGGTCATCCTGCTGATAGATGCCGTGGAATTTCATGAGTTTCGGACCGGTGCCCGGAACGGCGCCGGTCACATGTTCCCGAAGCCCTTCATGGATCTTTCCCCGTAGCTGGTCGCTGCCTGACTTGAGCGCCTCATCGGAGCTGAGCTTCTCCAGCGGCTGAGAAATGTCATGACTGCGGTCGGGAAAATCGTGGTGGGACATGGCGCGGCTCGGCGGGACGGATCGAAAATTCGATCGGGTTAGCGGCGCTGCAGCCGGAGGCTCGGCTACGACTTGGCGTTTGCGAGGCTCGGGCGCACCGTAAACCCTTGCCATCCACGGAACTAAACAGCGATTTTATATCGCTACACGATATTTACGTCCGCAGATGAAGGGCGTCAATCGCAGGCGCGGCCACCCCCCCACCTAGCGCTGAGCGCCTCAACGCGCGACAGCAGCCGCCTGCACTGTCTCTGACGCGTGGCCGCGATGTCGCTCGAGATCAACTCGCAGACCTAAAGGGATAAGTGAATGATCGCTTTGCACAATCTTCGGGCATGGGCTTCGTAGCCGGCAACTGGAGTTGCCCCCCTCCCGTCCACCGCCACTCCTGCCAACAGGCGCCACTGCCCGCCAGTGGAACCTCGATCCGTGCAATATGTTAATTTGCGCATCTGCAAGACCTTAGGCCTGCGGCTTCCGCATGCAGGCACAGTTGGAGCGGACCGCATGCAGCGCTTCAAATTGGAATTGAGCAAAGCGAACGTGGCGCGACCGCAGGGCCGTCTCTTGGCATCCCAGCCGGTCACGCGCCAAAGACTAAGGCTTCGCTTCCGGCAGGAAGCAAAAGCAGCCTGGATGGCGCTCGAGCGTTCACCGCAGTTTTGGCGTTAGCGATGCGCATCACCGCTGAGGTCCGCTGGTTCTGGCCGGGCACGCTTCCGAAGGACTTCCGCGATTGGTTCATCCGAGCAGCGTGGCCCGTGCCAGCCGTCAGCGAAACTCGAACAGATCAGTATCTGTTAGAGCGGGGTCCTGATGATCTCGGCATCAAAAAGCGGGGCGGCGCAGGCATTGAGATCAAAGGCCTCGTTGAGCAAAGGCGTACTGTCGTTTCGCTCGCCGGATGTGAGTGTCAGATCGAGATCTGGTGCAAATGGCCGACGGCGTCGATCAAGCTCAGTCACGCAACACTTGTGCATCTCACCAAACGCAGATGGTCGCGCCAATTCCAAGTCGGTGCCAGCGATTGCGCAGAGATCAGCACGCGTTCGGATGCGAAACGCGATTCCGGATGTGACGTTGAGATAGCCGCGCTCCTTGCACCGGATGGGACGGATTGGTGGAGCTTTGGCCTTGAGTCCTTCGGCTTATTGGACGAGGTCGAAACCAACCTTCTTGCCACTGCCTGTCGGATCGAGGAAAAAGGCCCGCCACGACTGGCGGATGGCCTGCCGTGCGGCTATCCAGCTTGGCTACGGTCTTTCCCCCCGTCCGCACGGCCAATAGACGTCATCGCATAGTCACGACCCGTGAACTGCCCGCCAAACGCGAAGGCGCCTCGCCCCATCGGGGACAGCGATCCTTTGCGCAGCCACGCCCTTGACCGGGCGTCATGCACCCGCATCGAACCCGCTTCCATCGGCGGTTCCCAGCACGCCGAAGTCCTTGGATTGCGCGCCCCCGTCCACCTTACCCGAGCGAGGCGCTGCAAGCCCCCGTTTGAGAAGCTCGCGAACGGCCGCAGCGCGACTGGGTAGCCTGTACGCAAATCGGAAATCGTCGATCGCCCGCAGCTCGTCTGGCGTCAGCATAATCTGCAAACGTTCTTCGCGATTTCGCTCCATGTGACCTCCAAGCGACCAGCCACTCACTAACAGTTAGGCACCGGCGTCGGTTCCCTAATCCACTAACAATCCGCCCCCGATTGGCTGTTAGCCGATGGCCGTATTAATCGCGGCGCAACGGGTTCATTGTGGAAAAAGTGAGTTTCGCGTGAGGCGCAATGAACAAAAGACTCTTGATTTTAGAAGACTGCCCCTTCATCGCGCTGGATCTCGCGAACCTGGTGATGGAGTTCGGTTATGACGTGGCTCCGGCCTGCCACGATGCAGGCACCGCCCTGCGAGCGGTTGCGACCGAAAAGCTGGACGCCGCCTTGATTGATTACCGCCTCGCGGAGGGAACGAGTGAGGTGGTGGCAGCGGCCTTAGGAGCGCGGTCCATCGCCTTCGCCATATGCACCGGGTTACCCTACGAGGAGATCAAGGCGCGTTATCCCGAGGCTCCCGTACTCTCAAAGCCATACCGCGCGGAAGAGGTGCAAAACGTTCTCTCACAGCTGAACGCAGACAAAGACTTGGCGCAGCCCCCGGCCGTCGGTGCTGCACCGAGACTGGAAGATTGGACTGCTTAACCAAAAGTTGTGGGCGCCACGAGGCCCGCTCCAATTTATGAATTTGCTCCACTTGCGCGTCGCCTATCAGGCAATTCGGACCTCACAAAATCGATCCCGCCTGCCCACGGCGAGGCTTATCGCCAGAGTTTTTCTGTCTCTCCGCATAAAACGTTACGAGCGATATCGGCGCGGCGGCCGCTTGGCTGCACTCAGAGCTCGTCCATCGCGCGAACGTTTTACGCTCTGCGCAAAAGCTGCGATCTTTGCGGAAGAACACCTGTTCCGGAGGCCACAGAATGAGCGCCCGTCGCGTCGTCGTCGTTGTCGGACTGCTGATTGTCGTTTGGTACGGTCTCGGTGCTATTCAGCGTTGGTACTATACTTCTTATGAAGCGCGCCCCGTCACTCCTCGCGGAGACTTGGCCGAGTTCGAGAAGACCTCCATTTCCGTCTTCCGGAACTCAGCACCATCGGTAGCCTACATAAGTACGGTTCGCCGGCAGCGTGATGTCTTCGGCAACGGATCGATGAGTACGGGAGCGGGATCTGGCTTCGTCTGGGATAAAGCGGGCCATATTCTAACCAACGCTCATGTCGTCAGTGGTGCCGACAGAGTGTACGTTCGCTTTGGTTCTGACCGGCCCCTTATCGCCAAAGTAGTCGGTGTGGCTCCCGAGTACGACTTGGCGCTGCTGCGCGTCGAACTGCCCTTGAGTGGCCTCACCCCATTGCCAGTTGGGACTTCGGCCGACCTGGCCGTAGGACAGCAGGTTTACGCAATTGGCAACCCATTCGGGCTCGACAAGACGCTTACGACCGGTGTCATCAGTGCACTGGATCGGACGCTGCCGACAGCAACGGGCCAGGAAATCACGGGAGTTATCCAAACCGATGCGGCAATCAACCCGGGGAATTCGGGCGGGCCGCTCCTCGATTCAGCCGGACGCTTGATCGGAATAAATACGGCGATCGCTTCGACGACCGGGGCATATAGCGGCATCGGCCTGGCTGTGCCCGTTGACACCGTCAACCGCGTCGTGCCGCAACTACTTGCTCGTGGGAAGGTCGCGCGTCCTGGCATCGGCATCTCCGCTGCTTCACAGGAAATCGCCTCACAGCTTGGGCAATACGGCGTGGTTGTCATAGACGTCCAACGCGGAGGCCCTGCAGAAGCCGCCGGCATTGTGGGAGCTGACGTCGAGCGAGGTTTGCTTGGGGACGTCATTACTGAGGCAAATGGTTCACCTGTCGCGTCCGTCAGCGATCTCAGCAAAGAGCTTCAGAAAGTGGGCGTTGGACAGCCGGTGCGCCTCACCGTAGTGCGAAACGGAGAAGCGCGCAGAGTGACCGTAGTAGTCGACGATCTGAACAAGTGAACTCAACAACGCCCGCATACGGCTTTTGACACGCGCGGCGGCCCCGCCAATCGCTCCTCATCCTCGCGGGTCTCACGCGAAAAAATTGATCGCTGCCTCTGTGGACCTTTTCGCTAATGTCTGCGCGCAGCGCGATCGTCATTAGCACCAAGTGCAGATGTTTAGCGGTGTACAGCCCGCGGCGGATTCCATGTTGCTCGCCGTGAATTCTTCGATGTCCGCAATGAACCCTTCATTTTAGGGCCGCGGTGCCCTCCCCAATGCCTCAGATTTTCCAGCGCCCCCTGCAAAACCAGCATCCCCCCGAACTGTGACTGATAAGGAGTTTCTGGACGACATGCTTTATGTTCATTTCTAGCGAGTTCGATGAGCAAAGACCGGTGAGGAGCGCCTCATCCCGGTTATCCGTGTCAGCTGTTTGCGTGTCCTCGATCCGCTCGGAACCTACGTAAACTTTTGGCAGCTAAAGCGCCGCGAGGATTGGGCTGCACACAGAGGGTGAGGATGGAACAGGAAGAGCTTTTTAGGCGGCTGGCAGTAGCGCTCGCGATTGGTCTTCTCATCGGCCTGGAACGCGGGTGGCAAACGCGCGACGAAAGTGATCACCAACGCACCGCCGGGCTTCGTACGTTTGCTCTCTCGGGTCTGTTGGGCGGCATCTGCGGACTGATGTCGACCGTTAGCTCGCCCATCGTCCTTGCTGCCGGCCTTTTGGCCTTCGCCGGCGCATTGGTGTCTTTCAGCTATCTGGAAGCGACAACTGAAAAGAACTTCAGTGTGACAGGCGTTGTCGCCGGCCTGCTAACCTTTGCCCTGGGTGCTTATGCGACGCTCGGCAACGAGACTGTCGGAGTTGCCGCAGCGGTCGCCATGGCGATCCTGCTCGCCCTTCGCGAGCCCCTCCACAGTTGGGTCCGGAACATAACATGGCCGGAGATACGCAGCGTACTCGTACTCCTCGCGATGTCGTTTTTGCTGCTGCCGATCCTGCCCGATCGCCCGATCGATCCTTGGCAGGTGCTGAACCCATCCGAGATATGGCTCCTTGCCATTCTAATCGCCGCTGTCTCGTTCGCAGGCTACATTGCAGTAAAAACCTTCGGCGACCGCAAGGGCATTGCTCTCGCCGCCATTACTGGTGGACTCGCATCGTCCACCGCCACCACACTCTCCCTTGCGCGGCTCGCGCGCGAGCAGCCGCAGAGTTCTGGCCTCCTCGCCAGCGGCATTCTGCTGTCGGGTCTCACCATGATGGGGCGAATCGTCGTCCTGGCCGGACTCGTGAATTCCGCACTCCTTCCCTCGCTCATTTGGCCCATCGTCGCGGCGGCCGCGGTTCTGATCGCTGCGACGGCCCTGCTCACGATCACGAGCGGAAAAGGTGACGAGTCCGAGCATCCACGATTGGACATCCAGAACCCGTTCGATCTTGGCACGGTCTTGCAGCTTGCCGCTGTCATCGCAGCTATTCTGCTCTTGGCGAAGTTGGTGGCAACGTATGTGGGCAATGCGGGAGTGTTTTTGCTGTCCGCAATCTCCGGGATAGCCGACGTGGATGCGCTTACGCTTTCGATGGCGCGGCTTTCGAGCGTGCAGATCTCAGCGGCCGACGCGGTTGCGGCCATCCTCATTGCGGCGTCGGTCAACACAGCGTCGAAAGCTGCCATCGCGGCTTTCATCGGTGGAGCGCGGCTTGGCGGCATTGTCGGCGTCGCGAGCGCGCTTGCGATTGCGGCACTCGGGATCACCTACTTCCTTACGTTGGATTGAAATTACGAGCCCTGAGCTTTCCGCGTCGGCCGCGCTACATTTAGGGCCACGCGCTTCCTACTCCATCACTCGCACCGATCCTCCGCGAGTCGCGAGACTTAGCGGCTGCGCGCTCTGGTTCGTGAGATGAGGGTCGGCAAGAAAGTGAGAATTGCAACGATGGATGTCATCAGCAGAACGGCAACCGCCATCTGCACGACACCGAAGTTTGCCGAATCTTCGCCGACGAAAATGGAGGCGATGAAGGCCGCAGCCGTCATAAGGGGCTCAAGGAGCCAGGAGATGCCCGGCATTGTTTATCCTTCCTGCGCACGCCACGCGTCGCACACGCCTTCCGTACCGTGGAAGCCTAAAATCATCGCCCCATGTTGGGAAGGACAAGCTTCATGGCCTTGTCTATGCGCGCGACGAGCTTTCGCCGCGAAACCGTCTTTTCACCCAGCAGCGCCCGAAAGTGGAGATCACCCAACACCGCTGAAAACAACGTTATCGCTGAACCTTCGACGTCAGGTATCGTGATGTCCGGATTGGCATCGGAGAAGGATTGCAGCGCAGCAGCGAGATAGGCACGACCCTTCACCATCGATCTTGTATGGAAGACCTCGGCGAGTTCGGGGCAGTGCTTTGCTTCAGCGATAACGAGACGTGTCATCTCAACCTGCCGCCGGGAAAGCGCGATCTCCGCCAGCGCCAGGAATCGCGCTCGGAGTTCTTCGCGGCTGTTGGCCGCACCATGGCGCAGAGCGTCTTCCGGATACGGCTCGGACAGATTGATCAGCGCCGTAAAGAGAGCCCGTTTGTCAGGAAACATGTTGTAGAGCGTCTTCTTGGACATGCCGGCGGCACGCGCAACGATTTCCATCGTCGTCGCACCATAGCCGATGTCCGTGAATACCTGCTCGGCCGCCTCGAGAATACACGTTCGGCGCCGTGCCTCGGTTATGACCGGGGGCCGGCCGCGCCTGGGTTGAGGCGCTGCGCGAAATTCTTTCTTCTGCAGCCTTGACATTAAGAAACGCTTCCGTTTCTTAAACAGTAGTCGGCAAACCAAAAGCGAGCAAGAGCGTTTCACCAGCCCGTCGCGGCTTGTAGCTGCTCTTCGATCTACAAAGGCTCGCCAGCTCTCAGCACGAGGGAAATCCCGTGACGCGACACAAGCGATCACTGCATGCACTTGCACTTGGGCTGCTCGGCGCCGGCCTGCTGGCAGCTGGACTGCGCTTGGAGCAAGCTCAGGCGCAGCAACCCGGTGCTGGAGCGCCGCCGCCTGCCGTGATCGTGGAGCCGGTACGCCGGCGCGATACCGTCAACGAGAACTCCTACATCGGCCGTGTCGAAGCGATCGACAAAGTGAATATTCGCGCCCGGGTCAATGGGTTCCTCGCAAGCCGCGGCTTCAATGAGGGCGGCGAGGTGAAAAAGGATCAGATCCTGTTCACGCTCGAGAAGGAGCCTTACGAGGCGGCTCTGGCCCTCGCCAACGCAAATCTTGCCAGCGCGCGCGCGGCGGCGGAGTTGGCTCAGGCCACATACGATCGCACCAGACCGCTCGCCGAGCGCGGCACGAGTTCACGGGCTTCGCTCGACGATGCGATTTCCAAGCTCGGCCAGGCCCGTGCCGCTGTGCAAGCGCAAGAAGCTGCCGTGCGGCAAGCGGAACTCGATCTCAGCTACACCGATATCCGCGCACCTATGGATGGGCGTACGGGCCGCGCAGCCTATTCGGTGGGCGAGTATGTCGGTCCTAGCAGCAATCCATTGGTTTCCTTGCTGCGCCAAGATCCGATGTACGTGGCATTTCCCGTGCCGCAGCGGATGCTCCTTGCTGTACGCCGCGAGGGGCGCACCGCAGATAGCGTACTCGTGCGGTTGAAGTTGCCCGATGGCAGCACCTACAAGCACGACGGAACGATCAAGTTCTCGGAAGTCCAAGGAAACGCCGGCACCGACACGATAACGGTGCGGGCGGAGCTTCCAAATCCTGAGCGGTTGCTTGTGGACCAGCAGATCGTCGGCGTTAACGTGGTCTCCAAGGAGCCCGAGCTTAAGCTGATGATGTCCCAATCGGCGCTTTTGCTCGATCAAAAGGGTGCCTATGTGCTGCTGGTCACGCCGGAGAACAAGGTGGAGACCCGGCGAATAGAAGTGGGCGAACAGCACGGCCCGTTGATCGTTGTGAAGAGCGGACTTTCTGAGGGCGAACGCGTCATCACGAGCGGGCAGCAGAAAGTCCAGCCGGGCATCGTCGTTGCACCAAGCGAAATCAACGAAGACATGGGCGCCGACGTGAGCGGCGGTACAGCGCCATGATCTTCGATATCTTCATCCGCCGGCCCCGGCTGGCGATGGTCATTTCGATCGTGCTCACACTCGCCGGCCTGATCGCGACGCAAGTCATTCCCGTCGCACAGTACCCGGAAATCGCGCCGCCAACCGTTCGCGTTAGTGCTTCCTATCCCGGCGCCGATGCGGGTACCGTAGAAGAAAGCATCGCGCAGCCGCTCGAGAACGCCATCAACGGCGTCGATGGCATGCGCTATATGAAATCGACGTCCGCCAACGACGGTTCGTATACGCTCACGGTCTCGTTCCTGCTCGGCACCGATCCCGACATCGACACCGTCAACGTTCAGAACCGCGCGAATCTCGCAACAGCGAAGCTGCCGGAGGAGGTTCGCCGCACTGGCCTCACGATCGCGAAGGTATCCACCGACCTCCTGCAGGTCTTCTTGTTCTATGCACCCAATGGGGACAAGGATCAGCTCTTTCTTTCCAACTTCATCAATCTCAACATTCTCGATGAGCTGAAGCGCGTTCCCGGCGTCGGCGATGCATCCATTTTTGGTGCGCGCGACTATGCTATGCGGATCTGGATCAACCCGGAGAAGCTTGCCAACCTCAATCTATCGGCACAGGACGTCATCCAGGCCATCCAGTCCCAGAACCTGCAGGCTGCCGCCGGACGCATAGGCGCCGCGCCGCTCGCGGCCGATCAGCGGCTGCAGCTCACGGTCACCACGAAAGGACGCCTGTCCACCACCGAGGAATTCGGCAACATCATCGTCCGTTCCGGCGGCGATGGCTCGTTCGTGCGCGTCCGCGACGTCGCACGCATCGAGCTTGAAGCGGCTTCCTTCGATACCGAAGCGCGTTTCGAAGGCAAGCCGGCCGCTCCGGTCGGCATTTACCTGTCTCCCGGCGCGAACGCGGTCAGTGTGGCCAAGGCGGTTTCCAAGCGGCTCGAGGAACTGCGTGACCGGTTCCCCGAGGGCGTTGAGTTCGCCTACGTTTACAACACGGCCGATTTCGTCTCGGCGATGATCGATAAGGTCATTCATACCCTGATCGAGGCCTTTGCGCTCGTCGCCCTCGTCGTGTTCGTATTTCTGGGGCGCCTCCGTCCCACGCTCATCCCGTTGCTCGCCGTTCCCGTCGCGATCATCGGCACCTTCGCCGTGCTCCTGGCGGCCGGCTATTCCGCCAACACCATTTCGCTTCTGGCGCTCCTGCTTGCGATCGGCATCGTCGTGGACGACGCCATCATCGTGGTCGAGAACGTCGAGCGCGTGATGCACGAAGAGCCCTCACTGTCGCCTGCGGAGGCGACGCGCAAGGCGATGGCCGAGATCGCCGGGCCCGTCATTGCCATCACCCTGGTGCTCCTGTCGGTGTTCGTACCGGTCGCATTCCTGTCGGGTTCTTCGGGTGTGTTGTTCCGGCAGTTCGCGATCACGATCTCAGCCGCGATGGTCATATCGGCGATAAACGCGCTGACCCTTTCGCCTGCCCTCTGTTCGATCATGCTTACGCCGGGACATCCGACGGGCATCATGAAGTCAGTGACCAACGCGCTCGATGCCGTCGCGCATGGCTATGCCGCCGTAGTCCGGCGGCTCGTGGCGGTGTCACTCACGAGCCTTATCGCCCTTGCGGCCATGGCTGCCGCCACCTACGGCATTTTCAGCATGACGCCGTCGGGCTTCCTGCCCGACGAGGACAAGGGATTCGTCATCGGCGTCATCACGCTGCCGGCTGGTGCGTCACTGAACCGGACGTCTGAAACAGCGGCGACCGCGGCCGAGATCGTGCGCGCCGATCCCGCCGTCGATGCCGTCACCACTATCCTCGGCATCGACTTCCTCGGCGGTGGCGCAGCCTCCAACGCAGGCGTGATGTTCATCCGTCTCAAGGATTACGCCGAGCGCACGGCGCGCGATATGCACTCGACCGCGGTTGCAGGCCGCCTGATCGGCAAGCTCGCCTCCATTCCCGAAGGGCGTATCATTGTCGTCAATCCGCCTTCGATCTCGGGATTGGGACAGGTGGGCGGCTTCGAGTACGTCCTCGAAGCGCTGCAGGGGCAAAATCCGACGGACATGGCGGCGGCGATGCGCGCTCTGGTGGTCGCAGCCAACCAACGACCTGAACTCGCCGCCGTCTTCTCGACCTTCGAAGCGGAGACACCGCAGGTCCGCCTGGATATCGACCGCGACAAGGCGCGTGCGCTCAACGTCTCTCTGGCGGACATCTTCGCAGCTTTGCAGGCGACACTTGGCGGCTACTACGTGAACGACTTCAACCTGTTCGGCCGCACCTGGACGGTTCGGATGCAGGCTGAAAAACAGTTCCGCGGCAACATCAATGATATCTTTGCCATCTACGTCCGCAACAGCGCGGGCGAGATGACGCCGATGTCGGCGATTGCCGACGTCCGCCTCGACGTCGGACCGAGAACGCTGACGCGCTACAACAACTACCGTGCGATTTCGATAAACGGCGGCCCGGCTCCGGGCCGAGGTCCCGGCGAGGCGATCGAGGCGATGGAGCAAGTGTCAGCCGATACCGTGCCCTCCGGCTATGCGTACGAATGGACGGGCCAAGCACGCGAACAGATCGAGTCGGCAGGGCAGACGGTCATCGTGCTCGGCCTGGCGATGGTCTTCGCCTACCTTTTTCTCGTGGCACTCTATGAAAGTTGGATGATCCCGATCCCTGTTCTGCTTTCGGTGATCGTTTCCATTCTCGGTGCGCTCGCAGCCCTTTGGGTGCTCGGCATGAGCTTCACCCTCTACGCGCAGATCGGATTGGTCGTCCTCGTCGCCCTCGCGGCCAAGAACGCGATCCTCATCGTTGCGTTTTCACTCGAACGGCGAGCGGCGGGGGATTCGCTTCTTGAATCCGCTGTTGATGGTGCGCGGCTGAGGTTCCGGCCCGTGATGATGACCAGCTTCGCCTTCATCATGGGCCTCATCCCGCTGGTCATTGCGAATGGCCCCGGTGCAGACAGCATGATCGCCGTCGGCGTTCCGGTGCTCGCCGGAATGCTCGCGGCCTCCGTGTTCGGCATCTTCCTGATCCCGATGCTGTACGTGGTGTTCCAGCGCCTTACCGAACGCACCTCAGGAAGGGCTCCCGCGGACAACACCGCAGCCGCGGACGCGACCTGAGCCCGCGTTGAAGTCGCGGGTTCAATGGCGGTGGAAAGGCTGATGTATCAGCCTTAGATACCATGCACCGCAGGAGCTGCCCATGGTCGCATTGTCTATCCTCGATCTCGTTCGCGTCACTGAGGAAACCAACGCGCGTGGAGCGCTCGACAATGCCCGCGATCTCGCGGGCCACGCCGAACAATGGGGTTATCGGCGCTTCTGGGTGGCCGAGCACCACAACATGCCGGGTATTGCCAGCGCCGCAACCTCCGTTGTCATCGCCCACATCGCGGCCGGCTCGCGGCACATCCGCGTCGGTGCCGGCGGTATCATGCTGCCCAATCATGCGCCACTCGTGATTGCCGAGCAGTTTGGCACCTTGGCGCAGCTTTTCCCCGGGCGCATCGATCTCGGCTTAGGGCGGGCTCCAGGCACGGATCAGATCACCGTCCGGGCCCTGCGACGTCCACCGGGATCAGTCGACCAGTTTCCGCAGGATGTACTCGAGCTGCAAGCCTACTTCGCACCGCGTCAGCCCGGACAGCGCATTGAGGCCGTGCCGGCGGCGGGGACCGAGGTGCCGTTATGGATACTCGGCTCGAGCACGTACGGCGCGCAGCTCGCCGCCGCGTTAGGGCTTCCCTACGCCTTTGCCTCCCATTTCGCACCGGAACATCTATTGCCCGCGCTCGATATCTATCGGCGCAACTTCCAACCGTCGGCGCAGCTCCAGCGCCCCTATGCGATGGTTGGCGTCAACATTATCGCCGCACCGACCGATGGGGAGGCGCGGCGTTTGGCGACCACCCAGCAGATGTCCTTTACCAACCTGTTGCGCGGCACATACGGCCTCGGCCAGCCGCCGATCGACGATATCGAGACGTATTGGACACCGACAGAAAAGATGCAGGCCATGCGGATGCTGGCACGAACAATCATCGGATCGCCAGAGACGATCAAGGCCGAAATGGACGCCCTCGTCGCCGAGACCAATGTGGATGAGCTGATGGTCGTCTCGGATGTCTATCACCACGCCCTACGGCTGCGTTCCTTCGAGATGATCGCGGCAGTGAACGCCGCATCGGGGCGATCTTCAAATTCGGCGGCCCAATAGATCCAGTACGATCACGCCGCTCAACGGTCGGCGGCAGGCCTCCCCGACCGATCCGAGGCGAGGTAGCTTTGCCGCGGATCGCACAGCTGATCGCACAGCTGCGATCTGATCATCAATGAAACCAACGTGCGACGCGGCAGGTTTAATGCCGCCCACGCCGATTTGGGGAACCCGCCTCGCAATAGAAAGTTGACCTGTCGTCGAACGGATCATGCAACGGAGTATGCGCTATGGCCATGGACGATCCCCGCGAATTGGGCGTCCCCGACGAGGATGAGATCATTGTTCTCCCCGCGCCGCCCGTAGATACCGACGATAACGATCTGCCGAATGCCGACGCCAACGGAGATTCCGACGACGAGCGCCCCGATGAAAACGAGGCGGTGCCGGAAAACGAGACGGTGCCAAGGAAGGTTCATGACGTGCTGAATGGCGACCAATTGGAATAAATTGTCACATCGGGCGGTTGGTTGGAGTAGTCTTCGGGTGTTGTTTGGAGCCCCGCGCGTCGAGCCTCCTTGAGCATCCGCGCAATGACGGAGTTGCAGCATGGAAATCCGCGACGTTGTCCGTATGGCAAACCAGATCACCGACTTCTTCGCCGTCTATCCAAAAGACGAGGCGCTGAACGGAATTGCAAAGCACATCCATGCAACATGGGAGCCGCGCCTGCGCAACGTGCTGAAGGCACACATCGAGACGGGCGGAGCCGGATTGAAACCGCTATGCCTCGAAGCGATGACCGTATACTTCAGAGGCCCGAAAACCCCCAATGCCCGGCGCGTTGACCCGACGCGATCGGATGCGCCGATGGGAGCGGAGCCGAGTTTTGCGGTTGGGGGTGGCGATGGTGGTTGAAGGACATCAGACCTGTTGAGGCGCATTTGCGGGAGCAAGCCAATCGGACCGTTGGCCTCGGACGCCCGGCCAATGGAGCGCAAGCTTGAGACGCTGCCAAATCTGGTACTGTCCGATTGAGCGCGAAGTGAGAGTTCCGATTGCTCGAACGCTGATTGTGCAGACCGCGCAAACCCCTTGGTGTTTTTCAGCGTCCGTTGCGAGTCAGTTACCCGCAACGAAGCCAAGACCCAGCGTCGCGGAACATTGCATATAGATCGCCAGACCGGTCATACGTTCGATCGGGTATGACCTGCGCGGGCGCATCCACAATCCATCATCAAGCAAAGCGGAAAACCGCTGCCGCCACGGCGCAGGTCCAGTAGCCGCGCTGATCTCCCTCGCCATAGGCCGTCGCCGAGGTGCTGCCGATGATGAGATTGCTGGTCTGATAGACGCGCTTGCGCTCATCCCATGCAGCGTCGGGATCGAATTCGATGCCGAGCGTCGAAGCCAGCATGGAGGCAGCGAGATCTTCGGCATAGTCGCCGCTCTGCTCCGCCGTCATGCCATAACCGTGGTGCTCCGAGATGTAGCCATACATCGACGGATCCGTCGGACGTGCGAGGCCAATGCTCGCATTGACGCGACGGCCCGGCTCATTCGTTTCTGCGCGTGCGAGCACTGTGAAGGTGATTTCGCCGGGCAGTAGCGTGGCGACACCTCTCTCCCGTTCCATCTCCACGCAATGGGGCGGCATGATGGACGAGATCGTCACGAGGTTCTGCTGCTCTATGTCAGCCTCGCGGAGTGCCAGCTCGAATGCGGTTAGCCGCTCGCGATGAACACCGATGCCGCGGGTCAAAAAAAAGCTTTTCGGGACCAGCTGCATCTATGTGTTCCTTCTGATTGCTCGGCCACCGCGTCCGATGTGGCGCCCGGCCTTGAATGGATATACTTGCGCGTCGAGCCCATGTTGACATGGCCGCGAAGGTTAGAGTTTTAAACCCTGAGAATGTGCAACCTCTACTCCATGACCCGGGTTCCGGAGGCGGTGCGGCGCATGTTTGCCGTCTCGCACAATCGCGCCGCCAACTTCGGCTGGGCGCCAGCGATCTTCCCAGGCTACGTCGCACCGATCGTGCAAGGCCGCCGATGGCGAGCGCGAGCTGGTTACGATGAACTTGGGTTTCGTCCTGCAGCAGATGAATCGTGCACCGCGCCGTGTGACCAACGTGCGCGACGACAAGATTGTCACCAGCCTGTTCTGGAAGCCGTCGTTTGCACAGCGCCGCTGCCTTGTGCCCGCGTCATCTCACTGCGAGCCGAAGGGCGAGAAGCCAGCCACGTGGCACTGGTTTGCAATCAACGGTGACGAGCCGCGTCCGTTGTTCGCCCTCCCCGGCATCTGGATGCGCTATTGCGGCACGCTGAAGAAAGCGGGGAGAGCGTCGACCGGGAGGTATGCGCCTTCATGGCGACGAAGCATGCCAGGGCCCGAATTCGGCGCTGCTGAAAGCTTCGACAAGCGTCTCACAATCCGCGGCATTCGAGCTCGAAGGCTTCGCGCCACGCGCGCACCTCCATGCCGCAACCCGTGCTCGGCATCAGCCAAGTGTGGCTGCACTGCACCTCACCGCTATCCATTTTTCATTGACCCTATCAAAACTGTACTCAATGAGTAAACATGTTTTAGAAAGCGATCTGACGGTCGGATCCGTCAGGTTGGGTCTCGGTAGTGTAGGAGCTTCTTACATGTCGTTTTGTGCGGAGTGGGTCTTGAGTCACGTAGTACGCCGCCCGAATAGCTGCTCGAGAGTCCAGTCAGCATCCACCCCGCGCCTTACGTTCCGCGCGAGCGCAATCTCAGGGATCTCACTTTGCGCAATAATATCGTCTCCCACTTTTGCTCAAGAGGCAGAGACCGAGACTGTACTTCCACCTGTGGTCGTGGAAGCACCATCTGCGCCAGCGCCGAAGAAGAAATCCGCTGTTAAGAAGAGTAAGCCCGCCGTGGCGGCTTCAGCGCCGCAAGTACAGCAAGCGGCACCCCCACCGCCGGCCAATATCGGGCCGTACGCCTCGCCCAACGCGCAAGGTGTAGTCGGATACGTCGCTACCCGGTCGACCACCGCCACGAAGACCGACACGCCGCTCGTCGACGTACCGCAATCTGTCTCGGTGGTCACGAAAGAGCAGATCAAAGACCAGTCTATGAAGAGCATGGGCGACGTTCTGCGCTATGTGCCGGGCGTCACGCCAGGTCAAGGCGAAGGCAACCGCGATCAAATCACCATCCGTGGGCAGAACACGACCGCCGACTTCTTCACCGACGGCGTGCGCGACGACGTGCAATATTTCCGCGATTTCTACAACATCGACCGCGTCGAGGTGCTGAAGGGCCCGAACGCCATGATCTTCGGACGTGGCGGCGGCGGTGGCGTCGTCAACCGTGTCACCAAGAAGGCCGAGTTCGACAACTTCGCCGAGGGAACGGTGACGTTTGGCTCCTTCGACGACAAGCGTGCAACGGTCGATGTCAACGGCGTCATCAGTCCCTGGGCCGCACTGCGCATCAATGGCGTCTACGAGGACGCCAACAGCTATCGCGACCACGTCGGGTTAGAGCGCTACGGCATCAACCCGACTTTGCACCTCAAGCCCGCCGACCGGACGCACATCTGGCTGAGCTACGAGCACTTCGAGGATCGTCGAACGGCTGACCGCGGCATCCCTTCCTTCGCCGGCTGGCCAGCGCCAACGCCCTACTACACGTTCTTCGGCAACCCCGATGCAAGCTATTCGGACGCGGACATCAACGTCGGCACCGCCATTGTCGAGCACGTGACCGATTTCGGCCTCAAGATCCGCAATACGACGCTGCTAGGCAACTACGACAAGTTCTACCAGAACGTCTATCCGAGCGGACCTCTGGTGATGCCTGCAGGGACAGTAGCACTCTCGGCGTACAACAATGCCACGGACCGCACCAACCTCTTCAACCAGACGGACCTCACCTACAAGTTCGGCCACGACTTTGTGCGCCATACCGTCCTTGTCGGAACCGAGTTCTCGCGGCAGTGGACGGATAGCTATCGAGAGACCGGTCGCTTCAACGTCCCTGGCGGTCCGACGTCGATCAACGTGCCGTTCGCCTCGCCGACGGTCTACAATCCGGTGTTCTTCGCCAACAATGGCACCTCAGACGCCAACAACAGCGCGGTCTCTGATGTCGCCGCAGTCTACGCACAGGATCAGATCGAGATCACGCGCTACTTCGATGTAATTGCAGGCGTGCGCTTCGACCGCTTCAACATGTCGGTCGACAACTTCAACACGAACACCACGTTTAGCCGCACCGACAATCTGGTGTCGCCGCGCGTAGGCGCGGTGCTGAAGCCGATGGAGGAAATGTCGATCTACGCCAGTTACAGCGTGTCGTACCTCCCGAGTTCCGGCGACCAGTTCTCGTCGCTTTCTCTAACAAGCCGGAACTTCGAGCCGGAAAAGTTCACCAATTACGAGGTAGGCTTCAAATACGACATCTATCCCGCGCTCGCCTTCACCGCAGCGGCTTATCACCTCAATCGCGAGAACTCGCCGGCGCCTGACCCCAACAATGCTGGCCAGACGATCCTCATCGGGGAGACAGAAACGAGGGGCGTCGAGATTGGGCTCAACGGCTACTTGACGGACAAGTGGCAGGTCTCGGCGGGCTATGCCCACCAGTGGTCGGAAATCCTGACGCCGGGCGCGACCAAAGGCAATGAGCTGGCCATGGTGCCGAGCGATACCGTGTCACTCTGGAACAAGTACATGGTGACGCGCGACTGGGGCGCGGGCATCGGCATCATTCACCGCACGGACATGTTCGCCGCTGTCGACAATGCCGTCACGCTGCCCGGTTACACGCGCGTCGATGCGGCGCTCTACTGGAATGTGAACGAGCATCTTGCCGCGCAACTCAACGTCGAGAACGTATTCGACACTGAGTATTACGTGACAGCTCACAACAACAACAACATCACGCCTGGATCGCCGCAGGCATTCTACTTCACGTTGTCAACGAGATACTAAGCAGCCGCACGGAACCGTTCTAATCGCGCTGCGGTCGTTAGCACGGCCGCAGCGTTGATCGTGTAGTGGCGTTACGCTTCGCAGCCCATCCGCTTCTCGCGAAACGTAGGTAGCGGATCGCGAGAGTAGCGCGGTTCAAGTCTTCGTTCCCTTGATGGCCCCATGAGTCTAGTTGCTAGTCGAAGCGGGACCGAGATGATCACTGCCGTACTAGTCGCTACTCCGCCGAGAAAATCGCACTCGCATTTCCCGGGTAGCGGCAGCCCGCCTCTGAAGCGCCAATTCACGTAGAATCTCCGATCTCACGATCTGTTAACGCCATCGCATTTCGATACTTTGATCGTCCTGGTCCAATGGCCTATTCACAGTGCTGCTGGGTGTGGGGCGTCTCCGCGCCGTTGACTGGCGGCAGGATGGAATTGTCCTGACCACGGTTTTCACCAATGCTCTTCATGGTTGCCACTCGATCTTCACGCGAGCGGCGCTTCGCCGCCCTTCACGGACCGCGCGCTCGAAGCGTGCTGGCCATTGTTGCAGGCACTATGAGCGTATGGGCCGGCGCCGCACTAGCTGAGGAACTTCGGGGCCTGGACCTCAACGTCGGGCCACCCCCTGCCTTGGCTCCTGGACAGCCGCCACCATTACCCGAACCGGGGCCGCTGGCCGCGCCACGCTCGCAGCACCAGGTCGGCTTTCCAGCGACTTTGACGAAGTCGGTGATCCCGTCCGCAAGCCCGCTAACGCCCGCTGTTGTTGCGCTCGGGGAGAAGTTGTTCTTCGATAGCAGGCTCTCGGGTGACGGCACGGTGGCCTGCGCCTCCTGCCACGATCCCGCGCGGGCCTTCACCGACGGTCGGCCCACATCCGTGGGCATTAAGGGTCGCGCCGGCCAGCGCAACGCACCGACCGTTTTGAACGCGCTTTATAACAAAACGCAATTTTGGGACGGCCGCGTCGATACCCTTGAGCAGCAGGCGGCCCTTCCGATCACGAATCCATTCGAGATGGGCGCCGCCAGATTAGACGATGCCGTCGGCCGAATTGCCGACGACGAGGACTACCAGCAGCAATTCATGCAAGCCTTCGGCCGGACCGTGAACGAGCAAGACTTGCTGCGCGCCATAGCCACGTATGAACGCACGCTCACCTCCTTCGATTCTCCCTTCGATCATTTCATCGCCGGCGACGCGACCGCCATTGGCGACGCGGCAAAGCGCGGCTGGGAGCTGTTCAACACCAAAGCCAAATGCAACCTGTGCCACGCCCTGACGGAAAAGCAACGCGACGTCACCGTACTCGTCGACAACGACTTTCATAACATCGGCATAGGCATTCTTCGGCACCACGTGGTCCCTCTGGTGCGGCAGGCGAACCGCGAGCTCGCCGAGGGAAAGCTGCAGGTCATCGACGCCAAGGCGATCGAGAGCGAGATATCGGCCCTGGGGCGCTTTCTCATCACGAAGAAGCAGAACGACATCGCCTCGTTCAAGACCCCCGGCATCCGCAACATTCTGGTGACAGGTCCTTACTTCCACGACGGGTCGATGCAGACGCTGTGGGACGTCGTCGATCATTACAATAAAGGGGACGGGCTTTCAGACCCGTGGCTCGACGAGGACATCCAGCCCCTGGCGCTGAGCGAGCCCGAGATTGACGACCTGGTGGCGTTTCTTGTCTCTTTAACCAGTCCCCAATACACGGAGCTGGGCGAGAAAGAGCTCGCCCGACAGCAGGCGATTGCCAAGGTAAGCCGACCACAGCGCGACACGGTCCGCGCCTTCAGCGCAAAACCTCGGCGCCCAAGTCCGCCACCATTCTAGTCGGTCTGGATCGGTGGAGTTCTTCCCCTACGGCGCGAAGTATTCCCCCGACAAAAAGCTCGGCACCAACGTCGACGCCGTGGGAACGCGCCCCCTCAGTGACGTAATACCGAAACGCGCCACCTACGCCGATATGAAGGCTATTGGGACCTTTCGCCTGTCGCCTCGAATAGCGGCACCAAGCTTACTGGTTCCCGGAGTTGAAAACGACGCGCGATCACGTTGAGGCAGCCTCGTATATGTCTTCTTCTTGCGCGTTGTGAATGCGCACAAGCGCCTCGAGGGAGCCAATCACTCGCTGCGCATCACGCACGAGATACTTGTCGGCGTCCTCTGCCCGCAATCCATGCGCAAGCCGTGCCAGAAGCCGAGCCTGATGTAGAATCTCTCGGTGAGCACGGCTCATCGCCGAGAGTCCGTCGGCGCTAAGCATTAGCTTCGAGAGCCGTGGGTAGAGGGTTGCTTCGTCTTCTCGCTCGTGAACCACGATGCTCTCTTCGATGATCGCGTGCGCACGCAGGATGAGATCGACGGCGCGCTGGCCGCTGGCATCATCGAGCGCGTCCGAGATCGACCGCAGCTCGTCCAGCTCCTGCTCGAGCAGCCTGTGCTCCTCGCCTAAGGCTCTCACCATCTTGCCCGGAACGCCCTTACGGCCAGGTTGCCAACCCGGTGTGAGGGCTCGCAGCGCATTGAGGATCACGGCGACATCGATGGCCTCCTGCGTCAGAGCACCCGCCACGGGGGGCAGCAATCCGAAAGCGGCAAACACCATGGCTACACCGGAGAGGCCCATGCCGGCGACAATACTCTGGACGGCAATCCGGCGCGCGCGACGGGCAATCGTCACGGCCTCCGAGACCCTATCGAGACGGTCGACAACGATGACTACGTCCGCTGCTTCCGACGAGGCGCTTGCTCCGCGGGCACCCAAAGCAACGCCAACGTCGGCTGCAGCAAGAGCCGGCGCGTCATTGATGCCATCGCCCACCATCAACGTCGGATGCAATCGGCTTTCCATGACGACCGCGTCGACTTTATCGGATGGGACGCGGTCGGACAGCACCGCATCAATATTCAGTGCCGCGGCAATCGTCTCCGCTGCGTCAGCATGATCGCCGGTTACCATCACGATCCGGGATATTCCCGCAGAGCGCAGCGACTGCACCGCGCGTGGCGTTTCCCTGCGCAGCTCATCGGCCAGGAGCAGCGCGCCGATAACGCGGCCGTCAACTGATACGAACACGCTGAGTGCCGATCGCCAGGAGGCGCGGCGAAGCGCACGCGTGGCCCACTCAGTTGGCTGACGTGAGCCGAAAATGAGCTGGTGAGAACCGACCCGGACCACCCGCCCGTTGACAAGCCCCTCCAGGCCGGAACCCATGAACTCGTGCACCTGCTCGGGCATCTGCAGATGCACGCCTTTGTCGGCGGCCGCAGCCACGATCGCGGCCGCCACGACATGCTGCGACGCTTGCTCCAACGACCCGGCTAGACGCAGAACCTCGCCGGCGTCCTCGCCGGGGGCGGTTTCCACTGCGACCAGCCGCGCTCCGCCAACGGTCAAGGTGCCCGTCTTGTCGAACAGAACCGTATGTGTCTGTGCCAGGGCATCGAGCGGTGCGCCGCCTTTGATGATGATGCCTCGCCGCGCCGCCCGAGATACGCCGGCGATGAAAGCGATTGGAGCGGCAAGAATCAGCGGGCATGGCGTTGCGACCACGAGAACGGCAAGTCCGCGGATAGGATCCCCCGATAGTACCCAAGCCAGTCCCGCTACCACGATCGTTACCGGCAACAGCAGGAGCGCGTAGCGGTCCGCCAGCCGGATGAAGGGAGCCTTGGCGGTCTGCGCGGAGGTGACGAGCCGGACGATGCCCGCATAGGTGCTCTCGTCGGCGGTTGCCGTCGCCGTAATCTCGAAAGTGTCACCCGCATTGAGGGTGCCGCTGCGGGCGCTCTCGCCGGCTTGGCGCGCGACGGGGATCGGTTCTCCGGTCAGCGCTGCTTCGTCGATGACCGCAGTCGGAGAGATGATCAGTCCATCGACGGGGATCACTTCTCCGGCGCGAACGAGTATCGTGTCGCCGACGTTCACCTGGTTAATGTCGACGTCCGTGATCACCTCGCCAATGCGGCGGTGAGCTAATCGCGGCGCACGATCCACAAGCGTCTTCAAGTTGCGCTCGGCGCGGCTGACTGCATAGTCCTCGAGTACCGTCCCGCCCGTGTACATGATGGCGACGACGATGGCTGCAAGTGGTTGCCCGAGGAGCAAGCCGGCGGTCATGGCCAGGAGGGCAATGGCATCGACGCCCATGCGCCCAGCCCACAAGTCGCGGCCAATCGAGATTGCCAGAGCTATGACGACGGGGACCGTCGCTGCCGTCCAAATCCAGGCAGCCACCGCCTGACTGCCCGCAAGAACGGCCGCTCCGCCCAATGCAAGACCCAGCAATGCAATCGCGATCAGCACACGCCGCGCGAGGCGTTCGGTTAGACGCTGCACGAGCGGGGTATTCTGTTTCACCGGCACCACCATGTTCAAATGGGCAGTTGGCGGCAGCCCGTAGGCCGCCGATCACCAGCTCAAAACTGCCTCGAAACCTGTGTCCTGACCTCGAGCCGGAGAGTACAGGTCCAAGCGGCCGCCGGACTGACGAGCAATTGTATCGGCGATATATAAGCCGAGCCCGCTGCCGTCCGTTGCCCCGGAAAAACCACGCGCGAAGCGCTGCTTAAGACGCGCGACATCATCGGCACCCATCAGGGAACCATCATTTACGACGGAGAGGACCGCGCCAGGTCCCAAGCGCACCGTAATTGGCGTGTCTTCCGGGCTGTGCTTGACGGCATTGCCGATCAAATTCTCAATGGCGATGCCCAGCGCATCGGCGTTCGCCGAGATGAGAATGGGGTCCACTGCGCTGTTGTCGAAGCGGATGCGTTTCATGCACTGCGGCTTTCGAAGCCAATCATCCATCAGAAGCTCGACCAGATCGCGCAATGACATGCTTTCGCGCGCCAGCGCCATTCCAGATTCTGTCCGAGCCAGCTGCAGCAGCGCTTCTATTCTTCGGTTCAGGGTAGCAAGAGTGACCTTCAGTCCCTCGGCACGCCGGCGTTGCTCTTCGTCCTCTGCAGCATCAGCCAGCAATTCCGCTTGTGCTTGAGCGGCGGCGATCGGATTTCGCAGCTCGTGAGCGCTATTGGATGCGAATGCCCGCTCGGACTCGAGCGCCAGGCTTAGGCGAGACAATAATCGATTGACGTCGTTGGCGACCGGAGCGAGTTCCGCGGGTAGTCCCTTTCCGTCGAGCGGGTCAAGATGAGCGCCGTCGCGTGTCCCCAGCTCTTGCTGCAAATGGCGAACGGGTTCGATTACCCGGTTGACAGTAGCGCGCACCGCAACGGCGGCGATGGGCAGGACGAACAGCAGTGGAACGAGAAGCCCAAGCCAAAGCGCACGAATAGCTTCCGCCCGTTCATGGGGTAACTCGGCAACCTGAATGACTAAGGAACCGTCAGCCGACCACTCGGTGAAATAGCGCCGTTCTCCGTCGTCGAAATGCCCACGCGTCATCGGCGCGCTGAACGGCCGTTCGGGAGCATCGTGGGAGCGCAGAAGAACGCGCCCGGCTGGATCGCGAACCTGATAGAGAATGGATTCCTTGTGATCTTCAGCCGTAGACCGTCCGAGGCGTACACGTTCTTGCTCGCCTTCGCGGCGCCGGGACAGATCGTACGCCGCCAGGGGGAGAATTCGCTGGGCGGTCTCCTGAAGTGCGCTGTCGAAAACCTCGTCGATTTCGTGGCGAATCATGAAGGCCGTCATGGCTACGCCGCTGATCCACAGCGCGCCGATTGCGCCAGTCAACGAAAGCAGCAGTCGCCGTTTCATGCTCCAGGACGACATGGGACTCAGCTCCCCATCCGGTAGCCGAGTCCGCGCACCGTCTCGATGGCGGCCGCTCCGAGCTTCTTGCGCAGGCGGCTCACATAGACCTCGACTGCATTGCTTTCCACTTCCGAGCCCATCGCATAGATCGCTTCCTCGAGCTGAGCCTTCGAAACGATCGCTCCGGGCCGGCGAATGAGGCACTCAATCAACGCCCACTCTCGCGCCGTCAGTGGAACATCTTCCCCATTGTGCTGGATTTGATGGGTCGCTGTGTCGATCGTCAGCTCCCCGATATGCTGGGATGGGTTCGGCTGAAGATCATACCGGCGCTGCACGGCCTGGACTCGAGCAAGTAGCTCACCGAGATCGAAGGGTTTGATAAGGTAGTCGTCGGCACCTGCATTGAGGCCGTCGATACGATCGCGGACTTGGTCGCGCGCCGTGCAGATGATCACGGGAGATTTGTCTCCGGACTTCCGGCGGCGCTTTAGAAGATCGAGACCGCTCCCATCCGGCAGGTGAAGGTCGAGAAGCACGAGACCATACTTGGTCGTATCGAGCGCTGCATCGGCATCGCCGAGCCGGTCGACGCAGTCAACGGCGTGGCCGGCACGCGTCAAATGGACGGAAACGGCATCCGCCAGTAGCAGCTCATCCTCGACGACCAATATGCGCACGGGCTTTCGCTTCCTCCGCATGAGGCGCTTCGTCTTCCCACAACCTGACGGCAACCTGAAAGGCCATGATCAGAGCCTTCAGTTGGGTGTCAGGACTTGCGCCTACGTTGCTTGGCATCGCAGTTCTAATCAATGGAGGACATTATGAACAAGTTGCTGATCGCCGCCGCTGCGCTCGCCAATATCGCCATCGCGGCGCCGGCTCTCGCCGAGCCGTCGTGCGACGTCGACAAGGCAGAATGGCAGACCGAACAGGCCCTGCGCGACAAGCTCGGCGCCCTCAGGTGGACCATCAAGACCGTCAAGATCGACAACGGCTGCTACGAAGTCTATGGCGCCGACGAGAACGGAAAGAGGGTCGAGATCTATTTCAATCCGAAGACTCTTGAGGCCGTCCCCGGCCAGGAAGGCTGAGCGGCATGACGACCGTGAAAGTTTGGGACCCGTTCGTCCGTCTGTTCCACTGGGGTCTGGTGGCGAGCTTCACGATAGCGTTCCTCTCGGGAGAGGAGCGCGACCTCCGGATGCTTCACTACTGGGCAGGTTACGCGGCTGCGGCTCTGGTGACGCTCCGCATATTATGGGGTGTCGTCGGAACACATTACGCACGGTTTAGCCAGTTCGTGCCCGGCCCCAGCACGGTGCTGCACTACCTAAAGTCCGTCGTCACTGGGCGGGAGGCACGATATCTGGGCCACAATCCTGCAGGTGGCGTGATGATCGTACTGCTCCTCCTGGCAATCCTCGGTGTCAGCCTCACCGGTCACCTAATGACCACGGACGCCTTCTGGGGATCGACGACAATGGAAGAGATCCACGAGGTTTTCGCCAATGGCATATTGGCGTTGGTCGTCTTGCATGTCAGCGGCGTGATCGTCGAAAGTCTCAGGCATCGCGAAAACCTTGTGAGAGCGATGATCACGGGCGAGAAGGAAGTCCCAGGTCCCGCCGATGTGAGGTGATCATTACTCGCGCGTTGCTTTCATCGGTGCCGACCGGTGATCCGGCGGCACCGGGTCGACGATCTGAGGAGGACTTACCCTCGATGCATGCCGGCTTGGGGATAGACGGAGCTGGCTGATTCCGACCTTACCGAGGAGCAGGAGATGTCACTGTCCGGGCACTCCGCCCCGACGCCAAGCGGCGTTATGTGAAGCTACATACGCCCAGCGCCTGACGGCTGCACGCAAGCGCCGCGCATGGATCTCAGAACAAAAAATGACGGAAATGCAGAGTGACGGGCCAAACAAGATGCAGAATGGCAGCGCTCTTGAAGTCTAACCCATTGAAAAGAATGGTGGGTGATGAAGGACTCGAACCTTCGACCCGCTGATTAAGAGGCAAGGAATTACTCAGTTTCCTCAACGCACATTGCTACTTTGGCGGGCTTTTTGGTTGTATAGAAGTCAATGACTTACCGGGATTGGAGCAACGCAATATCTCCTGCGGCTGAAACGGTACACGCCGTCCGCCTCGAACGAAAAGTCCCAGTAGCCGCCGTCGCTAACCCCGCGGGCGGAGGGACGTCGAGCGTTGCCGCCTTCGTCCGCTAACCGAGGTGTACCGTCACAGCATTCTCTTACGCGGCGGCGCTGTCGTTGAGCTGGCGGATCACCCCAATAAGCCGCTCGACACGAGATTCGTCGAAGACCTGCTCCGGGCCGGTCGGTGCGATATCAATGAAGGGCGGCTCGTAAAGCAGCCCTGGATCCATCGTGCCCTGGTCGGTCAGGTGCTCAATGACCATGTCTACGAATTCCAGCTGGGCCGCGGACGCGTTGCCATCGGATACGAAATCACCGAAAGCGTCCGTGACTGCCTTGCGGTCCAAGCCAACCAGCGACCTGACGAAACGCCCGAACCCGCTGCTCGTCTCCTTTGCGCGCTCTATGTCGTCGGCGCCGCCGATCCCGGCATCAAGAAGCATCTTCTCGAGTTCCACCAGATCGGTGGGTGTGAGCGGCTTGCCGTGACGCAATTTATGCAGTGCGATATGGTCCTCATGCGCCTTGAGAAACTGTCGCGCCTTCAGCTTGAAGCGTGAGAAGTCGGCCTCGCCTATCTGGGGCAGGTCGTGCTCGATGCCTTCGCCAATCTCATCGGCAAAGTTCGAGTAGACGATCGCCTTCTTCGCTTTATCGATATGCTGCACCAGATCACGAAGACGCAGGCGCACCAGCTCCAATAGCGGGACTGTTATGCCTTCCCACCAGGCTTCGGTCTGAATCTCCTCGATCAACGCGGCCCGCTGAGCCACAATCGGGATTGCCATCTGCAGCTCGAGTGCGGCGACAATCTCCAGCAAATGCTTCTTCAGCGCAGTGAAGCGCTTGGAGCCCTTCAGGTGCGCGAGCTCCAGCGAAAACATCAACAGGTCGAAGCGCTTCGCCTCCTCGCCGCCGAGATCGAGTGCAGTAGGCAGCGGCGCGATTTTCTCGACGAGCTCCTTGCGGGCCTCATTATCGAGCTTATGCCACGCTGCCGGATCGCGATATTTCTCTACCGCCCGCCGGTGCTGCCTGACGACGAAGCTGTCGGCATTCACGCCCGAGACCGTCTCCTGCAGAATCTTTAGCGCATCTGCACGCACTTCAGCTTCGGTCGGCAGGTCCTCCCGGCCTTTCGCGTCATATTCTTCCTGCGCCTCTTCAGACATGCCTTCGGGCTTCTTATCCAGCGCCCGCACGAGATCGAGCCGCGCCGCGAACAGACGCTCGGATAGCGACTTGTTGGAGCTGGCATCCTTCAGTTCTGGGTTTGCGCCGAAGAACTCCAGGTTCTGGCAGTAGTCGAAGACGCGGAAGAACTCCTTGTGCAGACCCGGTCCGAACAGGTCCTCGCACAGGCGCGTGCCGCGCCCCATCATTTGCCAGAACTTGGTCTTTGAACGAACCTGCTTGAAGAAGACGAGGTTCACGACCTCCGGCACGTCGATGCCGGTATCGAGCATGTCGACCGAGATTGCGATGTGCGGAGGCCTGTTTTTCTTGGAGAAATCGTCGATCAGCGTTTGCGCGTACGGACCGCTCTTGAATGTGATCACCCGCGCGAAGTGCCCCGCCAGATGAGGATATGAAGCGTTGAAACGCGCCTCTATGAACTCTGCATGAGCCTGGTTTTTCGCGAATATGATCGTCTTGCCGAGCCTATCCCCGCCCTCGACCTTGACGCCGTTCTGCATCAGATTGGCGATGACGAGGTCGACGGTATCCTGATTGAACAGCCGCTGATTGACCTCCGCGGCATCGACGCTGTCGGGGATTTCTTCCTCACCCCACTCGAGGCTGTCCCACTGATCCTTTTCCTCGTCCGTCAGATCGTCGTAGCGCAAACCGGAACGCACGATCTTGAGCGGCACCGAAATCGCCTTGGGCGGCACGAGCACGCCGTCGGCAATCGCTTCATCGAGCGAATAGGCGTCCGTCGGAACACCATCCTCGAGGTCGAACAGCGAGTATGTGTTCTTGTCGACCTCATCCTTCGGCGTCGCCGTGAGGCCGACCAGAAAGGAATCGAAGTATTCGAAGATGGCGCGGAAGCGCTGGTAGACCGAGCGGTGCGCCTCGTCGATGATGACGAGATCGAAGTGACCCGGCCCGAACTTCACCTGCCCCTCTTGCCTTCCGTCGATCAGGTTCATCATCGTCGGGTAGGTCGAAAGGAACACCCGTCCTTGGCTCGTACGCTCCGTCACCAAGTTGACTGGCGATGAATCCGGCAGATGCGCCTTGAACGCGCCGACCGCCTGGTTCACCAGGGCAACGCGATCGGCAAGGAACAGCACGCGTTTCACCCAGCCCGCACGCATCAAGAGGTCGACCAGTGCGATGACCGTCCGCGTCTTGCCGGAGCCCGTCGCCATGACGAGCAGCCCCTTGCGCTCGCCGTCTTCCTCGAAGTGCTTGGCGATGGAGCGGATGGCGCGCTGCTGATACGGCCGCTTGTGCCCGGCGATCTGCGTATTGATAACGACGTCTGCAAGCTTCTTGCGGCTGGTGCGCCGCTGGATCAGCAGCTCCAGCTCATCGCGCTTATAGAAGCCGCCGGTCTGCCGCGGCGGGTAGCGCGTGTCGTCCCAGATGAAATGTTCGTAGCCATTGGAATAGAAGATCACCGGCCGTTGGCCGTATTTCTTCTCCAGGCAATCGGCATAGAGCTTGGCCTGCTGACGGCCGAGCTTTGCGTCAGCTCGCGTGCGCTTCGCCTCGACGATGCCGACCGGCTTTCCGTCCGCCCCCCATAGCACGTAGTCGACGTAGCCTCTGCCCTCGTTATTTGGCATGCCCTCGACGGGAAACTCGACGTCCTCCGGCTTATCGAGTGCCCAGCCCGCCTCGCGCAGTAGCAGGTCGATGTAGCGGTCGCGCGTCTCCGCTTCGTTGTAATCGTGCCGGTCGGGCGTCGCCTCGGCGGCCTTGCGGGCCGCTGAAACCTCCGCGCGCAATCTTTTCAACTCTTCGTCGAGGTTTTGCTTGTCGGCGAGCAGCTTCGTCAGTTCGCCGTTCCTGGCGTCGAGCGTGGCCTGCTGCTGCTTGAGATGGTCCAGCGCCTTCTTGAGCACGTCGTCGCGGCGGGAAAGCTGCGAAGCATCGAAGATCAGGCCCGGCGCCGGTTTGCTGCGGCGCCCGTAGGTGCGGGCGAACCAGTAGCAGACGTGGAACAGCTCCTTCACCGCGCCGGTGGCATCCTCGGCGGTGATCCTGCGCTCCTCGTGCACGGCCCGATTGCGCAACCGGTTGATCAGCTTCGCCTTGGTGAAGACGGCTTCGCCCGCGGCGCGGCGGAAGGTCGGCTCGTGCAACAGCGCGGAAATGGTGTCCTGATAGGGGAGGCGAAGATTGGGGTCGGAGCGGAACGCCCACTTCACCGCCAGTTCGACGGTCTTGCCGGCGAAGAAGGCCGCCGCAACCGTCGACACGGCGGCCTGCCTTTCTGCCTCTACGGCCGCTTCGTGGATGGTGGGAAACTCAGCGGCGAGAAAGGCAAAGTTGGACATCAGCCAAGTCCCATATCATCGAGAAAATAGCGTGCGGATTCTATCTTTTCCCTCGCCGCGATATTGGAGGCAGCGAACGGTCGATGCTGCTCTATTACGGCCTCCAATTCCCGCCGGGACATATCGATCGTCGGTGGAACGAGGCGTCCATCTCGGACGGCCTTCAGATACCAGATGCGCTCGTCGGCCTCCTGGACGTATTTCTCCATGCCGATCAGGCGATGCGCATGTTCCCGCGTGTCGGCTACGAACGCCTCGAGAACTTCAAGCGATGAAAAGGGGTTCGGCAGATTGCCGCCACAGAACCAAGGAAGTTTTTTCTCTTCGGTCATCTCGCGCATACCGCGAGGAAATTCGGCAATTTTGCGGTGCTGCAGAAAACGTTGGACATGGTTCCGTCCGATCAAAGTTGTCCTGAAAATGCGCGGTGCTGGAGGGATGCGAAAAGAGTGTCGCTTTGCTTCAGGGCGCCCTCTGCCCTGTCAATCTGTTGAAGCAGTTCTCGTGTCGTACGAACGTATGCTTCCTGAAGCTCCAGAGGAGGGAGAGGAAACGTCAACGATTTGATGATGCCCATGTTGAGGCCTGGCATCACCGCCCCCTTTGCCTGCACGCCTAGCTGCTTCAGGATACTTGGGTGCCGCAGAAGTGCCGCCTGCAACACCTCTGGCAGACATTTGTCTCGATCCAACGTGATGCAGCAGAGGTGTTTCGTGTTAATTGCCGGCGGGATGTCATCAGGTACGATGGCGCACCGCCCGCAAGTGCCCATGATTGTGATCAAAACATCGCCCGGGAGCACAGTATATCGGCGCAACTCCTCATATTTGCTCGGCGTTATATATCGACGCTCGTCCCACCTAAATCTATTCGCCACTGCATTGTCGATCCCTAGAACGGCGATGCCCTCGTCTACGAATTCCGAGTGCAGCAGCTGGCTGCCGAATGGGCCCGTCCGGATATTCGTTGCAAGCGATTCTATCGAGTAAAGCGGCCAAACGCTGCTGCTCACAGAGGCAAACGTTTCAACGAAGATGGATTGGGTGAGGGTGTCGAGGAGTTCGAGCGCGCGCTTGCGCTTGCGGCGCAGCGCATCCGCCTTGTCCAGGATCGCCGCGATCCGCCGCTGCTCGTCTATCGGCGGCAGCGGAATCTCAAGCGCTGAAAGCTCTCTAGGACTCAATCTTGGAAGGTTGACCCCAGTGGCTCGGCTCGATGCCCAACGCACGGTTTCTGGGAGCCTAAGGAAGTGCAGAAGATAGCGTTTGTCGACCTCGTTTCCGGGCGCGATTGGGAGGATGTCAGTGCTGCAGATACCGTCAAAGTCGGGGCAGACGATTTTAGCTAGGTACGGACGCAACTTCCCGAAAAGGATATGTTGCGGGCCAAAGCGGAACTTGTTGCTAGCCAGTTCTCCGTTTGACACTTCGCCATACCGTAGCGCAGCTCCACCACTTTCGATGTTTTCCAATCCGACGTATCGAGAACCAGAGACAATATCGGCAGGAGCAATACTGTCCCGTTCGATTTCGGCAATAGCTCCGAGGGGCCTCCTCCGGATCACAGCATCGCCTCCAGCTCTTCCAGCCCCTCGGCAATCTCCTGCTCCAGCGCCTTCAATTCCGCGATGATCTCCTTCGGCGGGCGGTGTTCCACCGCCTCGTGCACCACTTCCTTGTAGCGGTTGATCGACAGGTCATAGCCCGCCGCCGCAATGTCGGCCTGCGGCACGCAGAAGCTCTGCGCCGTCCGTGGCCGGTCACGCTCTGCTCCGTCCCGCGCCTGCCAGCGCGCGGCGATATCCGGCAGGTTGTTCCTGGCGTGCTCGTCCTCGCTCAGTTCCGCGCGCGGGCCGATCTTGCCATCCGCCAACAGCTGCGTGCGCTTGTCGTCGAGCGAGAAGCCGTCGGCCTGGCAGTCGTAGAACCACACGTGATCCGTGCCGCCGGAGTTGGTCTTGGTGAACAGCACGATCGCCGTCGACACACCAGCATACGGCTTGAACACGCCCGACGGCAGCTTGACGATGCCGTCGAGCTTATGGTCCTCGACCAGCATCCGGCGGATTGCCCTGTGCGCGGTGGATGAGCCGAACAGAACCCCATCGGGCACGATCACCGCCGCGCGCCCGCCGGGTTTCAGCAGCCGCAGGAACAGCGCCATGAACAGAAGCTCGGTCTTCTTCGTCTTGACGATGGCGAGCAGATCCTTCGCCGTCGTCTCGTAATCGAGCGAGCCGGCGAACGGCGGATTGGCGAGCACGAGCGAATAACGATCCTCATCGCCCGCGTGCTCCCGCGAGAGGGAATCCTTGTAGCGGATATCCGGCGCCTCGACGCCGTGCAGCGTCATGTTCATGGTGCCGATGCGCAGCATGGTGTTGTCGAAGTCGAAGCCGTGAAACATTTCCTCGTTGAAGTGATCCCGGCTCTCCTGCTCGTGGAAGAGCTTCGGATGATTGTCACGCAGGTATTCGCCGGCCGCGACGAGGAAGCCGCAGGTGCCGCAGGCGGGATCGCAGATGACATCCTTCGGTGTCGGCGCCGTCATCTCGACCATGAGAGAGATGATGTGGCGAGGCGTACGGAACTGGCCGTTCTGGCCCGCTGAGGCGATCTTCCCCAGCATGTACTCGTAGAGGTCACCCTTCGTGTCGCGATCATCCATCGGGATGTCGGCGAGGAGATCGACCACCTTCGTCAGCAGCGCGGGCGTGGGGATGGTGAAGCGCGCGCCCTGCATGTGGGTCGCGTGCGCGGTGCCCTCCTCGGCCATGCTGCGCAGGAAGGGGAACACGTGCTCGGCGACGATTTCGTACATCGCCGCGGCATCCTGGTTCTTCAGGCGCGACCAGCGCATGTCCTCATAAGCAATGCCGCCGTCCTTGGCGATGCCTTCCTTCTTGCTGATGCCATCCTTGCCCTCGGGAAAGATGCGCCGCCGCATCGGCTTGCCGGTCGTCCGCGCCCGGTTCTCCTCGCGCGTCTCGGCGTCGTCGAGCCCGCGAATGAAAAGCAGGTAGGTGATCTGCTCGATGACCTCGATCGGGTTAGAGATGCCGCCCGACCAAAACGCATTCCAAACGGTATCGATCTTGGAGCGCAGCTCGCCCGTCAGCATCCCATCCCCCCGGCCGATTCTTTGATGACTGTTCTAGGCGAGGTTGCGAAGTGATTCCAGCATGCCGTGGCGGGTGTGGAAAGTGTGGAGGCAAAGCTCGGCTTAGCCCTCCGGCACCTCGTATTTCCGCAGCCAGTTGGTGAGCGTCTGATAGCTTGGAAGCCCTAGCAGTTCCGTGGCGCGGGACTTGTTGCCGTCCGCGTGCTGAAGGGCCCGCTGGAGATAGTGCCGAGCGACCTCGCCCAGCAGCTCCGGCAGATCGATACCGTGCTCGAGCGACCGGTTGAGGACTGCGTCCGATCCCGAGCTGCCCGTGACGGGAAGCAGCGCATCGCGGATGTCCTGCTCCGAAATCTCGCGCCTGTCGCTCCAGACCGCGGCGCGCCGGAGCGTGTTCTCAAGCTCGCGCACGTTGCCGGGCCACGGCTGCTGGCCAAGCAATGTCTTTGCTCTGGGGGAAATGGTTTTTGGGCTGAAGCCCGGCTCGTCTGCGCTCTGATGATTGATGCGGTCGAGCAGCCCATCGACGAGCGGTCCCAGGTCGCCCTGACGCACGCGTAGCGGCGGCACCTTCAGGACCAGCACGGCCAAGCGATAAAAGAGGTCTTCGCGAAAACGGCCGTCGGCGGCGGCGCGTGCCAGATCCTTGTTCGATGCCGCGATGATGCGCACGTCGACCTTGATGGGCTTCGTCGCACCGACGCGGGTCACCTCGCCCTCCTGCAGAACGCGCAGCAGCTTGACCTGCGCCTGCAGCGGCAGCTCGGATACCTCGTCGAGGAACAGCGTGCCGCCGTGCGCCGCCTCGAAGCAGCCGACGCGGTCCTTGATGGCTCCGGTGAACGCGCCCTTCACATGGCCGAAGAGCTCGGATTCGACCAGCTCCAGCGGGATCGCACCGCAGTTGATGACCTGGAATGGCCCATTGGCGCGCGTGCTCTCCTGATGGATTGCGCGGGCGAGCAGTTCCTTGCCGGTGCCGGATTCCCCCTCGATGAGAACGGGAACGGATCGCAGCGCGGCCCGCCGTGCGCGTGCCACGAGGCGGTGCATCTCCTCGCCGCTGTGGATGATGTCTCCGAACCTGGACGTGCCTTGAATTTCCCCGGCATTGAGTTGCGTGAGCAGCTCATCGGAGCTTCGCACGACATCCGCGAAGAACCGGCGCGACATCGAGATCTCGAACGGCAGCGATACCACCTCGATGCCGCTGCGCTTCGAGGACTGGATGAGGTTGGCGCGGTAGCGCGTCCTGCCGAGAATGACCCAGATGGCCGCCATGGCTGGCGTTCCCGGACTGAGATGGAACGTCAGCTCGGGCGGCTGGCGAAACCTGCGCAGCTCGTTCTCGAGGAACTGCGTAACCGCCTCGTAGATCTCTTCGAAATTGGCGGGGTTGCGGAGCTCGACGCGCCGAATTCTGAGCGAGGCTCGATCGTTGCGTTGGTCGCTCAGCCACGTTTCGAACTTGCCGAGCCGGTCCTCAGGCTGCGTCGCCAGCAGCCAGATCGCGTCGTAACCGCCGGCAGAAATGGCTCGCGCCACGGGGCCAAGCTCGCCGTCCCCCCCGCGTTCGGCGGCATTGAGGTCGGCGGTTCCTATCCACGAGACGAGAATGCGCATGAGCGACGCTCATATAACCATTATTATGGCACAACAAGTTTTCTTATGCTTTAGGCGCGTCCCCAGCGATCGCTCTGCCTGCGCGAAGCCGGCAAACATCGAAAGCAATCGCTGCAAAATCCGCTGGTTAGTAGATTTCGCCGCCGTCTCTCGTGAAACCGGATGCAATCGGCACAACGATTGCGCTTAGCGGCGCATGACAAACACATATCAGACCGAGATCGATGACGACGATGCGCTTGGCTTAGCTATGCGAGCCTTCGTCGAACAACTGAGCGCCAAGGGCGTTGATGCTGAAACGATCATCTACTTGCTGGCGTGCGACATGTTTCGGACGGCGATCTCCGTACTGCCGAACCACACGAGAGTCCTTTCGATCGTGGCCAAGACGGCCTACGATCTTCGTAGTCCTCGCTTTGGGCCGAACCGCCTCATTGTGGAGGAGTGACGCATCTTCGGGCACCGGCGGCGACATTGTAGTTCGTAGGGTTCAAGCGACTTCGGAGGACGGCGTAATGGGGACCCGTTCAGGGGCGCTGCTTGCGGGTGCGTGCAGCTTGCTCGTCGGATGTGGAGATGAGTGCGAGAACGCCTTCAAGATCAAGACCGAGTATCGGACGATCTTCTGGGAGGATTCTTGGAACGAGAATTCGAAAGATACAATCGTTGATGGCGCGTTGCGGACGCGTACATGGACCTATAAGTCAGGCCGCTCCTTAACCATCCGCTGCTTCCAAACTAGCGATCGCGACCTTTCGATTTTTGATATTCGCTACTCGATCAATGCGCCTCTGCTCAAGCAGCTGGCTCCGGAGCTCCAAACAGCGGGAGAGGTCAAGCTTCTTGTCAACGTCGATGGATCAAATGTCGCGAGCTTAGAAGCAAGGGTCATACCGCAAGACGATGGCATTGATTTTCTCGCCTCGGTGCCCCCAGCGCTAATCGACCAACTATCTTCCGCTCATAAAGACATCGTGGTTATGCCGCGACAGAAGGAGAAAAATTTGGACACTGTGCTCGAATTCGGCGTCGCCAAGCTCCGTGAGAACCTGGAGCCGGTGAAGAAGGCATGTGCGAGCTTGCGAAACAATCCTCGAAAGGATCCAAGCCGCCCTGACGAACCAAAGAAGGCGGAGAACTCACCACATCGAGATCATCGGCAGCCATCGACATCACGGATTACGGCCGGCACGATAGTCCCGCGGACTTCATGATCAGGCTGAAACGCGCATCCTCGCAAGTCGGAAACCTGATCATCGCGGGCGGACTTGGCCCTGACTGTGTGAGCGCTTTCGAGCAGTCAGCGGACAGATGCGCGTGCACGGAACCGATTCCAAGCCCTGGTTGGGATGTCCGCAAGCTCGGCTTAGCGACGTCTTCAACAGACCGGATCTCAGCGAGTTCTTGTGACCGTCGCCACGCCGCTAATGTAGGAACGCCGGTTCGTCGAGCGGCCTTGAGGCAGAGATAGGTCTAGGGGGACAAATGCAAATCGTTGTTTTTCTGGTCGCAAAACCAGCAAGGGCTGTTGTTGCGGCGGCTATGCCGACCGCGGAGAGAACCGTAACATCGAGGGGCAGCAGCCGAGCAAACAGATCGGCCGTCGCGTATTCCCGCTTCTCATTACTCACGCTCGCTTGCCAACTTGGAAAGCCCGGATAGGTCCTCGGCGTCTTGTCGATAATCGGTCGTCCGCCCTGGAGCTCTCAACGCGACATAAAACAGCGGCGTCAGGAATAACCCAAACAAGGTCACTCCGAGCATCCCGGCGAACACTGTGACGCCAGTTGCGTGTCGCACCTCGCTGCCAGCTCCCTGGCTGAGCAGCAGGGGTACCGAGCCAGCGATGAATGCAACGGATGTCATAATGATCGGGCGCAATCGAAGCAGACATGCCTCAAGCGCGGCCTCGATCGTGCTTTTGCCTTGCAGCTCGAGTTCGCGCGCGAATTCGACTATGAGAATGGCGTTCTTGCATGCGAGTCCCATCAGGACGACGAGACCTACCTGCACGAAGACGTTGTTGTCACCGCCGGTCAACCACACGCCGGCCAGTGCCGAGCAAATGCAAACCGGCATGATCAGGATCACTGCCAACGGCAGCGTCCAGCTCTCGTACAGCGCGGCGAGAACAAGAAATACAAGCATGATTGCCACGGGGAATACGATGATGGCGACGTTGCTTTGGCTTACCTGCTGATAGCTGAGATCCGTCCACTCCATCTCTATCCCACGCGGCAGCACGCGATCGCCGATCTCGGTAATTGTATCGATGACCTGTGACGACGACATCACTTTTGCATCGGCGTCGCCGATCACGTCCGCAGCCGCGTAGCCGTTATATCGCACCACCGGATCGGGTCCGTATGTGGGCTCGATAGTCACCATTGAACCGATGGGCACCATCTCGCCGCGCACATTGCGCGTACGCAGCTCTCGAATGTCCTGGGCATGCTGGCGGAATGGGGTATCCGCCTGGACCATGACCCTATAAACACGTCCGAACTGGTTGAAGTCATTGACGTATGCAGACCCGAGATAAACCTGAAGCGTATCGAACAGGTCGGTCAGCGCTACGCCCTGAGCCTTGGCTTTGAGACGATCAATCCGAACTTCCAACTGCGGGATGTTGGATTGATATGAGCTGACGGGATAGGTCATTCCAGGCGTCCGCGCGATCTCCGCCTGGAACGCGTTGAGCGCATGCTGAAGCGCACCGTATCCCAATCCGCCGCGGTCCTTCAGGTACAGTGAGTAGCCAGACCCGTTACCCAGACCTTGGATAGGCGGTGGCAACAAGGCATAAGAAAATCCCTCCTTGATGTCCGCGAACTTGGCGTTGAGCTCTGCATTGATCTCATTGGCGGTACGCTGGCGCTGACCGAACGGTTTCAGGATGACGTACGAGGTCGTGATGTTCGGCGTATTAACCGCCTGCAATGCGTTCAACCCGGCGTACGCCGGCACGAACTCGACACCGTCGACGCTGCGCGCAAGCTCATCCATTTTGCGGGTAACTTCAACCGTTCGAGTGAGCGATGCGCCCTCAGGTAGCTTTGAACCTGAGAAAAGATACAGCTTGTCCTGGGTGGGTATGAAGCCGCCAGGCACCACCTGAAACAGAAGAACCGCCATCGTGAGCAGGCCAATGTAGACGGCGAAGGCCGTCCCTCGCCGAGAGAACGAGTGGTGCACCACTGTCTGGTAGCCGCGCGCTGAACGCTTGAAGAAGGCGTTGAACGATCGGAAGAACCATCCAAAGGCTAACTCCATTGCGCGCGAAAGCCCGTCTTTCGGTGCCGTACTCGACTTGAGCAGCTTGGCTGCGAGCGCAGGAGACAGCGTAAGGGAATTGATCGCCGATATCACGGTGGATACGGCAATGGTCACGGCAAACTGCTTGTAGAATTGTCCCGTTACGCCCGACAGAAACATCATCGGTACAAACACTGCGCATAGGACCAAGGCAATCGCGATGATCGGCCCGGATACTTCCTGCATCGCTCTATGCGCCGCCTCACGGGGTGTAAGCCCATGCTCGATATAGCGTTCAACATTTTCGACCACCACGATGGCATCGTCGACGACAATGCCTATGGCGAGCACCAATCCAAATAGCGTCAGCGTGTTGATGGAGTAGCCGAGCACATAGAGGCAGGCGAACGTGCCGACGACCGAGACAGGCACTGCAATTAGCGGGATGATTGAGGCTCGCCAGGTCTGCAGGAACAGGATGACGACGAGCACGACGAGAAACACCGCTTCGACGAGGGTATGCTGCACGGCACGAATGGATTCACGTACGAATATGGTTGGGTCCCAAACGGCACGATAGACAACACCGGGCGGGAACTGCTTTGCGAGCTCGTCTAGCTTTGCGTAGACCGCGTCGGCCACGCCTAAAGCGTTGGCTCCGGGAGAAAGGAAAATACCCACAGTCGACGCGTTTCTGTCGCCCTGAAACACACGCATCGTATAGTCGCCTGCACCGAGTTCGACGCGTGCGACGTCGGAAAGGCGGACCACTTCGCCGTCCTCGCCGGTCTTTATGACTATGGTCCCGAATTCCTGCTCAGTACGCAACCTGCCGCGAACATTGATCGATAGCAGAAACTCGGTAGATACCGGTGACGGCTCGGCCCCAAGTTGACCCGCCGATACCTGCACGTTCTGTTCTCGCACGGCATTCAAAACGTCAGTGGCAGTAACTCCGCGTGCGGCGACCTTGCTTGGATCGAGCCAGATGCGCATCGCGTAATCGCCGGCTCCATAAACGCCGACGTCCCCGATGCCGACGATGCGCGACAGCTCATCCTTCACATTCAACGTGAGATAATTGCGCAGGTAGAGCGTGTCATAGCGATTGTCTGGTGAGTAGAGGCTCACGTACATCAAGGGAGTCGGTGACTGCTTCTGCGTCGTCACGCCGAACTGCCGAACCTGTTCGGGGAGTCGGCTGAGCGCCTGGGCGACCTTATTCTGAACGCGTACCGCAGCAGTGTCCGGGTCGACATCCGGCAGAAAGGTAACGACAATCTGCAGGCTGCCGTCCGATCCCGCGACAGACTTCATGTACATGATGCCTTCGACGCCGTTGATCGCCTCCTCCAAGGGCGCGGCGACTGTTTCTGCGGTTTCCTTCGGATTGGCGCCAGGATAAGTGGCACGGACGACGACGCTTGGCGGCACTACCTCAGGGTATTCGCTTACCGGAAGGATCGGAATCGCAATCAAGCCAAGCGAAAAAATCACGATCGAAACGACTATCGCGAAGATGGGGCGGTCAATGAAGAAGCCGGAAATATTCATAGGTTCGCCCCAATTCTCGTAACATCAGATATTGGGACTTCCGATGCATCGACCGGCGTGCCCGAAGCATAGATCCGCTGCAGGCCACCAACGATGACCCTGTCTCCGGGCAGTAATCCTTTTTCGACTACGCGCAGTCCTTCCGCTGTTTGCCCTAGCATTACATCCCTACGTTCGGCGGTGTTGTCTGCGCCGAGCACGTAGACGTATTTGCGATCCTGATCGGTCAGCACCGCCTTGTCGTCGATGAGGATGACTTGGGTTTCATTGGCGTCTGCAAGCTCCACGCGCGCAAACAGTCCAGGTGTAAACTTCCTGTCCACGTTCTCCAGCTTGGCGCGCAGACGGATGGTGCCGGTCGTTGGATTGACCTGATTGTCGACGAAATAAAGCGTGCCCGTACTTGGGTGATCGTCTTCGTTGGCAAGGCCGACTCGCACCGGAAGAGCGCCTATCCCGTGTCGAGTTGCGAGTGCGCTGTAGCGGAGGAAGCTCTGTTCGTCGGGATCAAACTCGACGTAGATGGGATCCTGTGACACGACGGTCGCCAGCAAAGACTGATCCGCAATGGCGAGATTGCCAACAGTCAACGCAGCGCGACCGGCCCGACCATCTATGGGGGCGCGAACCTGCGTGAACTCGAGATTGAGCTTTGCGAGCTTAACCGCGGCTTCTGCTTCCAGAACATCAGCCTGGTTCTGCAGATAAACTGCGCGGCGCGACTCTGCCTCGTCCTCGGATATCGTTCTATTGGGGAGGAGCTTTTGCGCTCTCTGATAACGAAGCTTGGAGAGTAGAACCGCGGCACGCGCACGTTCCAATCGAGCCTTGGCGCTGTCCAATGCCGCCTGATACGGACGAGGGTCGATTGTGACGAGCACGTCCCCGCGGCGAACGTCATATCCTTCCCGGTAAGAGATCTTCTGTATGTAGCCGCTGACCCGCGGACGAATATCGACGGTCTCAACAGGCGAAATACGGCCGATGAAAGAATCCCACTGGCGAACGAGTTTCGAGAGCACAGGCGCAACATCGACCTTCACCGCCTGCAGCTCTGTTGCACCCGTGGAGGACGCGAGGCTCAGAGAGATTACGCCGACGATGGCAGATATACGTTTATTGCAAACAGCGCGGCGCGGGCGCAAATCAGTGCACGATTTCTTCAACTGCATCAAAGACACTCTCATACCAATTCGCCGACTCGACTATCTGTTGTCCGACTTATTGCCTCGTACGATTCTGTCGGACATGCGCTGATCGACCCAGCCGTCCAATTCATCGAAGAACTTGGCTGGAGCTATTCTGCTGAATCGTTTGGCGATGTCTCCGAGCGACTGAGAAGCAAGACTCAAGCGCATCGCCTTTTCTGCTTGCAGCATGACGCCATGAATCGCGCACACGCCGCCGGACGCCCAGCGTGGGGGGCAGTCGCCGTAGAGGGCGCAACGCCGACGCACCTCCTGGCAATCAAACAGAGGCTTCTCGCCCTCGATGGCGTCGACGATATCTAGGAAAGTGATCCGCTCCGCTGGGCGCGCCAATCGATATCCGCCGCGGACGCCTTCATGCGCCGAGACTATCCCTGCCCTCTCGAGCTTGGGGAGGATCTTGGCGAGGAACGTCGGAGAGACGCCCTGCAGTTCGGCAAGGTCTCGACTGCTCAGCGCGGGGTCATCCCGAACTGCAAGCCATAGCAGACAGTGGATCGCGTATTCTACGCTGGTGGTTATGTGTGCCATAACACGGACAATACGGATCCGCGTTCGCGCGTCAAGCAAAAAACGGCGACCATTAGGCTCCGTGTTTCGGCGCAAATGCCCCATGCCATCTGAAACGGCCGCGGCCGGCGCAGGACGGTGATTATGACGGACTATCGAAGTGGCCTTTAGGCCAGCTTGCCCGCCAGCCAGTCGGTCCGCTGTCGGCGGAGCGATTTGAGTGAGAAGTAGCGGATCGTCGCCAGTTTCTAATCATGTTCGGCCAAGGTTCGGTCGCAGGACGACGCTGGGTGACCATCCGTGTCGCTCTGCTTGGACGCACGAACTCCAAGCGTCGCTCACAAGACCTGGCTGTTTTCGATCATGTCTTCAAGTGACCGATGGGCCGCGTGCACGACGCGGCAAGCTGGTGCTCTTCTGGCTCTGCACTGTGCCTGAGCTTTGGATCGAGCAGGACCGCGCTCTATTGCGGGTTGGCTTTCGGCGTCGGGGCTTCCGTCGTGAAGATAGTAATAGATGCGCGCGATGTCCTCGACGGAGAGCTGGATCTGCGGCATATCCTTGTGCCGCGATCTGATGCCTCGGAGAGGTCCATCTCGAGGCGTTCCCACGATTAGGTACTAACCATGGCGTAGAAGTTGGGCGCTACTGGTGCGGGATTCGGCCGCCCGGCGACGACGGCGTGGACAACGGCTGTAGGATTACGGTCAATAACGCCCACCAGGACGATGTTCATCGCATCCAATCTCAACACACGCATCGCACGCCTTCGGCTTCGGCTTAGCAGCGAGCCATCCATCACGCTGAAGTTCAGCTCTTCGCAAACTGGCGCCATTGTGTCGGTGAGGTTGTCGAGGAATTCGGTGAGATTCATCGTGTCGAGGACGTCGAAGCGCAAGATGATGAGTTATTCTGGTCATTCGCGGCAACGCAAGGAACGCTCGTGTAGAGATCAAGGCAAGTACGAACTTCAAGGTTGATCTCTAGAGATCAAGCGTGCGCCGCTCAGCAGCAGACGGAAAATGCATGTGGCAGAACGCTCCCCGATAAAGCTTCCTGGCCCGACCTTCGCCGAGCTATTTACACCAAAGCTCGTCACGATACTGCGTGCCGGCTACACCATCGGCGACTTCAGAGCCGATGCGATCGCAGGGCTGACAGTCGCCATCGTTGCTCTGCCATTGTCTATGGCCATTGCCATCGGCTCCGGCCTTTCGCCCGAGAATGGTCTGTTCACTGCCATCGTGGGCGGCTTCATGATTTCCGCGCTAGGCGGCAGCCGCTTCCAGATCGGCGGACCCGCTGGCGCCTTCATCGTGCTGATCGCATCGATCGTCGAGCGACAGGGTTACGACGGCCTCGTCCTTGCCACCCTCCTCGCCGGCCTGATGATGATGGTCGGCGGGTTTCTCCGCCTCGGTACCTACATCAAGTACATTCCGTTCCCGGTGACTGTCGGCTTCACGGCCGGCATTGCCGTCATCATTCTGGCAAGCCAGGTCAAGGAGTTGCTGGGGCTCGATATGGCGAGCGAGCCATCGGCGCTGCTGCCGAAGATCGGCGCGATCTGGGACAGCCTTGGGACGATCAAGCCGGCGACCGTAGCTCTGGGGGGCTTCGCCATCGCCACCATCGTTGGCCTGCGCCGCATCTGCCCGAAGTGGCCCGGCATGCTCATCGCTGTCGTCGCGACGACATTACTCGCGGCGGTGTTGCATCTCGACGTCGCGACAATCGGATCCAAGTTCGGCGACGTCCCCCGCATGCTGCCGGCTCCCGCATGGCCTGCCTTCGACTTTGTCAAGATGCGTGCCGTTCTACCGGACGCCATTGCCATCGCAATGCTTGGTGCGATTGAGAGTCTGCTTTCAGCCGTCGTCGCCGACGGCATGAGTGGTCGCAAGCATCGGTCCAACTGCGAGCTCGTCGCGCAGGGAGCCGCCAACATCGCCTCCGTGACGTTCGGCGGCATGTGCGCCACCGGCACCATCGCTCGCACCGCCACTAACGTGCGCGCCGGTGCCCGCAGCCCTGTCGCCGGCATCTTGCACGCGGTCTACATCCTCCTCTTTATGCTCGTGGCCGCGCCGCTTGCCGCCTATATTCCGCTTGCCAGCCTGGGTGGCGTTCTCGTCGTCGTTGCCTGGAATATGGCCGAAAAGGAGGAGTTCGCCAGCCTGTTGCGCGCCTCCTCGGGCGACGCCGTTGTTCTGCTAGCGACCTTTCTTTTGACGATTTTTGTGGATCTCGCCATCGCCATAGGCGTCGGAGTCACCTTGGGCGCCTTTCTGTTCCTGCACCGCATGGCAGAGGCCGTCGAGGTCGAAAGTGGACGCCCTTTCATCGCCCATGATGCCGCCGATGTGACCGGCACCGACCGCACGGCGTACGAACCGAACCCCTTCGGTAGCGACGTCGCGGTCTATCACATCTCGGGAGCATTCTTCTTCGGCGCCACCGCCGCCGTGAGTGGCGTGCTCGACCGGATCGGCGCTTATCCAAAGACTTTCATTCTTGATTTTGCCGAGGTGCCGCTGGTCGATAGCACCGCCGCCAAAGCTCTCGCAGCCTTTGTGCACAAGCTTCACAGTGTCGGGACCGCCGTCTATTTTACCTCCGCCCGCAAGAGTGTCAGACGGAGCTTGCTGCTGGCCGGACTGCGGCGCCCGATCGTCACCTACGCGTCGAGCATCGAAGATGCGGTCGCCGTGAGTCGGAAGCGTAGACAAGTGCGTTGAGCGCGCCGTCCCCGCGGGACTCGGCCTAAGGCGGACCGAGTTGCCTCGTCAGCTCATATCCCGAGAGGTCGCGTGAAGCACTCCAACTTCGTAGTCCTTGATGCCGGCGAGTGCCGACGCGGCGATACCGATGAGAAGCGCGGCCCCCACGGCCGCTCCACGCAATGCGGAATGCATGCACGGCACCCAGATTGCCGGTTCGTACTCAATTTCAATTCGGACCTTGTCGCCCAGCATCCCGACTACGTCGCGATCAAAAGTTGCCAAAATCGGCAAGAGCTTTGACTGGCGCTCTGCCGGATAGGCGACTCGTGCATCGGCTCGGGAGAATAAGTCCGAGCGTCGGGGCTGAAAATATCCTTCATGCTCGCCGACTGTGTTTCGGTGACATTCAATCCTTGTTACCTAACGGTGCTGCCCTACCGCTCTCGATCGCGACCGTCGCCGTCCGGCCTACGATCAGCCGGAGATCCTCAGGGGGCGCATTCAATTCAATGCGAACGGGAATGCGCTGCGCAAGGCGAACCCAGGAAAACGTTGGGTTGACGTTTGCCAGAAGTGTCGAGCTCTCGGAACGTTCCCTGTCCTCGATGCCGCCGGCAATGCTTTCGACGCGGCCTTGGAGACGGCGTCGATCGCCCATCAACTGGACCGTCGCGATATCGCCGACGTGGATATGGTCGAGCTTCGTTTCCTCAAAATAGCCCTCGACGCGCAACGTATCGTTATCGATGAGCGCGAAGACGCCCTTACCGACGGTCACATAGGCACCGGGGCGGAGCGTGAGGTTGGCGACGCGGCCGTTCACCCGAGCCTTGACGCTCGACCGCTCGAGATTGAGCTTGGCAAGATCGCGGTCGGCAATCGCGCGCAGAAGATCTGCTTGAGCCTGGAGATTTGCCGCCCGCGCTTCCTCGACTTTCTGGCGTGATACCGCCACGTCGCTCAGATGCGAATAGCGCTGATAGTCGGCGGCCTTTTGGTCGGCGACGGCCTGCATGCCTTTGATGTTTGCCTCGGCTTGGCGGAGCGCGATCTGATAGCGCTCCGGGTCGACGCGAAACAGGACGTCCCCCTTCTCCACGGTCTGATTGTCCTTCGCCAGGACTTCCGTGACGAGCCCCGATACATCCGGCGCGATGGCGACGACGTCCGCGCGGACACGCCCGTCACGCGTCCATGGCGCTTCCAGATAATAGTCCCAGAGAGACATGCCGACGATCGATGCCAGGAAAACCATCGCAAGGGTTACGGCAACGCGCAGGAGAGTTCGAGGAAAGCGGGTCATGTGAGGATCTTGTTTGCGATCACGACGACGGTCCAGATCAGAACCACAAGAAGAGCAATGTCGAATAGTGGCCGGTGCCAAACATACCTATAGAGCCCGAGCCAAGCCAACAGGCGCCTGACAATGAGGCTGGCAATGAACCCTAGAATCGCCCAGGCGAGCAGCGCCGGTATGAAAACGCCGTAGATATCGAGTTCACCTGTCATGCGGCGCCCCCTGGTTGCGGCGGCGATATTCGGAGCTGGCCAAAATCCGGGGCGTCCGGAAACAGTGCGCGTCGCAGGCCGACAAGGCCGAGGACGGCTGTTTTTTGTGTGTCACTCTCGGTCTCTCGCAACAGCTGCCGCAGGGCGCGGTCGATGTTTTTCAATAATAATGGTCCGGTGCGCGGCGATCTGGGCGGTTTGTCGAAATATCGCGCGGTGTTGGCGAGCACTTGCTCGACTGCGCGCGCGAGGCGTGGTGGAAGCTCACGGCGGACCCGGCGAATTTCCACGATGTTTATGCCGATGCGCACCTCCGCCAGCACATCCGCGATCCATTCGGCGTCGTCCGTCGGCAACACCTTGAGCCGTGGGGCCATGAGGCCGACACGATCGAGCATGAGGGCCGCCAGTTCGAGCCCATGGTTGGTGCCGCCGTGCCTTGCCGCGTCGACGAGGCTCTCGCGATTGATCCTCCCCAGACGACGCGCACTCCAGGCCGCTCCGACCGAACGCACCAGCCGGATGATGAGGACAGACGACCAAATCCCAAACAGCACGGCGATCGTGGAGTTTGCGAACGGCTCGAACTCGCCGACCGCGCCATTGTGGATTGCAACCATCGTCGCGGCGTTGATCGCTGTGCCTCTGGCGACCGCTGCGGTGGCGGGTTGTGTCATGAGGACGCCGCAGACGATCAGCCACGGGGCCAGCGCGAGCACGAGCATCTCGAAGTTGCTCGCCAGCGGCAAAACGCCAAAAAGATAGATCGCGGCGCCGATCGCGCCGAGCACGGCCGCATAGCCGAAGCTGATGATGTGGGGGGCGGGATCGTCGAAGGCCGCGAAGAAGGAACAGGCTATTGCCGCCATCATGGGAGCGGATGCACCATCCGGCCATCCCGTGGCGATCCAGAACGCACAGTTGACGATCACGGCAATGAATGCGCCGATGGCCGATAGTAGCGCCATGCCATGATCGCGATGGCGTATCGTGCGGGCGGCAGCGGTATAGCGGAACGTGAAGGGGTCGGGTGGCAGCGTGCCTGAACGAAGGTATTGCTGCAGCAATCGCACGTCCTGGCGCAAATCGATGAAGTCCCGGAGGCGTGCGAGCAGGCTCGCCTGAATGAGGTCAGTCCAGACCGTTTTTTCGTTGAGCGGCGGATCGAGGCTCTCGGCTTCCCGACGCAGGCGTTCGGCCCAAGCGGGATCGATGCGTTCGGATCGCAGCCAATTTGCGACATCGGCGAACAACGCCTGTAACGGTGCAGGAAAGCTGCCGGCACGTTCTAGGACCGTTACGCGATCCGCCATCGCCGAGGCAATCGGCAGGAACATCAGCATGTGCTGGCGCAACGTCGCCAATGCTTCGCGGGAGCGCTGGAACCCGCTCGGCTCATATCGCAAGATTGCCGTCAGGGAATCGAAGGCGATGGCGTCGGACGCAAGGCCCAACCGCTGGGACTGCGAGTCGGAGCTCGTTTGGCCCCGGCTAAAGACCTGGATCGCCCATTCCCGTGCGTTTTTGATCCAGGTATCGAGCCATTCCGACATGAGAGGTTCGGCAGACTGCGGAAAAATGACGATGGAGAAGAGGCTGGCGCAGAAAATACCAAGCGTGATTTCCTCGACCCGAGCTACGGCGGTGTCGAATATCGTCCCCGGCGCGTCGACCGATGGAAAGGTGATGATGGCTGCGGTGTAGCCGGCGAGCATCAGCACATAGCTCCGGGGGGTGCGGTCGAGGAGCGAGAAGTAGAGGCAGAGGCCGACCCAGGCGGCGATCGCCAGCGACAGGACGACAGGCGCATTCACGAGGTTTGGGACGAGGGCGACGCTGATCGCGGCGCCGACGAGCGTTCCGAGCGTCCGGTAAAGAGCTCTTGACCGGGTATCCCCCGCCAATACCTGGCTCGTGATGTAGACGGTGCCAACGGCCCAATAGGGGCGCGGCAGATCGAGCCATAACGCCACGTAAAGGGCCAGGACGGCGGCCCCGAAAGTCTTTAGCGCGAACGCCCAATCATGCCAGCTTGGCACAGCCATCCGTTAATCCGTCCGTCTCCCGCCCGAGCCGTTTGCCGCCGGCGTGGAACGCGGTGTCGATCAGGGGCACTATGTGCTGCGAGAGGCGCACGCTTGCTTCACGGTCGGGTACCCGGCATCGAACTCGATCGGGCAAAGGTGGCGCCCAATCACTGAAGTGAGGTGAACGGAGGCAATGCCGATCTCCCGGCAGCTTTATTCGAGACCAGGTGTGGCGCCATGGGCGGGATCGTTTCAGTCCAAGTCCGGTAATGGATTGCGTTGGAGGTTGCCTTTCCGGAAACGAGGGTCGCCGGTCACCTCCCGGCCAACCCAACTCGGCAGGCTCAATGTCTGATTTACACGCTCCCCCTCGATCTCGACGATTACCAAACCGGCCAGCGCCCCTTCATAGACATCGGCCACCCCAGTCAAGCCATCATGGGGAACGACGATCGTTGCTCTGTTCTCGCTGTGTCGTATCCGGACCTTTCCATCCGTAAACCGCGCCAGTAATCCATCACGCAAGTCACGCCACGTTTCGTTTGTCGCGAGGAACTAGCCCTCGATTTCAAAACTCAATTCTGCTTCCGGTAAAGCCGCGCACGGTTGGTGGCAGATTTGTCCGGCCAGCCTGCCCACCTCGCTAAGAGGAATTAGATTCGACCTTACTCGACGTATGGCTCGCATGATCGATCTCGCTTTCCTCCGATTGCGGGCACGAAAATCGCCAAGCGGGCGGTGTGATTTGAGCTGACAGACCACGACGACTGGCAAGTCGTCGCGCGGATTGATGACGGGGCGAATATGCGCCCCATGCGGGAGTGGTGCGGCGGCGGGTAATCGGGCTCGATGCTGCGAAGTTTGGCAAATGCATTCACTCTGTCTTCACTCTGCCGATCTTCTGGATCGACTGGTGCCGCCACAGTCGCGGACAGACGAAATTCGCCGCCTCGATACCGAAGCAGCGGTGATCTCCATGGGTGTCAACGCCGCGCTGACGACCGCCCTTGAACGCAAAGGTTTGGAAACGACGTCCCGCCGCTCTCGGCGCACGCTCGCATCCTTCCGCGCTTCCCCCGCGTTACCCGTCGCGCATTCCGCAAGGAGAGGCACCATGCCCCAATTCTACTTCTCTCTCGCCTCGGCACTAGCAGCACTTGCCTTAGGGATTACTGCCATGGATGTCCGTGCCGAGGAGCTTTCCAGCAAGAGCGGTCCCATCATCGTCGACCATCTCGCCAAGCTCGATAACCCCTGGGGCATGACGAAACTACCGGACGGGCGCCTCCTCATCACTGAGAAGCCTCCAAGCGGACGAGCCGCCGGCCAACGCTCTACAGCTGCAAAGCCTACGCGCGCTAAATGTGTGGACTTAAATTCGAACAGCAGACTCGCGATGCGGCGATAGCCCACTTCAGACCACTGGCAGCGAGGCCCCGCTCGGTGTGCAACTCGCAGGCCGCTGGACCACGCAAATCCACCTCGCAGATCCGCCGCGATCTGCCCTCACCTACGACAACAGTGTGGAGATCCTACAGGACGCAAATGCCTTTTACCTGCGTATGATCGCATGACGGCCAACAGGCGATGCTCAGCACGCGCATCGCGCCTCTTGCCTACCGGCGGTGCATCAATCCGTCTACTGTTCGCAGCCGGGACCGCAAGCTCAATATGCTCGCGATGACGTTCCCGTGCACATCGCCGCTATCCGCGCTCAGTGTATTTCCTTTGCCCCAAAGAGGCTAAGATTAAACGGCGCGCGGTCTTCGCCAAGCTCCCGGACGATCAGGGCGTTCATCTTGGCGAGCATTTTTTCGACCAGCACCGGATCATGCTCCGGGTGTTCGGGATGGCCGATGTTCTCCATCTCTCCGGGGTCCTTCACAAGGTCATGAAGCGTGACGTCGCTACGGGCATAAAGCGCCCCCAGCGTAGTCGGCGGGTCATAGTCCATGGGACTGAACCAGCGCACCATCTTGTACCTTCCGTCGACGACGGTGCGGTAGAGAGTGCGGCTGTTGAAATCGGGGATGCCGTAATGGCGGCCGACGTCCTTCAGGTCCGCCTTGCGCGCGGGGCCCGGGCCGAGATCGGTAAGCGCATTGAGAGCGCCCGTGCGAACCCAATTTATATCGAGCGCGTGCAAGGCGTCCCAGCACAAAAGCGCGCCATCGCCAGGCACGTCGGCATTGCCACGCGGCCCCGGATGATCAGGGTTCAGGATGGGGTCTTTGAGGCTGCGGCCCTTGAGATGGGGATACCGATCGCGGATCGTGTCCGGCGGTACGTCGGCGAAGTCGAGCAGCGTCGGCACGAGATCGAGGTGGGAGCCGACCGAAATCGTTCGTTTACCCTGGGGGCCCCCGGGCACACACACCGTCAGGTTCACGATCGCCGCCTCATCGAAATGTATGCCGCCTTTCTGCGTCATCCGGTGCGCGCCATTCATCTCGCCGTGGTCGCTGAGGAAGACGACCACCGTGTCTTTCCACAGATCGAGCCGGTCCATCGCATCCAGCACCTTGTTGATTTCAGCGTCCACGAGGCGCATGCAGTTGACGAGATAGTTGCGCCGCTTCAGCCAGAGGTCGGTTCGCTCATCGGGGACGCAACCGTAATTTAGATCGGTGACCTCTTTGTAGTGGCGTACGCCAAAGGGTTGAAGTCTGTAGTCATCAGCGAAATTCTCGGGCATCTCAACCGGCCAAACTTTCTCGAACCAACCCAGCTGCTGCACGGTCGTCTGCAGGCCATTCGTCAGACCGTTTTCGTGCGGCGCTTCTACGGGATCGGTTTGGAGAAACATGATGTCGTGTGGATTGATGAGGCTGCAGACCAGCAGCCACGGCTGGCTGATTTCAGAACGCTTGCTTTCCAGCCAGTCGAGCGTTTCGAAAGTTGCGGTGCCATCGAGCATGGCACCCTGAAGGGGGGCGCCGAACATGTCTCCCCATTGTTGGTAGTCCGAGAAGCCGTAGCGCTCGAGAGCGTCCTCGCTCCTGGCCACGTCCGAAAGATGCCGGCCGCCGCAACGAGGGCAGGCCGTAGCCTCGGGCTCGATGACGATCTCCACACGCGGCAGGTGATGAGGCAGACGCCCCCGATTGGCGCCGCGCGACTTCGCGCCTTCAGCCTCGATGATTGCGTTGGCATTCTCCGCGCCAGCGTCTTCAGCATCTGCTGCGTCTCGACGTCCTCTAAAGCCAGTTCGATCTGCTCGTCGCTGATGCTGGCCCCACGGACGGCCTACAGTCGGGTCTTCAAACCCTCTTCCACCCGCGAAGCTGGAGTCTGGGATAGCATCTGCTCTAGCATCTCCCAGAAGAAACTCTCCCCTGGATATCCGACGATACGGTCGACCTCCTGGCCATCCTCCACCAGAATAAACGTCGGCGTGACTGTGACCGGCTTCTGTATGTACAGCGGCAAGCGATCACCCAGCCGCACCTCACGCAACGGCGCCGCCCTCCCTTCGGCTGTCAAAGGATATTTCGCTCCGACTTCGTCATCCCAACGGGCGCACCACGAACAGCCCGGCTGACGGACCATGATCAGCTCCGCCGCCTCCGCGTTACGCGCCGCGCACCACGCCAACGCCGCACTGATGGTGAGGAGGCCAGCGAATGCGCCCTTTGCCCGGCGCTTCATCCGCGAAATTCTTGTAGCAACAGTCATTTGTTTACGGGGCTTTCCGCGTCGAACAGATAAGCGATGACATCCTTGATCTGCTGCTCCGACAGAAAGCCGTGTACGCCGAACCGAGGCATGGTCGAGCACGGTAGCGACGCCTGTGAATTATAGACTTTTGCGTATGCCTCCTTGGCGGCGTCCAAACTGAACTCTCGAAGCTTGCCATATTCAAACAAGCTCGGCCCCAACGTGCCGTAAGACACTTCCGTCTTCGCCATCTGATGGCAGGCGTAACAGTTGCCGCCGCGTACCGCGTCGGGGCCATCACTGAATTGTCCACCGCGTCCGTTCTGGGCGATCTTCTCGCCCTCCTGCCAATTGCCCAGCAGCTTGCCGTCCGCTGGATAAACCACGGTCGATGCCTCGCGGGCAATGATCGCGTGGGCAACGTCATCGGGTGGCGCATTACGAAATTGCGAGCATACAGCCTGGGTCTCGTCCTGCTGCAATCGCGTTTTCCATTCTTCGTCGGCGCCCGACCACATGCCGCCAACGTACCGCTCAATTGTTGCCGCATCGGGCCGGGATGAGCGGGTTTCGTCCGCAACCGCAAGCGTCGTGACGCAAAGCATTGCAGCGATCGGGTATCCCAGAGCGCGATAAAAACCTTTAACGCTTGATCGAAGGAACATTGAGCGTTCCACCATCTGCCTGCTTCGCTAGATAAATCATCAGTGCCGTCAATCCCGCCGAACCGTACTCCGGCGGCGGCATGCGCATTTGTCGATAGCAATCCCAGAGGCGGTTCTGCATCGTGCGCGTCTGGCTTTGAGATACGCGATACGTCGGCCACGATCCCATCGTCTCGCGCACGCTGGGTCCCGGCTTTGTCAGGTTGGGCAACTGCGTCGTGCGTATCCGCGCGCCATCGGCGCTGTGGCAGGTCGCACACGAAAAATCGAGCAGAGAGCCGCGGCGATAGAACAGCGCCTCTCCTATGGCATAGGCCTCCCGCTCTTGCGGATCGTCGAGCGGGATGTGGAACGTCATGCCGCTCGACTCGCTGGCGATATATGAAACGAGATCTTCCAGGTCTGAGGTCGTGCCCGGCGTCCCGAACTTGCGCGAGAGTATTTCCTTGGTGTCTAGGCCCTGGACCTGCTCCATGCACCAAAGCAGCCGTTGCTCGAGATCCATGACCACATCGGCATCGACAAAGTAGCGGGGAAGCTCCGCATAGGCCCCCTCCAGCACGCCCGGCCCCTTACCAAGATCGCACGTTTCGAGCGACGCATTCTTTTGCCCGCGCGCAAGAGTCCAAAGCGACTCGCCACGATCGACATTCAGGTAGGCCGGATTGGCCATCGGATCGTCGATCATCTCCCGGTAACGTTTGATTTCCTCTTCCGCGTCGTCCGCTGCGCGCAGCGCCCCCGCTATCCCGCCCAGCAGCAACCCCATTGCAACGAGGGCAGAAAGAAAAATGCGCTGATGCATGCTGTTCCGATTTTATCCGGGTGCGCTCCGGCAGCCCGCCTGCGCGGCTGTCTCCTCGCAGGAGTAAAACGCCGACAACCGTCAACGACAAATTGGATCGGTGAATAAGAGCAATTCGCATTTCGAATGATGCAGACGCCATTGCGCATTTCCATCGCCGAGTCAGCACACGTACACTGCGCGTACGTCGAAGGCTCATGCCGGAAGGAAAATTGCCGATGCGCGGCTCGATCTTCTTATCGCTCGCATTCTGTATTGCACTCGCAAGACCGCTCCCGGCCGCAACAGACACCGAGGCGCGCCACGACACGCACATTCAACGCGCTCAGCTCACGGTTCTTTTCGACGCCTTCGGAAGGAATCCGGCACTCCGGAAGGATTGGGGATATGCGGCGCTGCTTGAGGCGGGAGGGCGGCGGATTCTGTTCGATACCGGCAACAATCCCGACGTCTTCGAGCACAATGTGAAGGCCCTCGGCATCGACCTCAAGACGATCGACTTCGCCGTTATCTCGCACCGCCATGGCGATCACATCGCGGGACTATCCTATCTCTTGTCCGTCAATCCCAGCGTGAGGATCTTTGCGCCGAAGGAGAGTTTCGGCGTGTTCGGTGGCTCGCAATCCGCCAGCTTCTACCGCAGCAGCGCAACACTGCCGCGAGACCGACGCTATTTCGATGGCGAGCCTCCCGATACCCTCATGTTTGGGCGATCTTGGCCGGCTGCGAACATCGAGCTTATCGACCAAACAACGGAAATCGTCCCGGGCGTGCACATCATCGCGCTCGTTTCCGACAGGCCGGGCACGCTCGAGATGAAGGAGTTGTCGCTCGCGATCGAGACGCCAGAAGGAATTGTTCTGGCGGTTGGATGCTCGCATCCGGGCATAGCCCGAATCGTCGAGGCCGCGCGCCGAATAGATCCCCGCATCCACTTGATTGCAGGCGGCTTCCATCTCGTCACAGCTTCCGATGAGGAAATTACCCGCGAGCTGGATCGGTTGAAAGATGTCTACAAGGTCGCCTGGGTCGCCGCCGGCCATTGCACCGGAGAGCCCACCTTTGCTGCGCTAGCTCGTATTTTTGGCGAGCGTGATCTGTATGCCGGTGCTGGAACGACAATCGCGCTCGGGCCCAATCCACGCGCTGAACCTCCGCGCACGATCAAGCGGGCACGCAGCGCCGATGATATGGAGAGCTACCGTACAACGCTGCGCAACACCCTCATACGCTTCGGTCGTCCGGCAGGCGAGCGATGAGAACGCCGAAGTGAGCCCTCAAAGGCACCAATCGTAAGCCGGAGCCGTCGCCGCGGTGCGTCGGCTACCCATCGATGGGAGCTTCGCTTCCTGCAGCGTCTCCCAAATTTGATTGAAGACCGCCGCTGGAATCGTGCTCGGTTTGCCGACAGCGTAATACTCAATCAGTGCCGGCTCCCCTTTCTCGACGATCGGCATGGCATAGCCGCGCGCCGCCTCGGGCACCTTGGACAGTGGGAGAATGCCCGAACCAAGCCCCAGATCCGCCCATTCCGTCACCGCTGTGTAGCTGCTCGCTTCCCCAAGATAGCGATTGAGCCCATAGCCGTTGTCGTCGAACAGCCGCTTGGTGACTTGTGCTAATCCACAGGCGTTCGGAACGAGCACGAATTGCTCTTGCGCGATCTCACCGACCGACACGCGGCGCGCGAGCGACCAGGTAGAGCGCCTATCCTTGCGCGGAATGAAGACGAGCGGCTCGCTGTGAATGTGGTGCAGCATCGCGTCGGGGACCACGCTAGAGCGAAGATCCAGCGGGGCTAGGATGATGTCGAGGTGCGCCCGGCGCATCTGCTCGCAAAGGTCGAGAAGATTGCTTTCGCTGTAGATGACTTCGATGTCCGGAAGCTGATTTTTCGCAGCCTCAAAGACGGTTTCCGCCAGACTTGCGCCAACGCATGGCGAGATTCCGATCCTTACGTGGAGCAGCTTTTCCGATTGCTTCGCCAGCTCTCGCACGCGCTCGAACGCGCTCAGCGCTTCTAGTATCGACGGCAGAATACGCTCGCCGAAAGCCGTCAGCGCGACGCTGCGCGTCGTACGCCGGAAGATGCGGTGCCCGAGGTCGGCCTCGAGCTGAGCGATACCGTTGGACAAGGTCGGCTGCGTAACCGAGCAGCTCGAAGCGGCCGCGACGAATGAGCCTTCCTGGACGAGAGCCCGAACATACCTGAGTTGCTGAAGGTTCATCGCATAGCCCCAGAGCATTTGCTTTACGTTTGATCGACTAAACGATCTCTCTCGCCACATCGCCGATCGTAGCATAAACATCTACGAAACAGGCCAATGGGAGCAAGGATGTGTCGGCACGGCATCGATCTATAGAACCATTGAATGGTCGCCATTGGCAAATAGAATTTCACTTCGGTAAACGCCGGGAGGTAGCATCGCTAATGTTCTGAAACTGGAACCGTTGAGAAGCAACGGTCGAGGAGGAAACTGGTGAGAAAGCTACTGAAATCAAGCGTTTGTGCGCTGGCCATGCTTGCGGCCGGGCCGTCGCTCACCATCGCGGACGAGACCTGCAATTCGCCGTTCACGTCCGCGCTGATTACGGGACAGGAAGACTATCTGCACGTGTGGACGCTGGGCCAAGTGGGCATTGGCGATGAGTCCGACAAGCTCGTAACCATCGACGTTCAGCCGAACTCGCCGACGTACGGTAAAGTCATCCACAGCCTCTCCGTTGGCGGTCGCGGCGAGGCCCATCACACTGGCTTCACGGATGACCGCCGCTTCCTGTGGGCGGGTCGTCTTGACGACAACAAGATCTTCGTTTTCGATCTCATCGATCCGGCAAAGCCGAAGATCGTCAAGACCATCACCGACTTTGCAGACAAGACTGGCTTCGTCGGTCCGCACACGTTCTACGCTACGCCCGGGCGCATGATGATCCAGGCGCTGTCGAACGTAAAGACGCACGACGGCCAGACAGGTATCGCGATCTACAATAACGCCGGTGACCTCGTTTCGACCCATGCCATGCCGCTGGTCGACGGTGGAGACGGCTACGGCTACGACATTGGCATCAACCCGGCCAAAAACGTCATGCTGACATCCGCCTTCACGGGCTGGACGAACTACATGATGGACATCGGCCAGATGATCAAGGATCCCGAGGCGATGAAGCGCTTCGGCAAGTCCATGGTCATGTGGGACTTTAAGTCCATGGAGCCCATCAAGACCATGGAAGTCCCAGGCGCCCCGCTTGAGATCCGCTGGTCTCTGAAGCCTGAGGACAACTGGGCTATCACGGCAACGGCGCTGACCTCGAAGCTTTGGCTCATCAAGCAGGATGAGAAGGGCGAGTGGCAGGCGAAGGATGTCGGCCCCATCGGCGACCCGTCCAAAATCCCGCTGCCGGTTGACATCTCGATCACTGCCGACGCCAAGGGACTTTGGGTCAACACCTTCCTGGATGGCACCACGCGCTTCTATGATCTGACCAACCCGGAAGCACCGAAGGAAGTCTACTCGAAGAAGATGGGAAGCCAGGTCAACATGGTTTCGCAGAGCTTTGATGGCAAGCGCGTCTACTTCACCACTTCGCTGCTGGCGAACTGGGACAAGAAGGGTGACGACAACGAGCAGTGGCTGCGTGCTTTCGACTGGGACGGCAAGGAGCTCGTGGAGAAGTTCTCCGTCGATTTCCGGGCTCTGAACCTCGGCCGTGCCCATCACATGAAGTTCTCGGCCAAGACTAAAGCCGCGGCTCTCGGAGAGTAAGCGTTGCTTCGCACATGCGAAGTTTGCAAGTTCCTCCTGCGGCGCTCCCGCCGCAAGCAAGCCGGCTATGTTTTGTTTTCGTTGCTCGCGGTATCGATTTCGATCGTAAGCATCGGACAGGCCATAGCCGGCTCTGTGCATCCGCCGGCTGGAACGTACAAACTTCAGAGGATTCAGCCGGCGCCGTCCGGCTGGGTTCTCGAAGACAGTGTCTGGCTGCCAGGCCGCCTTTCGAGCTACACGAAAAACAAGATCACGCTGTTTTCGTTTTTCTACACGACCTGCCGTGATCCGGAAGGCTGCCCAAAGATCTGGGACGCGTTCAATGCCGTGCATGACGCAATCAAGAAAGATCCCAAGCTCCACGACAAAGTGCGCTTGGTCTTCTTGAGCCTCGATCCGAAGGTCGACACGCCCGAGAGGGTGTCGTTCTTCAAGACCGCGATGAGCACTCCAGAAGCTCCATGGTCGTTTCTAACGACATGGTCGGAGTCTTTTCTCGCGCCCATCCTCGACACGATGTACATCCCGGCCTCGCGCCAAATTGGTGCCGACGGACAGCCGACCGATGTCATCAACCACTTCGTGAAGGTTTTCCTGATCGACGAGGATTCCTGGGTGCGCGAAATATATACGACCAGCTTTCTGGATTCGGATGTAATCTTGGCGGACATTCAGACACTCCTAAAAGAAAAGAATGACAACCGATAGGGAAGAAATGCCCAGAAACCGTCAACTCCCACTCGCCGTCCCAATATGCGGCTCCGTCTTCGCTGCATTATTGCTCGGCTATATCTGGATGGATCCGGCATCCGGCGATTCTGATCCGCCGGTACCTTTGGGGCTTCCGCCCCTCGAAGCGCATCAGCGCCCTGTCAAAAGCCAGGTCGAGCTCGGCCGCAAACTTTTCTTCGACCGCCGGCTGGCATTCAACAACACGAACTCCTGCGCGATGTGCCACATTGAGAGCCAGGGCCTCACCTCCAACCAATCCGCAACAGCTATTGGAATGGAGGGTCGCAGCCTCAATCGCAACGCCCCCGCGCTCTATAACGTGGCTTACGAAAAGTTTTTGTTCCACGACGGCCGCGAGACTGACCTGGCACAGCAGGCGTGGGCACCGCTGCTGTCTCCACTTGAGATGGCCAATCCATCCATCGGCAGCGTCGTCGACCGGGTGAAAGGGTTCGACGACTACAAAGGCCAGTTCGAGGCCGCATTTGATGGCCACGGCCCGTCGATGCAGACCATCGGCGACGCACTCGCCTCCTATCAGCGTACATTACTGGCAGGGAACTCGCGGTTCGATCAGTGGTATTTCGGCAAGAAGGCCGACGCGCTCACCAACCAGGAGCAGCGCGGATTCGACGTGTTTGTTGGCCGCGGCCACTGCGCCACTTGCCACACAGTCGGTGACAAATACGCCACGTTCACCGATGGCCAGTTCTACGTCACGGGCATCGGCTATCATAACGCCATAGGCGCTGGCTCGAAGGTCGCGAAGGTCCAGCTCGCTCCCGGCGAATTCGTCGACATGAAGCACGAAGACATGGTGACGTTCAGCGCGCCTCGCATGAACGACATCGGACGCTTTGCCGTGACGCTCGATAGCAAGGATCGCTGGGCCTACAAGACGCCAGGATTGCGCAACGTCGAGCTCACATTCCCCTATATGCATGACGGGTCTCTCTCCACGCTAGAGGATGTCGTGGACTTCTACGACAAGGGTGGACTTGAACACGACGGTGACCGCGTGCTCGAGCCGCTGGGTTTGACGAGCGAAGAGAAAGAGGACCTCGTCGCATTTCTGAAATCTCTTACCACGCCCGAGGACAAGGCGAAGCACACGCCCTACTAATTTCAGGATATCGATTATAGAGCCGATCAGCCGGCCGGGCCGTCGAAAGACGACCGGCCGGAAGGCGTCTGTTCAATTCCTAGAGCAATAAATCATATCGCTCCCCTGAATATATTTCCGGCACAAATTCGCAATTAAAATATGCGATTTCCAGCAAGCTCGGTTATTCTCCCTCTCAACAAACTTCAATAGATCAGCAATTGCCTTGGCGAAAGTCGGCCAGCAATGCTGGAAAAAACAACGCGAAAGATTGAACGCATCGCTCTGTTTCGCGTGGAGGGAGCACAAAGGGAGCCTATGGACGTTCGCAACGGATCAAAAACGCGGCGTGAAGTGCTGTTCGCCGCCGCAGGTCTCGCCGCAGCAGTGGCCTTGCCGGGCCAGCGGGCTTTGGCGGCAACGCCGGAAGTTGACGGTTTGATCAAGACCATCGTCGGCGACCGGACGATCACTGAAGGCAAGGTGGCGATCGATCTCCCGAGCATCGCGGAGAACGGCCTCGTCGTCCCCCTCAACTTCTCAGTCGAAAGCCCGATGGATGCCCAGGACTACGTCCAGTCGGTTCACATATTCGCCGACGGAAATCCGCATCCCCAGGTCGCCACGTATTCCTTCACCCCATTGAGCCCGAAGGCGGCGGCTCAACTACGCATCCGCCTGGCAAAGACTCAGACCGTCACTGTTCTCGCCATCATGTCCAACGGCGACGTGTATTCGGCGGGCCAGGAGGTGAAGGTGACGATCGGCGGATGTGGCGGCTAGACGCTCCCACAAGCTGTCGCTGCCCGATCGGACACAAAGGAAGGATCGACGAATGAAATCGAAGCCGCGTGTGCGGATGCTGGCGAACGCGAAGGCCGGTGAGATTATCGAAGTGAAGACGCTCATCAGCCATGAGATGGAGAGCGGTCAGCGCAAGGACGCAGACGGCAAAATCATCCCGCGCCACATCCTCAATAGGTTCACTGCGACATTCAACGGCAACGAAATCCTGCGTGCGGAATGGCACCCCGCGATTTCGGCCAATCCGTATCAGGCCTTCTCCGTACGCGCGACGGAGACGGGCGTGTTCGTCTTCAGCTGGTTCGACGACGACGGCTCCATCTATCGCTCAGAGCACACCGTCACCGTGAGTTGAGACGGCGAGAGGCGCAGCACGCAGATGATTTCCCGCCGCGAATTCATGACGGCAGCGTCGGCAACCGCAGCTCTGCTGGCGGGTTCGCCGATTCCACTCGGCCGATTGGCGGCCGAAGGCCGTCTCACCCAGGACGAACTTCTCTCATTCGACCCCATCGGCAACCTCACGCTGCTGCATGTGACCGATCTTCATGCCCAGCTCGTTCCCATTCGCTTTCGCGAGCCTTCCGCCAATTTCGGTGTTGGAGCGGCTAAAGGCCGGGTTCCACACCTCACCGACCAAGCATTCCGCCAAGCCTTTCGGCTTAGCGACGGCTCGCCAATGGCGTACGCACTGACATCCGATGATTTCGTCAACCTCGCCCGTTTCTACGGTGACATGGGCGGCCTCGATCGCATCGCAACGGTGATCAAGGCGATACGCGCCGAAAGGGGCGACCGGGTTCTGCTGCTGGACGGCGGTGACACCTGGACGAACAGCTGGACCTCCTACAAGACCGAGGGCCAGGACATCGTCGATGCGATGGCTCTGCTCAAGCCCGATGCCATGACCGCCCATTGGGAGTTCACACTCGGCGAGAAACGCGTGCGTGAGATCGTCGAGCATCTCGGCTTCCCGCTGCTCGCCCAGAACATCCGCGAAGCCGAGTTCGAAGAAAAGGTTTTTCAATCTTCGAAGATCTTTGAGCGCGGCGGCGCCAGCGTTGGCGTCATCGGGCAGGCGTTCCCCTACACGCCAATCTCCAACCCGCGCTGGATGTTCCCTGACTGGACATTTGGCCTGCGCGAGAAAGAGCTCGCAGAGGAGATCGAGGCTTTGCGCGCCAAGGGCGCTGACCTTATCGTCCTGCTTTCACACAACGGCTTCGACGTCGACCGCAAGTTGGCCGCGCGCGTGCCAGGCATCGACGTCATCTTGACAGGGCATACCCACGATGCCGTGCCGGAAGTGACCTTGGTGGGCAGTACCCTTCTGGTTGCCACGGGATCGAACGGAAAATTCATCTCGCGCTTAGATCTCGACATCCAATCGAAGCGCATTTCCGCTTTCCGGTATCGGCTCATTCCCATCTTTGCCGACGCCATCACACCTGATGTTGAAATGAAGGCGCACATTGCATCGGTGCGCGCGCCCTACGAAACCGAGCTCAGCCGCGTGCTCGGCCGTACGGAAGGATTGCTCTATCGCCGCGGAAACTTCGCCGGAACGCTCGATACTCTCATTTGCGACGCCATCATCGAGCAGCGCGATGTCGAGATCTCCCTTTCGCCTGGCGTGCGCTGGGGGCCCAGCATGCTCCCCGACACAGACATCACCTTCGAAGACATCAGCAACGCGACGGCAATGAGCTACCCCGCTTGCTATCGCATGAACATGACCGGGGCGCGTCTCAAAGAGGTGCTGGAGGATGTGGCCGATAACATCTTCAATCCTGACCCCTACCTGCAGCAGGGCGGCGACATGGTCCGTTGTGGCGGACTGAGCTTCACGATCGATATCAGCCAGTCCATGGGCCAGCGCGTCTCGGACCTTACCTTGCTCCGCAACGGAGAGGCGATCGACCCGTCGAAATCCTACGCCGTTGGTGGATGGGCGAGCGTCAACCAGGACACCGAGGGACCGCCGATCTGGGAGGTCGTCTCCGAGTACGTCGCGAGCAAAAAGCTCGTGACAGTACGCTCCGATGCGGCCGTTCAGGTCAAAGGCGTGTGATGGGAAAACCATGAGCGAAGACACCGATCCCCATGCACCCAAGACTTCCCGGCGCCGCTTCCTGACATCTGTTGGCGCCGGCGGCCTTGTCGCGGCCGCGGGCTCGGTCTGGGCTCAGACGAGCACCGGCACATCAAATGCGGAGAACTTACCTCCGCACGTGGCGGATTGGTCGAAGTATCCGGGCGACGGCGTTGCAGACCGACCCTACGGCAAACCGTCGAAGTTCGAAGCTCACGTGGTACGGCGCGACGTCGAATGGCTCACCGCGACACGCCAGAGCTCGGTCAACTTCACCCCTTGGCACGAGCTTGACGGCATCATCACGCCCAACGGGCTCTGCTTCGAGCGCCATCATGGCGGCGTCGCGGAAATCAATCCGGCGGACCATCGATTATTGGTGCACGGACTCGTCGATAAGCCGCTGGTCTTCTCCATCGCCGACATCATGCGCATGCCGCGGGTCAACCGCGTCTACTTCCTCGAGTGCGCAGCAAACAGCGGCATGGAGTGGCGCGGCCCTCAGCTCAACGGCTGCCAATTCACGCACGGCATGATCCACAACGTGATGTACACCGGCGTGCCGCTGAAGGCCGTGCTGAACGAGGTGGGACTTAAACCCAACGCGAAGTGGCTGCTGGTCGAAGGCGGCGACGCATCCGGCATGAACCGCTCGCTGCCCCTCGAGAAGGCCCTCGACGATTGCCTGCTCGCTTTCAAGATGAACGGCGAGGCGCTGCGGCCAGAGCAGGGTTACCCGCTTCGCTTGGTTGTCCCGGGCTGGGAAGGCAACATCTGGATCAAATGGCTGCGCCGCATCGAGATCGGTGACAAGCCATGGCTCACCCGTGAGGAAACATCGAAGTACACCGATCTTATGGCTGACGGGCGTGCGCGCCGCTTCACGTTCGTCATGGACGCCAAATCCGTCATCACAAATCCTTCGCCCCAAGCACCGCTCACGGCGCGCGGACGCAACGTGCTCACCGGCATTGCCTGGTCAGGCCGTGGCGCCATAACACGCGTCGACGTCACCCTGGACGGTGGCCGCTACTGGCGCGAAGCGCGCATCGACGGCCCCGTCTTCGAACGCTCCGTCACACGATTTTACGTGGACTTAGACTGGCAGGGCGAAGAGTTGCTGATCCAGTCGCGGTGCCATGACTCGACCGGATACCTGCAGCCAACGAAGGGCGAGCTGCGCGCTATCCGTGGTGTCAACTCGATCTATCACAACAACGGCATCCAGACGTGGCTGGTTCGATCCAGCGGCGAAGCGGAAAACGTGGAGATCACGTGACGTGCGGATCCTATCGCCACTCATTGCCGCCGCTCTGCTGCTCGCTGCGGCAACCACAACCCACGCTTACGCGGATGACGCAAAACTTGGGCTCGGCGTCGAGCCTTCAGCAGAGGAGATCGCTGGCTGGGATATCGACGTCCAGCCAGATGGCCGGGGCCTGCCCAGCGGGCACGGCACCCCATCGCAAGGCGAAGCGATTTTCCTCGGGCAATGCGCCGCCTGCCACGGCGATTTCGGTGAAGGCCGTGACCGGTGGCCAGTCCTCGCTGGCGGTCGCAATTCTCTTCAGGCGGATCGGCCAGAGAAGACGATCGGATCCTATTGGGAATCGGCTTCGACGGTCTTCGACTATATCCGCCGGGCCATGCCCTTCGGCAACGCGCAGTCCCTCGACAGCGATCAGCTCTACGCCCTCACCGCATTCCTTCTCAACATGAACGACGTGATCGACGACCCGGAGTTTGAGCTCAACCGGGACAACTTTACGTCGATCAAGATGCCGAATGCGAACGGCTTCTACGACGATGATCGCGAGACGACCGAGCACACATTCTGGCACACAGATGCGTGCATGCAGAACTGCAAGAGCGCGGTCACCGTCACGGCCAGAGCAGTCGCTCTCAATGTCACCCCGGACTCCAAGTCCGCTCCCGGCGTGGATTGAGGACATCATGATCCGTCCAAGCCTTTCAACCATCTCTATCGGAACACCGGCCGGTTCGAACGCGACTCGCGTCTACTCGTTGGGAGCCCACTTTGCATCCCACCCGAAACCTGACGTCAGCGTGATCGAAGCGTCTGCCCGCGAGGGCCGGTGCTGACATGCCTCGCCCCCCAAAAACATTCACACGCCGCGAGGTCAATACGAGGCTCGGAACCGTTACCGTGGCGGCCGTTATCGGGGCGCCTGCGCTTGCTAGCGCCAAGGCTAATGTCATCGTCATCGGTGGCGGCGCAGGCGGCGCAACAGCGGCCAAATACATTGCCCGTGGGACGACCGAGAATATCGAGGTCACGCTGGTCGAACCTGCCCCGACCTACATCACGTGCTTCCATTCAAATCTGGTTCTCGGCGGATTTAAATCGTTCGACGATATTTCGTACAGCTACGATAAACTCGTGGCGAACTACGGCATCACACTGATACCGCAGATAGTCACACGGATTGATCGCACCGCTCGGCGTGTTTTCCTCGGAGACGGTACAGCACTCGACTACGACGCACTCGTGCTCTCGCCCGGTATTGACCTCAATTACGACAGCGTTCCCGGATGGAGCAAAGAGCATGAAGATGCGATGCCCCATGCCTGGAAGGCCGGACCGCAGACATATCTGCTGAAGTACAAGCTCGATCGAGTGCCCGACGGGGGCGTGATCGTGGTGCTGGCGCCGCCCAATCCCTACCGCTGTCCGCCTGCACCTTACGAACGTGCGTCTATGATGGCGCATACACTACAGCGCGCCGGAAAGTCGAACTGCAAAATCATCATACTCGATCCCAAAGACAAGTTCTCCAAACAAGCGTTGTTTCAGGAGGGATGGGAAAAGCACTATCCCGGGATGATCGAGTGGCTCAGCAGAGATGTCTACGGGGACATCCACTCGGTCGATCCCGCCACCAATACCGTGGTCACCGGTTTTGAAACCTACAAGAACACCGCCCTCGTCAATGTGATCCCGGCGCAGATGGCAGGCGCCATCGCACGCGATGCAGCATTGCACAACGAGACTGGGTTCTGTCCGATCGATGCTTCAAGCATGCAGTCGGCAATAGACCCGAACATCTTCATTATCGGTGACGCATGCATTGCCGGTGACATGCCGAAATCGGCGTTCGCCGCAAACAGCCAAGCGAAAGTCGCTGCCGCTGCCGTGCGCGCGCGTTTTAGTGGCACCAGAGCGCCTTCGCCGCGCCTCCAGAACGTCTGCTGGAGCATGATCGCCGACGACGACGCCGTCAAAGTGGGCGCCCGCTATGAAGCCAAGGGCGGCAAACTCTCCTCTGTCGAAAATTTCGTCTCCCAGACGGGAGAGGACGTGGCCATGCGCCGGAAAACCCAGTTCGAGAACTTGGGTTGGTACGAGGGCATGACCGCCGACATCTTTCTCTAGGCCACCGAAAAGCGAGAAATCAGCTGGCAAAAGGACAACGCACAATGACTGCGAACATCGGCACCATCGATCGCAATTTGCGGCTGCTGCTGGGCGTCGCCCTGTTGAGCCTGGTCTTCGTTGGTCCACAAACACCGTGGGGCCTCGTTGGATTGATCCCACTTGTGACCGGACTCGCCCGCTTTTGTCCCGTTTATCGGATCGCCGGCATCTCAAGCTGCGCCAACCCGGAATCCTGACAGCCGCGAAACTCATCGATGGGCCTGCTGCCTAGACCGCAGCTCTCGATCAATCACTTTGCCTCAGCCCCGCTCACGTTCTCACTTCGGAGATACCGCAATGATCCCGCACCCCGTCGACCTGACGACGAAACCTGAAATCACACCGTTCTTCGATGAGCAGACCAACACGGTGAGCTATGTCGTCAAGGATCCGGCGTCGAACGCCTGCGCGATCTTCGATAGCGTCATGGACATCGACTACGCCGCCGGCCGGATCGCCTACGCTTCCGCCGACAGGATCATCGAGTACGTGACGAATGCGGGCCTCCGTGTCGAGTGGCTGATCGAGACTCACGCCCATGCCGATCACCTATCCGCCGCGCCGTATATCCAGGGAAAGCTCGGCGGCAAGATCGGCATCGGCGAGAATATCAAGGTGGTGCAGGAGGTCTTCGGCAAGGTCTTCAACGAAGGCACCGAGTTTCAACGCGACGGTAGCCAGTTCGATCGGCTGTTCCAGGACGGTGATCTCTACAGCATCGGCGGGATGACGGCATTCGCGATCCTGACACCGGGACACACGCCCGCTTGCATGACCCATGTCGTCGGCGATGCGGCATTCGTCGGCGATACCCTTTTCATGCCCGACGGTGGTACCGCACGGGCGGATTTCCCGGGCGGAGACGCACGCGTTCTCTACCGGTCGATCAAGCGCGTGCTGGAACTCCCGCCAGAAACCCGCCTGTTTATGTGCCACGACTACGGCCCGGGTGGTCGTCAGATCACGTGGGAAACAACCGTCGCCGAAGAGCGCACCCACAACATCCACGTGCGGGACGGCGTGTCTGAAGACGAGTTCGTCAAAATGCGCGAGGAGCGCGACCGCACACTCGCGCTGCCGAGGCTCATCATCCCATCCATACAGGTGAATATCCGCGGCGGAAAACTGCCCGAGCCGGACGAGAGCGGAAAGCAACAGCTCAAAGTGCCGATCAACGTCCTCTGAGCCCCGCACGCCGAACGGAAAAACAAAGAGTTCAAAACATGACGCCCAAGAAATTGACCGACACGGTATCGATTGCGCCGCAGATCACCGCAGCCGATGTGGCGACGCTCGCCGCCCAGGGATACAAGGCCATCGTCTGTAACAGGCCGGACGGCGAGGGAAGCGACCAGCCTTCCTTCGCAGAAATCGAGATGGCGGCGCGCCAGGCCGGTGTTGCGACTCGCTTCATTCCGGTGGCAACCGGAAAAGTAACCGATGAGGATGCCAGCGCATTTGCAGCCGCGCTGGCGGAATTGCCGAAGCCTGCTCTAGCCTACTGCCGAACAGGAACGAGGTCCGCCACCCTTTGGGCGTTGAGCGAAAATGGCAAGCGGCCAACCACGCAGATCCTCGGGCTGGCCGCGAAGGCAGGCTTTGATGTTTCCGGCGTCATGGCGCGCATCTCACACAACGGCGTCATCGATACTGAGCATCCTGTCGCCACACACGACATTGTCATCGTAGGTGGCGGAGCCGCCGGCCTTGCGGTCGCGGCAAGCCTTCTGAGGCGCAAGAGAGGGCTTGATATCGCCGTTATCGACCCGGCCGACACACACTACTACCAGCCCGGTTTCACCATGGTCGGCGGCGGCGTGTTCGCGAAAGAAGTGACAGCCAAATCGATGGCTGCGGTTCTCCCGCGCCGCGTCACATGGATCAAGGCCGCTGTCGCCGGTTTCGAGCCTGACGCAAACGCCGTCGTGATCGAGGGTTGCCGCACCATCCGCTACACGCACTTGGTCGTTTGCCCCGGCATCAAGCTCAACTGGAGCGGCGTAGAAGGCCTCACCGAGACACTCGGTAAAAATGGTGTGACGTCGAACTATCGCTACGACCTCGCCCCCTACACCTGGGAACTGGTGCGCAACATGCGTTCGGGTCGCGCACTGTTCACGCAGCCGCCAATGCCCATCAAGTGCGCCGGCGCGCCCCAGAAGGCGATGTACCTTTCCGCCGATCACTGGCTCCGATCGGGACACCTCAACGGGATCGACGTTGAGTTCTATAACGCAGGCGGTGTTCTGTTCGGCGTCGCCGATTACGTGCCGGCGCTGATGGAATACGTCGAGCGCTACGACGCGGACTTACGCTTCAACCACAATTTGACAGCGATCGACGGCCCACGTGGCCGGGCATGGTTCAAGAAGACCGCAGCGGATGGGACAACCGAAACGGTCGAAAAATCCTTCGACATGATCCATGTCTGCCCCCCGCAGATGGCGCCTGACTTTATCCGCTACAGTCCCCTCGCCGATGCCGCTGGCTGGATCGATGTCGACGCCGCAACGCTTCGCCACAAGCGCTACCCGAACATCTTCGGTCTTGGCGATGCCGCCAGCACGCCCAATGCAAAAACCGCCGCCGCCGCGCGCAAACAAGCCCCCGTCGTCGCCGAGAACATCCTCTTCGACAAGAACCTCCGGCCGGTGCAGTGCGCCTACGACGGATACGGCTCGTGCCCGTTGACCGTCGAACGCGGCAAGATCGTCCTCGCGGAATTTCTCTATGGCGGCAAGGTGGCACCGAGCTTCCCGAACTACATCATCGACGGCATGAGACCCTCGCGAAACGCGTGGATGCTCAAGAAGCGCATACTGCCTCCGATCTATTGGAAGGCGATGCTCAAGGGGCGCGAGTGGATGGCCAAGCCAAAGGTCATGGCGTGATCCCCTTGCAAGACCTGCTTGCCACGGGCTCAGGCGCGCTCGTTGGATTCGTGCTCGGGCTCATCGGAGGGGGCGGCTCCATTCTGGCCGTCCCCCTGCTCGTCTATGTGGTCGGCGTCAACTCTCCCCATGTCGCGATCGGCACCAGCGCTGTCGCCGTCGCCGTGAGTGCGTTGGCAAACCTCGCCGGCCATGCGCGGATCGGCAACGTGAAATGGCGATGCGCTATCGTATTCGCGACGGCGGGGACCATCGGAGCGGCCATAGGATCGACATATGGCAAGCACTTCGACGGTGAGCGCCTGCTTGCTCTGTTCGGCATCGTGATGATCGTTATTGCGATGCTCATGCTTCGAGGCGGAGGGCAAACTGGCGATGTCGAGGTTCGGCTGACGCGCAAGACCGCAGCTGAACTCATGCCACTACTCATGGCCTATGGGGTGAGCGTAGGTGCGCTGGCCGGCTTCTTCGGTATCGGCGGCGGTTTCCTTGTCGTACCGGGCATCGTGGCGGCTACAGGGATGCCGCTGATCTTCGCCATAGGCTCGTCGCTCGTGTCCGTGTTTGCTTTCGGTTTGACGACCGCGACCAACTACGCGCTATCGAGTCTTATAGATTGGGGCCTCGTCGCTTTCTTTATCGGCGGCGGAATTATCGGCGGTTTCGGCGGGCAACGCCTTGCGTTGAAGCTTGCCGGAAAAAAACGAGCCCTATCGTCGGTCTTTGCCGCCGTCGTCGCCATCGTGGGCACCTATGTGGTTTGGCGCGGCCTCACGGCATAGGAGATGAAAATGCTTTCTGCTATCAGAACGGTGATCGTCATCGCGGCCACCGTTGTTTGCACTACGGCGTGGGCGCAGGACATACCGAGCGCCAAGCGCACGATCCTCGGCAAGTATCTCAACGCCAAGGAAGCATACGATCGCGTAACTGCCGGTAGCGATAGGGTGCTGTTCCTCGACGTGCGCACGCCCAGCGAGGTCATGTTTGTCGGCATGGCAGAAAGCGTCGATGCAGTCGTTCCCTTTACCGATCTGAAGTATCCGCACACGTGGGACGCCAAGGCCGGACGCCTTCAATTAGTACCCAACGCGGAATTCATTCCAGCGATCGAAGCTGCCCTCAAGCGCCGGGGCCTCAGCAGATCGGATCCCATCATCGTCATGTGCCGATCGGGCGAGCGTAGCGCTAAAGCCGTCAACGCTCTCGCGCAGAACGGGTACGCGGAGGTGTGGAGCGTCTACGACGGCTTCGAGGGAGATCTTTCTAAGGATGGACGGCGTTCGGTCAACGGATGGAAGAACGCAATGCTTCCCTGGTCCTACAAGCTCGTTAAATCCAAGCTCGAGCACGTATTGGACGCAGCCAATTAAGTTGCAAATCGGAGCAGAGTGAGGGGCGATGTTCGCGGAAGCTCACCTCTATCTGGGTGTGACACTTGCCGGATTGGTGAGTTTTCTAAGCCCCTGCGTGCTGCCGCTTGTGCCGCCGTATCTCGGCTATCTCGGCGGAGCAACGTTCGAGGAACTTACCCATGCAGACGGGCTCGAACGCGCAATCTGGCGCCGAGTCGTGCTCGCATCGGTTTGCTTCGTGCTGGGCTTCAGCACCGTATTCATCGCGCTCGGCGCAAGCGCCTCGGTTATCGGCCGCTTCATCCAGGAATGGCGCAACGAGCTCCAGACCGCTGCCGGTATCATCATCATCCTATTCGGACTCTGCTTCCTCGGGCTGTTGCGGATTTCTTGGCTGATGACCGAGAAGCGCTACCACACGAACCATAGCGGCGCGAGCCTTGCCGGCGCATACGTCATGGGCCTGGCGTTTGCGTTTGGCTGGACCCCCTGCATCGGCCCAACCCTGTCAGCGATACTGGCGCTTGCCGCGAACGAGGCCAGCGTTGATGCAGGCGTTCGCCTGTTGGCACTCTATTCGCTCGGCCTCGGCATCCCATTTATTCTCGCCGCCATCGCCATTCGGCCGTTCCTATCATTCACCCAGCGCTTCCGCCGGCATCTTGGAACGATAGAAAAGATCATGGGCGCGTTTCTGGTGCTCGCTGGGGTCGCATTCCTAAATATCTTCGACTGGTTTACGATCCAGTCGCTCGGTCAATGGCTGATCGAGACATTCCCGGGACTTGCAGACATCGAAGCGCTGATCGTGCCCGGCGGCACCGACCAGGGTCTGCGCACTCTCACGCAATGACCCGGTCGATCCGCTACATCACGCGCCGACGAGCGCGCGATAATCACCGGCGGCTAGCAGCGACGAAAGCTGCCCCGCGTCGTGCAACTTGATCTTCACTAGCCAGCCCGCACCGTAACAATCAGCGTTGAGCGTGCCAGCCGCATCCTTCAGCGCCCCATTGCATTCGAGCACCTCACCGGAAAGAGGCGCGATAAGGTCGGAAACGACCTTGTAGGATTCAACCGTACCGAATGCACTGTCGACGTCGATGCATTGCCCGACCCGTGGCAGCTCGACAAAAACAATGCTCCCGAGCTGCTTCTGAGCGAAGTCCGATACGCCAATGTAGGCTTCGCCCAGTGTCTCGTCTGCTTTCACCCATAGATGACTGGAGTGAAAGCTCAGCTCCTCAGGAATACTGCAGGACACGGTTCTGCTCCTTTCTCGCGGCGCTGAGCGGCTTATGCGTCGCTTGCCCGAGAGCATCTTCAATGGCCTCGAGGATACCCTCTGAGACCGTCGGGTGGGCATGCACGGTGTGGAACAAATCCGCGGCCTTGCCCTTACGTTGCAACATCAGCGCCCCTTCGTGAATCATCTCCGAGGCGTGAGGGCCAATGATGTGCATCCCCACGAGCTCGCCCGTCCGCTGATCGACGACAACCTTTGCGAATCCGGAGATCTCGCCGATGGCGTGTGCGCGGCCGAGCCCTCGCAAATCGAACCTGCCACACACAACGCTGATGCCGTCTGCAACGGCCTCCTCTTCGGTGCGGCCAACCCAAGCAATTTCGGGGCTGGTGAACACAGCCACCGGAATGGCTCGGTCACTTATCAGGGCATAATCGAGGCCCATCATGTGATCGATGGCGAGCTTCGCTTGCGCCGACGCAGCGTGAGCAAGGCCGGAGCGTCCGTTGACATCACCCGCCGCATAGATACGCGGAACGTTCGTACGCAGCACATCATCGACAACGATCTCGCCCAGTCCGTTCGTCAGGACCCCGGCGTCCACAAGCCCTAGGCTTTCGGTGTTGGGCTTGCGTCCTACGGCAACGAGCGCGCGTTCGGCGGAGCAAACAATCTTCCCCCCTGCAAGCGCATTCACCCCGACGGCCGTATGCGTCAATGACTGGATGCGGCAGCCCAGTTCGATGCGAATGTTCCGCTTGCGCATCTCGCGCTGCATCACCGCGGAGACTTCCTTGTCCCCCCATGACATCAAGCGCGGCCCGCTGGCAAGTATCGTGACCTCCACTCCGAGGCTATCGAGAATGAATGCGAACTCGCACGCAATGATGCCCGAGCCGACGATCATCATCGACTTAGGCAGCGTGTCCCAGGCGAGCAGATCGTCCGACGTGCCGATCACCTCGTGGTCAACGTTGAACTGGCGATCTTCACACGGGACGGAGCCCGTACAGATTAATATCCCATCAGGACGCAGGATCTCATCGCCAACGCGCACCGTATGCGCGTCGACGAACGCGCCATAGCCGCGGATGCAGGTGACCCGGCGATCTTGCATCAATCGCTCGATGCCCTGACCGAGCATTTCGATGATTGAAGCGGACCGCCGGTTGATCGCTCCCCAGTCAGCAGAGATGGCCCCGATGACTTGGAGGCCAAACGCTTCAGCGCGTTTGACCTTTTCGAATAGGCCGCAGCTTTCGACGAGTACCTTTGTCGGGATGCAGCCATGATTGAGGCACGTTCCCCCGAGCGGTTTGGGATCGACGAGGGTCACGTGCGCACCATGCGCTGCGGCATGGGAGGCGGCGACGTAACCCGCAGGTCCGCCGCCGAGGATGACGATTTCTTTCATGCTCAGGCGCTGGCCTCGAGAGCCATCGGCTGACCATTGAGCGTAACGGTGCCTGTGACTTCCACCGGTTCTTGCAGGGTATTCAGAACCGGGCAGTTTTTCTCAACGATCTGCGCGAGCTTGGATAGCTCCTCACGGCTCGCCGAGCTGACGACTTCGGTTTCGAAGACGACCCTGCTATATCCGGCGCGAATGCCCTCCTGCATGCCGAACAGGCCGCGCAAATCGAGGTAGCCGCGCACGTTGCATTTAACGCTTTCGAGCTGAATGCCCATCACGGATGCATAGGCGCGATAGACGATCTCCTGGCATGTGCCGAGCGCAACAAGGACGATCTCGACCGGGTTCGGACCGCGGTTGGTGCCACCGAGGTCTTCCGGTTCATCGATGCTGATAGCCGGGAACTCGCGCACGCTGCCGACGCAGTGCATGCCGTCGTCAAGGCGCGTGGAAGCCCGGAACACGACCTTCGCACCCGCGGGATTTTTCTCGATGTTGGCAATCGCCGCGAGGAGCGTGTTCTTGATGTGCTCTTGTGACATTTCGTTCCCTCCATCTTTTGATCATTGTTATGGAGGTACGCTACACGCCCGTCGGAGCAGACTTCAATTCGGGGCATTGCCCTACCGGCTAAGGTCTTTCCCTAACCTCTGGCCGCGGAGGAAGACCATCCCACCTAGGCATCGCACCATTTAGCTGGGCTTGGGAACAACAAGGACGCTGAGCTTCTGGACGAGATCCACAACCGAGCGCGCCCCCATCTTCGCCATGATGCTCGCGCGATGTGCCTCCACGGTCTTACAGCTCAGCGAGAGCTCGCTGGCGACCAGTTTGTTGGACATGCCAGCGTATATCAGCCACGCAACTTCCCGTTCGCGACACGTCAGCTTGTTGAAGTTTGTGTCTACTTCCGAGCGAGCAACCTCAACCTTGTATAGGCGGCGGGCGCGGGAGAGCGCCTCTTCGGTCCGCTCGAGCAGCACCTGATCGTTGTATGGCTTTTGCAGAAAGTCGACCGCGCCGAGTCGCATCGCAGCAACGGCCATCGGGATGTCGCCATGGCCGGTTACGAGGATGCTAGCCAACGGCGGCCGGCGCTTCTGAAGCTCCTGCTGAAGCTGCATGCCGCTCATGCCGGGCATTCGCACGTCGAGGATGATGCAGCCGAGACGGTCGTCATACTCCTCGAGGAACTCGTTCGCAGACGAAAAGCTGCTGACCCGGTAGCCCACGGACGTGAGAAGATATTGCAGCGACTCTCGCGCGGCCTGGTCGTCGTCGACGACAAAAACCCATTCTCTAGTGGGCATCGCGCCGCTCCATTTCCAACGGCAGCTCGATGACGAACGTGTGTCCTGGCTCGGGCGCATTCGTCTTGGCGAGCAGCCTGCCGCCATGTGCATCGACGATCGATTTCGATATCGGCAATCCCATCCCCATACCGGCAGGCTTCGTCGTAAAGAATGCCTCGAACATCTTGTCAGCATCAATCGAAGAGGCAACAGGACCTCGATCTTTGACCAGCAGCCGTATGGTTCCGGGCTCTGGACGCTCGGAACTGATCGTCACACTGCGCTCCCCTTCGACATACGATTCGTCCATGGCCTCGATCGCGTTGCGCACGATATTCAGAATGACTTGCTCGATCTGTATGGCCTCACCCTTGACCTCCGGAAGCGGCACCAACATACGTGTGCAGATCTTGACCTTACGCGCCTGTGCCTCCGGCCCGATGATCCGCAGCGCGTCAAGCACCAGCGCACGGAAATCAATCGGCTGAAGAATGGGATCGTCCTTCGCGAGGAAGCGCCGGATACTGGAAATGATCTCCCCAGCGCGTTTCGCCTGCTCGGATACCCGCTCCATGGCAACCTTCAGTTCGGAAGCGGGCGCTCCTGCTTCGAGGCGAAAGAGAGAACCGCGCGAATAATTCGCTATGGCGGCCAGCGGCTGATTGAGTTGGTGGGCTAACGCCGTCGCCATCTGCCCCATGGAGTTCAGGCGCGAAGCGATGGAGAGCTCGTGATAGTGCAGGCGCATCTCGCTCTCGTAGCGCTTGAGATCGCTGATATCCCTCGTGATCCCCAATAACTCGGTGACGATGCCGTCTTGATTCCTCAAGGGGGCTGCATGCGTCTCGAGGCACCGCTCACGCCCTTTGAGCGATATGATCTTGAATTCGAGCTTCACGCGCTCGCCCTGGAAAACGCGCCGTGTCATATCCTCGTAGGCGTCGCGAAACTCCGGGCAAATGACGCGATAGACCGACGTACCCACCATATCTTCCGGCCGGTCCGCATCGACGAGATACAGGCCAGCGGGGTTCATCTCGAGAATGATCCCATCGGCCGACTGGAGCTTCACGCACTCCGGCTCGGTGGCACTGATCTGCCGCAACCGTTGCTCGCTCTCGGCGAGACGGGCCTCAACCTGAAAACGGTTGGCTGCTTCACTTCTCAAGTCGCACTTGAGCCTACGCAGCGACGAATAGGCATAGCCCCACCACACGAGCGCCGCTGCGAGAGCCGCGAGCAGGAGAGCCAGGAGCTGACCTTCACCAGGATTTGCCATCCACTTGTTTATCCACGAATGGGCGGCCTTGTCAGCGCGCGTTGACAACATCCTAAGCCAGGATCACGCGCGCACTATTTGAAATTCGCTATCGGCGCCTATTCAAGGCTACTATCGCTGGCGATCTATCGCGCTCCGCGTGTGGATGCCAGCACTGTCCACCATCGATAGTGGGAAGCGCGCAGGAGTTGACTCAGCGATGACTGCCGCGCAGCGACGCTACCAACGCAAATGCGCTAACCAAAATCGAAATTGCGAGAGGACGGAAGCCATCCGCCCTCTCGCATGCGTGTCAGAAGCCGATCAAAGCACCGGCGGTAAAGATCTTGAGGTCGTCAAGGCTGTCGAAGCCGGCGACAACAACGCCGGGTCCGCTGAAGCTCGGGTCGTAGTTCTTATAGTTGACCCAAAGGGACATGGCCGCAGCATCGATCTCCTGCACGACGCCGACGCCCCACTGCGTCAACTCACTGCCGGTGAAATTGAAGTCCACGAGCTGCGGGTGAAACATATCGTTGCGCTTGCCATACTCACCGTAGAGCACCGTGTGTCCAAGCGGCGTCCACTTCTCGCGCAGACCGGCTTTCAGATACCAATTGTCGCCGCTCGGCTGGTTCGCGGTCTGATTCGCCGTCACGTAGACGTTGTCGTTGTACTCCTTGCCGTACGCACCGTAGAGGAACAGTCCTGTTGCGACGTGCTCGAGGTATGCGCCGAGCTGAAGATAGCCAGCGTCCACCTTAACGGTGAGCGGCAGTCCGGTGACGATATTGAAGCCCTGGAACATCTGCTCGTCGGTGTTCCGCGAATACGCAATTGCCGTCGAGAGCTTGAAGCCATGACCTTCGGTGGCGTAGCGAGCCGCAACGTCCCAGAAATCGTCACCACCCCATGATGCCGACACGGAGAAGCCTCCGAACGTCGGGCTGTCGTAACGAATGCCATCGATCGGGATGCCATCGCAGTCACCGGCCACGGGCAACGCAGTCGAGCTGCACCACATGGCCGCGCCGATGGGGAAACCCGTCCCGTTCGGCAGATAGAGCTGATTACCCTTGCGCGAAAGGTTGATCGCAAGGCCGTCCAACGGCACCCAGTTTGCCGGGACGAGCGAACCGGAGCCATCAACGAGCACCGCTGCGTGCTGCGAAGCCTGCGGAATGAGGCCCACACTCACTTGTCCAAGGCGGCTGCTCTTCATAAACCAATACGAGTAGAGCAACTGCGGCTGGTTATACAGAAGAGATCCGTCCGGAACGATCCCCAGCGCAGATGGGCCCCGCGCACCGAAACGCGAGTTGCCCGCTGTGATCGGATCCGACGTCGCCATCTCGACCTGCAGGACATAGCCCGCCGAGACATCGTTCGTAACCTGCGCAGATCCCGTGAACTTGATATGCGTACCGAGCGTCGAGCCGATGCCCGTTACATAGACGTTGCTAGCGGCCCCGTTGTCGTAGCTCATGATCTGATTGGCGACCCAACCACTGATCGTAAGTGAGACCTTACGGTTTCCCTTCCGTGCCGTAGTGGCTTCCAGCTCCGCAATCCTCTCTTCAAGATCGGCGCAGCAATCACCACCAAGGTCAGCAGCGTTCGCATACCCAGCAAACAGACCGCTTGCTACGCCCCCCAAAACCAAAGCCGAAAAATGGCACAACCTCATTTTTTCGTTCCCCATATTTTTGACGCTTAAACGCATCACCGGCGGTTTTCCCCGAGCGGACATCTCCACGCATCCGTTGCGTGATCCGCCTTCCTTCCACCCTATGAATTTGCCGCGCTTGCTCACACCAATCCGGCAATTGCGACCAACTCTGCAGTACACCAGATACTGAACACGGGCCTTTGTAGCGGCAATCGAATAGTTGTCCGCAAGCGCAAACGATCATTGCTATCGTGATGTAATCGCTACACAAATAGACGCGGTCTATCCCATCTATTCAAGTCGCGAATGGTGAAAAGCGAAGATCACCATCTCTTCAGACCCTGAGCAAAATTCAAGGCGAAGATTTCGGTTCGCGCCAACTGCATGGATTAAACGCGGATTCAATCTATATGAGCACACCGATCGCATCGGTGCGCAAAATAATCATGCCAAATGGCACAACAACCCTGCGTGCAAAAAGCGACAAAACACGACGCGCCGAAATTTATTTGAGCATTTAGCGGCACGACCAATCGGAAATTTTAGGTTGACCACATCTCATTCCAAAAGAAATACCGGCTGCTCCGCCTAACGGCAATGCGAGGGCCCTTTAGGACCGCTAGAGAGAGCAGCCGGCGTGAGTTACGCACGTAGCAAGACGCGCGACGGGATTTTTTTTCCCAGGAACAGCCGTCAACACCTATGGGCATTTCGGCTTGCGCTGGAGATGCCGACAGAGAGCAGATATTTCAGATGCGCCATCCCGCGGAGGCTCATAGCGCTTTACTCATCTCGTTTTTTCCCCGGCAGCGGTAACCGGGCGACCTCTAAACGGCGACGCTAGAGACGTCGGGAAGAAAACGGAAATTCTCTTTCCGAATACTCGCCATTGATCGATTCTATTAATCGCGCACCCTCTGGCATGCTAGCCTCGAACGTGCTGCTCGTTTGGCATTTCTCGCCCACCATCAGCACCAACATCAACACGAGCGGGGGCGCGGACAGAAAATGAACCTTCAACAGCTGAGGTACGTACGCGCTCTTTGCGAGGAAGGCTCGTTCGTCGCGGCCGCGGGACGATGCGCTGTAACGCAACCGACCCTTTCCAACGGCATCGCTCAACTGGAGGCGGAGATAGGACGCCGGATATTTCATCGAACAACGCGCAGCGTGAGCCTTACGCATTTCGGGCTGCAACTGCTGCCAGGGATACTCGAAACGCTGGATGCTTTTGATCGTCTCAGGGATACGGCGCGGCGGCTCGATAAATCCAACGCAAGCATCCACGTTGGCCTGTCGCCGCTCGTCGGCATCAAGCTGGCGGAGACCCTGCTTGACGAGTTTCGCGCGACCCATAGTGACGTCGATGTGATCTATCGGGAAGGGAACCTGGAGGTTCTGTGCGATGATTTCAAGCGCGAGCAGCTGGACCTTCTAATCGCGCCTTTCGACAGGCGCTCGATCCCGCCTGGCGATCATATGCTCCAATCGGTGTGCAGGGAGCCATTGCTGTTCCTGCCCCGCGGCGACGATACAATAACTTGGGCAAGTGTTACGCAGGTCGAGTTGAAAGAGATCGCGACGGAGCACTTCGTTCTCGTTCCGAACGCATGCGGATTGGCTCAGGTGACGAAGGCGCTGTTCGATGAGCAGGGTCTGCACCTGCAGCGCTATCCCGGTGAAGCCAGCAGCTATGCTGCCATTCAGGAATGGACTCAGCTCGGCTTGGGAGCAGGGATACTGCCATTTTCCAAGTTGAGCAGCGAGTCGCGCAAGCGCGCGATTACTATAACAAGGGACAGCGTTCCACTCACCATAACGTACTTCGCTTTGGGCAAACCCAATACTGTGCCGCCTCCGCTGCTGGATGATCTGTGGACGATCCTCGCCGCCATGGAAAATCAACCTCCTTGCCCACAGCTCTCAGAACTCCCGGGCCGACAGACAATTCATTCTCGAGATAATTAGTGGACAAATCGCCTTTATAAGGAGAGCGGTCGGGCAGGACCGCGATCGTTTCCGAGTCCGCTGCCGCAACAGGCCCTCGCGAATGCAGGTTTTGCGCAGCGAGATCCAGAAAATATTACCCTTGCCAAGCGTGCGCAGCCCACCGGCGGAAGGGTCGTCTGCGACGACGTCCCCAGCCGCCGATTGTTGCAAACTTCTGCACGAGCGTTACCGCGAGCGCCGCACCCGCAAGTCCGTAGAAGAAAAACGTGAGGGAACGACGAGAAGCATCTCGACTTCATCCGCAAGCTCCCATGCTGCATCTGCCACGGGCATCCGACTTCAGAGTCTCGCCACCTCAAGGGCGGCCCTGCGACTGGTCCCGGCGGCGGTGCATGTTCCGCAGACAACCGACCAGTGGGCCGTCTGCCGAACCCATCACGAGCAAAGAACGACGACGAGCGTCATCATCAACATCTTCAGCAGCTATAGCGTCAGGGTCGGTGATACGCAGACAACCATGGACTTTTCATCCCCACTTAGCTCCGCGACAAGCTCCAGCGTCGCAGCGCTATGGAGCAGCGGAAGCGTCGGCTTCCTGCCAATGAACAAACCCGCTGCCGCGGGAGAGCGCTGCGCGCGAGGTGCGGAGCCAGCGGCTCACGATACGCTAACCAACTGATCGGCGCACGATAACGAGGCGGGCGCTCCGTCTTGAGGATCGAGGGGTCTAGCACTCCAACCACAAGACAGGAGACCTCGATGAGCCGAGAAGCCCATCAGCCCGTTGCGCGCCCGCATGTTCGAAGACATGTGCGTGCGCGGTTTCTCTCCCGCCACCCAACGCGGCTACATCCGCGGCGTCAAGATGCTGGCGGCGTTTCTCGCCCGCTCGCCCGACACCGCGACAGCGGAAGACCTGCGCAGCTTCCAACGGCATCTGGCAGCCACGGGTGTGACCCCGGGCGTGCAGAACATGACGGTATCGGGGCTGCGCTTCTTCTTCCGGTTCACCGTCGACAAGCCGGAGACGACGCGGCACCTCGTCTACACCCACGAGCCGCGCAAGCTTCCCCGCGTGCTCGCCTCGGAGGAGATCGGCTGGTTGCTGGCGGCGGCAACGGAGCCGAAGGACAAGGCGATGCTGAGCGTCGCCTATGGCGCCGGCTTGCGCGCCATGGAGGTGGTGGCGCTCAGGGTCTCCGACATCGACAGCAAGCGGATGCTGCTCCGTGTCGGCAATGGGAAGGGCGGCAAGGACCGCTACGTCATGCTCTCGCCGACGCTGCTCGAAGCGTTGCGCGACTGGTACCGCATCGCGCGTCCGAGCGTCTTCCTGTTCCCCGGCCGCGATAAGATCGGACCGATGACGACGCGGCAGTTTCATCGCATCTGCAAAGGGGCCGCTGAGCGCGCGGGCCTGCCGAAGTGGGTCGGGCCGCACACGCTGAGGCATTCCTTCGCGACCCATCTGCTCGAGAACGACCTCGACGTGCGCGTCATCCAGGTGCTGCTCGCCCACGCGCAGCTGGATACGACGGCCCGCTATACGCAGGTGGCGACCAGCGTCATCCGCCGCGTGATGAGCCCCATCGACCGGCTCATACCCCTCGACGCACCGCCCGCCGGTGCCCCGCCTCCGGACGAGGCGCCGCCGGCATAGCGGCAGGCGCCATTGCCACGTCCTGCTCTGGAGGTCGCGGACGTCTTCCGCGACCATGGTGCCGCCTGAAAATTGCAACGATCATCTGATAGTTTAGTTCGGTGTGCGCAATGAGGCCTTTGATCATAGAGCATTCGTTTGGACTGAGCTGCAGCTTCTGTTGCCTGCGCGTCACCGTCAAATCCCCTCACATGTGCGGTCTAAGGCAGCTCTCGCCAGTGCTCAGTTTTGATCCCCGTCGAGTTCCTCGCCCGCTTGGCGCGCGCTGCCAACTGAGAAGACATCCTCGACGGTGCCGCCGCCGACAGTTCGCCCTGTAGCCTCCTCAATCAGAGTAATCATGCTACGAGCTCGCTGTTGGATGAAGGGCTCAAAAGCATCGCTGGCGAGGAGAACAGGGTCGGCGTGATGTGTCCGGATGAGTTGGTCAAGGCGATCCGCCGAATCGAGATCTTGGACGAGCCGCGGCACGTACTGTGAAGGCGCGTTTCCGCCGATGCGGCGATTGGTGCGGGCGCTGAGGGGCGTCTTGTTGACGATCGAGGTTCCATAGTGCTGCTGGCAGGTTACGCTCAACCTTGCGGCAATAGGCAGATGGAAAGATGTGATGGATGTCGACCGCAGTGTCGAAATAGGTCTGCTCGTCGATTGCGGCTCCTGTGCGCCAATCGCAAGCACCATTGTTCTGCATCATGAGCGCATAGAGGCCCTTGTAAGCGGCAGATAGTCTAGTCTGCATAGTGCGTAGGCGTTCGCTGACGAAGTTGCAGTGTTGAATGGTCTGAGTCGCGAGGTCCCATTAAGGGAAGTCGACCACAGCACTATCCACCATGCGCAATGTCTTGCCACCATGTCCGCTGGGGGTGCGAGACCGGCCGAGGTCGCGCTGGCTGGGTGCGTGTAGCTGACCCCCAGCGTGATAAGACGGGGCGGATCCTTCAGTTGGCCGAAGGTCCGGTTATGGTTTAGTGCGTAGGCAGCTTCCAGGCGCTACACCCGCACTCCGCCGTGCCGCATGATGGCATGTTTTCAGGAGTTGGCCTGAAACAACGTGATACCAGCCGGTGGTCTTGTTAATCGTCCCGACCGATGTATTGCTCGGGATCGGCGCGCGATGTCTCAGGCGCCCGACATTCTGTCGCTGTCGGCTCGTATGACCCCTGCAAGTGACCGTGAAAACGTCGAAGCCGGGCAATCGATGATCGCCCGGCTTCCGCATTCCGAAATTGTGCTGACTTAGCCCGCTTTGCGCGCCTTGCGGGCGGCGTAGCGCGCGTCGCGATCCTTCTTGCGCTGCGCCTCAAGCGCAATCTGCTCGTCGATTTCCCGCGCCTGCCGCGCTTCGTGCTCTGTGCGCGCGGCCAGTTCGTCTGCCGCTACTTGCGCTGCTTGCTGCTCCTGTTCGACGCGGCGTGCCTCGGCACGCTCGGCGGCTAGCCTCTGCCGTTCGGCCGCTGCCAGGGCACGCGCCGCCCTTTGCTCGGCGACGGCCGGGTCTTCCGCTCGAGCGCGGAATCGCGCCAGCGCGGCGCTTTTGGCGGCTTCGGATGTGGCCAGCCGGTCGCTGAAATTCGGGTCCTTGAAGGCTTTCATCTTGCTCCAGTCAATCGGTCCAGTTTGCTGACCCGAACACGGCGCTTCCGTCTCCGGGAAACAGCTGACGGTTCCTTAGCACGGAATTCGCCACCTCGCGAAATGCTCCTAACGTCATCCAATCCTTATCCATCTCGGGACTGGGGCGCCTGGTGCGACGCCGCCTGCGATACGCGTCGCGTCATGAGGTTCGGTGGCTTCACTGGCGTTAGCGAAGGCCACCAGGACCTCAGACCTATTTCAGGCTCGCTGCGCGCCTACGTGCTCGGCGCACAGAGAGAAGGCTTGTCCCAACTGCAGACATCGAAAATCGTACAATCGGCAGGCCCATCGCGCCGGGTCCTGTGTCTGGTCTCGGCGGCATCGCGTCCGCAGATTAGAGATCGCGCCGTTCATGTGGTGGGCATCGGCCGAACTAGGCGCGGAGGCTGACTGTAGCGCTATCACCACCCAAAGCGTGTCCGACAGGCCGCCGACGCGGCGGGGCTCCCACAATGGCTGACACTCGACGCCTGCCGCCACGGAGGCATGACGGAGCTGGCCGATTCCGATCTCACCGAGGAGCAGGAGATGTCACTGTCGGGCCATTCAACACCCGATGCTAAGCGCCGTTACGTGAAGCGCACGGACGCCCACCGCCTGACGGCAGCCCGCAAGCGGCGCGCGTGGGTCCAAGAACAAAAAACGATCGAGAGTCGCAATGACGCGCCATCTGCGAGTCGCAACGGAACATTTGTTCCAGACTAACCCATTGAAAAGAATGGTGGGTGATGAAGGACTCGAACCTTCGACCCGCTGATTAAGAGTCAGCTGCTCTACCAACTGAGCTAATCACCCGCACCATGGACGGCGCGCCGAGGCCCGGGTGCGGAGGAAGCCCATCCGCGTGGCCAAGACGTCAAAAGGGCCCGCCTCGCGAGCCCTCGTTGCAGAGGCGTGTAGCACCATGGAGCGTGCCTGTCTAGCGCCTATGAGGGACCCGCGATGATGCTCTATCGGGGCCCCAAAATGCGGCTTCGAGCCGAATTTTTGCCGGCCCGACCGGCTGGCGCCTATAGCCTCCCCGGCACGCCTCGTGCAATTTTAGGACGTGCTGCGAATCGTAGCCTGATCGGCATAGCGTTCCCGCCGCCGGGCCTAGCGCCGGCGCCAAATCTTCCCGCCGATCCGCTCGGTGATCCATGGACGAAAAGCGCAAGGTCCCCCGCCGCCGCGTCCTCAAGGAGGGCAAAATCGTCTATGCGGACGGCCTGCGCATCCTCGATTGCACGATCCGCGATCTCTCCGAAAAAGGCGCCCGCGTTCTGATTGCCAACACGGTCGGATTGCCCGACGCTTTCCTGCTTTACGAGAAGTCCTCCGGCGTGCTGCGGCACGCATCCATCGCCTGGCGGCAGGCGAACGCGATAGGGGTGGAATTCACCGGCCCGCCGACCAGCATCAATGATCCCGCGAACAAGCGCTATGCGCGGCTGAAGTTCGCGTGACGGAGCAGACGATAAGGTCCACGCGCGAATGAAAGAGCGCCAACCGCGTGCTCAATTGATAGCGAGCCGCGCCGCTACGGCCGCATCAGAAGATGCTCGTGCGCATCGAGCCGCGCCAGCACCGCGGCTGACCCTTTGACGACGCAGTGCATCGGATTTTGCTGCACGCGGAACTTCACGCCCACGAGCCGCGTCAGCGCGACATCGAGCTTATCGATGAGCGCGCCGCCACCGGTGAGATGAACACCGCGACGGATGATGTCGCTCAGAATATCGGGCGGCAGATCCTCAAGCGCCCGCTGGGTGAAATCCGCGATGGCTTCGATGGGCTCACTGAGCGCGGCCGCGACGTCTTTCACACGCAGAATGACACTCTTCGCTGTACCCTGCTTCAGATCCCGCCCGCGGATGTGTACCTCGGCGGAGCGGACGTTGCCGCTCGCAAGCGCACTGCCCGCTTCGATTTTGATCCGCTCGGCATTGACCGGCCCGACCAGAAGTTGATGCTCACGCCGAACGTACCGGATGATGGCGTCGTCCATAGCGTTGCCCGCGACGCGCAACGTCCGCGCCGAGACGATGACACCGCTCGACAGCACCGCAATGTCGGATGTGCCGCCACCGATATCGACCACCATCGCCCCGCCCGGCTCATCGACGGGCAGCCCAGCGCCGAGCGAAGCCGCTACAGGCTCGGCGATCAGGTAAACCCTCCGCGCACCCAGTGATACGGCCGTCTCGTAGACCGCGCGCCTCTCCACCGGAGTTGCTTGAGCCGGCACACAGATGAGAATGCGCGGGCGGCGGAAGCCGAGCATCGTCTTCGTGCGCTTGATGAACTGGCGTAGCATCTCCTCGGTGGCGACAAAGTCGGCGATGACCCCGTCGCGCAGCGGATGTACGAGCTCAACATTTTCAGGAGCGCGGCCGATCAGCGCCTTTGCTTTGCGCCCGACCGCAAGAATCTCGCGCGTGCCCCGGTGCGAGCGCACCGCCACCGCCGACGGCTCGTCGATGATGATGCCGCGACCGAAGACATGCACCAGCGTGTTCGCCGTGCCGAGGTCGATCGCAATGTCGTCGGAGAATACGCTCGCCACGCCCTGCAACTTTGCCCGCTCGCAACTCTCCGGGTGCGCCGGTGTTGGCCCCGAAACGCCCCGGATGACGGGAGAAATCTAGACGCTTTCCTCCCCCCACGCCATGCACGAAGCGAGGCGAGGCTGCACCGCCGGAAAGAACGGGCGCGGCCCGCCGCCTGGGGCCAGACGGAGGAAATAAAAAAGCGCCCCCGCGATTTCCTGCGAGGGCGCCCTGTACGATGCTGCGCGACCGCTGAGTTGCACCGGCGCCGGCATGGGTGAGATTATATCTGCTGTACCCTGGCCATCTTCTGGCGCTTCACCATCAGCTTGTTGAGCGCCGAGACGTAGGCGCGCGCCGAGGCGACCATCGTGTCGGTATCGGCACCGCGACCCGTCACCATACGGCCGCCCTCCTCCAGGCGCACCGAAACCTCCGCTTGCGCGTCAGTGCCCTCGGTCACCGCATGCACCTGATAGAGGTCGAGCTTCACCTCGTGCGGCACCAGCACCTTGATGGCGTTGAAGGTCGCATCAACCGGACCATTGCCCGTTGCCTGCACCGTATGCTGCTCCCCGTCGATGTCGAGCGTGAGCGTCGCCGTCTGCGGGCCCATGTTGCCGGCGATGACGGTGAGCGAAACCACCTTCATCCGGTCATGCATGTGGGCGATGCCCTGGTCGACCAGCGCCTCGATGTCCTCGTCGTAGACGTGCTTCTTGCGGTCGGCGAGACTTTTGAAGCGCAGGAACGCATCCTCGAACGCGTTCTCGCCCAGCTCGTAGCCGAGCTCCTTCAGCTTGGAGCGGAAGGCATTGCGGCCGGAGTGCTTGCCCATGACCAGCGAGGTCTTGCCGACGCCAACCGACTCCGGCGTCATGATCTCGTACGTCTGCTGGTGCTTCAGGATGCCATCCTGATGGATACCGCTCTCGTGCGCGAACGCGTTCCGGCCGACGATGGCCTTATTGTACTGCACGGGGAAGTTCGTCACCGCAGAGACGAGACGCGAGGCGCGCGACAACATCGTTGCATCGATGCGCGTGTTGTAGGGGAGCTTGTCTCCCCGCGTCTTGATCGCCATCACGATTTCTTCCAGCGCCGCATTACCCGCGCGCTCGCCGATACCGTTGATGGTGCATTCGATCTGGCGTGCGCCCCCGCCCAGCGCGGCGAGTGAGTTGGCAACCGCGAGGCCGAGATCGTTGTGGCAGTGGGTGGAGAAGATAACCTTATCCGCATTCGCTACGTTCTCGCGCACGGCGCGGAACATCGCCGCGTACTCGTCCGGGGTCGCATAGCCGACGGTATCAGGCAGATTGATAGTGGTGGCGCCCGCCTTGATGGCGGCGTCTACGCACTGGCTCAGATAATCGATGCCGGTGCGCGTGGCATCCATCGCGCTCCACTCCACGTCCTCGGCGAGATTGCGCGCGCGCGTTACGGTCGCGGTGATGATCTCGAGCACCTCCGCTTCCGTCTTGCGCATCTGGTGCGCAAGGTGGATCGGCGAGGTGGAAACGAACGTGTGGATGCGCCCGCGCCTGGCATGCTTCACCGCCTCTCCGGCACGATCGATGTCGGCGTTGATCGCACGCGCGAGACCGGCGACGGTCGCGTTCTTGACCCGCGCCGCGATGGCAGAGACGGCCTCGAAGTCGCCGTCGGAGGCGATGGGGAAGCCCGCTTCGATGATGTCGACGCCCATCTCGTCGAGGCAGTCGGCCACCTCGAGCTTTTCCTCCAAGGTCATGGTGGCCCCAGGGCACTGCTCGCCGTCACGCAGGGTGGTGTCGAAGACTACAACGCGGTCGCCGCTACTTTCCTCGGCGCTGGTGTTGCTCGGATCGGTGGTCATCGGATCATCTTTCGCTCGGGGCCGGCTCGTTGCGGCCGGCGTTGAACCATCAGCTCGCTCGACTTCTCATCCCCTGAGCACCGTTCCGGCGCACCGGAACCTGTACGGCTCAGGGGCTGCTAAGGAGGATCGGTAGCTGACCCAGACGAGCGAACGCGCCACACCGGATGGGCTCCGGGCGGGAAAAGCGTGGGCCGTCAATGACCATTATCTGGTACATCCGCTTTCTATTAATACATCGCCATCCCTGTGGCTAGTGGATGCGGTGCGACCGCCAGATTCTTCGTTAGCGGCGCGGAAGGAGGGGCCGGCAAAGGGGCTAGCGTATGCCGCGGCGGCGCCTCCCGGCATACGCTAGCCCCTTGAGGCTGATCCACTAGCCTGTTTCGGCGCCGGTCCGGCACATTTATTTCCAGGACGCCGGTCGCGTCTCGGCCGCGATGTGACCATCGATGACCCGAACCGCGCTGCCGCCGATGCGCACCGCTTCAAGACGCCCGCCTGTGACGACCAGCGTCAGCGTGATCGTGCTCGGACGACCCATCTCATGGCCCTGTTCGATCTGCCGGCGGTGTACCCCATCCGGCAGCCCGTCGAAATCGTGCACAGCACGAGCAAAGCAAACCGCCGCCGAGCCGGTAGCGGGATCCTCCGGTACGCCGAGCTGCGGGGCGAACATGCGGGCATGAAAAGCAGCGCCATTGTGCACGCACTCGCGGGTATAGAGATAGACGCCGGAGCAGTTCGCGTCGGGGAACACGGCCGCCCAATGGGCCGGTTCTATGCGCGCCCGCGCTATGGCATCGAGCCCCGAAACCGGCACGAAAACGAAGCCGTTGCCAGCCGACAGGCACTGCGGGGTGTGGTTCTCGAAGCCGATTTCCCGCGGCAGCAGCCCCGTCGCATCCGCTATACGGTCCCGGTGCGGTGGCGGCGTCGCTCCCACTTCCGGCAGCTTCGGCGCGTCGAACTCGGCAAACGGCGGCTCACCCCGCCGCAGCCGCACGCCGACGCGCACCGTGCCGACCGCCTCTTCCAGCACGATGATGGCGTCGCTTTCCCCATCGACGTCAGCAGCGCGCAACTGCGCGAGCAGGATCGCCGTGCCGATCGTCGGATGGCCCGCAAACGGCAATTCCCGCGCAGGCGTGAAGATGCGCACGCGCGCCGAATGGGCCGGGTTCTCCGCCTTCTGAACGAACACGGTTTCCGACAGATTGAGCTCGCGGCTGATCGCCTGCATCCGCTGGATGTCGAGTTCGTCGGCATCGCGCACAACGGCGAGCGGATTGCCGCTGAAGCGGCGGTCGGTGAAGACGTCGAGCGTGTGCAGCGGCAGCGCCATGCCAACTTAATTCCCGGAGGGCTTTGCCGCGCAGTTGCGCCGAAAAGACGGGGGCGGTCAAGCGGACAAAACGCTGTCCAATAGCAGGCGCGCGTGCAGCGGCATGAGCGCATCGTCGATGTCGCCTGGCTGCGTCGCGATGACGATGTCGGCCAATTCGGGCTCGGCCTGACGCGCAAGAAAATCGAGAATGCGCCCGCGCAGATCGTCGGCGCGCAAGGTGCTGCGCCACTCGATGCCGACCGCCACTTTGATCCCAGCTCTTGCAACGAGGAAGCCAGGAACGCGCGCGAAATCGCCGGCGCCGAGGCCCGTCTCCTCAAGAAGCTCGCGCTCGACACTTGCCTCGATATCGATGCTGTTTTCCGCGACGTCGTCGCTGTCGAAGATGCCGCCCGGCTGATATATGAGCCCGGATGTCACCTGTCCCGGACCCTGTTGGCCGAGCAGCACGTGCCCTTCGGCCGACCGGATCAGAGAAGTTCCGAACGCTTCACGCACGCCGTCGTGTGCGGTGGTGGGATTGGCACGCCAATAGAGCAGCGTCTTGAAGTCGGTTTGAAACAACGTTCCGGTGAGCCTATCGCTCGCGACGGTGTGTTCGCGCAGAAGATACGTGGTGCCATTGAAGAGCGAAGGCAGAACGGCGCAGCGCTTCTGCCAATGCGCCTCGATCTGAGAAGCGTTCTCGATCGCGAACCGCCAATCCCACGGCACTACATTCAGTTGGCAGTGCGCAAGTCGCACGCACGGGCCGCTTCCCGCGAACAGGTCATTCGACCTCAAGTTGCGCATGCCGGGAGCTGGCAGGTCGTTTTTATGGCGTTTGGCGAGGATGAAATCTTAGTTTTGCCCAGAACCAACCACGCTTCCTCCACGATGAAAGAGTGGACTGGAACGTGACAGCAAGGGGGGTGCCGAGGGGGACTTTGCATGCATCTTGCTCAGCCGAAAACACATGTTGCGCCCGCGGCAAACCCATAGGCGGGCGCGCGTTTTACCAGTCGAACCTGCGTCCGTCGTTAACCGCACGGTCAGCAATGACAGCGACGTGCGCGCGTGTTCGAAATCCGGCTGCATCACATCCATGATGCCGCTGGAGCGGACGGTGGAGGTCCCCGCTTCTCCGCCGTCCGTTTCTTCGCGCCCATGCGCTCTTCTTGATGCGCATGGGCGCCTGTCGTCTCAGGCGCCACGTCCGAATCGAGTGACCGGTCCGCTGAAGGTTCGCGTGGCTTCTATCCAACGCACACCTACCGCTTTGGTTCGATTACGTACGCTCGCGAAACGTTCCGTCGCCGCTTAAAGGCAGCCGAGCGTCTTCGATCCGCACGTATAGTAGTTGATCATTTCCGCCGAACAGCACGGCTGATCCTTGCCGCAGCGCCAAGTCTTGATCTTGCCGCTGGATGTCTTGTGCTTGCAGACCTTCGTCGCGTTAGGCGCAGCGGCGGCGGTCGTTGCCGTCAAAGCGAGCGGCGCAGCGGCCAGAAGTGCAGCGGCCGCAACTGAAAAAAGAACGCGCAGCATAGTTGGACACTCCCTGATGCTCCTGTTTACGAGCGGCATCAGTATGCGCCAACTCGCGCGTCCTTGCAGTTGCAGCTGCGCCTCACCCTGCCTCAGTTACGCGACTTATCAACCAGCGCGCCGGCCTTGATCCAAGGCATCATATCGCGCAGCTTGCCGCCCACTTCCTCGATCGGATGCTCGTCCGCAAGGCGGCGGATCGCCTTGAAGCGCGCCGCGCCCGACTTGTACTCCTGCATCCATTCAGAGGTGAACTTGCCGGTCTGGATGTCGGCCAGCACGCGCTTCATTTCGGCCTTCGTCTCGGGCGTGATGATGCGCGGACCGGAAACGTACTCGCCCCACTCGGCGGTGTTGGAAATCGAATAATTCATATTCGCGATGCCGCCCTGGTAGATCAGGTCGACGATGAGCTTCACCTCGTGGAGACACTCGAAATAGGCCATTTCCGGCGCATAGCCCGCTTCCACCAGCGTCTCGAAGCCGGCGCGGATCAGCTCGACGAGGCCGCCGCAAAGTACGACCTGCTCGCCAAAGAGATCGGTCTCGCACTCCTCGCGGAAATTGGTCTCGATGATACCCGAGCGGCCGCCGCCGACGCCCGATGCATAGGAGAGCGCAAGGTCGTGTGCGTTGCCGGAAGCGTCCTGATGGACAGCGATGAGGCACGGCACGCCGCCGCCTTTCTGGTATTCGCCGCGCACGGTGTGGCCGGGACCCTTCGGCGCGATCATGATCACGTCGACCGTCTTTTTCGGCTCGATGAGGCCAAAGTGAACGTTGAGACCATGGGCGAACGCGATGGCTGCTCCGTCACGGATGTTGTCGGCGATCTCGGCCTTGTAGATGTCGGCCTGCAACTCGTCCGGGGTCGCCATCATGATGAGGTCGGCCCACTTGGCGGCTTCCGCCACCGACAGCACCTTGAGACCGTCGGCCTCGACCTTCTTGGCCGTCGTCGAGCCGGGCTTAAGGGCGATGGCGATGTCCTTGACGCCCGAGTCCTTCAGGTTCAGCGCGTGTGCGCGGCCCTGGGAGCCGTAGCCGACGATGGCCACCTTCTTGGCCTTGATGAGATTGATGTCGGCATCACGATCGTAATAGACGCGCATGGCTTCCTCTGTGCTTCTGTCTCGGTGCGATATGAGTGGCAACGCTGCGGGGTGCAGCGAGCTAGGCGGGTGGCGGCCACGCGCGGAAACGCTGGCCGCCCGGAATTTCCGGATGCTCCTTTAGCTGCTCCCCGGGCCGCGGCCAATGGCGGCGATGCCCGTGCGCGACACTTCGACCAGTCCCAGCTCGGTCATGATGCCGATGAATTCCTCGAGCTTTGAGGGCTTTCCGGTCACTTCGAAGACGAAATGCTCCGTGGAGGTGTCGACGACCTTGGCGCGAAAAATCTCGGCGATCCTCAAGGCTTCGATGCGCTTCTCGCCTCTCCCCGTCACCTTGACGAGCGCCAGCTCGCGCTCCAGCGCCACACCCTCGTCGGTGAGGTCACGCACCCGATGCACGGGCACAAGGCGCTCGAGCTGATGCTTGATCTGCACGATCACGTCGGGCGTTCCGCGGGTAACGATGGTGATGCGGGAGATGTGCTTCTCGTGCTCCGTCTCCGTCACCGTCAAACTATCGATGTTGTAGCCGCGCCCCGAGAAGAGGCCGATGACCCGGGCCAGCACGCCGGGCTCGTTGTCGACAATTACCGACAGCGTGCGCGAGACCACCGCCTGGGCGACGCCGGGGCCGACATAATGGCTCTTGGAAGGGAGCTTGGGCATGTTCGTCATTGTTTGTCTGGGCTCGGCTGATCTGGGCTCGGCGTGTCTAGTGTAGGCGTGTCGGGGCCCTGCTTGTCCGGGCTCGGTTGACCTGTGCTCGCATCGTCCGGCTTGCTCGAAGGTGACGTCCCCTTCTCCGCCTCCGGTTTCGGCGCCTCATCCGGTATTTTCATCTCCGGGAAAAGCGTCCGCATGAGCAGCGGAAATCCATGCTCATCGATGTTGCGCTTGAACTGCGCAATGCGTTCCTTCGAAACATTGTATTGAGCGAACGCCGCACCGACGCGGTGGGTCATGCTCGCTACCAGCCGCTCAGGGGACGGTGCTCCCATACGCTGCAGCGCCTCCGGCGGCATGCGCGAATAGATCAGCGTCAGCACCTGGGTTTCGAGGTAATCCTGCGCGATGCAAGCCTCGAACGGCCGTGTGTACGACGACGACAGCTTGTGCGTGCGATAGCAGGCGTCGATGAAGTTGAATGCAGCGGTCGCACCCTGCGCCTGCTGAATGCGCGCAAGATGGGTTGCGGCTTCCTTTATGTTCTCCACCTGGTCCCAATCGGGATCCTCGGCGGCAACGAGCGCCGGCGCACTCAAACCCATCGCCACCACGAAAAGCAAAACCAGCATCGCGCGTACGGGTAGAGCGAGCCCGCAGCGCGTGCGGGCCCCTCCAACGGTTCTGCCGTGGCGCGCTTCCGCCATTATACCAGCACCTTGCCTTCCTCACCGATGGCATTCCCGACTTCCTCGTCGGAAACGTCGTCGCCGAGCAGCATCTCGTTGTGCGCCTTGCCCGACGGGATCATCGGGAAGCAGTTGGCAAGTGCGGCAACGCAGCAATCGAAGATTACCGGTCCCTTCGTCTCGATCATGGCCCGGATGGCATCATCGAGTTCCGCGGGATTATCGCAGCGCATTCCGGTCCAGCCATAGGCCTCCGCCAGCTTCACGAAGTCCGGCAGGCTTTCCGTATAGCTGTGAGACAGGCGGTTGCCGTGCAGCAGTTGCTGCCACTGGCGCACCATGCCCATGTACTGATTGTTGAGGATGAACACCTTGACCGGCAGATCGTACTGAACGGCCGTGGAAGCCTCCTGGATGTTCATCAGGATCGATGCATCACCCGCGATGTCGATGACGAGCGACTTCGGATGCGCAAGCTGCGCGCCGATGGCAGCGGGAAGCCCATACCCCATCGTGCCGAGCCCGCCGGATGTCATCCAGCGGTTCGGCTCGTCGAAGTGATAGAACTGAGCCGCCCACATCTGATGCTGACCGACTTCGGTTGTGATGTAGGCGTCGCGGTCCTTCGTCAGCTCATAAAGACGCTCCACCGCGTACTGCGGCATGATCACGTCTTTGGAATGTTTGTAGCTGAGCGACTTCTTCCCGCGCCAGCCGTCGATCTGCTTCCACCATGCTTTGTGGGCAGTCTTGTCGAGCTGAGGCGCCTTCGACTTCCAAATCCGCAACATGTCTTCGAGCGTGTAGGCGACATCGCCGACGATCGGGATATCGACCTTCACGTTCTTGTTGATCGAGGACGGATCGATATCGATCTGGATCTTGCGCGAGCCCGGCGAGAACGCGTCGAGCCGGCCGGTGATGCGATCGTCGAAGCGCGCGCCGACCGCGATCATCACATCGCAATCGTGCATGGCGAGGTTCGCCTCGTACGTGCCGTGCATCCCCAGCATGCCGAGCCACTGCTTGTCGGAGGCGGGATAGGCGCCGAGACCCATCAGCGTCGAGGTGATGGGAAACCCAGTGAGCCGAACCAGCTCGCGCAGCAGCTGACTCGCCTTGGGACCCGAATTGATGACGCCTCCACCCGTATAGAAAACGGGACGCTTCGCCGTCGCCATAAGTTCGACGGCTTCGCGAACTCCAACCTGATCCGGCTTCACGCGCGGCTTATAGGTCTTGTGGGCAATGTTCGAAGGGCCGACGTAGTTACCCGTCGCGAACTGCACGTCCTTCGGGATGTCGATGACGACCGGCCCGGGGCGTCCAGCCTTGGCGATGTAGAACGCCTCGTGCAGAATGCGCGCAAGGTCGTTGACGTTCTTCACCAGCCAGTTGTGCTTGGTGCACGGGCGCGTGATGCCAACCGTATCGCACTCCTGGAATGCGTCATTGCCGATGAGATGTGTGGGCACCTGACCGGTGATGCAGACGATCGGAATGGAATCCATCAGCGCATCGGTGAGCCCCGTTACCGCGTTCGTCGCGCCGGGACCTGAGGTGACGAGCGCAACGCCGACCTTGCCCGTCGAACGGGCATAGCCTTCGGCAGCGTGCAGCGCGCCGCCTTCCTGGCGCACGAGCACGTGCTGGATTTTGTCCTGCTGGAAGAGCTCATCGTAAATGGGCAGCACGGCGCCGCCCGGATATCCGAAAATGTGCTCGACGCCATGGTCAGCCAGCGCTGCCAGCACCATTTCGGCGCCCGTCATCGTACGTGCCATTTAAGTGCTCCCCACGGGAATCCGCAGCAACGGCCCACGCGCTGAAAACGCTGGGCACTTCTGCGGCCAGGTACAGCGCGGAAACTAGGGGCCGGGCGCGTCCGCGTCAATCGCGAGATTGAATGAAACGTACGATTTTGCTGCGTTCTCTTTCCATTTCTTGCGTGTTGAGCCGTTTCCACGAAATCATATTGCCACGCGCCCAGGTTGCCTGCCGTTTGGAGTATTGCCGGCTCTCCACCTTGCCTGCCTCAACAGCCTCATCGAAGCTCAGGGTTCCAGCAAGGTGCCGTCGCAGGGGCCCCACTCCCAGCGCCCCCATGATCGGCAATTTGGGATCGAGTCCCAAGCGGTCGAGTTGCGCAACCTCATCGAGGGCGCCTATGCGGATCATCTCATCGAATCGGCGATCGATACGCTGGACCAGCTCGGCGCGTTCAGGCATCACGAGAAGTGGCAACGTCTCGGCAAGATCGAGCACCGGCTCGCGCGGCAGGCGCTGCCATTCGGCGAGCGATTGCCCTGTGCTGTCGATCACTTCCAAGGCGCGCACGATGCGCTGCGTGTCCCCCGGCGCCAACCGCCCGGCCATTTCGCTGTCGCGCGCAGTGAGCTGCGCAAAGACATGCGCTGCACCTTTCTCCGCCGCTTCCCTGCGCCAGAAGGCGCGCACATCCTCCGCAACCGGAGGAATGGGGGAAAGGCCTTCGATGAGCGCTTTGAAATAGAGCCCCGTCCCGCCGACAAAGATTGGAAGACGCCTGCTTTTCTGCGCCTCGTCGAGAACGCGCTTGGCGTCGGCAACATAGCGTCCGGCGGAATAGGCATCGCTCCCGTCCACGGAGCCATAGAGCGCGTGCGGTGCACGCGCTTCATCCGCAACGCTCGGCCGCGCCGTCAGCACGCGCAGCTCGCGATAGACCTGCATAGAATCGGCGTTGATCACTATCCCGCCGAGTTCTTCGGCTAGATCCAGCGCAAGGCCCGACTTGCCGCTGGCAGTTGGCCCTGCGATAAGAACTGCACGCGGCAATTTTTTTCACCTGTCGGTCGATTTTCGAAAGAACGTATGCCTTTACGCTGGCTCCGGCAGCACTGGCCACTGGCCCGTACGCACCCTTACACGAAGAACCGCGTCATCTCATTCATCGCCCGGCGCGGCTGGCCGTTCCTCCTCGGGCTCTTCATGGTATTGGTCATCGTCCTGGCCGCGGCCCTCGCCGTCTTCGACCGGCTGAGCCACCCCGCCCAGATCCCGGCCAGCACCATCTATCTGGTCGCCTACCTGCTCGGCGCCGAGACGCTTCTGCCCCCTCCGCTACTCCCCGTCGAGACGCCGATATCGGTCGTCCTCGCCGGGTTCCTCCGCATCCTGCTCCAGGGCCTCTTCCTCGGTACCATCGTCTTCAAGCTGCTCGTGCCGCAGGAGCTTTATACGTTCCGCCCGCGCCTGCTCATCTGCAAAGACGATAATGGAGCGTGGCAGGCGATCATCCGGCTCTATAACTCGACGCGCCTCGAAGTCATCGACCTGGAGTTCGGCGCCTTCCTGCGCACACCTGTGATGAAGGATGTGCGCCGCGTCGACATCACGCGCCCCGGCAAGTTGGTCGAGGCGCTGGCCCCCTTCGTGAAAAATTCAAAGCTCACGCTCGATGCGGCGAAGAAGGATTGGCCGATCTCCATTCCATATATCCCCTACAGCCTGCCCATTCCGCTACACGATGGTGATGTATGCTACGACCGCGGACGTCCGGTGTTGCGATCCATCCAGGGCTGCACCGTGACGCCTTCCGGCATCGACGGCTATCACGGCAACAGCTTTCTCGCGGTCATCCTCCGCGGCCACATCCCGAGCCTCGCAACCGACCTCGTCGAGACGCACTGGTTCACCCTCGCCGGTAAAAGCATCAGCGAGCCCGGTTACGAGTTCGGCAACTTTCATGACGTCTATGTCGTTCCCGGCTCGCTACCGAAACGCGCCGGCGGCATTCCGCATGCCTGGCCGGGCTGGAAGGAGTTTGAAAACGTGCGCCCCGTTGCAACGCGGCCAGGACGGCAATGGATCTTCGGCTACGGCTCGCTCGTCGATGCAGAGCATCTTGCCCAATACCTCGCCGGCTATGGCCTTGCCCTCGGCAACTACGGATATTGTGAGCTTGCCGGCTTCAGGCGCACCTGGAACGTCGCCATGAACAATGCCGAGACGCTTCCGAACTACAAATATTACGTCGATCCGCAAACCGGACGCAGGCCGAACGTCTACGTCGCTTTCGCCAATATCGAGGCACAGCCCAGTCCCGAAGCGAAGGTCGCCGGTATTCTCTTCGAAGCCGACGAGCGCATGCTTCAGGTATTCGATCAGCGGGAATTGAACTACTGGCGCACCGATGTCACCAGGCACATCTCGGACGTCGACATCGACGGCACGGTGTGGTGCTACATCGGCAGTCCGGAAGCGAACGAGCGCTTCCAGCAGGGCGTGCTCACCAACTCAGTCGTTATCGACCGCGACTACCTGCAGAGAATGCAGAACGCGTTCGCGCACGCGGGGCTTCCCTTCACGGCAGAGGTTCTACCGCGCGTGCCCATCGTCAACCTCAAGCGCATTGACACTTGAGGCGCACGCTCTACCGCCGCCCGCTAATAGTTGACCGTTGTGCGCAGGCTGAAGACGGCCGCATTCGGAATTGGCACCGACGGATCGTCGGGATTGCCCGTGCGCCCGCCGGGGTTCCAGAAATACTGGAAGTCGGGCTGCACAGAGAGGCCCTGCATGAGCTCCGCGGTATAGCTCACCTCCAGCACGCCCTCGAAGCTGGGGATCACCGGGTAACCGCTCTCCCTGTAGAAATCGATGATCTGCGAGGAGACCCCCGTATAGATGAAGCCGATGCCCAGAAGATCCTTCGGCCGCTCGCTCAGAAGGCCGTGCATGGTGATCCCAGCCTCGAAATAGTGCTGGATGAGATTCCCCTCGGGCGGCGCAGTTATATAGGTGCCGAACAGCGTAACGCCGCGCGGCTCTCCGGCATGAGTACGCCGAGATCTCGCGCCGAGATGCTATCGCCGTGAATCTGATAGCCGTTGGCGAAGAGCTTCAGCCCCTTCCAGCCGATCGACTTCTCGAGGTCGGCCTCGACCTCGGCGTCGAGAAGACCGAGGTACGTCGCGCCTTGGGCGAAGCCGCCCACCGGATTGCCGGACGCCTCGCCGATATATCGCACCTTGTAAGTGATGCCGTGTTCGGCGAGCGCAGATCGCATGCCGCCTGGATCGCTGAACTCATCGGAAAAATTGGCGGCGATCGAGGAACTGGGCAGAGCGAGCGAGCGGCCGGGCAGTTCCCCGGCCGTCTGCGCCGCACCCGGCGCATATGGAAGCACCGAAAACAGCAAGCACGAGCAGATTCGCAGGCAAGACGCTGCGCCGCGGCCATCTGCCTGCTGTCTTGCCATGACTGCCATGACAAGCGCTGTCTGACGTCCGACCATAGCTTCACTCGGTCCACTCCGGTGGATGGAGAGGGGGTCGCAGACCAATGGCAGGTCAGACACCTTCCGCCGTACAGTGGCCGCGATTCGTGACAGCACGAACCACTATCGCGCCACGTCTGAGATCGCGCTCTATCGCCACGAGGCGCAAAAGACCGGGCAAAAATGACTGTGCCCAGACAGCGGTGTGACCCTGGGAACACGTCGATGGGCCGATTCGGGCCATGCAACGGCGATGTGATCGCCCCGGCGGACTTGTCGACCCGCAGCGAAGCCGTTAGGCCATCTACTGATGAATTCAGTGCTGGCGCGGGGGAGCGCCGCGAACGGATGGAGGGTGCCATGGCCGATGAGCCAGTCGTCGCACAGACGGGGCCATACCAGGTCGAGTTGACAGAAGGTAAGGCCTATTTCTATTGCCGATGCGGACGCTCTCAGAAGCAGCCGTTCTGCGACGGCTCCCACACGGGGACCGGCATCGAGCCGATGCGCTTCGTGGTCGACCACACAGGGACATTCAATATCTGTGGCTGCAAACAAACCGACGACGAGCCTTTCTGCGACGGATCGCATCTTTTGCTCTAGTGTGCAGAGGATACGGCCAGCGGGGAGAGCATGGAATATTTCGTTCAGCAGCTGATCAATGGCCTCACGCTGGGGTCGATCTACGGGCTTATCGCCATCGGCTACACGATGGTCTTCGGCATCATCGGCATGGTGAACTTCGCCCACGGCGACGTTTTCATGGTCTCCGCCTTCATTGCCCTCATACTACTCATCCTTCTCACGCAATTCCTTGGCGTAACCGCCATAGCCCTCGCACTCCTGATTGTGCTGGTGCTCGGCATGCTCCTCACGGCGTTGTGGAGCTGGGTTATCGAGCGCATCGCCTATCGGCCGCTCGCGGGCTCGTTTCGCCTTGCGCCGCTGATTTCCGCCATCGGCATGTCGATCTTCCTTTCGAACTTCGTGCAGGTGACGCAGGGTCCGCGCAACAAGTCGGCGCCGCAGCTGCTCAATAACGTCATCTCCATCCCGATTGGTGAAGGCACCGTGACGATCTCGGAGAAGCAGGCGCTCATCTTCGTTGTCACGTCGGTACTGCTGATCGCCTTCTGGGCACTGGTGCAGAAGACGCGGCTCGGGCGTGCGCAACGCGCCTGCGAGCAGGACCGGCGCATGGCAGCCCTGCTCGGCGTTGACGTCAACCGCACGGTATCGCTCACCTTCGTCATCGGCGGTGCGCTGGCCGCGGTCGCCGGCCTCATGTTCATGATCTACTACGGCGTCGTCAATTTCAGCGACGGCTTCACCCCAGGAGTAAAGGCATTCACCGCAGCAGTGCTCGGCGGCATCGGTTCGCTGCCCGGCGCTGTCATTGGCGGGTTGCTCATTGGTCTCATTGAGACGCTGTGGTCCGCGTACTTCTCCATCGATTATAAAGACGTCGCCGCCTTCTCGATCCTCGCCGTCACGCTCATCTTCATGCCGTCCGGGCTGCTCGGCCGTCCGGACGTCGAGAAAGTATGACCCCGATGATACCGGGTCGGCAGGGCGCACTGCCGCCTGCAGCTTTCTCGATGCGAGAAACGCTCACGAGCGCAGCCCTTTGGGCGCTCGTCACGCTCGGCCTGTGCTTCCCCATCGTCGCCTACGAGACGATGCAGGACTTTTCCAACCGCCTGACCATCGAGGCGCGGCCGGTGCTCGTGCTCGCATTGGTGGGAATAGTGTTCGCCGGCCGCTTCCTATGGCTTCTCTATAAGCATCCCGCACGCCCGCGCGTTCTCTACCCCAAGCTCGATCTTGCCCCCCACCACACCGCCATGCTGCCGCGCATCGGCCTGGCGTTGCTGCTGATCTTCCCCTTCGCCGCCCTTGCCATCACCGGCCAAGGCGGAGCTGTGAAATGGATCGACAATTTCGGCGTGCAGATCCTCATCTACATCATGCTCGCCTGGGGCCTTAACATCGTCGTCGGTCTCGCCGGCCTGCTCGACCTCGGCTACGTCGCCTTCTACGCCGTCGGCGCCTACACCTACGCCATCATCGCAACCTACGTGATCCCCGCGACCCTGCCCGCGCTCGGGCCATGGGCGTTCTGGATTTGCCTCCCCATTGCCGGCATCCTCGCCGCCTTCTGGGGCATGATCCTCGGCTTTCCGGTGCTGCGCCTGCGGGGCGACTATCTCGCCATCGTCACGCTCGCCTTCGGCGAGATCATCCGCCTCGTGCTCATCAACTGGGTTGCCTTCACCAACGGCAATGCCGGGATCCGCACGCCCTACATCACGTTTTTCGGACTGCCATTCACCTCGCGTACCGGCGAAACGACCTTCGGCGATGTTTTCAGCTTGCCGGGAAACGCGAGCGTTCACCGCTCGATCTTCCTCTATTATGTCATCCTGGGACTGGCGCTGCTTGTCGCCGTTGCGAGCCAACGGCTGAGGCGCCTTCCGATCGGGCGCGCCTGGGAAGCGCTGCGCGAGGATGAGATCGCCTGCCGCTCGCTCGGCATCAACACCGTCAACACGAAGCTCACCGCATTCGCCATCGGCGCCATGTTCGGCGGCCTCGCCGGCGCGTTCTTCAGCGCACGCCAGGGCTTCGTCAATCCACGCTCGTTCGAGTTCATGGAATCGGCAACGATCCTTGCCATCGTCGTGCTCGGCGGCATGGGCTCCATCGTCGGCGTCGCCATCGCGGCCATCGCCGTCATCGGCGGGATCGAGCTTTTGCGCGAGCTCGATTTCCTGAAGCGGATCTTCGGACCTCAGTTCGATCCCGGCCAGTACCGCATGCTCATCTTCGGTTTGGCGATGGTGCTGATGATGGTGTGGCGTCCCCGCGGCCTCATCGCAGCGCGCGCGCCATCTATCTCGCTGAACGAGGCAAAAGCAGTCTCGGCCGCGCACGTTAAGGAGGGGCACGGCTGATGCGCTGGCTGCGCGACCCCCTGCTCGTCGTCGAAGGCCTCACCATGCGCTTCGGTGGTCTCGTCGCCGTTCGCGATTTGTCGTTCTCGGTCGGGCGCGGTGATATCACCGCTCTCATCGGACCCAACGGCGCTGGCAAAACCACCGTCTTCAATTGCATCACGGGCTTTTACAAGCCGACGAGCGGGCTCATGGCGCTATCGACCGAGCGCCCCATCGACGCCGAAGCAGTCGCCGCGCTGGTTGCATCGAACCGCCGCTATGCCTGCTCCGATGATCGCATGGGCAGCGACGGTCTGTTCCTGCTGGAGCGTATGCCTGACTTCGAGATTGCGCGGCGCGCGCGTGTGGCGCGAACCTTCCAGAACATCCGCCTGTTTCCCGGGATGACCGTGCTGGAGAACCTCGTCGTCGCTCAACACAACACACTGATGCGCGCTTCCGGCTGGTCGCTGTTGGGGCTCATCGGCGCGCCGCAGTACGTGGCAGCGGAAAAATCCGCCGTCGATGTCGCCCGCTATTGGCTCGACCGCATCGAACTTCTTCACCGCGCCGACGATGCCGCCGGCGCATTGCCCTACGGCGACCAGCGCCGCCTTGAGATCGCGCGCGCCATGTGCACCGATCCGGTCCTCCTGTGCCTCGATGAGCCCGCGGCCGGCCTCAATCCCCGCGAAAGCCTGCTGCTGAATACGCTCCTGCGCACCATCCGCGATGAGCACGGTACATCCATCCTGCTCATCGAGCACGACATGTCCGTCGTGATGGAAATTTCCGACCACGTTGTGGTCCTCGAATACGGCCTGCGCATCTCCGATGGAACACCTGAAAGCGCGCGCAACGATCCCAAGGTGATCGCCGCCTATCTCGGTGTCGAGGATGATGAAGTTGCCTGTGCTGAAGCGGAGGCAGGGCTATGACGGCGCCGCTTCTTTCGCTGCAGAACATCACTGCTGCCTACGGCAGCATCACCGCGCTGCACGGTGTTAGCGTCGATGTTCCCGCGGGTGAGATCGTCACCCTCATTGGCGCCAACGGCGCCGGCAAGTCGACACTGATGATGACGATCTTCGGCAGCCCGCGCGCCTGCGCGGGCCGCGTCCTCTTCGATGGCCGCGATATCACCGCGCTTCCAACGCACCAGATTGCGCGCCTCGGCATGGCTCAATCGCCGGAAGGCCGGCGCATCTTTGGCCGTATGACGGTCGAGGAGAACCTGCTCATGGGCGCAGAGTTCGCGGGCAATAGCGACTATGCGCGCGACCTCGAGCACGTCACGACCATCTTCCCGCGGCTCAAGGAACGTCTGGGCCAGCGCGGCGGCACCCTATCGGGCGGCGAGCAGCAGATGCTCGCGATCGCCCGCGCGCTGATGAGCCGGCCGAAACTGCTATTGCTGGATGAGCCGTCTCTCGGGCTCGCGCCGCTGATCGTGAAGCAGATTTTCCAGGTGATTGCCGAGCTCAACGCCCGCGACGGCCTCACCGTATTCCTCGTCGAGCAGAACGCGTTCCACGCGTTGCGCCTTGCACATCGGGCCTATGTCATGGTCAACGGAGTCATTACGATGTCCGGCACGGGCCGCGATCTCTTGGCCAGCCCGGAGGTCCGCGCCGCCTATCTCGAGGGTGGGCGGCACTGAGGTTCACGTGCCTGCGCAGCGGCAACGAAAGGGATCGGGTCGTACACTTGGGCGCGAAAGCAGAACGGCTGGGGAGCCGACGCCATGACGATCTATGAGACCAGCGACAAGGGCCTATGGATCTTCCTTCTCGTCACGGTGCTGATGGGAGGATCGGCGGCCCACGCGACGGGATCCGCCATTGCTGGCACTTGGCGTCCCGCCTGGCAGATTTTTGCCTCTGCACTACTCATCTCCCTCGCCGTCCGCTTTTTTCACTATGCGCTGTTCTACGAGCCGTTGCTTTCATTGCGGAATTTCATCATCGATTACATCGTCGTGGCCACCGCCTGCGCATGGGGCTACCGCATGACCCGCGTGCGTCAGATGGTGGAGCAATACCCCTGGGCCTACGAGCGCGCAGGCCTCTTGTGGTGGCGCCGTAAGAAGCCTCGCGAAACGCCACAGGGGTGACTTTTCATCCAATCCAGACGAACATGCCGCGCCATTCATGCGGCCCGTTCCCTGCACCAGCGGACATTACCCAGAGGAGCCTATGAGATCAGCAGCTACCTTCGCCGCATTGGCGCTCGCATTCGCCGCCCTCTTCACCGGCTGTGACAGCGGACCGGAAAAGCTCAAGATCGGCGTCGCCGGTCCGATGACCGGCACCGACGCCGCCTTCGGCGCGCAGCTCAAGAACGGCGCTGAGCAGGCCGTCGCGGACATCAACGCGGCGGGCGGCATCAACGGTCAGCAGGTCGAGCTCTTCGTCGGCGACGACGCCGGCGATCCCCGTCAGGGCGTTTCGGTGGCCAACAACTTCCTTGGCGAGGGCGTGAACTTCGTCGTCGGGCACTTCAATTCAGGCGTGTCGATGCCGGCCTCGGAGGTCTACGTGGACAACGGCATCCTGATGATCACGCCGGCCTCCACCAATCCGATGATCACTGACCGTAAGCTCTGGAACGTGTTCCGCACTTGCGGCCGCGATGATCAGCAGGGCTCCGTCGCGGGCAAGTACATCGCCGAGCACCTCAAAGATAAGAAGGTGGCGATCATCCACGACAAGACCACCTACGGCAAAGGTCTCGCCGACGAGACAAAGAAAGCCATGAATGAACTTGGGGTCGCCGAGACGCTCTACGAAGGCGTGGGCGCGGGTGAGAAGGACTTCACCGCCCTGGTCTCCAAGCTCAAGAACGCTGGCATCGAGGTGGTGTATTGGGGCGGCGTGCACACCGGCGGCGGCCTCGTGCTGCGCCAGATGCGCGACCAAGGCCTCAACGCTGTGTTCATGTCCGGCGACGGCATCGCCAGCGACGAGTTCGCCGCCATTGCCGGCCCTGGCACCGAAGGCACGCTGATGACGTTCGGCCCCGATCCACAGAAGCGCCCGGAAGCCAAAAAGATCATCGAGAAGTTCGAGGCGCGCGAATATAAGCCGGAGGCCTACACGCTGTATAGCTACGCCGCGGTGCAGATCCTCAAGCAGGCCATCGAGGCAACGAAGTCCGTTGATCCGAAGACTGTCGCCGCTTATATGCGCACCGGCGTCGTGTTCGACACGGTCATCGGCGACATCGCCTTCGACGAGAAGGGCGACATCAAGCAGGTCGCCTATGTGATGTACACGTGGACCAAGCAGCCGGACGGGCGCATCACCTACGTGCAGAACGAGTAGGCCGCCCCCGCCGCCATCAGCTCGCTTGTTGTGTGCTTGGCAATTGCGCAAGCGTGCAACGTGCGAGCTCGCGTGCGGAACACGTGAAGCCCAGCGTCCCTGCGCAGAACACCCGCGCCGCGTTTCCGAAGGGGTGGCTGCTAAGGCCGCGCATCCGACGGCGGGCAAGTATCCCTGCGATCGATCACACTTCAGAAAACAAAACGGCGGGCTTGTGCCCGCCGATAGTGTCGATCGGTGTACTCGCTAGCGCACCGTCGGTATCGGTATGGAAAAAACCGTGGCCGACGAGAGAGGTGTCCTTGCTGCGGCTGCCGTCCCGGCGCCGCTATTTTTCTGCGCCTACGTCTTCAACGTCTTAGGCGCCGCCCGGATGCCTCAAATAATTCAAGCAAATTGGGTCGGCTCTTCTTCAGATTCAGCTTCCGTCAGTCCCGGCCTTGAGAAGCCGCCATGCACTCGGCGACCAGCTGCTTTTCAAGAAGGGTCAGCTCCTCCGGAACCCGCATTCCTGCCTGACGGTAGCCCCGGATCTTAGCCTGCACCTTTGCGTAGCCTTCTCGGAGATCGTCGGTCTGTTCCAACTCCCAACTGAGTTGGGCTATTTCGCCTTGCATTTGATTAGACATTACGCGGCCTTTTGCCCTCGCTATTTCCTACCTTCTTCCGCCCGGTGCCGCCCGGGACGTGGTGCTATCGATAGCGCACAACCTGTGCGCCTATTAAGTAACTTTTCGTTTCACATCCCAACTATCAAGAGTAATTCGTGGGATTCAGCGCTAGCCGTGACAAACTGTCCACAACCACGACTGCTGCGGCGCAACTGGACGAACAATTAATTGTGTCCATTTCTGGGTATTACTAAAATGGCAGAAGTATAACTCATGTATCTCACGCGTGCGTTGCAACACAAGCACGCTTATGTGGATTTCCTGCCAGTGACCACTTAGCTAAACCGAACGATCCAAGTATTCCTTCCTCCCGAAACTATCGAGTTCCGGTTGAAGTCGGGGCCTCCCCTCTGCTAGGGCTGCGCTTCATCCCCGTCGCGCTCCTGTCGGTCCATGGCCCCACGGCCCCGCATCCGCTATGGCTGCGCCCTCACCTTTCCACGAGGACCACATGATTCCGCGCTACAGCCGCCCTGAGATGGCTTCCATCTGGGACCCCCAGACACGCTTCCGCATCTGGTTCGAGATCGAAGCGCATGCCGCCTCCGCCATGGCCGAGCTGGGCGTCATCCCCCGCGAGGCCGCCGAGCGCATCTGGGAAAAGGGCGGCAACGCCACTTTCGATATCGATCGCATCGACGCTATCGAGCGCGAGACAAAACACGACGTCATCGCCTTTCTCACCCATCTCGCCGAGATCGTTGGCCCCGAGGCGCGCTTTGTTCACCAGGGCATGACGTCGTCGGATGTGCTCGATACCTGCCTCAACGTCCAGCTCGTGCGCGCCGCCGATCTCCTCATCGCCGATACCGGGAATCTCCTCGCCGCCATCAAGCGTCGCGCCATCGAACACCGCCGAACGCCCACCATCGGCCGCAGCCACGGCATCCATGCTGAGCCCGTCACGTTCGGACTGAAGCTCGCCTACGCGTATGCGGAGTTCGACCGTGCGCGCGAACGGCTTATTGCGGCCCGCAAGGAGATCGCGACCTGCGCCCTCTCGGGCGCGGTCGGCACCTTCGCCAACATCGATCCGCGCATCGAGGCATACGTTGCGCAGAAGATGGGCCTGACGCCCGAGCCCATCTCGACACAGGTTATTCCGCGCGACCGGCATGCGATGTATTTCGCAATCCTCGCGGTTGTCGCTTCCTCCGTGGAGCGGCTAGCCACGGAAATCCGCCACCTGCAGCGCACCGAAGTTCTCGAGGCCGAGGAATACTTTTCACCCGGCCAGAAGGGCTCATCCGCAATGCCGCACAAGCGCAATCCGGTGCTGAGCGAGAACCTCACCGGCCTTGCCCGGATGGTGCGCGCTTACGCGTTGCCTGCGATGGAGAACGTCGCCCTCTGGCACGAGCGCGACATCTCCCATTCTTCCGTGGAGCGCATGATCGGCCCCGATGCCACCGTGACCCTCGACTTCGCGCTCGCCCGCCTTACCGGCATCATGGAGAACCTCGTCGTCTATCCGGAGAACATGCAGAAGAACCTCGATAAGCTGGGTGGCCTGCATAACTCCCAGCGCGTACTCCTGGCGCTGACACAGGCCGGCGCCTCCCGCGAGGACGCCTATGCGCTCGTGCAGCGCAACGCCATGAAGACTTGGAATGAGGGCAAGGACTTCCTCACCGAGCTGAAGGCGGATGCCGATGTTACCGCGCTGCTTAAGCCGACCGAGCTCGAGGAGATGTTCGACCTCGGCTATCATTTCAAGCACGTCGATACGATATTCGATCGCGTGTTCGGCGCGGCTTAAAGCGTTCACCAGAAAGGCGGGCAAATTCCTGGAGCCTGACCGCACGCGCGGCCGGCTCTAGTGCTCTCGGCAACACCTCTCGCAGGCACGCCGAGAGGGGTCTCGATCGATCGCGCGCTCGCCGTACCTCGTAAAAAAGAAAAAGCGCGCCTTCTCGCAACTCGACATGGCGGGATCCGGACGGGCGGTCGAAAGTCTGCCGTCGGGCGATGCCGTCCCGAAGGTCCGCCTGGATCGTCCCGCACCGGTGCGATCAATCCTCCGGGCGGAACAGATAGCTTGCACGCAGCATCACGAGCGAAATATCCGCATTGCCGCTGATGTCCGGTGACGTGAAATCGGGAATACCTACGAGGCAGAGATCACAGGAGGCCGCCTGGCTCAGCTTCAGATTGATGTACTGATAGTCGAGGCCGACGATCACGCTTGGCCACCAAGCGTATTCAATCCCGCCGCCGATCGTCCATCCGTCGACGAACTCCGACGCCTTCGCGGTAGCGATCTGGCCGCCAGCTGTTGGACCAACGGCCTTAAACGTCGAGTTGCCCCCCGCCCAGCCACCCTTCACGTAGACCATCTGGCGGTCCCAGGAGAACCCGAGGCGCGGCTCGACGAAGAGCAGCCAGTCGATCTCCGTCTCGAAGGTGTCCACGGGGTTCGGCCGTGATGTTCCGTTCAGGCCCGTTCCGAGGAACGATGTCTCGAGGCCGAATATCCAATTGCCCATCTGGAGGTTCGCGCCGCCGAACACGCCTCCTGCAACGCCGCCCGGCGACATGTTGGCACCCGCAGGGGCCGTAAACTCGACGAAGTTCTCAGTCCAGTGAACATCGCTCCAGACGCCGCCGAGCTTGCCACCGACGTAAAATCCGCTCCAATCACTGAGATACTGGGAATCGGTCATCCCCACGTCGGGGCGCCAACCGTCGGCAAGAGCGGGCGTACCCATTGCAAGGATGCCGGCAGCTGCGGCAACCAGCACCGAGCGGCCCGAAGTCCACAACGTGTCCATGGTTCCATCCACCACTTGTTCAGTGCTCTGATGCTTTTTACGGTGAGTCGCAAACCCCGCATACAAGCGCACACGAGAACCCAAAGCTTCCTGCAGGCGGCATGAAAACCTCAGACGTCGACATTCTCATCGTACCGGGCTGGCTCAACTCCGGCCCCGACCATTGGCAATCCCGCTGGGAGCGCAATCTCAAGACGGCGCGACGCGTCGAACAGCCGGACTGGCACGGGCCCGACCGCAATGATTGGGTGCGAAACATCGTCGATGCAGTGAAGATGGCGCAGCGCCCCGTGGTGTTGGTCGCCCATAGTCTGGGCGTCATCGCCGTTGCTTACGCCGCTCCGGAGCTTGCCCGCCATCTCGTAGCAGGCGCCTTTCTCGTTGCGCCTGCGGACGTCGACAATTCGTCGGACTGGCCCCCCAACGACGGCCGCGCCTGGCCCCTGGACAGCTTCGGCTTCGCGCCGGTCCCGATGCAGAAGCTGCCCTTCCCTTCTCTTGTGGCCGCAGCCGCCGACGACCCCTATTGCCGTCAGGAGCGGGCCCAGGCCTTCGCCAAGGCCTGGGGTTCGAATTTTGTGGATGTAGGGCAGGCCGGCCACATCGCTGAGACGTCTGGCCACGGCCCGTGGCCCGACGGCCTTCTCCGCTTCGGGCGGTTCTTAGCCGACCTCAAAGGTTAACGGCGGTTCAGAGGGTTTCAGCCCTCCTTCGGGCCACCGATTTCGGCGATTGCCTTGGCCATCAGCTCGGCCATGGTGGAGCGGATTTCCTGGTCTGAGACCTTCACGCCGGCAGTGGCGAAATCATTGTGAATCTTACGAAAAACGTCCTGCTCACCCTTCTCCTGCAGGTCGGCCTTGAGCACTGAGCGCACATAATCTGGCAACGCGGCCCCCATGATACCGAGCTTGGCCGCCGCCCACTCGGCCAGAAGCTTGTTCCTACGGGCCTCCACCCGGAACCTAACCTCTTGATCCAAAGCGTATTTATTCTCAAAACCCTTCTCGCGATCATCGAATGTGGTCATACTTTTCTCCACCGGAACGTGACGCCGCAGGCCGCACGGCAGCGGTTGAAGTTGCATCTCCCGTCGGCAGATTCATGGCGGCGGGGGCCGTAAAACCGGGCTGTACCATCATTCAGTCGCCCTTCTCGAACCGTTAGCGACACTTGCGACCTTTCCCATCCTTAAGATTGTTTCTGGGGATGGGTTCGGCTAGTGTCTGACCTGGGTGTCCGACCGCGCGAGCCGCCACCACAACGCGGCACCTGCAGACACGAACAAGCTGTAGTTTCAAAGACTTGGCGCTTGCTGGCGGGTCGCTCACATCCTCGCAGGACACGTAATTTCAAGTCAAAGGACAAAGTCTCGATGAACAGGCGTCGGCGCATCTATGAGGGCAAGGCAAAGGTGCTTTACGAAGGCCCCGAGCCCGGCACGCTCATCCAGCATTTCAAAGACGACGCCACCGCGTTCAACGCAAAGAAGCATGCGCTGATCGAAGGCAAGGGCGTGCTCAACAACCGCATCTCCGAGTACATCTTCCAGCGGCTCGGTGAGATCGGCGTGCCGACGCACTTCGTGCGCCGCCTCAACATGCGCGAGCAGCTTATCCGCGAAGTCGAGATCGTGCCGCTCGAAATCGTCGTGCGCAACGTTGCCGCCGGCTCATTGGCGACGCGCCTCGGCCTCGAAGAAGGCATGCAGCTTCCGCGCTCCATCATCGAATTCTACTACAAGGACGATGCGCTCGGCGATCCGATGGTGTCCGAAGAGCACATCACCGCATTCGGCTGGGCCGCGCCCCAGGAGATCGACGAGATCATGCAGCTCGCGCTGCGCATCAACGACTTCCTCGTCGGCCTGTTCCTCGGCATCGGCATCCGCCTCGTCGACTTCAAGGTGGAGTTCGGCCGCCTCTGGGAGAACGACCAGATGCGCATCGTGCTCGCCGACGAGATCAGCCCCGACTGTTGTCGCCTGTGGGACATCGCCACCTCCGACAAGCTCGACAAGGACCGCTTCCGCCGCGATCTCGGCGGCCTCCTGGAAGCCTACCAGGAAGTTGCACGCCGCCTCGGCGTCTTCACGGCCAACCGCCCCATCAAGGGCCTCGGCCCGGTGCTGGTCGCGTCCAACCCCACCGCCAACGGCAAGCCGAACTGATTGACGACGACGGCGAATAGGCCGAAGCGAAGGATTGAGATCGAACCTTCGCGGGCCGCCCTCGCCGCCGCCTGCCATCCTCTGGAACGGTTATGAAAGCTCGCATTCGCATCACCCTCAAGAACGGCGTCCTCGATCCCCAGGGGAAGGCCATCCAGAACGCACTTGCCGCGCTCGGCATCTCGGGCGTCGAGGATGTCCGCCAGGGCAAGTACATCGAGGTCAAGCTCGCCGGCGCGAGCGAGGCTGAGGCCAAGGAGACCGTCGAGCGGATGTGCAAGGACCTTCTCGCAAACAGTGTCATCGAGAATTACGCCTACGAGCTGGCACCCTAGCCATGCAGGGGGCGGGGGCGATACCGGTTTGCCTCGCCGTGGCCGCCATGCTCCCCTTGGCGTCGCTGGCGCAAGACACAACCACACCGCCGACGATCGAGTGCGAAAAGGGCTTCGAAACCTTGCGCGCCGAGGCGAAGGCACGGCCCGGCGCCCAAGCCGGAGAAAGCCAGGGTTTCGAGATTGTACGTCTTGCCCAGCCCGAGCAGTGGCGCGCCGAGATCTCGTTCACGACGTCGTGGCACCCCGCGCATCCGGCCGTCGCGCTTCGCACACTGCGCAAGCAGGTCACCGGCGTCTGGACCGCTGACAGCAAGGTCTGCGGTTACGGCGATCAGGCGCAGTTCTCCGCCCTTGTCGCGGAGATGAAGGCAGGCGACAAAGCCCTCACCGACGCCTCGCGCGATGAGGTCGAGCAACGTAAAGGCGCCCGCTCGCCGCTGGCGCCGCCGCACTAAGCGCTAATGAAGCGCACTGGAGTGAAGCCAAAAATGCTGCGCGCCTCAGTCATTGTCTTTCCCGGCTCCAACTGCGACCGCGATGTGAAAGTCGCGTTGGAGAAGATCACGGGGTTTCCAGTGAACATGGTCTGGCACGGCGATGCCTCGGTGCCGGCCTCCGACGTCATCATCCTGCCGGGCGGATTCTCATACGGGGATTACCTGCGCTGCGGCGCCATGGCGGCCCACTCGCCGATCATGCGCGACGTGATCGCCAAGGCGAAGGCGGGCACACCCGTGCTCGGCATCTGCAACGGCTTCCAGGTGCTGTGCGAGTCGGGGCTTTTGCCGGGCGTCCTGATGCGCAACGCTTCGCTGAAGTTCATCTGCCGCGATGTCCACCTGCGGGTCGACAACGACAAGACCTTCTTCACCAAGTGCTATCGCAAGGATCAGGTCGTGCGCCTGCCCGTAGCGCACGCGGAAGGAAATTACTTCGCCGATGAGGAAACGCTCGACCGGCTCGAAGGCGAAGGCCGCGTCGTCTTCCGCTACTGCAACGAAGCGGGCGAGGCGACACCCGAGGCGAATCCCAACGGCGCCCAGCGCAACATCGCCGGCATCACCGACGAGACGGGCCGCGTGGTCGGCCTCATGCCCCATCCCGAGCGTCTGTTCGAGCTCTCGCTCGGCGGCACCGATGGCCGGCGCATGTTCGAAAGCGCGTTGCTCTCCGCGCTCGAGCCGACCGCATAGGTTCACGCGCCAATCACACAAACGCGGCGGCGCGGCTGTTAGATCAGCCCCTCACGCGTTGATGGGTGAGCGTCCACCCGCGGACGCGCGCCTTGGCCGCTTCGCGTTGGAAAGCGGGAGATGTTGAATCTCCGAAAGCTCGGTTGCGATTTTGCGCGCGCCGATCCCGTAGACCCCGGCCAGCACCGCAGCGATCACCATCGTCGTCTTAGTTACGGACATGGCGCCCGGCCTTCTTTGGCGTTGGGAGGGGGACGTTAAGCGCGGGTGATTGCGCCCCGCGGAGCGGCGAAAGAAAAAGCGCCGGCCCCGAAGGGCCGACGCTTTGCCACCTCACCGAAATGGAGGCTGCGCGTCGTATCAGTGCCCGGGCCGCACGTAGGCCGTCTGTTGCATCGTCTCAACCGACATGGCCGAGGCGGCCGGACCGCAGTAGAAGGCGAGTTCCTTGCCCTCGCCGGTGTCGAAGCGGACGCGCTGTCCCGCTTTGACGGAAGCACGGAAGCGGGTTGGCCGGACTTCCGGGATGCCGCCGGTCTTGGGCTCCTCGCCGACCACCAGTGTGAGCTCGCAGACGCCGGAGACAGGCTCGAAGTAGCCGATGGCGTGCTTCGACCCGGTGTGCACACTGACCGCATGCATCGGCTTGAAGGTCGTCTGACCCTCCTCGGCCGCGGAGACCTGCACACCGAGCACGGTGAACCCGGTGAGCATGGCGGCGCCAACGACGCTCTTGAGGTATGGGGACATGCTCCAGCTCCTTCTCGCTGCAATGAAAAAGTCTTGCCGGTAGGCTTGGGAG